>Ga0126311_10001078_pt1 | contig 12904 bp, 13 predicted proteins | sample Plot61_FD_92539 | JGI IMG/M metagenome (GOLD analysis project Ga0126311, IMG submission 92539) | Serpentine soil microbial communities from UC McLaughlin Reserve, CA, USA - Plot61 | ecosystem: Environmental > Terrestrial > Soil > Grasslands | place: USA: UC McLaughlin Reserve, Lake County...
ATCAGGTCGACATGCCCGTCACCATCCAGATCAGCCTGTGTAGCCGCGTTCGTGTACCAGCGCTCCACCTGTGCGACCAGCTCGTAAGGCGCGTACCGGCCCCTGCTCAGGGCGGCGGGTGTGACGGATCTATCGCGGGTTTGAATAAAAATAATGGGGGTGCGGCCCCAATAGTAGACGAGGATATCCTTCAAACCATCTTCATTGAAATCTCCCGGCAAAGCTCCCATCGGCGCCATAGTTTTCGGGTCGAATGAGAGAGGCGATGCATCCAGCGAGAAAGGGGGATACCGCCCGGGCGTTCCGGGGACCGGCGCAACGACCACCTGATCTATTCGAGGGTCGACGTAACAGAGGTCATTCGGCAACCCATCATCGTCCAGGTCGTTGAGGGCGACGGCCGCGCCGACGGTCGAAATCCAGGAGGCAAAGTGGTCCAGGCTCGGATTTACATTTCGGATCGTCTTTTGAGGGTAACCTTGCAGGGTCGGCAACGGAGATTTCTCGAACTCGAACATGCTGGCAAGGCGCGCTTTCTCTACATCCGATATTTCCGGTAGCTGCGCGAGCGCATAAACAACACCCACCAAAATAATGGCCACCGCGCTCTTGGCGCTGCGCTGCGCGAAGCTTTGCAGGTTACTCATTTTCTCCCCCCTTATGCGTGTTAGCGGACTTACCTAAACTCAGAGTCCCGGCCTTTCGATCTGTGGTACGTGGGTCGAGACGATGCCAACGTTCCTGACCCGGGAGTCCAGATGAAAGAGGAGGCCGCTTTCTTTAAACCTTGAGTCGATGGGCGAACAGCTCCTGGATGCGACGGCGCCAAATTTCGTACTGCGGCACTTCGGCGCTCGGCGGGAGCCTGTTCAAAGCGACATCAGTTATCGTGGCGGCTGCGTCGGACGACATGCCGCACAGCACCTCGCAGGCATAATCCGTATGTGCCGCCTGATTGCCCGCCCGCTGCCGTGTCTTCGCCGCGAAAGCCGCGCCCTGCGCGACGTAATGAGCATATGGACCGGAGAGCATTTGAAACCGGAGCAGTTCCTGTTGATCGAGGCCGCCGGCATATGCGCAGGCGAGTCCTGCTCCGCTCCACAGATCGGCTCTGCGAAAAGAAGGAAAGGTCCTGATGGTTCCTGAGATTCGGTAGATATCCGCGCCTTTGATGAACCAGATACTCCGCCCCAACCCCTGATCGAAGGCGCGCCGGGCATACCCGGATAATCTGGAAGGAATCGCCTGATTGTTCACGTATCGGTCCGGGTGAAAATACCCCTCGTGGAAGCCGTACCCGTCTATGGCCAGCCATCGCAGTAGCGTATCTAACCCGGATATATCCGGTTGAAGATAGCGGGGGAGCCTGGCAAGTGCCCACCCCACGCCGACGTGGACCATGTAAATGTGCGATGACCCCGGGCCGTCTAGGAAGCCCTTAAGGCCGCCTTTGCGCCAGGGTAAGAGCCGGCCCAGTAAGGTGAGTCCCATCGCGGCACCCTCGAACGCGAAGCCGCGAAACTCCGACTCAACAGAGTTCAGGCCCTCTTCAAGATCGTGTAAAGTGGCGCCTGCCAGCGCCTGGTGATAGCCGCGTAAGAAACTCAGGCCGCTCTGTTCCAACCTCTGTTGCTTTAGTGGCTCACTCTGATCGAATCCCCGCCGGGAGAATGTCGCCTCCTGTACAGGTATCTTCAAGAGGTGCTGATAAATCCGATTAAAGGACAACGGCATGCCGAATTTTCTTTGAAGCGTGGAGCTAAAGGGGGCTGCCATTTATGGTCCTCCGATCCATGTAATTCTGCTCAGTAATTCTGCACATAAGGGCCTGGCCCAACAGACCGGCAGGTGACGGCTCGGGCGCGGCCACAGTGTGCGTTAAACCGGGCCGATCATTGCCCGGCCCGCCTAAGGCCGAAAGGTGCTCGGCGTTCTTACGATTATGGCTCGGGGCCGTCGCCGCCCTGGCCCGCGTGAGAAGCGATGACATGATTCGCGGGCGCCCGAGCGAGCCATTTCTTCTCGATAAGGCCATTGTCATAGGCGTACCGGATAGCTTCCCTGCGGTAGTTCACCTTCAACTTTTCGAAGAGGTTATGAACATGGTTTTTTACAGTAAAAAGCGAGATGTGAAGCTGCTGCGCGATCTGTTTATTGCTCAGCCCCCCCGCGATGTATTCAAGGATCTCCTGCTCGCGCGGAGTCAGCAGAATCATTCGCGCCTTCCTTTGAAAGCCGCGCTCCCTTGAAAGTTGCGCGATCTTGTCGAAGACCAGGGCGGCAATGCGCGGAGAGCATGGGGCGCGGCCTTCATAAACCTCCCCGACTGTGCGCACAAGGTCCTCAAAGGATGACTCCTTCGAGACATAGCCGTTGGCCCCAGACTCGATGAACTCAAGTATCACTTCATCGCCAGAGTCCAGGCCGAAGATGACAATGCTGAGGGAGGGGTTTCCAGATCTTATGTCTCTGGTCAGTTTTATCGCGTCGCCCTGATACATGTTCGCGTCGATCAACAGCACGTCGACCATAAGATCTTTGATCGAACTGAACGCTTGATCCGGATCAGTCGTGGACCCCGTGAATTCAATACCGGAACACATGTCGAAACGAGCGGCTATCGATTCCGTGAAGAGCCGATGCCCGCTTATTGCATAAACTCGAATGGAAGATTGCATAAGCTACACCCTATGAGGTTAGACCTGTGCTATCTCGGCCCTTGTGAGGAACCAGACGACCCAGAAGGCATGTACATGGTTTGACCTGAGTCAGAGCCCAACCTGAGGCCCGTTGACACGCGCCAGCCGCCGCTCGGGGCTCGCCTCGAAGGCAATCTCCGAGCGCAAGAGCCAAGATGCGTGCAGGCGCTACGAAACTCTGACTACAGACAGAACTATTACAACTTGGGGCAGCGTGAGGATAAAACTGCGGACTTTTGCCAGACGGTGTTTCCTAGCAGCAACCTGATATTGATTTTCTTAATCCCCTTATGTTCGATGGGCCTTCTTATTTCTCCGAAGAGTTTCCGCCGGATTAATATTAAATAATATACACCGGCCGAATGCTCGGGCAGCCGCAAAAGTTAAACGGCTCCCGAATTATAATCATGAGCATCTGTTTCGATTGTCAAAATCCCCCCTGAGTGCTTAATAATGGCTTCTCTAATTCATCTTATTGTTTGCCAAGTATGGGTACTATTATGTGTGATAGACCATACAATAACAATAGATCAAAAGATTCAAATAGGAACTAGACAGACTACAACACAGCTAGTACCTTTCCGTGCCGCGATTCTCTCAAACCAGTCCCTTATTGACGGCATATCGAACCAGCTCAAAGCGATTGCGAAGGCCCAGGGCTTTCAGCATGTTATGGACATGGTTTTTAACCGTGGATAGGGATATGTAAATCCCCTGGGCTATTTCCTTATTGCTCAGCCCCTTGGCCATCAGTTCCAGTACATCCATCTCCCTCGGCGTAAATAACAGCGGTTGATAAGCGACTTCATCGCCGTTTACAGGTGCCAGATCGGCTAACCGGGTAAAGGCGCTGTAGGCGATCTGCGGAGAGCAGATAGTCTCGCCGCGCAGAATGGTTCGAATATGCATGATCAGATCTTCCAATGACGCATTACTGGGCACGTAACCGCTGGCCCCGCTTTCAACGTACTTCAGAAAGGCAGGCTCTGCTTCTCTCACCCCTACAATGAGCCTGGGCCTAGGAAACTCCCGCTTTATAAACCTGACCAGGTCGAGAGTTCCTGGATTGGAGGTGCTTACATCGACCAATACGACGTGCGGGCGTTTTGCCGCAACGGAGAGGGCGATTTCAGCCGGGTCTGTCCCCGCTCCCATAACCAGGAATCCTGTGTGAGCAACTAGTGTTGAAACCAAACACTCTCGGAACATAGGGTGTCCATCGACCACTAATACGCGGGCTCTCTTTTTCATCGGCCACCTTGACAGTTCTCTGGGTCAAGAAGTTCTCCGCGGACTCACAAATGTAAAATCAAACAGATCGCAAACAGGGCACAAGAAGACTCTCGCAACCAGCAAAGCGCGCAGCTTTGGAGCTTGCGGTGAGACTAACTATGTGAGGAGATTTACCAGCGGGGCTCGGCGCCGATCAGGTTGTAAAGCTCTGATCGGGCATAAAAATTCTTTTTCGTCCGCCTGATTCGAACGCGAATAAGAGTTACAAAGAAATAGGGGTGTACTTCACGCCGAGTTAGTTTCTATTAGGGCTTATAATATACCAAGACATACCGGCGCTGCTTTCAGTCTAGCGCTGTCTCATTAAGTCGGGCGCTTTAGTATTTCCCCTGGACGCCATTTTTTTAGTCGCAAATATTAGAAGTGCGCCTACTCCCCACCAGATCATTGAAAGTAAAAGTACTCCAAAGAGAATGTGGCCGCCCGCGTGGAGCCAGCTCCTCCCTTCGTAGGGTCCATTAAAACCGTCGGCCGTAAATATATTGTTCTTGCCCGTAAATATGGCGATTGCTATTCCTGCTATTGCGATTGATTGCGCAAGCGTATTCTGAATGACGAGGAGCGGAAGCAGGTGTTTATATGTCCCAAAACCTGACGTGTAAACCCTCACTGAATAATAGAGCCAGCCGAGAGTGGTTATCGCAGTCAGGCTGAACCAGATTACGACTGAATTTTCCACGCCCGCGAGCGTTAAGGCCAAACGCGTCAGCCCGATAACGAGTATTAATATCAAGAAGATCTTCTGGAATCTAATATACTCAGATAAAGTCTTGCCAAATATTTTCATAGCTCCCACCCAAAGCCTTTCGTGTTTGACGGATAATAGCACTTGTTCTGAATATGTCAATGTGTTCTCTACTACGTAAGCGCTCGCTCCTTCTGCATCAGCCGGTGCCGTTTTTGCGGTAAGGGATGGGCGGGAACCCTCGATCAGTGATTCTATTTTTCTTTAAGCCTTCAAAGTTGACGAGCCCCGTCAATTGGCAAATCCTGGGAGTAATACTGGCTAATCAACCATAGCTACACGACCCCAGTTATACCCCTACTTCGATCCCCCTGCGCGCCTCACAACCTGGATTATGGGGTCGGCTCTTCATCATACCGGAGAAAGTTCACGGCGTTGAGACCGAGATTCTCCCGCCCGTGATCGTAGCGCATCACGGTCTTAGGATCTTTGTGACCGCTCATCATCTGGACCTGCCGATAGCTCAGTCCAAGGTCCAGCGCGCGAGTGATCGCCGTCCGGCGCAAATCATGCGGAGAGAGCTTCCCTACCCCTCCGTAATCCGCCCACTTGGCCACGATGTTCCATACCATCCGTGTCGATATAGGCTTATCGAAGACCAGAGTCCTATAGTTTGTGTGCGGTTGAAAGAGATGGCTATCAGGCCCGTCACTGAGCAATCTTTTCCTCCTCTGCTCGTCAAGCTTCAAGTAGCCATCTATGACCTTCTTAACGTCGACCGGCAGCGGTAGCGTCCGTTCCCTTCCCCCCTTTACAGTGAAGCGGATCACCCAGCGGCCGTGGCTCCACTTGACTGAAGATTCTTTAAGCGAGCAGGCCTCACTGACCCGCAGTGAAGTCCTCAGCATCACAAGCATCAGGGCATAGTCTCTTGCCCCATCAGGAGTCTTTCTGTCAGGGCCTGCCAGCAAGTGACTCACTTCCCTTGCCGTGAGAGCCCTTCCCGCTCCGCCTTGATCAACTTGAGGAACAGGAACAAGCCTCGTCGAGGCGGGATTGAGATTGACCATACCGGCAGCCCTAAGATACTCAAAGAAAGATCGAACCACTGCAAGCTTAAAAGCTACTGTGGCAGCCCGCTTTCTCTTCGCGAGCTGCTGGTCTCTGAACTTCACAACCAGCTCTGGGCTGACCCGGGTGGGATGAATATTTCCTGAAAAAGAGAAAAACTCGCGCACGACTCTGTGATATGCACGGCGGGTATCTTCGGAGACTGACTTCTGGCTGAAGCGCAACGCCAGGCGCAGGTCAAAGCCAGTCAAAACCGGCTCAGGGCTTCGTACAGGGACCGTATTTATCCACAGAGCATTTTCAGTCATGCTACAACCAGGTAAGGGTCGAATAAATTTTTGTTGATCGGGAATGCCAGGTGTGCGTAAGTCAGGCGAATCAGGCGGACGAGAGGTGTCTGGCCTTCCGGATGATAAAACCATCTAACTCTAAAAGCCTCGTGCACTAAGACCTCCATGGCTTCTCATAAGGGCTCGTGAGCGCCAAATGTAGAAAATACTAGTGGGGATCACAGAATGATCTCTCATATGAGCTAATGCGTCAAGGGAATAGTGCCAGAAAGATCGATTATCGGAAATTTATAGCGCGATCTCAGACCGCTCTGAAATTGCTAGTTGTTCTCTGAGTTTGTAGCCGTGGAACGGGCGTGGAACAACCAAGTAATGCGCCGAGTTCGAACGAATGCCGGGGCCGGGCCGAGTTTATTCCAGTCGCTCATGCTCGCACTTTCTTACGATCTCGCCGCCGAGCTCCTCGGGGTAATAGAATCCCATTCCGCGACAGTCAGGGCAATCTTTGATATTTCGTTGCTGAGCGGGATTGAGGAAAACCGTGATGAGCTCGTCGGCCTCGCCCGTTCTGCAGATCGTCGTTGCATAACCACCCGGATTTTTGATCCCCTGCCCCGTCGCCTGTAGATGATCTGCGTATCTTCGGCACTCTTCCAAACTGAAACGTGAACCCACACTCACACCGTTCTGTGTTTGTGTGTTGTCTTTATATGTATTTGTTTCTTTATAGCTTGCAGAATTTGCAAGGCTTGCATATTTTTCAAGGCTTGCGTTTTTTTCAAGGCTTGCAGAATTTGCAAGCCTTGGGGCCGGAGTGACCCAGTATTCTATCCCTTGTTCCCTTCCTTTCCCGATGATTGATTCTCCTTTTCGCACGAGGCCTTTGCTCATCAATTTGGCGAGCGCATCGTGAGTCGTCCGCTCGCTCATGTTGCTGCGTTCGGCGAGCCGAGGCAGACTTATCCTGCAATATGGCTCTCCTCTGCCCCAAGTCAGCCTGTAGAGCTGTATGTGAACACACTGCTCGGATGGTGAAAGCTGTGGGTAGAGAAAGTCCGTAATCTGGTGAAAGAACTTTGTGAAACCAGCCACATCAGGCAAGCTTGCCATCGCATCTACGTCGCCTGTCTTAAACGGTAGGCTTGTAATTTTTGCAAGGCTTGCAATATCTTCAAGTCTTGCATTTTGCAAGGCTAAAGACTCGGTTTTTGCAAGACTTGAAATTTTTGCAAGCCTTGCAGATTTTTCAAGCCTTGCAGATTTTGCCGGGCTTGAGGCCTTTTTTTTCTTTGTGGAATCCGTCTGGGTTGCCGTACTGCTAGTGAAGAAGCGATCATAGACACGAGACACATCCTCCGTCTCAGTCAACATCTCTCGCTTGCGAACTGCGGCCGCTTCGTCCAACATTCGTTTGCGACGTGAACTCATCGATGATCTCCTTTGCAAGCCGGGAGTAATCTACAGAGGCGCTACACGTAGGGTCATAAAGATTTATCGGCTGTCTGACTGAAAACGCCTCTCTGAGTCGAACAGTCTTTGCAATAGGGCTGAGAGTTGATTGCTCGAACTTTTCCTTTATGTCCTCGTGGATCTGACGCGCAAGGTTGGTGCGCTCCATGAAAGTAGGAAGGGCAAATAGCCTCATCGTCCTGTCAAATTCGCTTGCGGCCTTTCGCAATACAAGGAGAAGGCGAGGGACGGCCTCGAAACTCTCTGCCGCGCAATCGATCGGGATGATCACTGCGTCGCTCGCAACAATGGCATTCACCGTAGCCATCCCGAGATTGGGGGGGCAGTCTATGATTACGAAATCGTAATCAGTGTTCAAACCCTGAAGTGCACTTGCCAGCCTCTGTTCGCGATTGAACTCGTTTACCAGGTCGAGGTCTAATGCGGCAAGAGCGAGGTGCGCAGGCGCAACGTCTACGCGGCTCGGGCTTGGGACTATGCACTCGTTGATGCCGATCTTGCGCGTGATCACATCATAGATGCTCACGCCTTCAGCTCCTCCGGCCCCGGTTAGCCATTTTGAAGCAGTGGCCTGGCCATCGAGGTCTATCAGCAACACTCGCTTTTTCTTTGAAGCAAGAAGGGAAGCGAGATTAACGCTCGTAGTAGTCTTACCTACGCCGCCCTTGTGGTTAGCTATGGAGATCACTGTCATTTAGAGGCCCCCTTAAGCTTTTTAAGGTCCGAGATCTTGATCAGCTTCTTCCTGTCATCGAGCGGGTCTCTTTGAAATAGGATGATCTTTTTCTTGATGAGCGCGCACATCTTTCCTCGCGAGACTCCAAGATACTTGGCGGCTTCAGTGAGAGTAGTAAAGTCAGCAGGCGACAAGTTGCACCTCCGATGATGTGCTTGAATGTGTGCAGATACGTTTAAATACGTCTTGCGGATTATATATTATTAAGGTGTGAATGCAACAGGATTCGCCGGGGAAGGGAAGTAGCTCAGCGTGAGGCGAGACGCCAGTTAAGTTGGCGATGCCCGGAAAGAAAGCTATCTTCCTGCCTTCCAGCCAGACGTGTTACCGGCGCAGATCTGATTCGATAGCGGATCGACAAATGAGCGAATTTATCGATCACTTGCCTCCTTTCTAGAATCACTCTTTTCGAGGGTCGGTTGGTAATCATGCAACCGGAGCAGTCATCGACGGTGGCCACTGACCAACCTCTTCGGCAAGCTCCTTGCCATTCATAAAGTTGGAGACAAAGGTGAGCTTACTATCTTTTACCTGAGCGATCGTGGCGCGATGCACTGCAAATGGCTTGTTCGATCCCCGAAGACCGCCTAGTTGACCCTTTAGTATGCCGCGCATTATTGCTTCCACAAGGACGAACTCGCCTACAGCGAAAATGGTGGTGATTTCCGAGTTTGCATTGGAAACCGCGCTGGTCCAGATATCGAACCAGGACTTAACGTCCTGCTTTCCGATGAATGGCCGCGGTTCGATCAACTCGTCGAGTACAGCGTCATCGGCGATGGTTGCGAGAAAAGCCGGCTCATTATTCGAATCCAGAGCTGCGATGTTCGCTCTCATGATCGTGATGTTCACACCTTCCTCGGGCGAGCTTCTTACTACGTGCGCTTTCAGCCGGGTCGGAAGTGTCGGCAAGGCGCGCGCGGGAGTCGCACCGAGGACGCCCATCTGAGCCATCGGCGTAAGGCTGTCCATATACCGGTGCTCCTCCTCGATGAGCCCCGATGGATGAAATCGATAGAAAAGCAGGCCTTCGTGCCCCATCGGCTTACCGCCTGGAGCCCGGCCGTTAACCCCATAGTGGACTGCGGCCATGGCTCCATTCTGCCATATGGAGTAGAAAGCGAGCCGGGTGCCGGGAAAGTCGCGCAGGAGCTCGACCTCGTATTGCTCGATGGCATCGCGTCCTTTGAGCTCGCCGCTTCCGTAAATGGTGATCGTTGCGTCTTGCGCGTAGAGCCTGGCGTAGCGCTTGGCGTCGCCGGCGTTAACGGCATTCATCATATGATTGAGAGCGGTTATCTGCTGGTCTTTCATCCATTCCTCGCCGAGAACTTCGATTTAAGCCGAGCCTTAAATACGGGCTAAAACCACCGAATATCCCGCCTAGGCATGTGGCCCTGATAGAAGAGAATCACAAGTCAGTCTGATAACCACAGTATTCCAAAATTCGCCGTATGAAAATGTCAATACGATAAGATTCCGAAGGGGAGGTTATCGGACCCGATATGAGTGCTGTAGCCATTTAGAGGAGTAGCACGTGAATCACGGCCGCAAATAGAAAGTGGCGGCTCCGTTCAGGCCAACCGGAGGCGCTACTCACCCGACAGCTAGTCAAACTCTAACCGCAACCGAATGAAAGAGGCTCTGCGTAATTGCGTTCTTCGACACGGTCGAGTACACCGACTTCTGTACAAGGATCAAGCTTCACTAAAATTGGTGTTAGCTGCTCAGCCTTTTTCCTTGCGCGATCATTGGCAACGCTTTCTCAATCCGTCGCTCTCTTGTTTGCTGCTGTTTCGCGCTCGTAATCCAGTCCACGTACTCCTTACGTGCCGCCGGAGTCATTTTGGCGAAGCCGGCCTCAGCTTCTTTGTTGAGTCTCATGGCAGCTTTGACATCGGCGGGCACGGTGACAGTTCGCGGCTCCACGTCCATCTGCATTACCACCGTCACAACGTCACCCGGATTTACTTTGGCCTCGCGCTGCATGTTTTTATTGACCATCATATGAAAGCGGCCTTCACCATCCGGGAATATTGAGCTCCGGAATTCGGAGCCGTTAATCGTCCCTATTACGGATACTCGGCCTCGAGTGCCGTAGCAAGAATATACGTCGAAAGGGATCTGCAAATATGTCCACGCGCCGTTTGGCCCCTTTGACTCAAGAGTCGCTTCGAACTCTTGCCGGCTCAATCCTCTTTTCTGGCTCATCGCTTCTCCTTGCTTATCGAGGTGTTGGATTATCTTTATTGTCGGGCACTAGCCGAGGCAATTATCTGGCAAGGTAATTCATACTGCAATTGAATTATTGACGTTGTGCGAATTTGCCGGCCTGTCACCCTTAAATCTGCGTAGAAGGGAAGGGGGCGAGCCTGGCACACGGTGAGTCTGTACAGCCGGGAATTTCCGGAGTTCTTCTTTGATATATTTTGGCTGGGGGAGAGAAGTGAGAAGGAGCGAAGCCTCGGCCCTCACTAAAGAAGCGGCCGGCGGCCACTGCGCTTATTCATTTACCCATGCTTGATCAAGTAGCAAGAGTGCGGCGGCATCGGGGCTGACGTAAATATTTACGTCAGCCCCGATGCCGCCATTTCAAGCTGCTTTTCAGCCAAACAGACCGCCTGCTACGATGACGGCGTAATCCACAGTCAGCCGGAGACTATCGCTATGTGTATGACGGCGACCCGGCAGCTTTCATCTTCGGGATACAATATCGAGACTACCTGTTGAGGATTAGGGCAAATCTGAACCCAACAGATTCCCTTCGTATCGTCCCGCCTGACCTGGCGAAAGATGGCCGTGTGTAGATGGCCCGTTCGCGAGTATCGCGCCGGTAAGCTTCGCGCCACGGCCGCCAGAGTATTGCTCAGAGCGAGTAATGCGATCGCTCAAAGAATCTTCTGGCGGCTTTGCTCTCGGATTGTTAGCAGGCCCATACGACGGGTTCCACCGAGATTTCTCCCTTATTCAGAGATGCGGCAACCGTGTGGCCATCGAGCTCGAGCTTATCCATAGATATGACGTCGGCGGGCAGGGGCGGGAAGGCGCGTATAACACCTCTCATAACTCCGGCCAGGCCCGATACGCTTCCAGACCGGGTCTTCATTTCATACGACATCGCGAACTGGACCTCTGCCGGGAAATCATTCGTGGAGCTCCCGAGAACATAACTCTGCCCCGAGGACTTTTTAGTCATGGTGAGTTCCACCGGGCCCCCGAGCAGCTTGGATGTGCCGACCGCTGCCCATTCGAGGACTTCTACATTTACCTGCCGTCTGTTGTTGCTATTCAGGAAGGCTTTTTGAGTCTGTAGTACCATTTTCCCCTGACAGACTATGATCTCGGACTTGCCATCCTTGCTCACCTTGAAGATCGGCTGTGAGCTGAACTCATATCTTCCGGCAGTCGGGAAATTGTTCATTACCTGAACGGCCCCGATGTGTTTGCTGGCGGTTTCGGCCATGACCGAGCCAGGGAGATTGACAGGCATCGTTCTAGAGAGCGCAATACCTCCCAGACCTCCCAAAACGACTTTTAATGCATCTCGGCGATCTAAAGTACTCATTATTAGGATCTCCTTTCAAGATTCTGATGTTATTGACTACTGCCGGCTCGAAGAGTTTTCTTCAACCAACTGGCGCGCGCGCTTCAGCGCATTGATCCAGATACCACAAAACCGCTTGCGCTGTTCAAGCTGGTCGCTTCTCTCCCAACTGATGGCTTCCCATCCCGCGTGGCGAACGCTGAGCATTGAGCCGCTCCTTCGCGGGGACAATTCGAGATAACACTTAGTCGCATTCAGCCACTCACCGCGTCCGAGTTCGAAGCGGAGGTGCGAAGGGCTCTCCCTGACAAGCTCAGTCGTATAAAAGCGGGCGGGTTCGGGGCCGTCTGCGATCGCGGCCCTGCCGTCCGCCCCCGGAGAAGGGATGCCCAAGGGCAACCACTCAGCCCGTCGAGAAGCTGACGCAAAGAGGGTCTGCTCGGCATCCCCGGGCGTCTGGCAGAGCTCGATGCTCGCGTGAATCTCACGGCTCCAGTCGTAACGGGACGGCTCGCCGGTCCGTAGAAACCTTTCGAGGCGTTGGGTGAAATCCAGCCAGCCTGACCTCAACTCTTGCGCCCACTCGCGCGACCGCTCGGGTTCGCTGTCGGTAACACTGACGAGGCAGCCCGAGCCTTTAGGCGAGATGCGCCAGGTTATCGAATCAAGCGCGCCTATGCCCAGAAATCGCCAGGCATAATGCAGAAGATGAGGCCGGTCCGCCCTTACGTTTTCTATCGAGAAAAAGTCGCCATCGCCAAAGTCTAATCGCGCGGTCCTGCCCGGATCGAGCGCGGAAGTTAAGTTGCCGAACCACTGCCCGACGATCGCCACCTCCGTCAGCGCGACCCAGACTACTTCGGGGGAAGCGCTGGTGGCAATAGTGATGCCGACCGTGCCCGCGGCTGCGCCGTAATCTTCGCTGGCTGGATTCGGTGACAACTCTACTCCTCCACCCTTCTTGCCTGTACGCCCCGGTTCGATAAATCGACGATCAATTCCTGCACGCTCTCGCGGTTAATTGACGCCCTCGGCGTCAGCGCCGCGTACTTCCTGATCACGAAGAGGCTTACGATCCGGGCAGGAGCGCTTGTACTGTTCTAGCAAAAGTAACCC
>Ga0126311_10001079_pt1 | contig 12904 bp, 10 predicted proteins | sample Plot61_FD_92539 | JGI IMG/M metagenome (GOLD analysis project Ga0126311, IMG submission 92539) | Serpentine soil microbial communities from UC McLaughlin Reserve, CA, USA - Plot61 | ecosystem: Environmental > Terrestrial > Soil > Grasslands | place: USA: UC McLaughlin Reserve, Lake County...
CTCGGGCGGCACGTCGAAGAGCGGCGCGGCCTCCGGCACAAAGAAGGGCGCTGGCACGAGAGGCGGCGGCGCGTCGGGCGGCGCTGGTACCAAAGGCGGCGGCGCTTCCAAAGGCGGCGCTGCGAAGGGCGGAGCCAAGGCCGCTGCGAAAGGCGGAGCTTCCAAGGGCGGCGCGGCCAAAGGCGGAGCTAAAGGCGCAGGCGGCGGCGGCGGCTCGAAGGGCGGGGCTTCCAAGGGCGGAGCTAAAGGCGGCGCTGCGAAGGGTGGAGCCAAAGGTGGAGCCGCCAAGGGCGGAGCCGTCGGAGGCTCGAAGGCCGCCGCGAAGGGCGCGGGCAAAGGTCTCGCAGGTAAGGGCGGGGGCAAAGGCCCGACGAAGGGCGGCGCGAGCGGCGGCTACAGAGGCCCGGCGGGCGGCGGCGCGTCGAAGGGCTCATCAAAAGGAGCCGCGAAGGGCGGAGGGCTGAAGCCCGGCGGCACGTCCAGAGGCGGGACACAGGGCAGCGGCAAGCGCAACGCTAAAGGGAGCGTCGCCACGGGCCTCGGCGGTAGTGCCAAAGGCGGCGCCGCTAAGGGTGGCGCGAAAGGCGGCGGCCGCAAGGGCGGCGGAGGCGGCGGCACGAACGCGGGCGGCGGCTCTAAGGGCGGTTCGAAAGGTGGCGGTGCGAAAGGTGGCGGTGCGAAAGGCGGCGGCCGCAAAGGAGGAGGCTAGGCTCCGAACAGGGCGGACTCCTCAGCACAGTGGCCGAGACCGCGGGGCGCGTCGCCGCCCGAGTCGTCGGCACGATTGAGAGCCTGACCGGCGGCGGGCGCAAGCGCTCGCGCTGAGCTTAAGAACACGCGCGACGGAGAAAACGCACGCGGACAAAGGCGTGCTCGAAAACAAAAACCGTCGCGCCCGTCCATCCGAGGGGCCGCCCGCGCGCATCACACGCGCAAAGGGCGGCCTCGTCGCACTTCAAACGTCAGTCATATAAACTCAGCCCGAGCGCCGCAGTCTTCTTCTAACGTCGCACACAGGAGCCAACACATGCGTCTGACTCTCGCCGTCGCACTCGCCTGCGTCTTAACGTCTTTAGCGTTCGCGCAGGCGGGCCGCAGAGTTTCGACGGGCGACGGGAAGAAGAACGAACAGTCGAAGCCCGCCGAGGCGAAGCCCGAAGCGCCGAAGTCGAGCGAGCCCGAGTCGCAGGCGACGGAGGCGGCCGACGTTGAAGACGACGACGGCGAGGCCGTGACGGTCGAGACTAATCTGGTCACGCTGCCCGTCGTCGTGAGCGACCGCGGCGGGCGCTACGTGCCGGACTTGAAGTCCGAAGAGTTCGCCGTCTCCGAAGACGGCGCGGAGCAGAAGGTCTCGTTCTTCGCGACCGTCTCCGAGCCCTTCCACGTCGTCCTCCTGATAGACACGAGCGCGAGCACCACCGCCGATAAGATGCGCCAGGTTCAGGAGGCCGCCGTCACCTTCATCAACAACTTGCAGACGGGCGACCGCGTCAAGGTCGTCTCCTTCGACGACACGGTGCGCGAGCTTTGCGACTTCACGGGCGACCGCGCCGCGCTGGCCTCGGCCATCCGCGCCACGCGGCCGGGGAAGGGCACGCGACTCTACGACGCGTTCGACCTCGCCTACCGCTCGCTGCGCCGCGTCAAAGGTCGCAAGGCCGTCGTCATGCTCACGGACGGCGTTGACTGGCACAGCGACTCGCGCACGTACGACGACAACCGCCGCGCTTTAGAGGAGTCGGACGTGGTCGTCTACCCCGTACGCTTCGACACGCGGGCCGAGACCGAACAGCTCGCGCGCGAGCAGTCGCAGGGCGGGCAGGGTGTTGACCTCGGCACAATCTTCGGCGGCAAAGTTCCCGGCCTCCCCGGCGGCGGCACGATCAAAGTCAACCCGCGCGGCGGCCGCACGTCCACGCGCGACGGCGGCGACCCCTCGCGCGACGCCAGCCGCGGCGGCGGCCCCGGCAGCACTGACACGTTCCCCACCACTTCGCGCAGGCCCGAAGACCCCGGCGAGGAGTCCATCAGGTCGCTCATGGATCGCATCTACAAGCTCGCCGACGAGTACCTCAACGAGATTGCAAACACCTCCGGCGGCCGGCTCGTCCGCGCCGACAACAACATGATGCTCCCGCGCGCCTTCCAGCAGATAGCCGAAGAGCTTCGCACGCAGTACAGCCTCGGCTACTACCCGACGAACGCCGCGCGCTCCGGCAAGTTCCGCAAGATACGCGTCCGCACGACGCGCAAGGACGTTGCCGTCCGCACCCGTCCGGGCTACCGAAAGTAAGAAAAAGCTTCCAACTTATCGCCCCGGACTTTAAACTCCGGAGCGTCTTATGCGCCTTTGGCTCTCTAAAAATTCCGACGTGCCTCTGCGCGAGCAGCTCGTGCGGCAGGTGATGCTCGGGGTCGTGAGCGACGACCTGAAGCCGGGGCAGCGCCTCCCTTCGACGCGCGAGTTGGCGCGTCGCTTCCGCATACACTCGAACACGGTGAGCGCCGCGTACAGAGACCTTGAGCGCGCGGGCTGGCTTGAGATGCGGAAGGGGAGCGGCGTCTACGTCAGACAGTTGGGCGGGGACGTTCAGCAGGGCGACGCGCCTCTCGACTCGCGGCTCGAACTCGACCGGCTCATCTCCGCCTTCTTTACGCTCGCGCGCGTGCAGGGCTTCTCGCTCGCCGAAGTGCAGACGCGCCTGCGCCACTGGCTCGCGCGGCAGCCGCCCGACCACTTCCTCGTCGTCGAGCCCGACGAGCACCTGCGCGAAATCCTGCTCGCGGAGATAACGGACGCGACCGACTTTCCCGCGCGCGGCGTCGGCTACGGAGAGTGCTCGGACGAGTCGAAGCTCGCGGGCGCAGGTCTGGTCGCGCTCTACAGCAAGGCCGAGGAGGTTCGCCGCGCGCTGCCCGCGGGGACTGCGGTCATCTTCCTGCACACAAGCTCCGTGCCCGAAGCGGTCAAGGGCGAGCGTCTCCCCGCGCCCGACGCGCTCGTCTCGGTCGTCTCCCGCTGGCCCGCGTTTCTCGAATGGGCGCACGTCTTCCTGACGGCGGCGGGCGTCGAGGCCGACGCGCTCGACCTTCGCGACGCGCGCGAGGAGGGTTGGGAGCGCGGCCTCCGTTCGAGCGCCTACGTCATCACGGACGCGCTCACGGCGCGGCGTATGCCCGCGGACGTTCACGCGCGCGTCTACCGCGTCGTCGCGGAGTCGTCGCTCGAAGAGCTGCGCGGCTTCGTCGAAAAGTTCCTGACGGACTCCTGAGAGAGTTCTCAGCTCCCTCGAACTCACGCGCCCCGCGTGCCCCTCCTCGCCCGTTTGAACTATCATAAGCGGCGTCCCCTCGGGCGTGAACGAAAGCGCCCCCGCCGCCCCGCAGTCTTCCGGAGAAGTTATGGCCGAAGAGACCCCCTCGCGCGAGCTGCTCGAAAACCTTGTCGAGCGGATCGACCACCTCGAACGAATCTTGCAGACGCAGACCGCGCGCATGTACGCGGTCGAGCAGAGGCTCGGCTTCGAGCCGCGCCCTCGCACGCGCCCGTCAGGCATCGACGACGCGCCGCGCGAAGAGCCCGAGCGGCACGCGCCGGGGCAGACCTCGCAGCCCGCGCAGGGACGACCGGCGCAGGGCGACGCCGCCGCCGTCGCCCCGCAGACTCCGCGCGACGCGGGGCCTCGCCGGCCGCAGCAGCAACCGCCGCGCGAGACGGAGCGGGAAGGCTTCGCGTACGAGGGCCGGGGCGCGCGTTCCGATTCGCAGGGCGGGCAGACAGTTTGGTGGAAAGCGCCGCCGCCGCCGCGCGCCGCCGCGACGAAGAGCGACATCGAGTCAGTCGTGGGCGGGAGAATCTTCTTGTGGGCGGGCATCATCGCGGCCGTCTTCGGCGTCGGCTTCGCACTGAAGTTCGCGTTCGACAGCCAGTGGATAGGCCCCGGCACGCGCGTCTCCATCGGCGCGCTCATAGGTCTCGCGCTGCTCGCCGTGGGCGAGCGCCTGCGCGCGCGCGGGCTTCGCTCTTACGCCTTCGTGCTGTCGGGCGGCGGCGTGCTCATCCTGTATCTTTCCATCTACGCGTCGTACAACTTCTACCAACTGCTCGGGCAGCCCGCCGCGTTCCTTTTGATGGCCCTCGTGACGACAATCGCCGTGCTGCTCTCAGTCCGGCACGACGCGCTGGCGATTGCGATACTCGGGCTCGTGGGCGGGTTCCTGACGCCGCTGCTAATCTCCTCGAATCAGGACAACGAGGTCGCGCTCTTCACCTACGTCGCGCTGCTCGACGCGGGCGTGCTCGCCGTCGCGTACTTCAAGCGCTGGCGCTCGCTCGACTTCCTCTCCTTCGCGTGTACGGTCCTGATGTCGCTCGGCTGGGCCGCGAGGTTCTACGGCCGGGAGAAGCTCTGGACGACGCTCGTCTTCATAACCGTCTTCTTCGTCCTCTACTCCCTGCTCGCGGTATTCCACAACGTACTGCCGCGTCGGCGTTCGCGCTGGTTCGACCTCGCGCTGCTCGCCTGGAACGCCACGCTCTACTTCGGCTTCAGCTACCTGATGCTCGCGGACGCCGGGTACGAGCGCGCCGCGCCCGCCGCGCACGCGCTCGCGCTCACGGCGTATTTCGCCGCACTCTTCTACGTCGCGCGGGGCCGCTGCCGCGAAGACCGCCTGCTCGCGTACGGCTACGTGGGCGCCGCCGTGACGTTCTTCACCGCGGCGGTCGCGATTCGGCTTGAGCTTCAATGGGTGACGATTGTGTGGGCGGCCGAGGGCTTGATGCTCACGTGGGTCGGCCTTCGCTCGGGCGAGTCGTCGGCGCGGCGGTACGGGTACGCGGTCTACGCCGTGGCCGCGCTCCACTGGCTCGCCGTAGACATGCAGATTTCCCCGGTCGCGCCGGGCGGCGACTTCACGCCGCTCTTCAACCTGCGCGCGGGCTCCTGCGTGGCTCTCATCGCGGCGCTTCAGGCGGGCGCGTGGCTCTACGGGCGCGCGCGCGCCGGGGCGGAGGGCGGGGGGGGCGGCGAAGGCGCGCGCGGTTACCCGGACGAGGACGAGCGCGCGGCGTCGGCCTCGGCGCTCACGCTCGCGGCGCACGGGTTCGCGGTCACTCTGCTCTCGCTCGACCTGAGCGAGTACTTCGGGCTGCGCAAGGCGGGCTCGGCGGGGCTCGACGCGGAGCGCGCGGAGAACGGGCGGCAGTTCGCGCTCACGGCGCTGTGGTCCGTCTACGGCGCGGGGCTCGTCGCGTACGGCGCGCGCCGCGGCTTCCGCGCGGTTCGCTACGCGGGCTTCGCGCTGTTGGTCATTACGACGGTAAAGGTCTTCTCCTTCGACCTACGCTTCTACGACGCGGTCTGGCACGTGCCCGTCCTCAACCAGACCTTCCTCGCCTTCGCCTTCCTCGTCGCGGCCTACGCGTTCGCCGCGCGGCTCTACGCGCGCGCGCCGGAGTTGGGGGAAGAGCGCGCGGCAATCCCCGTGCTCGTCGTGGTCGCAAACTTCCTGATGCTGGTCGCGCTGAGCGCCGAGGCCGCGGGCTACTTCGACTCGGGCCGCGCGGGGGCCGCGGACGCCGCGCGCGCGCGCGACCTGGGGCTCGCGAAGCAGTTGTCGCTCTCCGTCATCTGGGTTCTGTACGGCGCGGGGCTCCTGCTGGCGGGCGGCCTCTGGCGCGTGAAGCTACTGCGCCTGCTGGCGCTCATGCTTCTGTCGCTGACGACCCTGAAGGTCTTCTTCTGGGACTTGTCTTCTCTCGACCGCGCCTACCGCATAGTCTCCTTCATAGTCCTCGGCGCGATACTGCTCGCGGTCTCGTACCTCTACCAGAGGAGCCAGCAGCGCGCCGCGGCCGAAGAGCGGGACGCGACTCCGTTCGACGCGGACGCGAGAGAGGAGGTCGGGTGAGTAGAACACTTTCGACGTTGGCGGTCGCGCTCCTCTTCGCGCTCGCGCCCCTGTCGGCGGGCGCGGCGGGGGCGCAGGGCGAGGCGAAGGGGGAGTTGTTCACGACCGTCGAGCTGAAGGGCCTGGACTTGTCTGCGTACGACGACAAGATACTCGAAGCCGTGCTGAGGGAGATGGAGCCGCGCTCGGGGAGGTCTGCGAGGCGCGCGGTGGCCGCGGCGCTCGCCGCGCGCGGGAACTTCTTCCGCGACCAGGGGATTCCGAGCTTCTACAAGTACGCGCTCGGCGACTTCCGCCACGCGGTGCGCTTCTGGCCGGGCGACAAAGACTCGAAGCGGAAGGCCGACGAGATAGTCAGAATATACGAGTCGCTGGGCCGCCCCGTGCCGCAGAACGGCAACACGGAGGCGCGCGGCTTCTACCCCGTGGAGCTTTACCGGACGACGCCGGAGCGCATCCCGCTAGAGCCCGGCAAGAGCTACGCCTACGCCGGGAGCGTGTCCGCACGGGCGGCGTACGTCTACGAGTTCGTCGCGCTCGCGGGACAGAAGCTGAGCGTCGCCGTCGCCCCGAAGGAGGGGAAGGGCGAAGTCGTCTTCGACATCTACGAAATAGAGGCGCGCGGGCGCAAGCGCGCGTTCGTCATGGGTTTGCGCCGCGCGGATTACGCACTGCCCTTGAGGGGAAAGTATCTGATACGCGTCTACTCGGAGTCGGGCGGGTCGGACTACGTCTTGACGGCGAGTATGAAGTGAAGCTCAAAGTTCCTATAGCGGCGTGCAGATGAATGCGGACGCTTCCGCTGGGAGCGCGGGCATCCCTGCCCGCCTTGAGCGCGCAGCGCGAAGACTTTGAGACTCTAAAGCTCAAGGATGAGATAAGGCGGGAGGCTTGAAGCGTGCTCGCAGCACGCTTTGGCGGGCAGGGATGCCCGCGCTCCCAGCAGAAGGTCGCACCCAAGTGAAAACTGCTTTAGTTTCAAGGCGCGTGCTCTCAACTTGGAACTTGGAACTAATCTTGCGCGTGCGCGCGCTCGACCTCTCCGCGCATGCGGCCCGCGAGCATGAGCGCGACCATCTTGTAGTCGCCCATGAAAGACCAGAGCGGGTGCTTGAACGTGGCGGGGCGGTTGTGCTCGACGAAGAAGTGGCCGACCCACGCGGCCGCGTAGCCGGGCACGAGCGCGACGGGCAGCCAGCGCCAGCGCCCCGTCGCCGCGAGCGCGACAAACAGGGCCGTGCCCGTCAGCGTGCCCGCCGCGTGCAGGGCGCGCGTCGCGGGTCGGCTGTGCTCGCGCACGTAGAAGGGCCAGAACTCCTCGAACGTCTTCATCTCGCTCTCAGCCATACGTCGCTCCTGAAGTGATAAGAAGGCTGTTGGCTTTTAGCCAAGGCGACAGGCTGACTTTTAAAGCTAACAGCTAACAGCCGACAGCTTCTTCCCATCACTCATCACTCTCCCTGCGTGAACAGGCGGCTGTAGTCGGCGGCCGACGCCACTGGGACGCGCGCGAGTTGCAGGTTCTCTTCGACGTGCGCGCGGCGGCTCATGCCGACGAGCGCGGTGGTGACGCCGGGCGTCGAGCGCGTGAACTGTATCGCGGTCTGCGCGTCGGTCGAGAGCGAGCCGAGCGGCGCGCGCACGTGCTCCGGCAAATCTTTCGCGACCTTGCCCTGAAGTATCGAGGCGCTCGCGACGACCGTCACGCCGAGGGCCTTCGCCGCTTCGAGCAGCGAGACGCTCGCGCCCTCGTAAGGCTGGTTATCGTTGACCAGCGCCTCGGGCATCGCGAGGTTGAAGGGGAGCTGCACGAAGCGGAAGCCGTGCGAGTCGCCGCCGACCTCGCGCGCGAGTTGAACCATGCGCTCGACCGGGTGGTGGCCGCGCGCGCCCTCCTGCACGCGGAAGCCGTTCCACGTCGCCGCGCCGTAGAAGCGCAGGCGGCCTTCGGCGCGCTCGCGCTCCAACTGCTCGAAGGCCGCGCGCAGGCGTCGGTCGAACTCGTCGCGCGCGACGACCTGCAACTGCGTCTCGGGGTTGTGCACGTAGTAAACGTCCACGGCCTCAAGGCCCATGTTGCGGAGCGACTGCGCGAGCTGGTGCGCGAGGTAGCGCGGCGTCATGCAGTGACTCCCCGCGACTATGTCCGAGTAGTCGGCGACGCCGGTCTTGACGAAGGTCTCCTCGACGTAGGCGCGCACGCCCTCCTGCCCCTTCGGCGGCCGCGAGTCGAAAGGGATGTAGCCGCCCTTCGTGCAGACGAGAAGCTCTTCGCGCGCGAAGTCGCCGGAGGTCAGACGCCGCAGGGCTTCGCCGACGGAGCGCTCGCTGCGCTGGAAGCGGTAGTTCGCGGCGGTGTCTATGACGTTCGAGCCCAGCTCGACCGCGCGCACGATGGCGTCGGCGTAGGAGCGGTCTGTCTCCTCGTCCGGGCCGCCGAGGTACGTGCCGATGCCTATCGAAGAGAGCCAGAGGCCCTGCTCCGAGCGGAAGTGTCCGCCCGCGGCCGAGCCCGCGAATCGCTCGCGGAAGCGGGCCGTCCCCCCGGCCGTGGCGAAGCCTTCGAGACCCATCCTTGAAACCCCCCCGTTGTCTTAAGATTCGCGCGCGAGTTTATCACAGCCGCGCGAACCGCACGCGCTTCGACTAAGCGGAGGGGCTGTGTTAGGGTCTTGTGCAAACAAGATGAGCAACGCGGTGAGAGATGGCGGCGAGACTTCAAGCGCGGGCGACGACTCGCGCTCGGCGACGCTCGACGTGTCGGCCGAAGAGCTGCGCGGGCTCGCGCGCCTCTTCAACGACCTCGCGGCCGAGTACTTGAGCGAGCCCGAGGCGCTGCCCGTCTTCCCCGAAACTTCTTCGGGGCGGGTGACGAAACTATTCGAACGCGAACTCCCGGCCGAGCCCGTCGGGCTCGAAGCGCTCGCGCGCGATTGCAGGGAAGTCTTAAGACACAGCCGCCAGAACGGACACCCGCGCATGTTCGGCTACGTCGCCTCGCCCGCCGCGCCCGCGGGCGCGTACGCGACGCTGCTCGCCTCGGCGCTCAACTCCAACGTCACCTCCTGGCGCTCCGCGCCTTCTGCGACCGCGGTCGAGAAAGCGGCCGTGCGCTGGCTCGCGGAGATGATTCATTACGCGGGCGCGGGCGTGAACGAGTCTTGCGGCGGGCTCCTCACGAGCGGCGGCTCGACGGCGAACCTGAACGCGCTCTTCGTCGCGCACCGCTCGAAGGCGCGCGAGTTCGCCAAGGGCGACGACGCCGCCGCGGCTTCGCGCGACCCTTCGCGCGCGGGGCTCTGGGGCGCGGGCCCGCCGATGACCGTCTACGCGTCAGACCAGGTTCACCTCTCGATTCCGAAGGCCGCGGACGTGCTCGGGCTCGGGCGCGACCATGTGCGCGTCGTGCCTTCCGACTCCGATTTTAAAATCGACGTGCGCGCGCTGCGCGAGCTGGTTGATTCGGACGCGGGGCGCGGCCTTCGTCCCTTCTGCGTCGTCGCGAGCGCGGGCACGGTCTCGACGGGCGCGGTAGACCCGCTCGCCGAAGTCGCGCGCGTCGCGCGCGAGCGCTCGCTCTGGTTCCACGTGGACGGCGCGTACGGCGCGCTCGCCGCGTCGGTCGAAAGTAAGCGCGCCCTCTTCGAAAGGCTGGACGAGGCCGACTCGGTCTCGCTCGACCCGCACAAGTGGCTCTACACGCCGCTCGACTGCGGCTGTCTTCTCTACCGCGAGCCCGTGCGTGCGCGCGAGGCGTTCGCGGGAACCGAAGAGGGCTACATAAAAGTCTTCGAGCAGGGCGAGGAGGAGGCGCACGCCTTCTGGGACTACGGCGTCGAACTCTCGCGCCCGTTCCGCGCGCTCAAGGTCTGGGCGATTCTGAGTTACTACGGCGCGCGCCGCGTCAGCGCCTCGATTGGAGAGGACTGCGCGCTCGCAGAGTACATGGCCGCGCGCGTCGAGGCGTCGGAAGACTTTGAGCTGCTCGCGCCCGTCTCGCTCGGCATCTGCTGCTTCCGCTACGCGCCCGCGAGTCTCCGAAACGAATCGGAGGAGTCGGGGGACGACGACGAGCGCGAGCGCGCGGACGCGCGGCTCGACGAGCTGAACGCGCGCGTCATGCGCCGCGTGCAGCGCGGGGGCGAGGCGTACGTCTCGAACGCGGTGCTCCGCGCCCGCTTCGCGCTCCGCGCTTCCATAACGAACTTCCGCACGACGCGCCGCGACGTAGACCTGACGCTCGACGCAGTCCGCCGCGCGGCCGAGGGGGTGATGAGTGATGAGTGATGAGTGATGAGTGATGAGAGAAAACACGCGTGCTGTATTTTCTTATCACTCATCACTCATCACTTATCACTAAATTTAAATGAGCAAAGGGTCAACCGTCTTGGTGTCTGAGGGGGAGTTCGAGCGGGAGTTGCGCGCGTCCGTGGAGATAGCGAGGCGCGCGGGCGAGGCCGCGCTGACGTTCTACGGAAAGCCGATGCGCGTGGATCACAAGGACGAGTTCGACGAGCCCGTGACGCAGGCCGACCGCACGGTCAACGAGCTTATCGTGCGCGCGCTGCGCGAGTCGTTCCCCGAGGACGGCGTGCTCGCGGAAGAGTCCGTGGACGCGCCCGAACGCCTCTCGCGCGAGCGCGTGTGGATGGTAGACCCGATTGACGGCACGAAGGGATTCATCGCGGGCACGGGCGACTTCGCCGTCCAGATTGGTCTCGCCGTCCGGGGGCGCGCGGCGCTCGGAGTGCTCTACGCGCCCGCGACCGACGTGCTCTACTGGGCCGCGCGCGGCCACGGCTCCTGGGTCTTGCGCCCCACTTCGGAGGCGGACGCAGAGCCCGAGCCCGAACGCCTGAGAGTCTCCGGCGAGACGGAGCTTGCGCGCACGCGCCTCGCCGAGAGCCGCTCGCACCGCGGCCCGAAGATGGACGAAGTAGTGCGCGCACTCGGCGTCAGGGCCGAGGTCAGGAGCCACTCGGTCGGCATCAAGGTCGGGCTCTTGGTGGAGCGTCAGGCCGACCTGTACATACACATGTCGCCGAAGACGAAGCAGTGGGACACGTGCGCGCCCGAGGCCGTGTTGGCGGAGGCGGGCGGGCGCATGACAGACATCTGGGGCGGGCCGCTCCTCTACAACACGCCCGACGTGCTCAACCGCAACGGCCTCGTCGCCTCGAACGGCGCGGCGCACGACTCCGTGATTGAGCGCATGCGCCCCCTGCTCGAAGGCTGGGGGCGCGAGCGAGTCTGAGGTGACGCCTTGAGACATAGACTTCAAGCCCTGTTCGTGCTCGCCTCCGTGATGCTGGCCGCACACGTCCGCGCGAGCGCCGACACGTACTCCACCTTCACCAGGAGGCGCTACTACTCGGCAGACCGGCGCTACTTCGTGGAGGTGGACGAGAAGAGGCGCGCGACGCTCTACATGAACGGGGCGCGACCACTGCGCGGCTGGACGCGGACGCTTGAGGAGTTGCCCGGCTGGCTCGTCGTCTCGAACGACGGCACGCGCGCCGCCGTCCTCGACCGCTACTACGGGAACGGGGGCGACCCCTCGGCCACGGCCGTGCTCGTACTCGACGAGGCGGGCCGAGACCTCGCGCGCCACGCCCTGCGCGAAGTGGCGGAACTCAGCCGCGTCTTGGAGACCACCTCGGGCAAGCACTGGTACGGGGGCGCGTCGTTCACGGCCGACGGCATGTTTCTCGTCGTCGAGACTGTGGTCAAGACGTGCGAGCGGCCTTCGAATATCACGTCGGACGCGGACGCGGCGGACGAGTGCGGCAGGCTGATGCCGTACGAGCGCCTGCGCTTCGACGCGGGCACGGGCAGGATTATCGACAGGAGCTTTCTTAAACACGCGGACGAATCAGGAGGATAGAAGATGAAGCGAAGAGGCTCGGCACAGTGGCAGGGCGGAATCAGGGACGGGCGCGGCACGGTCTCGACCGAGAGCGGCGTGCTCTCGGAGGCGCAGTACTCCTTCTCGACGCGCTTCGAGGACGGCAAGGGCACGAACCCCGAGGAGCTAATCGCGGCCGCGCACGCGGGCTGCTTCTCGATGGCGCTCTCGAAGCAGCTCGGCGACGCCGGCATGACGGCCGAGAGCATAAACACGACCGCCGCCGTCTCGCTCGAAAAGACGGACGCGGGCTTTAGCATCACCAAAGTCCACCTCGACGTGACCGCGCGCATCCCAGGCGGGGACGAGTCCGCCTTCCAGACCGCCGCCGACAACGCCAAGGCGGGCTGCCCCGTCTCTCGCCTCCTCAACGCAGAGATAACGTTGGACGCGAAGCTCGAAGCTTAAGGCGAAAGTTAAATCGGAGTCCATCGAGGCGCGACCTAAAGCTGGGAGCGCGGGCATCCTGCCCGCATTGAGCGCGTCAGCGCGAATAGAGAGAGCCGCCGACATTCAACGTTGAGTGTCGGCGGCTCTTCTTCTTCGCGGCTCCGCCGCTCACGGCGGGCAGGGATGCCCGCGCTCCCAGCGAAATGGCCCGCCCTATTGAACACCGATTTAACTTTTGCCTTTTGCCTCTTGCCTTTTGCCTTCCCGACCCGTCGGTTATACTTGGCGCGTTTTTGGAGGCCGGAATGCCGCTGCGCGCGCCGCGCCGAGTCTCACACGAGCCCTTCTCGAACCTTCTTGACCTTTAACGCCGTGACCCTCGGAACAAAGCTGGCAGTCATCTTCGTGGCCCTCGGGCTCGCGCCGCTGCTCGCCCTGAGCGCGTTGAACTACCGGAGCGGCGTGGGCGCGGTCGAGGGGTTGTTGCGCGAGCGCGCGTCGGAGCGCGCCTCGCGCGTCGGCCGCAAGGCCGTGCGAATACTCGACGCGCAGGAGTCCCGTCTCGTCAGGCTCTCGCACAGCGACTCGCTCGAATCTTACGCGCGCGTCGCGGGCCACCCGGCCGCGGGCGTGCCCGGTGCGTCCGCACAGCCCTTCCCGCCCGCGCCTTCGTCGTCGTCGCCGGTCGCGACC
>Ga0126311_10001080_pt1 | contig 12902 bp, 10 predicted proteins | sample Plot61_FD_92539 | JGI IMG/M metagenome (GOLD analysis project Ga0126311, IMG submission 92539) | Serpentine soil microbial communities from UC McLaughlin Reserve, CA, USA - Plot61 | ecosystem: Environmental > Terrestrial > Soil > Grasslands | place: USA: UC McLaughlin Reserve, Lake County...
GCTCTTCGCGTTGCGCGGCAATGGCTTCCCCGGGAGCCTCTCGAACGGACTGCAAAATGGGGGCCGCCCCGGCCATTCCCGGCTTAACGCGGGAACGACCGAGGCGGCTGGACCGGGTCGTTGGGTCAACTGCGGCGTCGACCCTATGAGGGCACCCGTGTTCTGGCCACACACGCCGCCGGCTAAACCTTTCTCACATGGATTGTCGCTCTTTGCGTGAAAATTCGCATCAACGCGACTAACAACCGGTACGGAGCCGTGTTCTAAAGCGTCTTGTTAGCCGCGTCGACTACTCGTCGCGCAGGAAGCTCGGCACGTCGAGCACGTCCTCGGTGCCCTCGAACCGTTCCTCACGCGGAGTGATCGGCTGCTCGCTCAGGATCGACGGCGTTTCGGCACGCCTTCGTCGCCGCCGGTCGCCGCCGAAGCCCGTCGCGATCACCGTGACGGTGATCTCGTCGCCTTTCGCATCGTCGATCACCGCGCCGAAGATGACGTTGGCGTTCGCGTCCGCCGCGCTCGTGACGACCTCGGCCGCCTCGTTGACCTCGAACAGCCCGATGTCGGCCCCGCCGGTGATGTTGAGCAGGATTCCGGTCGCGCCTTCGATCGACGCCTCGAGGAGCGGCGACGAGACGGCTGCGCGCGCCGCTTCGGCCGCGCGGTTCTCGCCGGACGCCGCACCGATTCCCATGAGCGCCGAGCCGGCGTCGGTCATGATCGTGCGAACGTCGGCGAAGTCGAGATTGACGAGGCCGGGCACCGTGATCAGGTCGGTGATCCCCTGCACGCCCTGGCGAAGGACGTCGTCGGCCATGCGGAAGGCGTCGATGATCGACGTCCGCTTCTCGACCACCTGGAGCAACCGGTCGTTCTCGATCACGATCAGCGTGTCGACGCGCTCGCGGAGGTTCTCGAGCCCACGCTCGGCCTGCTCGCCGCGCTTCCGGCCCTCGAACGAGAACGGCCGCGTGACGACGCCGACAGTGAGCGCGCCGACGGACTTCGCGAGCTCGGCGACGACGGGCGCTCCGCCGGTTCCGGTGCCGCCGCCCTCACCGGCCGTCACGAAGACCATGTCGGCGCCCTTCAACGCCTCCTTCAGCTCGTCGCCGGACTCGGTCGCGGCCGAGAGGCCGACCGCGGGATCCGCTCCGGCTCCGAGGCCGCGCGTCTCCTGCGAGCCGATCTGGATCTTCACGTCTGCTTCCGCCATGAGGAGCGCCTGCGCGTCGGTGTTGACCGCGATGAACTCGACGCCCGACAGACCCGCCTCGACCATCCGCGTGACGGCGTTCGTACCGCCGCCGCCGATGCCGACGACCTTGATCACTGCGAGGTAGTTACCGCTCTGATCTCTCATCTCGACTCGCCTCGACCTCAAGCTGTAGTGGAGGATAGGGGCTGTTTCGGGCGGTGCAACGTTGCAGAGTACGACGAGGCGTCCGCATTGTCAACAAGATTCCGCCGGCGTACCTTGACCTCAACCTGAGACTTGACTGTCCTGGCGGGCGACCGGACGCTGCGGGACGCTGACGTCGAGGTAGCCGAAGATCGGCGTCCGGCGCAGGATCGCGGCGGCGACTGTGAGCTTCAGCGAGAGGTCGCTACGGTCTCCGACGCGGATCTGGACGCCGCCGCGGAGGACATATGTCCACTGCCCGTCCACCTGACGGACCGTGCGGACTTGCCGCGAGAGCGCCTCGCCGCGCAGCGCGTCGATGAGCGTCGCCTCCTCGGCCCCCGCGCCGGCCGCCAGCGTGGCACCGACGGGGACGCCGAGGGTGTGCGCGAGCCAGATGCGCGGCAGCCTGCGATGCGTCCGCTGCGCGATGCGCTCCATCAGGCGGCCGCGACGCGACACGAGCCACGCGCGTGCGCCGTGGCGCACGACGGCCGCCGGTTCCTCGGCCCGGACGACGACGCGCAGCGTGTTCGGGAAGGCGCGGTCATACGTGACTCCCGCAACGGAAGGCAGCGACGTTGCCAGCCGCTCCACCTGGTCACTCCGGATCTTCAGCAGACTGACTCCCTGCAGCGGCGCGAGCACGGCGTCGACGTGGCGCTCGAGCTTCGGATCGACGCCGCGTACCTCGATCTTCCGCACGGCGAAGACCGACGTCTCACGCGCGGCGGCGAACGCAAGTACGGCGACGATCGCGGCCGCAAGGCCGACGGCGATCGAGCGCGCCGACGGCAGGAGCTCGAGCGAGCGCGCACGCGAAGGGAGCCGCGCGACGGCTTCGCGCGCGGGCGACTGGCGCGGCGGGCGGCTCACGAGGCGGACTTCGCCGCGTCAGCCGACCCTCCTACCGCACAGGCGGCAGCTCGGGGAGCTCGAGAAACCGCACCTCGTGCTCGAGCTCGATGCCGTACTGCTCGAACGCGCGGCGCCGCGCTTCACCCATCAACGCGATCGCATCCTCGCTTTGCGCGTCACCCGCGTTCTCGATGAAGTTCGCGTGGATCGGCGAGATCTGCGCACCCCCGATCCGGTGCCCCTTCAAGCCGCACGCCTCGAGCATCCGCCCCGCCGTCAGCTCGTGATCGGGGTTCTTGAAGACGCTGCCGAACGTTCGCTTGTTCGTCGGCTGCGCGGCCTTCCGCCGTGCCTGGAGCTCGCCGACCGTCGCCTTGATGTCGTCCGGGTCGCGCGGCGAGAGGCGCAGTTCGACACGCGCAACGACCTGGCCGTCGCGCAACGCCGAGTGCCGGTACGTCAGGCCGAGCTGATGCGGCGCGAGCCAATCGGCGCCGGACGCCGTGACGACGAGCGCCCGCTCGAGCACCTGCGAAAAGTCGCCGCCGTACGCGCCCGCGTTCATCCAGACCCCGCCACCGGTCGTGCCCGGGATCGCGCACGCGAACTCGAACCCGCCGAGCCCCGCCTGCCGCGCGCGATGCAGGACGACGGCGTTCGTCGCGCCGCCTCCGGCCGAGATCACCTCGCCGGCAACCGTGACGTCCGCGAGGCCTCCCACGAGCCTGATCACGAGGCGGTCGACACCCTCGTCGGCCGCGAGCAGGTTCGACCCGAGACCAACGACGGCAACGCGCAGGACTTCGCGCTCGGCCAGCGCCAGCGCCTCCTCGAGCTGGGCGAGAGTCTCCGGCCGCGCGAGCAAGCGCGCAGGACCTCCGGTGCCGAGCGTCGTGTAGCGCGCGAGCGGGACGTCCCGCTCGATCTTCACGCGAGCGCCTCGAGGAGCACCGGGACGGCGCCGTCGACGTCGCCGGCGCCGACCGTGAGGACGACATCGCCGGAACGGGCCACGCTCGCGAGCCAGCGCGCGCCCTGCCCGGCCGACGGCATCCACGCGATCCGTGCGCCGCCACGCGCGTCGGCCACCGCATCTACGACCATCTTCCCGCGGACGTCGCCGTCGTGCTCGCGCGCCGCGTACACATCCGCGATCGCAACGACGTCGGCGGAGGCGAGAGCGCAACCGAACTCGTGCGCGAGATGACGCGTGCGCGAGTAAAGGTGCGGCTGGAACAGAACGAGCACGCGGCCCGTGCTCACCTCGCGCGCAGTGGAGATGGTCGCTGCAACCTCGGTGGGGTGATGGGCGTAGTCGTCGTACACGAGAACGCCGCCGACTTCGCCGCGCAACTGAAACCGGCGCGCCGCGCCTTCGAACGCAGCAATGTGCGGCCGGGCTTCCTCCGGACGGACGCCGCAGAACTCGAGAGCGGCGAGCGCCGCCGCAGCGTTCCGCCTGTTGTGCTCGCCGCGCAGCGCAAGCGCGAATTCGACGGGCTCCAGCTCCTCCGCTCGTACGACGCGCGGGACCTGCGACGTCCACTCGTCGAAGAGCGCCTGAACGTCCGCGAGCGACGCGAACTCGCTGTGATGGTCGAGCTCGACGTTGAGCACGACTGCGACCTGCGGCCGCAGCGCCGCGATCGTGCGATCCGACTCGTCGCCCTCGACGACGAACCATCCCTCACCGGTTCCGGCGTTGCCGCCGAGCTGCGGAATCTCGCCGCCGATCGCGTAGGCCGGGTCACGCCCGAGCTGCGAGAGGGCAAAAGCGATCATCCCTGTCGTCGTCGTCTTGCCGTGCGCGCCCGCAACGACGACGGTCTCGCGCAGGCTCACGAGCTCGGCGAGGAACGCCGCTCGCGACACACCCTCGACGCGATCGGCGTAGGCGGTCGAAACGACGACCTCCCAGTCTTCGGGAACGACGGGATCCGGAGCGATGACGAGCTCGTGCTCTCGCAACGTGTCGAGGTAAGGCGTGTCGACGCGATCCCAGCCGCCGACCTCTGCGCCCCACGCCGACGCGATCCCCGCGTAGGCCGAAAGCCCGGCGCCGCCGATGCCGACGAACCAGAGGCGGCGGCCTTCAAGCGCCCGCAAGCTCGATCAGCTCCTCGGCGATGACCCGCGCGGCGTCGGGCTTCGCGAGCGCGCGCATCCGCTCGGACATTCGCACGAGGCGACCGGTGTCGCCGAGCAAGGAGCGCGCTATCTCCGGGACGGTGCCGAGCTCCGCCTCGGGCACGCAGATCGCGCCGCCGCCGCGCTCGAAGTAGCGTGCGTTCAGCCTCTGGTGATCGGCGGTCGCGAATGGATACGGCACGAGGATCGCCGGCAGGGCGGCCGCGGCGAGCTCCCACACCGTCCCACCTGAGCGCATGACGGCGAGGTCGCACGCGCCGTACGCGGCGCCGAGGCCGTCGAGCACGGCGACGAGGCGATAATCCGCGCGCGAGACGCGCCGCTGCAGCGAGCCGAAATCTCGCTCGCCGCACACGTGCAGGACCGGCGGGCCGACGCGCCCGAAGGCGTCGATTGCGAGCTCGTTCAGTGCGCGCGCACCGGCACGCGCGCCCGCGATCAGCAGCACCGGCCCTTCGGCAGGCAAGCCGAGCTGCGCGCGCGCGACCGAGCGGTCCATCGGCCGCGCGTTCGTCGGGATCGGCCGCCCGACGACCCTGTACTTCTCGCCGACCCGGTCCGGCAGCTCGTACGAGAGGAAGACACGGCGCGCGAACCGAGCCGCGAGGCGGTTCGCAAGCCCGAGCCGCGCGTCGGCCTCGGCGACGGCCGCAGGCGTCCGCTTCCTCGCCGCCGCGTACACCATCGGCCCCGACACGTAGCCGCCCCCGCCGAGCACGACGTCCGGGCGCCGCCGTTCGAGGATCCGCCGGCAGGCCGCGGGCGCGCGACCCGCGAGCAGCACCGAGCGCGCCAGCGCGAGCGTGGGCCGACGCGGCAGCCCCTCGATGCGGAACGTGTCGAGCTCGTAGCCGGCTCTAGGAACGAGCAGCGCTTCGACGCGATCCGGCGAGCCGGCGAACGTCACGTGGACGCCGCGCCTGCGCAACTCGTCCGCGACCGCCAGCGCCGGCAGCACGTGTCCTGCCGTTCCCCCGGCCGCGATCAGGCACCTCAGCTGCCTTTCGAGCGCCACTGGCCGCGATGTTAAGGAGGATGCCGACCGCAACGAGCTCCACCACGAGGCTGGAGCCGCCGTAGGAGACGAACGGCAGCGGGATTCCCGTCAGCGGAGCCAGGCCGAGGACGGCGGCGAGGTTGATCGCGGCCTGGCCGCACACGAGCGCCGTCAGCCCGGCAGCGAGGCGCTTGCCGAACGGGTCGCGGCACTCCAGCGCCGTCTTGAGGCCGGCCCACGCGAACAGGCCGTACGCGAAGATCAGCGACGCGGTGCCGAGCAGCCCGAGCTCCTCGCCGATGACGGCGAAGATCATGTCGGTGTGCGCCTCTGGCAGGAAGTGGATCTTCTGCACGCCCTGGCCGAGCCCGTCACCGACGATGTGACCGGAGCCGAGGCCGATCTGGGCCTGCACGATCTGGAAGCCCGATCCCTGCGGGTCCTGCCACGGGTCGAGGAAGCTGAACAGGCGCGCCCGCATGTAGGCACGCGTCAGAACCATCAACAGCCCCCCGATGCACAGCAGTGCGGCGCCGCCGCCGAGGGTCCGCAGGCGCGTGCCCGACACGAACAGCACGGCGCCGACCATCACGGTCAGCGTGATCGCCGTCCCGAGATCCGGCTCGAGCAGGATGACCAGGAGGAAGCCTCCGAGCAGCAGCCCGATCGGGCGCCAAAGCTCCTTGAGCGACTCCGGCGGCTTCCGCCGCGCGAGGTGCGCCGCGAGCCAGATCGTGAACGCGAGCTTCGCAATCTCCGACGGCTGGACGGTGAGCGGCCCGAAGCTCACCCAGCGGCGCGCGCCGTTCACCGGGTGCGCCACCACCAGCACCGCCGCGCACGCGATGAGCGCGACGGCGGCGAGCGTGGGCGCAAGCGGCCGCAGGCGGGTGTACTTCCACCGCGACGCGAAGATGAGACCGGCGACGCCGAGGACGGCGAACGTTCCCTGACGCTCGAGGTACGACATCGGGTTCGCGCCGCCGACGACGGCCGACGCCGACGTGGCGCTGTAGACCATCACGATTCCGAACGCCGTCAGCGCAAGCGTGACGAGCGTCAGGACGTGCCACTCAGGCTTTCTCCCCACCTTCTAGGGGAGCTTCGACACGAGTCTCCTGAACTCCTCGCCGCGCCGCTCGAAGTTCGCGAACTGGTCGTAGCTCGCGCACGCCGGCGACAGGAGCACGACATCGCCCGGACGTGCCGCGCCCGCCGCGAGGTCGACCGCACGCTCGATCGTTCCCGCGCGCTCGAAGCTTCGATCGGCCGCCTCGAACGCCGACGCGAGCTGGTCCGACGCCTCGCCGACGAGATACACGGCCGCGACGCGATCGGGTAGCGAGCGGGCGAACGCGTCGTAGTCCTCGCCCTTCGCGCGGCCGCCGAGGATCAGGCGCACCGGCGCGTCGAACGCGTCGACGCCGGCGCGCGCGGCGAGCGTGTTGGTGGCGATCGAGTCGTTGATCCAGCGGACGCCTTCGCGCTCGCGCACGAGCTCGAGGCGATGTGGCACGCCGCGGAACTCGCGCAAACCCTCGGCAATCGCGTCGTCGGCAATGCCGGCGATCCGCGCGGCCGCCGTCGCGGCAGCGGCGTTCGCGCGGTTGTGCCGGCCGGGAAGGCGCGGCTCCGCCGGCAGCGGATCGTCCGCGGAGAACTCGAGTCCGTCAAGCTCGAGACCGCCCGGCACCACCTTGTGGCGCGCGCGCTCGAAGATCCGCAGCTTCGCCGCGCGGTAGCGCTCGAACGTGCCGTGGCGGTCGAGATGGTCCGGCTGGAGATTCAGCAGCACAGCGACCTCGAGCGCGAGCTCGTGCACGTCCTCGAGCTGGAACGACGAGAGCTCCGCGACGATCCATGCGTCGTCGGATGCCTCGACTCCACTCAGCGGCCGGCCGACGTTCCCGGCGACGACGACTTCACGGCCCGCGGCGCGGAAGATCTCGCCGAGGAGCTCCGACGTCGTCGTCTTCCCCTTCGTGCCGGTGACGCCGATGAACGGACGCGGCGCGAGCAGCCGCCACCCCAGCTCGACCTCCGACCAGACCGGGATGCCGCGTCGTCTCGCCCCCACCACGAGCGGCCGCTCGCCCGGCACGCCCGGGTTCTTGACGACCACCTCCACGCCGTCGAGCACGTGTTCGTCGTCCTCGTTCCCGAGCTCGGCGTCGACGCGCACGACCTCGTCCCCACGCGCCTCGAGCGCGGCGGCGGCGGCAACGCCCGACCGCGCCAGCCCGTAGACGAGCACCTTCACCCGCGGAAGTTCAGGTAATAGCGGTAGAAGAGCGCGAAGCCGACCGCGCACAGGATTCCGTGCACGATCCAGAAGCGCACCATGATCTTCGAGTCGGACCATGCCTTCATCTCGAAGTGGTGGTGGATCGGCGCCATCAGGAAAACACGCCGGTGCAGGTACTTGAAGCTGAAGACCTGGATCATCACTGAGAGTGCCTCGATCAGATACAGGCCACCGATGAAGATGAGCAGCACCTCGACCTTCATCGCGATCGCAAAGCCGGCCATCGCACCGCCGAGCGCCATCGAGCCGGTGTCGCCCATGAAGACCTCCGCGGGCGCGGCGTTGTACCAAAGGAAGCCGACCGCGGCCCCGATCAGCGCCGCGCCGACGATCGCGAGGTCGAGCCTCGACGGGTTTCGCAGCTCCGGATTGCGACTCGATCGGATGAAGAGCAGGACGGCCATGGTCGTGAACGTGAACAGCGAGATGATCGTGGTGCCGGCGGCAAGACCGTCGAGGCCGTCCGTGAGATTGACGCCGTTCGCGGCTCCGGCGATGACGACGAAGATGAAGCCGTACCAGAGCGGCCCGAGCGGGATCCGCCAGCCGGTCACCGGGAGAAGCACCGACGTCAGATGCGGGAGGCCCGCACGGTTTGCGAGGTAGCCGGTGATCGCAGCGACGACGGCGAGGAGCAGTAGCTTCCACCGACCGTTGAGCCCCAGCGAGCGTTTATGCGTGAACTTGATGAAGTCGTCCAGGAAGCCGATCAGGCCGCACGACAGCGTCACGAAGATAACGATCAGTCCCGTCAGCTTGTACTTGGAGAACAGAAAGAACGCGAGCGAGGCAGCGAGCAGGATCAGTATTCCGCCGGCGGTCGGCGTTCCGCGCTTCTCGACGTGGTGGGCAGGGCCTTCCTCGCGGATCTGCTGCCCGAACTCCTCGCGGCGGAGAAACGCGATAAAGCGCGGCCCGGCCATGATCGAGACCACGCCGGCGACGATGCCGGCGATGAGGACTCGGGTCATGCCGCCACGCCGGCGAGCGCATCCGCAACGCGTTCGAGGCCGAGCACCCGCGCGCCTTTGACCAGGACGCAGTCGCCGGGCGCGAGCTCGTCGCGAACGAGCGTCAGCGCGTCGTCGGCGTCTGCGGCATAGCGGCCGCCGTAGACGCGCGCTCGTTCGCCGACGGAGATGAGGACGTCGACGCCGATCTCCGCGATCGACTGCGCCACCTCCCGATGCGCCTCGTCGCTGTAGCTGCCGAGCTCGGCCATCTCGCCGAGGATGGCGACGCGGCGGCGGCCGGCGGCGAGAAAGCGAAGGTGCTCGAGCGCGGCGCGCATCGAGAGCGGGTTCGCGTTCCAGGCGTCGTTGACAAGCAGACCGCCGCCGGGCAGCGGCAGCTCCTGGTTGCGCCACTCGGTGAACGGCACGTCGAGCTGCTCGGGGATCTCGAGGCCGAGCGCGCGGGCGGCGGCGAACGCGACCAGCGCGTTCTGCGCGAGGTGCTGCGCGCTGAAGTTGACCTCCGCGGAGCCGATCGACGTGCGCAGGAGCGGCGGCTCGAAGGACTCGACCGCAACGCTCTCGCCGACGCGCACGACGGCGATGTCGTCGCGGCCGACGGGGAACCCGGCGGGCACGATCGCGGTCCCGGCGGGAGGCAACGCGGCGATCAGCTCGCTCTTCGCACGGACGACGCCTTCGAGCGTCTCGACCTGCTCGAGGTGCACCGGGGCGATGTTCGTGATCGCGCCGATGTGCGGGCGGGTGAACTTGCAGAGCTCCGCGATCTGGCCGAAGCCGCGCATCGACATCTCGACGACGCAGATCTCGGTGTCGGGCTCGAGCCGGCAGAGGGTGAGCGGTACGCCGATCTCGTTGTTGAAGCTGCGCTCTGCGGTGATGGTTCGCGCCTGCACGCTGCAGATCGCGCCGAGGATGTCCTTCGTCGAGGTCTTGCCCATCGAGCCCGTGATGGCAACGAAGCGCGCGCTGCTGCGGTCGCGCACGCCGCCCGCGATCGCGGCGAGCGCCGCGAAGGCATCGGCGGGAACGACGGTCGCCGCCGCGCCGCGCGCGAACGCGTGCTTCGTGTACGCGGCGCCGTCGCCGACGGCGACGAAGAGGTCGCCCTCCTCGATCCGGCGCGAGTCGACCTGCACCCCGGTGACGTCCGTCGCCCAGACCGCGCGCTCCCACTGTCCCGGGACCAGGTCCCGGAGCACGTCCAGCTCGAGCGGGATCACGCGGGCTGCAGCGCGCGCAACACGTCGCGCGCAACCTCGCGGTCGTCGAAGGGATGCGTCACGCCCGCGATCTCCTGTCCTTGCTCGTGGCCCTTGCCGGCGATCAGCACCACGTCTCCTTCGCGGCCGGATTCGATCGCCCTTGCGATCGCCGCGCGCCGGTCGGGCTCGACCTCCAGCTCAGGCGCGCCCGCGACGATCTCGTCGATGACCGCAAGCGGATCCTCGCTGCGTGGATTGTCGGAGGTGACGATCGCCACGTCGGCGAGATCGCGTCCGATCCGCCCCATCAGCGGACGCTTCTCGCGGTCGCGGTCGCCGCCGCAGCCGAACACGCAGATGACTCGGCCGTCGCTCAGCCGGCGCGCCTCGTGCAGGACGCGCTCGAGCGAAGCGGGCTTGTGCGCGTAGTCCACGATCACCGCGAACGGCTGCCCCTCGTCCACGAACTCCAGCCGGCCGGGAACGCCGTCGACGGCTTCGATGCCGTCGCGGATCGCGTCCTCGCCGATCCCGAGCGCCCGCGCCGCCGCCGCTGCTGCGAGCGCGTTCTCCAGGTTGAAGCGGCCGCGCAGCTTGAGGTTCGCGTCGAGCGCGTCGCGATCGGCGTCGAAGACGACCGGGTCGTCGAGCTCGGCCGCGAGGCGCCGGCCCCACGGGTCACCGACGTTGATCACCGCGCGTTCCGCCTGCGCGAAGAGGCGGCCCTTCGCGGCGAAGTACGCCTCCATCGTCCGGTGGAAGTCGAGGTGCTCGTGCGCGAGGTTGGTGAAGACGAGGACGGCGAACCGAACGCCGTCGAGGCGACCCTGGACGGACGCGTGCGACGTCGCCTCCATCGCGCACGACGCGTTGCCGGCGTCGACCATCTCGCGAAACAGCCGCTGCAGCTCGATCGCCTCGGGCGTGTTCAGCGATGCCGGCCGCACGTCCTCGCCGACGCGCCGCTCGAGGTTCGTCAGCAGGCCGGGACGGCGGCCGTCGGCGCGCAGGATTTCGTGCAGCAGATACGTCGTCGTCGTCTTCCCCGCGGTGCCCGTCACGGCTGCGACGTCGAGCTCGCGGCTCGGATCGCGAAAGAAAGCAACGGCTGCGGGCGCCATCGCCCGGCGCGCATCGGCGACGACGAGCTGCGGCACGGTCACGTCGAGCGGGCGCTCGACGACGAGAGCGGCGGCTCCGCGTGCAACGGCATCCACACCACGGTCGTGCCCGTCGGACCGGCTCCCGCGCACGCAGAAGAAGAGCGCACCCGGAGCCACGGCGCGGGTGTCGTACGCGAGCTCCGCGATCTCCACGGCCGCGGCGTTCACGGTCTCGTTGGGCGCGAACGCCTGGGCCAGCAGCTCGAGCTGCATGCCTAGAGGCTAGTGAACGGCTTCGACGCCGTCCGGCGGAACCTCGAGGTACTGCAGGTCGTACGTCGCAATCTGCGCGAACGCGGGGGCCGCGACGACACCGCCCCAGATGGCGCCGCGGGGCTCGTCGACCATCACGGCCACGACCAGCCGCGGACGCGATGCGGGCACCATCCCGACGAAGGACGCGACGTAGCGCCCGCCCGAGTAGCCCCCGTGCTCGTCCGGCTTCTGCGCGGTGCCCGTCTTGCCGGCGACGCGATAGCCGGGCACCGCGGCAAGCGTCCCCGTCCCCTCGCGGACGACGTTCTGCAACATCGCGTTCAGCTCCGCCGCGATCGACCGACGCAGGATGCGGCGCTTCTTCGGCCGCGCGACGCGATGACCGTCGATCCGCTCGATGAGGTGGGGCTGAACCGACACGCCCCGGTGCGCGATCGTCGCGTAGGCGGCGGCCATTTGCACCGGCGTCACCGCCACTCCCTGGCCGATCGGAACGTTGCCGATCGTCGAGCCGGACCACTCGTCCGGCCGCAGCACGAAGCCCTCGCTCTCGCCGGGGAACGCGATCCCCGTCGTCGACCCGAAGCCGAAGCGCCTCATCCACTTGTAGAGGCGCGTCGGCCCCAGCTTCTCGGCGAGCGTGATCGCGCCGACATTCGACGACTGCGCGAGGATCCGCGCGACGCTCATCGACTCGGTTCCGCGCGACTCGGCGTCGTGAATGACGCGATCGGCGACGTGGATCGAGTACGGCAGCGTGAACGTCGTGCGCGGCGTCACGATCCGGTCGGAGAGGACGCCCGCGACGGTGACGAGCTTGAACGTCGAGCCGGGCTCGTAGACGTCGGTCACTGCGCGGTTCCGCGTCACCGCCGGCGGCGTCGTGCCGAAGTTGTTCGCATCGAAGCCCGGCGCGTTCGCCATCGCGAGCACGTCGCCGCTCCGCGGATCGAGCACGACCGCGGTGGCGCCCTTCGCGCCCCATTTCGCGATCGTCTGCCGCAGCACGGCTTCCGCGTTCGCCTGGATCGTGTGGTCGATCGTCAGGCGCACATTGCGCCCGTCCACCGCCGGCCGCGCGTGCACTACGTCGAGTACGTGACCGAGCGCGTCGATCGTGCGGGTCTCGCCGCCCGGGCGGCCGGCGAGCGTCTTGTCGAGCTGCAACTCGAGGCCTGAGAGGCCGCGGTTGTCGAGGCCGGCGTAGCCGAGGATGTGCGACGCGACGGAGCCCTGCGGATAGAAGCGGCGTTCCTCGGGATAGAAGCCGAGGCCCGCGAGGTTCAGCTTCTCGAGGCGATCCGCCTTGCTCGGATCAGCCTTGCGCGCGACGTAGACGAAGCTCGTCTTGCGGTTGGACAGCTGATCGAAGAGGACGTTCGGATCGGCGCCGAGGATGCGTCCCGCGGCGGCAGCAACCGCACGCGGGTCGCGCACCTGCCGAGGATCCGCGTACACCGTCGTCGCCTGCTCGCCGATCGCGAGCTGCACTCCCGTCCGGTCGAAGATCGTTCCGCGCGATGCGGGCAGGACGACCGTCGCCCGGTGCTGCTTCGCCGCGAGGCTCGACAACGAGCCGGCCTGGACCGCCTGCAGCCACGCCGCGCGACCGAGCAGCACGGCGAAGCCGGCGA
>Ga0126311_10001081_pt1 | contig 12892 bp, 11 predicted proteins | sample Plot61_FD_92539 | JGI IMG/M metagenome (GOLD analysis project Ga0126311, IMG submission 92539) | Serpentine soil microbial communities from UC McLaughlin Reserve, CA, USA - Plot61 | ecosystem: Environmental > Terrestrial > Soil > Grasslands | place: USA: UC McLaughlin Reserve, Lake County...
ACACCTGCGCCAAGCACAAACAACTGCTGCATCAGCGGTCGGCGTTGCAACGCACGCATGTCCATCTGCACGTACGCGCCGACTGGAAGTAGTCTAAGCTGGCAATCAACCTCGCTGACGCGAACACCAAAAAGCTTCGGTCCCCAACCGAATCCAGCCTGCTTGATCGGAACAGCACACATGCGCGCCGCGAAGTAATGCCCTAACTCGTGCAGCACGAGTGCGGCAAAGAAACTCACAATAAGGTTGATAACGACGACATTCATGTTTATGGATTTTGGCGACGAAGTTCGGAGATACGATGCTCGATCTCTTGCAGTAGACGAAACTCAAGTCTCAGCGTTTGCAGTTCGGTCCTGGCATCGAGAATCAAATAGAGAAGAGCGCAAGTGATTACGACACCTTCCAGAACTCCCAAGCCTCGATTGGCGATCACGAGATACAGGAACACGAGTGTCAGCGCGGAAATGTAAAGCCTAATAGCCAGCATGTTTTAGCTCAACAGAAAAAGTGATCGATCTGTGTTCGTTAACGCGCAGACGCCTGCCTTAAGTGACCGCATAGTGTGCCCTCATTTTCTTCAGCAAAGAAATTAAAGGAATAATCCCCGACGTGTTCCAGTCAACAGAACCGAGCGCACTAGCGCCGGGTCCAATTAATCACAACTCTCAAATGACAATTTTCCCCGCACTCACTCTGTTCAAATTCTAGAAACGAAGTCCAGATGCTGGACAAACGCACTCATGTTATTTCGAATTGCACAGATATTGTGAAGAAAAGGACGAAAGCAACGGTGGCCCTTCACTTGCGAGGAGCGCCCCTTTCACGTGTCTAATTGGCTAAGAAACTGTTTTGAGTTAGCAACATCCTGAGCTTTACCTAAAACCGTTAAGGTCTCGGACAGTTTCTCTTTCTTTAACTCGAACAATGTATTGCTCCGTCGCCCCTGGGCCCACAAGTGTATTTAACGCGCAGAACAAGCGGTTCGGTGTTTGAGACATTGGCTCAGTAATCGGAACATCAAGACGTTTAGGCGTTTTGTAATTCCAGCTTCAAGACGAGTGCTCCATGTAATCCCGTTGGAGACGGTTCCATCAACCGCGATCGAGCGAGGATTTTACCCAGGAGGAATCAGTTAATTAATGCCCCTAATCACTCCCACAGCTATTGGCGGATGGTCCAACCAAACGACCAGCCAAGCACGATCCACCGCGATAGCTACCGACCATAAGGAACATCCCCGGTCAGGTAATTCCAAAACTCCCACTCTCATCGGCCAGTCGCCGGCGATGAAAAAACTCTTTTCCGTAATCGAGCGTGTGGCGCCCACCGATGCTTCGGTGCTCATTACCGGCGCGACCGGAACGGGCAAAGAACTGGCGGCCCGCGCGATCCACGATCAAAGTCCGCGAAGCGATCACGTCTTCGTCGATATCAACTGTTCCGCCATTCCCGAAACGCTCATCGAAGCCGAACTTTTCGGTCACCAGCGTGGCACCTTTACGGGCGCCCACGAGAATCGTAGCGGTCTCTTCGAGAAAGCTTCCGGAGGCACGCTGTTTCTCGACGAAGTCGATGCGTTGAATCTTTCCGCGCAGGCGAAGTTGTTGCGCGTTTTGCAGGAACGCACGGTGCGGCGAATTGGAGCACGCGCCAACATCGCGATCGACGTGCGTATCATCTCTGCAACCAACTGTGATCTCGCACAGGCAGTTGCAGAAGGTCGCTTCCGTCCAGACCTTTACTATCGACTCCGCGTTCTGCCGTTACATGTGCCTGAGCTCTGCACACGTGGTGACGACGTCAGGCTGCTGGTCGATCACTTCCTGCGCATCAAGTCCGCGCGAAACGGTCAGCTGCTGCGAAAATTCACTCCGGAAGCGCTGCATGCGCTTTGCGACTACCCGTGGCCGGGCAACGTTCGCGAACTCGAAAACACGATTGAGTACGCGCTCGCCATCGGTCTCGACGACGAGCTCGGCATCGACGATCTACCGCCCGAGATCCTGATTGCGCAGCCGCAACCGAGTGCAGATAACTTCAGGCAGGTGCTTGAGGCGTACATGAACGACACGGTGCCACTCGCCGAGATCGAGAAGCGATACATCCTTTCAGTCTTACAGCAGTTTGGTGGAAACCAGGTGCGCGCCGCAGCCGCACTCGGAATCGATCGCAGCAAGCTCTACCGCCGGCTGAAGCAGTACGGGGTGATGGCGGTGAGGTTCCTGCAGGAAGAAGATCTGGACGGTATGCAGTTGCTCTCGCGTGGCGAGGAGGCAGGGACGCAACGTGGCCCAACGTTCCACGACCGTTCCCGCGCCGCGTCACAGTAGTTAAATTGCTAAAGTCCTGATCAGCGTTTGCCAGCCACTTCGACAACTGCTCGCCAGCGAGCAGTTGTCGCCAAACAGCGCAGCAGCAAAACGCTCAGGCCTAACAAATACTCACTCTTTCTCGAGGCATATAGGTTGCTGACAGCCCACGGTTAACTTACCCGGCTCGAGGAGCATCATGAGAAAGACACGATGGTTGCTCATAGCAGTGGCGCTTCTAATGCTTTGCACTGCTACGCAAGCCCAGACGGAAGTCTCGCCAAAACTTCTGCGCAATAACGACGTGCTGCGCATGGTTGAAGACAAAGTTCAGCCGGAAATAATCATAAGCAAGATCCTGACGTCACCCTGCAATTTTGACGTCTTTCCACCGGTTTTGCGTGATTTGCGGAGACGCGGGGTTCCCGAAAAGGTGCTGATGGTGATGAGGATAGTTCCGAACGGCCCACCCGGTCTGGCGGACGTTGATCCCAAGCGTGTGGTGCCCACTCCGCCCGTAAAGATTCCGGCAGGCACTGTTATTGAGATAGAGACGGCAACCTCGACTTCTTCGGCAAAAGCTGTCGAGGGAGACTCGATTACGTTTCTCGCGAAGCGCCGGGTTTACGTTGACAACGTATTGGTAATCGAGCGCGGCGCGGTTGCGAGGGCGCGAGTTGTCAAAGCAAAAAGTGCGCGAGCCTGGGGCCGGGCAGGGATGTTGGCCTGGGAGATGGAGTACGTAGTCGGAGTTGACGGTACGCAAATCCCCATCGCTCTGAAGGGCAAACAGAGTGGCGCAAACCGAACTGCGGTGGTTGCTGGTAGCGCGCTGGCGACGGGAGCTCTGATTTTCCCCTACACATCCCCGGTGGCATTGATATGGGGATTGAAGAAGGGTGATGAAGCGGTGCTTCGTGGCAGCAGAATGTTTGCGGCAACCGTGAAAACAGGAAGTGACGTAGCAGGTATTCAGCCCCGACCGGGCGGCGTGGTCTATCGCGATAGAGATACCGTGAAAGCGAGCGCCGCCCCACCGACGAATACACCTTTCGAACGAGGCTTCGGTCGAAAAAGATCCAACCGTCAGTAGCGTTTGCTCGCGGTCGACAAACTTCCTCATCCATTCTCATCGAGCTTCAACTCGCATGAAGACGTGGCGTGGGCCAACGCTCCATATTCACCTCAATCGCAAAATCACATACTGAAGTTTGATTCCTCATATGTACGCGCGTTCGTTCTGCCGCAAGTGCTCGCAGGCGAGCAGTGTTCAACCTGGACCAACGCGTGACTATATAACTCCGCGCGGTTGTGCGTTCCCTCTAAACATAGCTATTGCTGCCTTTAATGCGGGTGTCTTGAAGAAGTGAGTGCGAAAGAACCTGCTATCGCTTGCTGGCACAGACGTTGCCAAAGAAAGACCGCACTCGAAAATGTTGCCGTGATCGGCAGGGAGCGATCACTCAGGTCTCCTGGGATGACGCCTGCATTTTATGTGCAATCTAAGGCCAGACAGATCCATCAGTCTGGCGACGAACAAAAAACCCAAAAGAATCAGAGGAGAAAACTCAAATGCAAAGAATCAAAAACTTCCTTAACGACGAGTCCGGTATGGAAACGTTGGAATACGCGCTCATCGCCGGCTTGATCGCCGTCGTGGCCGTTGCCGTTTATGCAAGTGGCTGGGGCACCGCTCTGACCACTCGTCTGAATGATGCCACCACCGCTGGACCGGCCATCCCGTAACAGCATTTGTGAAGAAGGGCGGGTTGCAAGTCAACCTGCCCCTCTTTGCAAAGCACCCTTCGCGTATGCGCAGTAGGGTGAAGGTCACCGTAAAAGTCACGACACCGGAGATTCTGAATGCTGATCCCCCAGAACATCGCGACCGCCCTGATTTTTATTCCGTTGGGGTTGAGCATTACTTACATGGACGTGCGGTACCGGAGAATTCCTAACAAACAAGTACTTACGATTTTGCTCTGCGGTATTGCGGTAAATGCTTTCTTTGGTGCGTGGCACGGTCTTTCTACGAGCCTTTTAGGAATGGCGATCGCATTCGCCCTTATGTTCACTCTTCACGTTCTCGGAACGATGGGCGCCGGCGACGTTAAGTTGTTTGCCGCCATCGGAGCGGTCATAGGTAGCTCTCTCGTATTGCCAACGTTTCTCATCGTCGCGGTCACGGGAGGCGTTCTGGCAACTTTCAAGATGGTCTATGAGCGGCGTGCGGCTTCAACCATGCTTCGGGTGGGCCAGTTTTTCGTCGGTCTTTTACCGGGTCAAACTGTACCTCGATTGAGTGTGCCGGCCGACCCCACGTATACGCTGCCTTATGCAGTTCCAATCTGTTTAGGTAGCGTGATTTCCTTTTTTATTTTTCGCGTCTAAACAGCGCGGCTTTGGTAAGGAGAATTCACGTTATGCGAAATAAACGACTCATCATCGCACTTGCCGGAGCAGTGCTCTGTGGCGTGCTCGGCGTAATGCTGATCACGCGGTATCTGTCAAACGTGCAAGCCTACACAAGAGATCTTGGCAATGTGGTAGTAGCCAAAGTCGCAATCCCACTCGGCGAAAAAATTACAGCGGAACAGTTAATGTTGGCGCCGATTCCAAACGGCTCCGCTCCAGAAGGAGCTTTTCGCAAAATCAATGAAGTGGCCGGACGCGTAGCAATCACGCCCATTGGCGTGCGTGAGACTGTCACCGGTTTGAAGCTCGCGCCTGAAGGAGTAGAAGGCGGATTGTCGGCGGTTATCCCTGAGGGCTACCGCGCCATGACAGTCAAGGTCGACGATATCGTCGGCGTGTCAGGTTTTGTCATGCCGGGATCTTTTGTCGACGTTGTGGCTGTGATCGTGCCGCAAACGCCACAGGGAGCTCAGAGCTCAGGTCCGATCTCCAAGATCGTTTTACAACAAATCAAGGTGCTCGCCAGTGGACCAAAGCTCGATTCGCCAGAAAATCAGCGCGAACCCACAAATGCCAAAGCGGTAACGCTACAGGTTACTCCCGACCAGGCTGAAAAACTGGTACTCGCAGCGAACGAGGGCAAATTACAACTCGTGATGCGCAACTACAGTGATCAGCAAGATTCACAAACCAGAGGCGCGAATAAATCTTCGTTGCTCAACGGCGAATCGGTGTCGGATGTGCCGAAGAGCGAAAAGATCGAACAACCCAAAGTCGTGAAAACCAGAAAGCCTGTGGCGCCAAGACGCGTTGCCATAATTAATCCAGAAGTGAAACCGATCGCACAACCCGTTTCGCGCAACTCCGTGGAATTGATCGAAGGCGCAAAGAGACGCGAGGTTGATATGCCCTAAGCGGCTCATCCGCTCATCAGTTCAAAGTAAACAAGTTTTCAACCACAAGGAGTAGACCATGCAGCCCTGTTCTTCCATGCGCAACATCATCCTCGCTCTCTTCATTTTGGTCGGTGCTTTTCCGCTGAACACCTTTGCTCAGGAAATGAGCACCAACGCCTCTTTTGGCAGTGACTTGAAGGAGCCAATTCCCGTCAACGTGCTGGTCGGCCAGTCAAGGTTGCTTACCTTCGACCGACCGATTGAACGATTCTCCGTATCTAACCCCGAAATCGCTGAGGTCGTGTTAGTCACTTCCAATCAAGTCGTTGTCAACGGCAAGGCGTTCGGGCAAGTCAATTTCATCGCATGGGAAAAAGGCTCTGCGCGCTTCGTAATCTTCGATGTATACGTGCGAACAAATCTTTCTCTCATAGATTCCCAGATCAGGGCCCTATTTCCGAAGGACGATATCCGACTAAGCCAGGCAAATGGCTCGGTAGTTCTCTCCGGAAATGTCAGCGATCCAAGGATTGCGACACAGGCTGAGACTGTCGTACAGGCAGCCGGATTTAAGACTGTCAACTTGCTCGAATCTCCGGTAAAAGCTGCGGCGCAGGTCCAACTTCAGGTTCGTGTTGCCGAGGTGAGTCGTAACAGGATGCGCGAACTTGGCACCTCCTACGCTTACAATTCGTCACCCGGAACCGGCGGCTACATGAACAGTGGCACCGGCCCAAGCTCATTAGGAGATGTGGTTGGCGGTACGCTAACCGGTACTCTTGCAAGTACGCTCAACTTATTCGTGATGGGTGGAAATACCCTCGCCATGATACGGGCACTGCAACAGCAGGGCGCGTTACGCGCACTGGCGGAGCCAAACCTCATTGCGATGAATGGGCAGGAAGCCAGTTTTCTCGCAGGTGGCGAATATCCCGTTCCCGTGGTCCAATCCGGTGGCGAGCGCAGCACGGTAACTATTATTTTCAAGGAATACGGAGTACGTCTCAACTTCAAGCCGACGATTATTGATGAGGATCACATTCGCCTGGAGTTGGAGCCTGAGGTCTCTACACTCGATTTCGCAAATGGCGTGAAGTTTGATGGATTTCTCATTCCAGGTTTGAGAACACGACGCGCCAAGACGGGAATCGAGCTCAGGGATGGGCAGAGCTTCGCATTGGCTGGGCTGCTCGACAATAACGAATCGCAGACGTTTTCAAAGGTGCCTGGTATTGGCGATATTCCTATTCTCGGCAATCTTTTCCGTTCGAAGCAGTTTCAGCGGAACGAATCCGAGTTGATGTTTATCGTCACAGCCCAATTGGTGAAGCCAGTTAATCGTGACGATCTGCCGGCAATTCCCAACGTGGAGAATTTGAAGAATGGGTCTCTGCTCGGCATCGACCCGAAAGGTGCGGGATTGGTTGGACCAAGTGGTTTCATCACAACGCCCGGAACGTCTACGGCCCCGACCAAAGTAGCTGCGCCAGCAGCATCCGGCTCCACTGTTTCAACACTAGGGAATGAGGCCCCGGCAGTGGTGAAGCCCACGAAGGCCACACCTAATCCGCAAAGGTAGTTTAGGGCTGAACAACAAACTGGTCCGCAGCGGCTTTCACGCTGCGGACCATTCTCAGTATCAGAGCTAAGGATTCGCAAAATGAACAACGCACCATCGAACACAATGCCGCTCAACTACGAAAGGATAAAACCGCGGAGGAATGAACGTGGCAGTGTGATGATCATGACTGCCATTCTCATGGCCGGCATTATTCTCGCCGTGGGTCTCTGCATTGATGTTGCGCGGATCTATATGGTGCGAACGGAACTTCAGAACGCCGCTGACGCAGCAGCTCTCTCTGCTGCTCGCGAGTTGGATTCCGGAGCCGGCGGAATTCAGGATGCCGTTACACGCGCCACCACGATTGTGAATAGTTATGGGTTTAACGACGTAGCCGTAAACGTCCCGGCCGCGAACGTGCAGTTCGCTATAAATCTAAACGGCAACTATGTGAGCGCTGATGTCGCGGATGATAATCCAACAAACTATCGTTTCGTCCGCGTAACTACGCAGGCTGCAGCAACCTCGATGTTGTTTTCGGCCAGAGTTCTGGGCGCCAATCATACTGAGTCAAGAGCTGCAATCGCCGGCATGTCAGTCGGCATTAATACTATCTGTAACTTCTTTCCTTTCGCTGTCGCGTTGGACGATGCCGATCTCACGGACGTAGGGTTTACTCCCCCCGCGGCTAACACAACGATGACGTTGAACTTCGTTCAGGGTACCGGCAACACGATGACTCTCAACAACAGGGACTACGTGACCCTCGAAGTCCCCGAGATCAGCGGCAATGGAGCGGGAGAAACTATCAGATTGTCCGCCGGAGTTACATCGATTTGCGCAACACTAAACGCCAACATTGCATTCCACGCGACGCCCAGTGCAAACCAGAACAACGGACCAAGGCAACTAGCTGATGGTGTTAACACGCGTTTCAATGTCTATGCGAACGGACCCGGTCAATTAAATCCAACTCAATTTCCCCCGGACAGTAACATTGCGGAGAACATCAACTACGATCAATACAAAAACCGCACAGCAGTAACGCCGCCGAGTCCGAATGGACCGGGCCAGGACCAGCGCCGCATATTGATAGTACCGATTGTTGCCCCTGGAACATACACGGGGGCTCCCGTTAGTGCTCCCACGCTTAAATTCGGCGCCTTTTTCTTAAAGCGTAAACCTACGGTGGACAACCCGTGCTCGAATGCGGCTGATGGCTGCGCCAGATTCGAAGTTGAATGGATCGAGGAAGCCCTGGTAGTTGGTTCTGGGTCGTACACGCCGGGTGGAGGCACCTCCAGTCTAACCTTACCCGTGCTCTTCAAATGAGGTATTCAATGGGACGGAAACTAAGAGACACTATTCGAAAATTTGTCCGATGCGAAACCGGCACACAGATGATCGAGTTCGCCATCGTATTTCCTGTCCTTATTCTCTTTTTGCCGGGGCGACTGAATTGGGGCGATTGTTCTACACATACACGACGCTGGCTAAAGCCACGAGAGCCGGCGCACGTTACCTGTCAACTGTGCAGAATGTCGGGACGAGTACTGGTGCTGCGAAAAATGTGGTGATGTGTGGAAATGCAGCGGGGTGCGGTGGATCGGGACAGCCGGCTGTAATCCTGCCGAATTTAACCGCGAACAAGATTGTGGTAACACCGCCCGTAGCAGGAGCTCCGGTCAAATACGTGACTGTTGAAATCACGGGCTACAACTATCAGTTTCTTGTATTCAATTTGAACGTACTAACTGGAGGTAACTTCAACATCCCTCTAAGCCCAAGTACCAGAATGCGGTACATGGTCAATTAAAAGGCTGGATCCGAAATGTTACTGAATACAGTTCCAAACACACGCAGTAATGAACGCGGCGGCACTTTGATTGAATTCACCGTCGTAGCATCCGTGTTTTTCCTTATGCTCGTCGCGATTGTTGCCGCGGGAAATCTCTATTACACGCACAACGCGCTTGTTGAGGCCACCCGGCGGGGAGCCCGGTACGCCGTAATGCACCCAACTGGGAGTACTACGGCTGTGAAAAATGTCGTTGTGTATGGGACGGACGCGCCCGCTGACGGCGCAAGGTCACTCATCTATAACCTGCAGCCCACCAACGTTATCGTTACATACACCGACCTGAATGTGGCTCAGGGTACCGTGACGGTAACAATTGACAACTACAGTTTCCCCTTCGTACTCCCAACCAGCACAACATCGATCACGATGCCCCCGTACCGCACAACACTAACAGGTGAGAGCGCCGGGTTTATACCGCCTGACATTTAGGAAAAAGAACAAGATTACGGGTTTTTCAAGGAGTAAGTAAGAAGGACAACATGCATTCACTTTCGTTCATTACATTAAGCAAAAATCCTGAGGCTGCGAAAGAAATCCGCGATGCGCTGAGCGGAACATCACGAGCGCGGGTGCTGGCGGAGATTCAGGATCCTGACACGCTCGTCGTCGATGCCCTGAGGCTCCGGCCCTCGGCAGTCATCATAGTCATGGAATCGGACGGCGCCGAAAAAGCCTTCGCTCTTATAAAAAAGCTCAGTGCGTCGGTACCTGAGACATCCATTATCACTGCTGCAAGTAATGCGTCTCCCAATTTAATTCTGGGCAGCATGCGAGCGGGTGCGCGCGAGTTTTTGCAACTCCCCATTATCGCCGATGAGCTTCGAACTGTGCTGGACCACGTCGCAGAGTTGGCGGCCGCGGAAGGTCAGGCCCACAAGCAAGCACATACAATAGGTGTCTTCTCCAGTAAGGGCGGCACTGGAGTTTCCTTTTTAAGTGCCAATCTGGCAGCGGCGATGAACGTGTCGACACTGCTCGTAGATCTCAACCTGCAAGCCGGCGATGCGGCATCTTTTATCGGAGTAAATCCGAAATACTCTTTGGCTGACTTCGCGGCCAATCGAAACCGTCTCGACGACGCACTTATCAGTAGCCTGGTGACGAACCACTCGGCAAATCTGTCATTACTGGCAGCGCCGCTGGAAGCACACGAAGCTGAAGATATTACTGTCCAGGACGTGTCCGAACTTCTTCATGTTATGGGTCGGCGACATGAATACCTCGTTCTTGACCTGCCTCACACGTTCGATCCTATCACCGTTGCTGCGCTCGACCTGGCGGATGACATTTTGCTGGTCATGACGATGGATATCCCCGGAATTCGCAGTACAAAGCGAGCCCTGAAGATTTTCGAACGACTCGGATATCCGCGAGGAAAGATTCGCGTTGTCGTTAATCGCTGGAGCAAGAACATTGATATCAAACTGCAAAAGGTTGAGGCCCATCTCGCCGAGCAGCTAATCGGTTTTGTCCCGAATGATTATCCCAAGGTGATTGAATCAATCAATCTGGGTCAACCGCTGGTGCAAATTGAGCCGTCGTCGAAATTGACGATTGAACTCAAACGCATAGCCTCCCTTTTACAAGGAAGCGAACACAAGAGTTCTCCACAGCCACGAAAAGGATTATTGGGAGCAGTATTCGGTCGTCCTCGCAATAACGGCTCACTTGAGCTTTCCGTTACGACCGACTTAGCGTGAACGGAACAGCTTGCTGACCAGGTCAACGAGATAAGGTAAAAGAACACAATGGCCCTACGAGAAAGATACATCAAAGATTCTGCCGAAAGCGCTGCTGGCCTCGCAGTGGAGGAGGCGGTTTACGCCAATCAGAACTTCCAGGAGCTAAAAGCGCGACTCCATCGCGCGATTATCACGCGACTGGATTTGACTAAGGTGAATACCCTCGCGCCCGAGCGAGTTCGTAGTGAAGTATCGCGTCTGGTCGAGGATTTGTTGATCGCTGAAAACGTCGCACTGTCAATCATCGAGCGCGATCGCCTGGTGAGCGAAGTTCAGCACGAGCTTTTCGGTCTCGGTCCACTCGAACCCCTTCTCGCCGATCCAACCATTTCCGACATTCTCGTCAATTCGTACGCCAATATCTACATTGAACGGCGCGGGAAGCTCGAGAGGACCGCAATTAGCTTCAAAGACGACGAACACCTGATGCGCGTTATCGAGCGCATTGTTTCAACGGTAGGGCGTCGCATAGATGAGGCCCAGCCAATGGTCGATGCCCGTCTTACAGATGGCTCGCGTGTTAACGCCATCATTCCACCGCTGGCCATCGATGGACCGGTGCTATCCATTCGGCGCTTCGGGTCTGACCCGTTGAAAATGGCGGCCCTCATTGAAAACGGTGCTCTGACTAAAGAGATTGCCATGCTGTTTGAAATGTGTGTGAAAGCGCGTTTGAACATCATCATCTCTGGCGGCACTGGCGCTGGTAAGACCACGTTACTGAATGCGTTGTCGGCATACATCCCGTCTGACGAACGAATTGTTACGATTGAAGACTCCGCCGAATTACAACTGCAACAGCCTCACATTGTGAGGCTCGAAACGCGACCACCAAATATTGAAGGCAAGGGCGAGGTCTCGCAGCGAGATCTCGTGAGAAACGCTCTGCGCATGAGGCCCGACCGCATCGTGATCGGTGAGGTCCGCGGCGGTGAAGCAATCGACATGCTTCAGGCTATGAATACCGGCCACGACGGATCACTCACAACAATCCACGCTAATACTCCTCGAGACACACTCGGACGGCTTGAGACAATGATCCAGATGAGTGGCATGCGGCTTTCAGATCGCGCTATGCGTCAACAGATCGCGTCGGCCGTCGACCTTGTAATCCAGGTTGCGCGCCTGACTGATGGGACGCGTCGCATCACTTCTATTTCAGAAGTTACCGGAATGGAAGGCGACACGACGACGATGCAGGAGATTTTCCTGTTCGAGCGCGTAGGCCTTGATCCGATGGGTAAGGTGTTGGGCAGATTCCGCAGTACCGGTATTCGGCCACGCTTTGCGGAACGCTTGAAACAGTATGGCATGCAACTGCCGGCGATGTTCTAGGAGGTACAGCGGATGTTAATTTCCACCCTGGTTTTTCTATTCTTCCTCTTTTTAACCTACGCTATATTCCTGTTTACGTCTCGCAAATCCGACGCTCGAGAAGTGCGGCTGCAGAAACGAGTCGCCGAGGCGTTACAGGACCTGGGTACACAAGATCACCAGGTGCAGATCTCTCGCGAGGATTCAATTGGGGGCTCCCCCGCGATTAATCGAATTCTCAATTCGCTCGACTTTATCAAGAGACTCGACCAGATTATTCGTCAGGCGGATGTTCAGATTACAGTAACGCGCTTGCTGGCGTTCTGCTTCCTTGCCGGAGCGCTGGCGCTCCTTGCGGCATCCACGGTGATGAATTTCGTGGTAGCTCTCGTGCCGACTGCGCTGGCGGCGACGCTTCCGTTTCTCTACGTCTCATACCTGCGAAAAAAGCGTTTACGGAAAATCAATGCGCAACTTCCTGACACCCTGGACCTGTTGGGCCGCTCGTTGGCCGTGGGCCATGCATTTTCAGAAGCACTGAATCAGGTGGCTAGCGAGATGCCGGATCCAATTGCGTCTGAGTTTCGCATCGTGTTTGAAGAACAAAAACTCGGCCTCTCGACAAAAGCGGCGCTGGACGGCCTGGGTGAGCGCGTTCCGTTAACCGATCTGCGAATATGCATCACGGCTATGCACATTCAGAGAGAAACCGGAGGAAATCTGGCGGAGATTCTCGAGAAGGTGGCGCAGACCATTCGCGAACGTTTCAAACTGATGGAAGATTTCCGCAC
>Ga0126311_10001082_pt1 | contig 12885 bp, 10 predicted proteins | sample Plot61_FD_92539 | JGI IMG/M metagenome (GOLD analysis project Ga0126311, IMG submission 92539) | Serpentine soil microbial communities from UC McLaughlin Reserve, CA, USA - Plot61 | ecosystem: Environmental > Terrestrial > Soil > Grasslands | place: USA: UC McLaughlin Reserve, Lake County...
ATCTTCGACGAGCCGTCGTGCGCGTAGCCCGCGCGGGCGTCTTCGGCTGCGGCGTTCGCGTTCGTCGAACTCGCTTCCGTCACGCCCGCCTTCGTCGCGTCGTCCGAAGGCTTGGGCTGCGGGTGCGTCAGGCGCAAGTCCATCTTGCACTTCGGGCAGGTGCCCTTCTTCTTCGACTTCACCTCCGGGTGCATCGGGCAGGAGTAGAAGTCGCCGGAGTTATTCTCGTCGGCCGCGGCGGGCGCTGCGCCCACTTGCGCGCGCGTCGCGGGTGCGGCGCAGACCGAGAGCGCGACGGCGAGCAGCGCGGCGGCGCTCAAATGCTTGTTTCTCATTTCGCGTTAACCTCGTCTTCTTAATCGGCGGCGGCTACTTGTTCTCGGCGGGCGCGGAGGTCGCCGCCTCGGCGCCGGTCGCCTCCAACGTCAGGTAAGGCATCTGCCGGAACTGCACGCCCCTCGAACGGCTCTCGACGAAGACGGTGTAGTAGCCGGGCTGCGGCACGTTGACGTTCAGCTCGTAGACGCCGCCGCCCGCTTCGGTCGCGAAGTCGCGCTGCTGCCAGACGCCGGGCGCGAGGAAGACGAGCACGCGCACGTCCTTCAGGCCGTCGGCGGGCTTGCCCGTCGCGGTGTCGGTCAGCCGGAAGCGCAGCCTGTAGGGCTCGCCCGCGCGCAGGGGCTTCTCGCGTTCGAGGTACTCGACGCCGAGCGCGACCTTGCGCTCGTGCCTGACCGAAGGGTTCGAGGCGGCGCTCGTCTCGAAGCAGTGTGTGACGCGCGGCGCGTCGAGCAGGAAGGCCACGTCGTAGGTGCCGCTCGTCGGCAGGCGCGTGAACGTCTCGAACGTGCCGGTCTTTATCTCGCGCAAGGAGCGGTCGGCGACGAGCACGGCGCGCGGGTCGCGCTTGTAGTTCTGTAGGTTGCCCATCGGCGCGGCCATGCCTTCGGTGTAGTAGTAAATCTGCTGGTCGGCCACGTTGGCGATGAGCACCGAGTTCGGCTCGGGCGCGTTGACGATGGAGTCGGCGAGGGCCGCGCGCGTGCGCCCCTCTGAGGGCGCGACCTGTCCCGCGGGGAAGCTGGTCACGTACGGCTCCTTGCCGACGGTGCTCATGCGTATCATCGAGACTTCGAGCGACCCCGAGGAGCGCACGTACGCGTACTCCTTCGTGAAGACGATTTGGTCGGGGCTCTTTCCTATCTTGAGTGTGTGGAGCACGCTGTTCGTCGAGGCGTCGAAGACGTATACGACGCCGCCCGGGGGGTTGGGGGCGAAGCCGTAGCGCCCGCCCGGCGCGAAGCGCACCGCACCGACGCCCGCGTCCGCCTTTATGTGCGAGACGAGCTTCGCCGCGGGGCCGTCCACGACGGCGACGCGCCCGCCCGCCTCGTCGCTCACGTAAGCGTACTTGCTGAGCGGCGAGACCGCCACGGAGTTCGCCCTCTGCCCCGTCTTCACCTCGCCGACCTTCGAGAAGTTCCTGACGGCGACGACGGAGAGCGTGCCCGCGTCGCCGTTGGTGACGTACGCGAACTTGTTGTCGCCGCTCAGCGCTATCTCGTGGTGGCCCGCGCCCGTCGGGACGCGCGCGACCGCCTTGAAGGCCGCCGTGTCGATGACGGTCACGCCGCTCTCCGCGCCCTCGTCCGTGCCGACCCAGAGGTACTTCTCGTCGGGCTGTAGGGCGAGGCGCACGGGGCGCGCGCCCGTGTCTATGTCCGCGACGACCTTCCAGGTGTTCGTGTCAACGACGGCCACCTGATTCGAGCCGGGCATGCTCACGAAGAGCCGCTCCTGATCGGAGGTGATGGCCCAGTCTTCGCCGGGGCTCTTGAGCATGACGAGCGTGATGAGCTTGCTGCCGCCGAAGCCGAGCAGAGGGTCTATGACGGAGATGTTGGGCTCCTGGTTGAGCGTCAGCAGGTAGAAGCTGTTGAGGTCAACGTCGGGGCGCGAGCGGAGCGACCCTTGCAGGAAGGACTGAATCTTCTCCTTGCACTGCTCGGGCTTTGGCACCGCGTCGCCCACGCGACGGTTCAGCCAGACGGAGGGCTTGATGCCCGTGAGCGGCGTGCCCGTCGTCATGTCCGTGACGCGGAAGCGGACGCGCGCGTCGGCCGCTTCCATGACTTGCGCGCCGTCCGCGGCGGCGGGCTCGATGGTGAACTCCACCTCGACGCCCTGCGTCACTATCTTCTGCGGGGCGGCGGGCTTCTGCGGGGCGGCGGGCGCGGCCGCTTTCTGTTGCGAGGACTGCTGCGAGGGCGCGGGCGACGCCTGCGTCGTGGCGGCCTTCTCCTGCGCGGACTGCGCGAACGCGGCGCAGGCGAGCGCGAGCGAGACGAACGCGAGCGAGAAAAGTGTCTGGCGAATGTTTCTCATAAGCTGCTTGCTTTACGTGTCGGCCGACGGCCGTGGAGTGTTATAGCGGCCGCGCGCGCGCGGCCGCGTAAGGCTTCAGCGAGTGATGGCCTTCAGGTCGCGCATCGTGCTACAGAACGAGCGGACGGAGACGGTGCCGTCGTTCGCGTATTCTAGTACGGCGCTGTGCAGTTGCGGCGAGTGGTCGAAGACGAAAATCGTCCTGCCGCCCTGTCGTCTGATGTTGTTGATTGTGAAGTTGCGGCAGCGAAGGAAGCTCGCCAGCGTCAGGTCGGTCGTCTCGTAGGGACGGTTCTGGTTATCCGCAGGGTTCATATTCATTCATCCTTTCGCCTTGAAGGGCCGGGGCACGAGAGTCCGCCTTCGGCCGGGCGAGTTGGCCCGCGTCGGCGGCAGTCTCGACGTGCGGGCTGCCGGCGCAAGGCGCTTCATCTTTTCCTGATTGACGGCGGCCGACGCTGCGCGGGCGTAATCCTGCGGAGGCACGCGGTCGCCGAGTATCAGAAGGCTCGACGGTGGCAATGGCAACCGCCGTGCCTCTTCTCGGACGACTGCGGAAAACGCGTGTGAGGAAGGAAACTCGCGGCGGGCGACGCGTGGGGGCCGCGTGGGGGCCGCGCCCTTCATGTTTCACCATGAATCACGTGCCGGCCCGCGTGTCACACCGGGCGACACGCCGCCGCGTGTGTGTGGCGGAAGGGGGGAATGCGTTCGGGAGGTTTACGACTTAATTCTGCGCGAGCCCCTCGGGCGCCTCTTGCCGTAAACACCGCTCGACGGCGGCCTTTAAGACTTCGAGCCTGACGGGCTTCGGCAGGAACTCGCAGCAGCCCGCGGCCAGCGCGTCCTCACGCACCTCCGGCGCGGTGTGGGCGGAGAACGCGATGACGTTCACGTCGCGCAGGCCGAGCAGGCGGCGTATGCGGTGGATGGCGGCGAAGCCGTCGAGCTGCGGCATGTTCAAGTCCATGAGGATGAGGTCGGGCATCTCCGCCTGCGCCAGCTCCACGGCCTCCTCGCCGTTCGCGGCCTCGACCACCCTGTAGCCGAGCTTCTCCAGCGCGCGGTGTGTCACCTCGCGTATCTCCTCGTAGTCGTCCACGACCATTATCGTCTTCTGGTGTTCGCCGCCGCCCATTCTCTCAGCCCGCCCGGTTTCAGAATCGTCGTGCGTGCGTATATGAGTAATCTTATCCCCGCCCGAGTTGCAAAAGCACGGGAAGAAAATAACCGGCATAGAACCGGAACGAAACATTAGCCGCGTCGCCGGGTAGGTAAGCAAGCGGCGCGCCTCACTCCCGCGCGCCCTCGTCCGGGGCGGGCTCGTCGGCGGGCGCGTCGCTCTTGAAGCCGAACTTCTTCAGCTTGCGGTAGAGAGTCGGGCGGTGGTAGTCGAGTATCTCGGCGGTCTTCTTGACGTTGCCGCCCGTGCGTTCGAGCGTCTGCGCGATGGCCGAGCGCTCTATCTCCTCCATCGTCATGTAAGGCGGGATGACGCAGCCGTCGTGCGAGGCTTGCGAGGCGTGAAGGTGCGCGGGCATGTCTTCCGGCATGAGCTGGTCTTCGCGCGCGAAGAGGACTGCGTGCTCCACGACCGACTCAAGCTCGCGCACGTTGCCGGGCCAGTCGTAGCGCGCGAGCAGCGAGAAGGCCGAGGGCGAGATGCCGCGAATGCGCCTGACGTACTTCCCCGCGTACGTCCGGAGGAAGCGCTCGGCCAGCGGCGCGATGTCTTCGGGCCGTTCGCGCAGGGGCGGCACGCTTATCTTGACGGTGCTGATGCGGAAGTATAGGTCTTTGCGCAGGCCCCCGTCCCGAATCATCTGGGAGGTGTCGCGGTTGGTCGAGGAGATGAGGCGGAAGTCCACGGCCAACTCGTGCTCGTCGCCGAGCCGCCGCAGTCGCCTGTCCTGTAGGACGCGCAGAAGCTTCGTCTGTAGGTGCGGGGGCATCTCGCCTATCTCGTCGAGCAGGAGCGTCCCGCCCGACGCGGCCTCTATCAGTCCGCGCTTGTCGCGGTCGGCGCCCGTGAACGCGCCCTTCTTGTAGCCGAACAGCTCCGACTCGATCAGCTCCGAAGGGATGGCCGCGCAGTTGATGCGTATGTAGGGGCCGCCGGAGCGGTGGCTCTGCGCGTGGAGCGCGCCGGCGACCAGCTCCTTGCCCGTCCCGCTCTCGCCCTCTATGAGGACGGACGCGTCCGAGGGGGCGGCCGTGCGTATGGTCTCGATGATGCGGCGCATGCGCGGGTCGCGACCCGTGATGCCGAACGCCTCGCCCTCGGGCGAGAGCGCTTCCTTGAGCGCCTTGTTCTCGCGCCTTATCTCTCCGAACTGGAGCGCGCGGGCCGCGAGCATCAAGACCTGCTCCGGCGTGAACGGCTTCTCGACGTAGTAGTACGCGCCGCGCTTGATGGCGTCGATGACCGTTTCGAGCGTGCCGTGCGCGGTTATCAGCACGACCTGCGTGTCGGGCGCGTCGGCCTTGATGCGGTCGAGCAGCTCGATGCCGGTCGAGTCCGGCAGCCGCAGGTCTGTGAAGACGAGGTCGAAGGGGCGGCCGCCGCCGCCCAACAGGCCGACCGCCTCCGCGACGCTGCCCGCCGTCTTCACGTCGTAGCCCTCGTCGCCGAAGACCAGCTCCAGCGCGTTGGTGATGCTCTTCTCGTCGTCCACGACGAGGATTCTTTTGGGCTGCATGGCCGTCACTCCTCCCCCGGCGCGTCGGGCAGGTAGATGCGAACCGTCGTCCCCTCGCCCACGCTGCTCTCGACGCTTATCCTGCCGCCGTGCTGTTCGACGACCTTCTTGGCGTAAGGCATCCCGAGGCCGAGGCCGTGGGACTTCGTCGTGTAGAATGCCTCGAAGACGTTACGCATCTGCTCGTCGCTCATGCCGACGCCCGTGTCCTCTATCTCGACGACCAGCGAGTCGGCCCCGCGGCGGGTCGTGACCGCGAGCCGCCCGCCCCCGTGCATGGCCTGCTGGGCGTTGAGGATTAAGTTGGTCAGCGCGGAGCGGAGCGAGGACTCGTCCGCGCGCGCGCGGAGGCCGCCGTCCTGAAGGCAGACGTGCTTCTCGACCCCGCCCGCCGCGAGCTGATGGTCGAGGAGTTGCAGTACGTCCGTGACGACATCGTTGAGGTCAACTTCGCGAAGCTCAAGGCTCAGCGGGCGCGCGAAGCTCATAATCTGGTTCACGGTGTTCGTCAGGTGGTTGATGGTCTCGACGATGCCGTCGGCGAGACGCAGCTCGTCCTCGCCCACGCGGCCCGCCAGCTTATTCCTCAGGTGTGTCGAGTAGAGGAGCAGGCCCGTGAGCGGGTTCCTGACTTCGTGCGCTATCTGCGCCGCGACGCGGCCCAGCGCGGCTATCTTCTCGTGGTGCGCGAGCCTCGCCTGCATGCGCCGCAGGGCGTCCTCGGCCTTACGCTCCGCCGTGAGGTCGCGTATGACGCAGAGGTGGCCGAGCTGACTGCCGCCGATGATGGGCGTGATGGCGACCGAGGCGGGCAGCTCCGTCCCGTCCTTGCGGTGCAGCCTCAGCTCCGTCTGGAAGCGCCCCGCCGTGTCCGCCTCGCGCAGCGCCGACAACAGCACCTCCTGCCCGTACCGCTCCACGTCTATGAATAGCTCGCGCGGCCTGCGCCCGAGGACTTCGGCGGCGGCGTAGCCGAAGAGCAACTCCGCCCCCCGGTTGAAGAGCGTGACGTGCCTCTTCATGTCTACCGCGATGATCGCGTACTCGGTCGAGCTGTCGAGGACGAGGTTGAGGAAGCTGTGGGCCTCGGCCAGCTCCGCCGTGCGCCGCTCGACGCGGCGCTCCAACTCCTCGGCGTAGAGCTTGACCTCCTCTTCGAGCCTGCGCTTCTCCTCGCCGAGCCGCTTCTTCTCGGCGGCGCGGACGACGGCGCGCGTTATCACGTCCTTGAGGACGGGCTTGGCGATGAAGTCGTAGGCGCCGGAGCGCACTATCTCGGGCAGGTGCGAGACGTTCGGCTCGCCCGTAATCATGATGATGGGCAGGTGCGGCTCGCGCCCCGACAGCTCGCGCAAAAGCTCGATGCCGCTGCGGCCCGGCAGGTTGATGTCCACGACGGCCACGTCCAGGTCGCCGTGCGAGTCGAAGAGGGCGACGGCCTGCGCGGCGTCCGCGGCCACGAGCGGCTCGAAGCCTTCGCGCCTGAGGAACTCCGCGAGCGTCAGCCGGATGCTCGGCTCGTCGTCTACGATTAAGACCTTAGGCATCTGCGTCCGCCTCCGCCGGCGGGCCCGCGGGCAGCTCCACGTCGAAGCGCGCGAACTCGCCCCTCTCGCTCTCCACACGTATCGTGCCGCCGTGCTCGCGGACTATCCCGAAGCTTATGGAGAGGCCGAGGCCCGTGCCGCCGGTGTCCCTGCGCGTCGTGAAGAACGGGTCGAAGACGCGGTCGAGGTCTTCGCGGCGTATCCCGACGCCGTTGTCGTAGAACTCGACGCGCACGAAGTCGCGCCCCCCGCGCTCGACGCGGCGCGCGCCGATGCGGAGCAGCCTTTCACGCCCCGCCTCGGGCCGCTTCTCCTTCAGCGAGTGGTAGGCGTTGCTGACCATGTTGACGACGACCTGCCGCAGCCGCGAGCCGTCGGCGCGGACGCGCGGCAGGTCTTCGGGCAGGTCGGTCTCGACGGCGATGCCGTCCTTGTCGAACTGCCGCCCGAACAGCGCGAGCGAAGTACTCACGGCCTCCGGGAGTGAGACGAGGGCGCGGCGGTTGTCGTCGTGGCGCGCGAAGGTGAGCAGGCCGCGCACGATGGCGGCGATGCGCCCGCCCTCGTCGATGATGCCGTCTATCATCTGCCGCTCGAAGTCGCCGCGGCCCGCGCCCTCGTCCTTCAGCAGTTGCGCGAAGTTGATGACGCCGTTCAGGGGGTTGTTTATCTCGTGCGCCACGCCCGCGGCGAGCTCGCCGAGCGAGGCGAGCTTCGCGGTCTGGTAGAGCTGCTGCTGCATCTGCTCGCGCTCGGCCTCAAGACGCCTGCGCGCCGAGAGGTCGCGGATGATGAGGATTATCAGGCGCTCGGTGTCGGTCGAGAGCGTGTTGAACGAGACGGAGACGGGCAGGGCCGCGCCCGCCGCGTTCTCGACGACGTACTCGCCCTCGCCCGAGACCCTGCCGTCGAGCAGGTCGGCCAAAGCGCCGTGCCCGTCGTCGTGGCCCCGGGCCGGCCGTATCACCTCGCGCACGTCGCGCCCGACGACCTTCTGCGCGCCGAAGCCGAGAATCTCGCAGAACTTGTTGTTGGCCTCGGTCAGCCGGTGGTCTGCGGCGGTGACCACGCCGATGCCGTCGTTCGCGTGCTCGAACAGCGCGCGGTAACGCTCTTCGCTCTCGGCGAGCGCGCGCTGCTTGTGGTTGACGAGCCGGAGGAGCAGCGTGACGACGACAACGTCCACGGTGATTGAGATGGCGAAGTGCTCGACGCGCTGCTGGATGTCGCGGCGCGTTTGGAGGTTCCCCTCGCCGGGGTACTCCCGCTCGACCCAAGCGAAGAAGGGGTCGCGCAGAAGCCTCTCCCACGTCACGACCACGGCGGCCGTCATGACGACGGTGAGAGCGGTGAAAAACAGAATCAGGGTAAGGTTAGCGCTACGCCTCATCTTATGAAGGTGAATGAGGAGGAAAAAGGGGGCAAGCTATAACATAAGTGCAGGCGCTCAACGAGCCGTCGGATGCCGGCGGCCTCTTCGCCCCGTCCCGTGTTGGGCGACACTGGACGGCGAGGCAAAGTTCAACGTCGAACGCCCGCCCGTTTGACCCGGCGCGTCAGTAACTGAGCCGCGCCCGGTCTCCGCCAACCGATTTCTACCCTGCGACGTGAGAACCGTCAACCAAGCCTTCAGACATCCGGCGGCGGGGAGACACCGACGGCTCAGGGCGTCGTGTGAAGGTTTCCATTTCAGCCGAAAAACCGGCGGGGACGTGGACAGGCCGAGGGGGGCATTATACTCAGAAGGTGAGCTTTTACAACTGTGGCGGGCGCGTCGTCGAACGGCCCACAAAACGTCACCCGACATCACACTCACTCCGCCGCGCCGGCGTCCCGGCCCCGCGGCATCGACGGGCGTGACACTCTTTATTTGTCCGACTCACACTTGCCCGTGACGCCGGCGGCCCCGAGCTTCTGTAACTGCTCGCCCGCGTTGTTGCGCAGCGAGGCTTTGGCCGATTCGTCGAGGGAGGCGTCCTGCGGCAGGAGTTCGAGTAGCCTTCGGTATGCGTAGGCTGCGCACGGCCTGTCGCCCGCCGCCCTGTAGGCGTCGGCCAGACCGTCGTAGGCGTTCGCCGACCGCGGGAACCTTTCGACGTTCCAGCGCATCACGCGTACGGCATCGGCGGCCTTCCCGTCGCCCAGCAGCGCGTAGCCGAGGTCGTTGACGCTCCGCTCGCCGACGACGCCCGCGGACGGGTCGCGCGCGAGGACTTCGCGGTAGACCTGCTCGGCGCGCGCGACGCCGCGCCCGCGGGCGATGCCCAGAAGGTCTGCGCGGGTGGGCGGGGCGGGCAGGGCGGGCGTGTACCGGAAGCTGACCTTTTCGCGCGGGTAGCCCTCCCACGCCGCAGGCTTCCTGAGGGCGTCGCCCACGGCCTTCCCGCGCAGGAAGACTTCGAGGAAGTCGAGGACGTAGACCGCCATCGCTTCGTAAGCGGCTTTTCGGGCCGCTATCGGAGACCCCCGCTTCACGTCCTCCGGCAGGACGGCCGTGTAGACCGGCGCGTAGTTGAGGAAGTCAACGTGGTTGAGGTCTTGAACCTCGAAGGAGTACCGCTCCGAGTACCTCAGCGCGCCCGTTATGTCGTAAGTGACGGCCGCCTCGTCCTTCCGGTGAATCTCCAGAACGGGCGCGTTGACGGCCTCGACGTTATAGAAGGGAGAGACCTTCAGAAACCGGCCGTAGTTGTTCGAGACGAACGAGGGGTCGAGCCCGACGACGGCCTTCACGTCCGGGTTGCGCATGGCCATCAGGAGCGCCGCCTGCCCGCTGTAACTGAACCCCATCGCCCCGAGGCGGCTCAGGTCTGCGGCCGGGAAGTCGCGCAGGCGCGCGAACAGGAACTCCATGTCGCGCGCCTGCGTCTCAAGGCCCGGCGCGTCGGCGGAGGAGGTCACGCCGTGTGCGCCCATCATCGGGACGGCGGCGACGACGTAGCCGTGGCTTGCGAGGAACTCACACAGCACCACGTTCTCGTCCGTGCCGAACTCGGTGCCGCCGCCGTAGATGACTACGGGGAAGCGGCCCCCCGCCGCGGGCGCGTCACGCACCGCGGCGGTCTCCATCTTCGTGAGCCTCTCGAAGAGGCCGCCCTTGTAAGGCTGTAGGTATTTGTTCTGGTAGTAGTCGTGGATGCCGCGGGTGCGCCTGCGCAAGCCCTCGGCGACTGCGGCCGAGGCGGGCGTGTCGCCTTCTATGTTGAGGTAGTCTCCGTACAGCATGCGCGGGGCGTTCGAGCCAACCGGCGCCGGATAGAATAACTGAATCAGAACTGGGCGGGAGCGATCTCCGGGGTAGGGCTTTCCTTCGTAGTCACGCTCCGGGAAGAACGTGCGCGAGGGGTCGGGCGTAATCTCTTCGCGGTAGCCGACGGCGTGCGGGCCCGGCCGAAGGCTTCCCCATAGCGGGGGTGTCTGCGCCGCGGCGCGCGAATGAAAGACGGAGGCCGTGAACGCCACGGCGACGAGCAAAACAAGACGATTCACCAACCGATTATCCCCTGCTACTTTCCCCAAGTCCATCCGAAGGCCCGGAAGGTTAGCAAGGCTATCGACGCCACTCAAACTATGAAAGGAGGATGTGACGAAACGACACGAAAGCGGGGCGAGACGACGCGGACGCATGACAGACGGGACGCGCCCGGAAGGTGGAAGTGCGGCTGCGCCCGTCAACACGCCGCATGAACTGAACGGGGTCAACCCGCAGACCTCACTCCCTATCAGGCGCTATACGGCCTCTCCCCCCGTGAAGCGGAAGCGCGGCCTCATCTCCGAACCGACCTCGACCTGCCCCTCGAACATCTCAAGCGGCCTGACGGCCATCTGCGCCCCTTCGTTTCCGGGTAGCTCGTAGAGCGGTACGTAGACGGCCATCAACTCACCCGTCTCCGTGTGTCGCGCCACGCCCAGCACCAGATACTTCTTACCCTTGTAGTGTTCGTAGACGCCGCACCTGAGCCCCACGCCCATCAACTCAACCCCCTTCATCTGTCAGACGTAGCAACCAATCCCGAGCCCATTATACCGCGAGTTAGTCCGACGCCCGGAAGACTAAAAAATAGTCCATGCCGTCCGGCTTGACGAAGTCATACTGTTCGACCAGCTCGAAGCCCGCGCGCCCGACCTCTTTAATGAGTGCGTCGGCGTCGAGGCCGTGGTCGTCGCCCTTGCCGTTGCGGTCTATGATTCCGAGCCGCGCCCCCGCGCGCATCGCCCGCCGGACGTGTTTGAGCAGACGGACGGGCTGCGCCACCTCGTGGTAGGTCTTTAGGATGACGACGGCGTCAACGCTCGCGTCGGGAAGCCTCGGGTCGTCCTCTTCGCCCAGCACGGTGCGGACGTTCGTGAGCTTCTCACGCGCGGCTCGCTCTTCGATATATTTCAGGTAGTCGGGGTTGATCTCGACGGCGTAGACGAGGCCGCCCGCCCCGACGCGCCGCGCCGCGCGGACGGTGAGCCAGCCGGAACCGGCCCCGATGTCGGCCACGTCCGAGCCCTCCGCGATGCCGAGGATGTCCATGACGCGGCCGAGTTGTAAGTTCTGCTCGCGCTGCGGGTCTTCGAAGATAGAGAGGTCGCCCCGGTAGGGCTCACTCGTCCGACGGCCGATTTCGTCGGGCGGAGAGGGCGAAGGCGCGGGTTGAGGGCCGACCCGCGGCGCGGGTGCCGAACAACCGGGGAGCGTGGCGAGCAGCAGCGCCCGGAGTAGACCGCGCAGACCCGCGGGCGAGATGCGACCCATGATTAATCCCCCGCCACATAAATCTTGACTGCCTTCTGCTCAGTCCCCTCTCGTGACGGCTTGACCCCGAAGGCGCGGAGGGCGCGTTCGAGCCGGCGGAAGAAGCGTACCCTGTTCAGCAGCGGGTTGAGCCAGCCGTTCGTGATCGCGTAGCTCGACTCGAAGGGCGCGGTGTGATGCGCCCCGTGATGCTCGGGGCTCAGGATGATTCTCGACCGCTGAAGGGCGCGGACGACACGCGCGGGCGACTCCTGATGCGCCCACTTGTGGAACTGGTTCGTGGCGACGGTCACGCCCACGGTCACGACCGCCGTGAAGACCGCGAAGGCGACCGCGGCGGAAGTCTCGCCGGAGGTCATGACGACGACGAAAAGTGTGAGCAGGGGCGCGGCGAGGATGCAGGTGTTGCCCACGGTCTCGACGACGCCGTGCTCGCAGATTTCGAGCGGGCGGACGTGGTGGATGCGGAACGGCTTGACGAGGCTGCGCCCGATGACGGGCGTGCTCTCCTCGCCGTAGGTGTCGGCGGCCCAGTGAACCAGACCCGTGACGAAGTCGCCGAAGACCAGCCCCGCGAACACGCCCGGTACGACCAGCCACCCCGCCCCGATTTCCGAGAGTCGCAGGCAGGACAGTAGCAGGGGGGCGAGGAAGAGAAACGGAAATAGTATTGTGGCGGAGCGTTCCAGAAGGCGGTGTAGCGGCCCCGAAACGGTTCCCGACTCGTCCTCGCCCCGTGGCGAAGACTGCGCCGCCGCCGCCGCGCGCGCGTTCAATTCGTTGACGATGTTGTTCGAGCGATTGAAAGACATGGCAGAGGTGAATCTTGAATGTGACTTTTGTAAACGAAGAAGCACGCCCGACCCCGCACTCGGTTCGTTCTCCTGCTTAACAGTCTCGCAGACCCTGTGACTCCGCCCGCCCCGGCTCAACGACTCGTCGCGGGCTTCTCCGCACGGACGAAGACGTACTCCATCAGCCCCATCTCGTAAGCCTTCAGCACGGTGATGTCTATGACCCAGCCGAGCCTGCCCGCGACCACGCCCCTGATCTTCGTCAGCTCGCCGATGGTCTCCGGCCGCCGCTGCTCGCGGTAGTAGCCCGGTATCGTGAGCCTGCCGACCTCTTCGACTTCGACGTTCGTGAACCCGGCCCCCTCCATCTTCTCGCGGTAAGCGTCCGTCGTAATGACGTTCACGCGCGGCACCTTCCAGAGCTTGCGCGCCGCCGTGACTACGAACCTCTCAAGGGCGTTCCGCGGCTCGCGCTTCAGCGTGTAGTCGGCGAAGGCGGCCGTGCCTCCGGGCACGAGCACGCGGTAAGCCTCGCGCAGGAAGTCCTCGCGCGTGTCGAAGTGCTCGGGGGCCTCGATGCTGAGGACGTGCGTGAACGTCTCGTCGTCGAAAGGGATGCTGGTGGCCGTCCCGTGGTGGAAGCGCACTCGGGTCTCGCAGCCCGCCTCGCGCGCGCGCCGCCGCGCGTGCTCGACGTGCGGCCACGTAACGTCGAG
>Ga0126311_10001083_pt1 | contig 12882 bp, 8 predicted proteins | sample Plot61_FD_92539 | JGI IMG/M metagenome (GOLD analysis project Ga0126311, IMG submission 92539) | Serpentine soil microbial communities from UC McLaughlin Reserve, CA, USA - Plot61 | ecosystem: Environmental > Terrestrial > Soil > Grasslands | place: USA: UC McLaughlin Reserve, Lake County...
GCGGTGCCGCAGAACCAACGACAGCCGCTTGCTGACCTGCACGGCGCGCCCCGGCCGGTTGCCCCTGCTCCTTGGAGTGACCGGCCACCGGCCGCCGCCGCTGGGGCTGGCCGGCGCGCCGGCACCGCCCGTCGCGTTCATGGCGTCAGGCCCGGTCGGCGGTCGCCTGCCCTGACCGTCACCGGCCGCCGCCGCTGGGGCTGGCCGGCGCGCCGGCACCGCCCGTCGCGTTCATGGCGTCAGGCCCGGCCGGCGGTCGCCTGCCCCCTGCCGGCGGCGCCGACCTGCAAGACCGCGCGCTCGACCGCGAAGACCGGGTCGCCGGCTCGGCGGGTCTTGTTTGGTAGACCGCCCTTGACGGCGAGGTCGGCAGCGGCCACAGCCTCGATCGCGCGGGCGAGGCCGGCCTCGGACCATCCCCGCAGCTGTCGGCGTGCCTTGTCCACCTGCCACGGCGCCATCCCGAGATCGCGGGCGGCCTCCGCCGAGCGCGCGGATCCGGCCGCCGACACCTTGGCCAGCGAGCGCAGGCCGAGCGCGATCACCGCCACCAGCGGCACCGGATCGAGGCCCGACGACAGCGCGTGCCGCAGCAGGCCCAGCGCCTCGTCGGTGTGGCCGGCCAGCACCGCGTCGGCAACCTTGAACCCGGTGGCCTCCACCCGGCCGCCGTAGTAGCGCTCGACGACCGCGGCGTCGACCTCAGGCGCGTCCTTGGGGCGGCCCTCCTGGGGCATCGTGTCGGACATCAGCTGGCTGCAGGCGCTGGCCAGCTCGCGCAGGTCCTGCCCCAGCGCCTCCACCAGGGCGCCGACCGCGTCCGGGGTCACCCGGCGTCCGGCCGCACGGAACTCCCCCACGACGAAGGCCGCCTTGTCGGCGTCTGAGGTGATAGGCGCGCAGTCGTGGACGGCTGCCCCAGCCTTGCGCGCCCCATCCAGTAGACCCTTGGCGCGCTGCCCGGTGCGGTGGCGCAGCACCAGGACCACGTCCGGCTCCGGTGCGGCGACCAGGGCGCGCGCGTCGGTGACCAGGTCGTCGGGGGCGTCCTCGAGGGATCGCAGCAACACGACCTTCCGTTCTCCGAACAGCGACGGACTGGTGTGCACGGCGAGGTCACCACGGGTGTAGCCGGCGGCCTCGACCTCCACCACCTGAGTCGCCTCGTCGACCGCGCGGGCCGCCGCCAGGATCCGCTGAACCGCCCGCTCGGCCAGCAGCTCCTCCGCCCCGGTGACCAGATGGAGCAAGGCGCCCGGGTCGGGGGGCGCGGAAGACCCCGAACGAGCGGAGCGGGAAGCGGGTGGCACGGCAACGACGCTATCGGCCGCTTGTGACAGCCTGCACGCGCCCTCGCGCTGGCACTGTGCGCTGCTGCTCCTGGTGCATCGCGACGGCCGGTGCTCGCGACTGGCGGTGCGGTTGCGACCGGCGGTGCCGTCGCGACTCGCAGTGCCGTCGCGAGCCGAAGACCACCACCCCTCCGCCGGGACCTAGCGCCGCTGCTCTTGGTGCGGTCGCGGGCCGGAGACCACCAGCCGCGGCCCGGCCGGCCCTGGAACCACCGCCAGGTCGCCGTGCAGGTCCGTGCGCGCCACCAGCGCACCCGCGGCCGACAGCAGCCGCAGAGTGCTCGCGGCGGGATGGCCGTAGTCGTTGCCCGCACCGACGCTGACGAGTGCGAGCCGAGGGGACACGCTCGCTACCAGGGCGGGGTCCTGCAGGGCCGAGCCGTGGTGCGCAATCTTCAGCACGTCGACGCGCGCCCCGTCAGGCACGGTCCGGAGCCGGCGCGCGACCACGCTAGCCGCGGCGGGCTCGACGTCGCCCAGTAGCAACAGCCGCAGGCCCGAGCTGCGAACGAGCATCACGATGCTGGCGTTGTTCGGCACCGACCCGTCGTGCAGCACCCGCTCCGGAGCCAGGACGTCCCAGCTGGCGCGGCCGGCGACGCGCCGCTCCCCCACCACGACCGTCCGCACGGAAACTCCCGCCGCCGCTGCCTCGCGCCGGACCCCGCGGGCCTGCCCCGGCGGGTCGTCCACGAGCGTGACGACGATCTCCGCAGCACGGCGCCCGCGCAAGGCTCCCGGTAGCCCGTCGACGTGGTCCGCGTGGAAGTGAGTCAGCACGATCGCGTCCAGGGCGCGCACACCCAGCCGGCGCAAGCATGCGTCCACGGCGCTCGGCTCCGGGCCGGTGTCCACGAGCACCGCCCGGCCCGGCGCGGTCGCGAGGACGAGGGCGTCGCCCTGCCCGACGTCGCACGCGACGAAGACCCAGCCCCGCGGCGGCCACCGCTGCGCCCAGGGCACCGGAAGTCGGGCCGCCGCCACCACCCAGACCAGCGCCAGAGCGACCCCCGCCGCCAGACTGGGCCGCGAGCGCGCCAGCCGCAGCAGCGTAGGAAGGCCGAGGGCGACGACGACCGTGACCGTCGCCAGTGAGGCGGCCCCGAACGCACCTCCCGGCCACGGCAGCTGCCCTCCCGGCACGTCCGCGAGACGCCGCGCCGTCCACGCGATAGCGCCGCAGGCCCAGCCGGCCACGTGGGCCAGCCCGGCCGCCAGGTCCGGCGAGGCGGCGCTCGCCACGGCCGCCGCGAGTCCGAGCACCGTTGCGGGAGCCACGAGCGGCTCGCACAGCAGGTTGGCCGGCAACGCCACCAGGCTGATCTGTCCGGCGAGCAGGACCAGCACCGGACCGCAGGCAGCCTGGGCCGCCAGCGGTACGGCGACGGCGACGGCCAGCGGCCGTGGCAGCCACCGGCCGAGCCCTCTCGACCACGGCGCCGCGAGCAACAGCAACCCACCGGTGGCCAGCACCGACAGGGCGAAACCGTAGGAACGCGCCAGCCACGGGTCGACCACCAGCAGCACCACGACCGCCGTCGACAGCGCCGGCAGAGCCGCGCGCGACCGGGAACCGGCGAGCGCCAGCAGTCCCAGCCCGCCCATGACGGCGGCCCGCAGCACACTCGGCTCGGGACGCGCCACGACCACGAACCCGAGGAGCACCGCTCCAGCCACCAGGAGCCGAAGCCGCCGCCCGAGGCCGGCGCCGCGTCCGAGGCCGAGGGCAACCACGCAGACGATCGTGATGTTCGTGCCTGACACCGCCGACAGGTGCGTCAGCCCGGTCGCCCTCATGGCCTCGCGGAGGTCCCCGGGCTCGGCCGAGGTGTCCCCCACGACCAGACCCGGCAGCAGACCCCGCGAGTCGCGTGACAACCCAGCGCAGGCCTGCCGCAGCCCGGAACGGAGCCGCTCGGCAGTCCGGGCCAGCAGCCCCGGCTCGCGGACCACCCGTGGAGGACCCCGTGCGTCGAGCGTCGCGACGATGTCGTCGGCCGGACGTGCCGGCGCCAGTCGGCCGCGCACTTCAACCAGCTGTCCCCACCGGGCTGCCAACCACTTCCGGTCGCCGAAGACCAGCAACCGTCCACGTGCGGTCGACCTGACGCCACGGCCCTCAACCGCGAGAAGCGACAGTTGCACCAGGACCAGCTCGTCGCCTCTGAGAGTCGGGTGCTCCGCCGCCCGGGGGTCGCTGGAGACGGATCCGACCGCGCGGACCGAGGCTCCTGCCGCAGCGAGCGCCGGCAAGCGTCCGGTCGCCCGAAGCCGCCCCTGCAGCCCGGACGCGCTCAGGCACAGCGCCGTCGCGGCCAGGACCAGGGCCACGGCCCCGCGTCCCGGCCCGGCGGGGCCGCGTCGATCCCGCCTTCGCAGCGGTTCGGCCCGGCGGCTCACACCGCCGGGGCGCCATCTCGTGCCGGCGATGGCGACCGCGGCCAGCAACCCGAGGACCCCCAGGCCGACCCGACTGTTCGGCGAGGCCCCCAGCGTGAGAGCCGTCACGGCCCAGCCCACGAGGGCCGGCAGGAGCAACCGCAGGTCTCGGCCGCCGCGGCCGTCATCGTCGTGCAGGAGTCGGTGGCCTCCGGCGTCGCCCTCGGCTGTCACCGCGCTGGCGGACGGATCTGAGCGCGGAGCCTCGGTCTCCCGCGAACCCGTCGCCTGCAAACCCACCGTCTGGGTAGCCCGCGCTCGCCGTCCGACGGCGCCGGTCACAGGCGGACCAGAGGACGCAGCCGAGCCAGCACGGCGTCCCCGATGCCGCTGACCTCACCCAGTTCCTCGACGCTGGTGAACTTCCCGTTCTGGGCTCGCCAGTCGAGGATGCGCTGCGCGAGCACAGGACCGACTCCGGGCAGAGTGTCCAGCTCGGCCAGCGTCGCCGTGTTGACGTCCACAGGCTGCGGCGCGGGCCCGGCTGCGCCCGAGCCCGTTGGGGCGGCGCTCGTGCCGGCCGATCCCGCGGTCCCAGCCGCCGGCGCCACCGGTTCCCCGGGCCGCGGCACTACGACCTGCTCCCCGTCGACCAGCGGGCGGGCAAGGTTGACGCCCGAGAGGTCCGCGTCGCGGCGCGCACCGCCCGCCGCCGTCACCGCCTGCTCCACGCGCGAGCCTTGCGGAAGACGCACCACGCCCGGGTGCCGGACCCGTCCCACGACGTGCACGACGACTTGGCCCTGGGCCGGGACGGTGCTGCCCGACCCCGCGACCGACGGGCCTTCAGTCCCGGCGACGCCCGCCGACGGGTCGGCCCGTCCCCCGCCGCCGACGCCGCCGGGTGGAGCCGCCGCATGACCCGGCGGCGGGTACGTACCGTGCTGGGACGCCGCCACCGCCGGAACGGACGGCCGTCCGACTGGGCCCGGCCCGCCGACCGCTGCGGGCGCCACCGGCATGGCCACCGCGCCCGTGCGGGCCGCGAGCACCAGACGGACGCCGAGGACGCCCAGCACCAGCAGCGTGACCACGACGACACCGGCGACCGCACGGGGCGAGACCCCGACTCGCGCGGCCAGCGCGTCCTGCCGTTCCCGCCATCGTTCTCGCCGCGCCGGCCGGCGCCTGCGCGAGGTCCGGCGGTCGCCGACGAGCGGCCGGGACCCCGCGTTCGTCGTCATGGCAGGACGCTAGGAGCGGCCGACAACCCCAGGCATGGTCGAGCGGCGGATCTGTGGACGGTGTGACTCGACCGGCCGCTGTGGACGGCGGCTGCGCAGGTCCGTCCCCAGGCCGCCGCCGTCAGCCCCCGGGACCGGCACCCTCCTGCAACGGCGACACCACAACTGCGACCAGCCCCGGGCCCACATGCGCACCCACCACCGCGCCGACCTCGGCCACGACCACCTCGGTGGCGGCGGGCACACGGTTGCGGAGCCGGTCCGCCAGCTGAGCGGCGCGGTCCGCGGCGTCCAGGTGCTGCACCGCCAGGGCCACTGCGCCGCCTGCCGCCTCCGCCGCGGTGGCCGCCAGCTCCTCGAGCCGGGCCAGCGCCCGGCCCGACGTACGGACCTTCTCCAGCGGGGCGATGACCCCCTCGTCCAGGACGAGCAGCGGCCGGATCGCCAGCGCCGACCCGAGCAACGCCGATGCGGCACCGATCCGGCCACCACGGCGCAGGTGCTCGAGGGTCGCGACGTAGAAGTAGGCACTCGTTCGGTCCGCACGGGCCCGAGCGGCAGCGGCGACCTCGGCCATGCCGGCGCCGGCCTTCGCGCGCCGGGCCGCGTCGAGGACGAGGAAGCCGAGTCCCATGCCCATGGAGCGGCTGTCGACCACCTCGACCGGCACGGGGGACTCACGGGCGGCCAGAACCGCGGACTCGTAGGTTCCCGACAAGGCCGCCGAGATGTGCAGCGACACCACGGCGTCGGCTCCTCGCTCGGCCGCCTCGACGTACGCGTCCAGCACCTGTTGCGGCGTGGGCCGGGACGTCGTCACGTGGCCGTGCCCGCGCAGGGCCGCCGCCACGTCGGCCGGCTCGACGTCGACGCCCTCCGCGTACGCCCTGCCCCCGACCACGACGCGGAGCGGCACCACGAGAACCCCCGCGTCTCGCGCGTCCGCCACCGATAGGGAAGCCGTCGAGTCGGTCACGACGGCCACGGGCATGACCGCGAGGCTACCTTCGCGCTCCCGGACCGCGCGGACCCGGCTGAGCGCCGTGGCAAGTCAGCGACGACGTCGGCGACCAAGGGTCCTGTCAGCCGGGGACGATGTTGACGAGCTTCGGCGCCCGGACGACGACCGTGCGCACGCCCCGCCCGTCGAGGGCGGCGGCAACCTTCGGGCTCGCCAAGGCAAGCTCGCGCAGGTCCTGCTCGCCGATGCCCGGCGGCACCTCGAGCCGGTCGCGGACCTTTCCCTTCACCTGCACCACACAAGTCACGGTCTCGTCCACGAGGTACCGCTGATCCGCCACGGGGAAGGCCTCGAAGGCCAGCGTCGTGTCGTGGCCCAACCGGCGCCACAGCTCCTCGGCCAGATGCGGAGCCACCGGGGCGGTCATCAGCACCGCCGGCTCGGCGAGCTCACGAGGTACGGCGGGCAGCCTCGTGAGGTGGTTGTTGAGCTCGATCAGCTTGGCGACGGCGGTGTTGAACCGCAGGTGCTCATAGTCGCGGGAGATGCCCTCGACGGCCCGGTTCAGCACCTTGCGGCTCTCGTCGTCTGCGGGCTCGTCGACGACACGCAGCTCGCCGGTCTCCTCGTCGACGACGTTGCGCCACAGACGCTGCAAGAACCGCAGGGATCCCACCACGGCCCGGGTCTCCCACGGCCGCGATACGTCCAGCGGTCCCATCGACATCTCGTAGACGCGGAACGTGTCGGCGCCGAAGGCGTCGTACATCTCGTCCGGCGTGACGATGTTATTGAGGGACTTCCCCATCTTCCCGTACTCGCGGGTGACCGGCTGGCCGTTCCAGGCCCAGCCGTCCCCGTCCGCCACGACCTCGGCCGCCGGCACGGGCTGTCCTCGGTGGTCGCGGTACGCGTACGCCTGGATGTAGCCCTGGTTGTACAGCCGCCGGAACGGCTCCTCGCTCGTCACATGGCCCAGGTCGAACAGGACCTTGTGCCAGAAGCGGGCGTAGAGCAGGTGCAGCACGGCGTGCTCGACCCCGCCGACGTACAGGTCGACGCCACCCACGTCCGGGGAACCGTTGCCGGACGTCCCTCGCGGGCCCATCCAGTACCGCTCGTTCTCCGGGTCGACGAAGCGCTCGAAGTTCGCCGGGTCGAGGTACCGCAGCTCGTACCAGCAGGACCCCGCCCACTGCGGCATGACGTTGAGCTCGCGGCGGTAGGTGCGCAGTCCGTCGCCGAGGTCGAGGTCGACCTCGGCCCAGTCCCGGGCGCGCGCCAGCGGCGGGACCGGCTCGGACGTCGCGTCGTCCGGGTCCAGCTTCTGCGGGCTGTAGTCGTCGACCTCGGGCAGCCCCACCGGCAGCATCGACTCCGGCAGCGCGATGGGCTGCCCGTCGCCGTCGTACACGATCGGGAACGGCTCACCCCAGTAGCGCTGTCGACTGAAGAGCCAATCGCGCAGCCGGTACGTAACCGTTCCCTCGCCGAAACCCTTGCCCTCGAGCCACTCGGTGATGACCCGCTTTGCCTCGGCAACCGGGAGGCCGTCCAACGACACCTCGTCGTTGGCGGAGTTCATCGCCGGGCCGTCGCCGGTGAAGGCCTCCCCCTCCCAGCCCTCGGGCGGCTGGACGGTGCGCACGATCGGCAGGTCGTACGTCGTGGCGAACGTCCAGTCCCGCTCGTCCTGGCCCGGGACGGCCATGATGGCGCCCGTCCCGTAGCCCATGAGCACGTAGTCGGCGACGAAGACGGGCACGTCGTGGCCGGTGACCGGGTTGCTGGCGTAGGCGCCGGTGAACACGCCGGTCTTCTCGCGGCCCTCCTGCTGCCGCTCCAGGTCCGTCTTGGCCGCGGCCTGCTCGCGGTACGCCCGCACCGCGCTCGCCGGGTCGGCGTGGCCACCCGTCCATGCCTCGCGCGTCCCGTCCGGCCACGCGTGCGGCAACAGACGCTCCACCAGTGGATGCTCCGGCGCGAGCACCATGAACGTTGCACCGAACAGGGTGTCCGGCCGGGTCGTGAAGACCTCGATCACGTCGTCGACCGAGGGCACCGGGAAGCGCACGCGCGCGCCCTCGCTACGCCCGATCCAGTTGCGCTGCATGAGCTTCACCGGCTCAGGCCAGTCCAGCCGGTCGAGGTCAGCCAGCAGCCGGTCACCATATGCAGTGATTCGCATCATCCACTGACGCAGGTTCCGCTTGAAGACCGGGTAGTTCCCGATGTCGCTGCGGCCCTCGGCCGTGACCTCTTCGTTGGCCAGCACGGTTCCCAGGCCGGGACACCAGTTGACGGGGGCCTCCGAGACGTACGCCAGCCGGTGGTCGTCCACCACCTGACGCCTCTCCTGGGGGCTCAGCTCGGACCACTCACGGCCGCCGGGCACGGACCGCACGCCCGACTCCAGCTCGGCCACCAGCTCGTCGACGTGCCGGGCCTTGCCACGCCCGCCGTCCGCCGTCTCGTCGAACCAGGCGTTGTAGATCTGCAGGAAGACCCACTGGGTCCAGCGGTAGAACTCGACGTCCGTCGTCGCGGGTGAGCGGCGCGGGTCGTGGGCCAGGCCGAGCCGGCGCAGCTGCCGCCGCATGTTGGTGATGTTGTCCTCGGTCGTCTTGCGAGGGTGCTGGCCGGTCTGCACCGCGAACTGCTCCGCCGGAAGGCCGAAGGCGTCGTAGCCCAGCGCGTGCAACACGTTGCGGCCCCGCATCCGCTGGAACCGGCCGTAGACGTCGGTGGCGATGTACCCCAGTGGGTGCCCGACGTGCAGGCCCTTGCCGGACGGGTACGGGAACATGTCCAGGATGTAGAGCTTCTCGCGTCCGGCGACAGCGTCCGGGTCGGCCCACGGGCCCGCCGGGTTGGGCGCGACGAAGGTGCCCTCGGACTCCCAGCGGTCCTGCCACTCCTGCTCGATGCGTTCCGCGAGCGTCGCGGTGTACCGATGGGCCGGCGTGGCGGACCCGGCGCCTGCCGTGGTCGTGGTCGTCTGGATCGCGTCGCTCATGCTCTTCCCTGTCTCATCGCTGCCCTCGGCCATCAGGTCCCCGGACGGACGAAGACCCCTCGCGCCGGAGGGGTCTGCCGCGCTGACGCGGGTCGACGCCCGGGGGCTCACCCGCTCGTGAGGTCAGCGCGGCCGGCGAAGGAGCAGGACGGCTCGCACGCGGTCAGGTTACCGCAGGGCATGGCGAGGACGTCGGGCGCCGCAGTGGCCGGCCAGAGCCACGACCGCCCTGGCAGGCAGCACCAGGAACGTCAGGGCTGGGAGTGCGGACGGCGGTCCGTGCGGTCCGCGTCGCGGCGCGTGGACCGGCGTGCTGGCAGGACCGCCTCGCGCCGCAGCGCGCGGCGTACGTGCATGTCACGCCCGGCGTTGCGCAGCAGGGACTCCACGTCGCCGTCGTCCCACGGCTCCAAGATGGCGCCGCCGGCGGTGATCCGCGGCTGCGGGCCGGTGCGGTCGACGCTGTGGCCGATGCGGCACAGGGCCCGCACGCGTCGCTCGATCTCCAGGGGCGGCAGGCCGGTGCCGGGCCCGACGACGACGAACTCGTCGTCCCCCCAGCGAGCCACGGCGTCGGTGCCCCGCGTGCAGCGGCTGAGCACGTCGGAGACCGTGAGCAGGACGTCGTCGCCGGCCCGCTCCCCCTGTTCGGCGTTCTCCGTGGTCAGCCCGTCGACGTCCACGACGACGCAGTAGACGGCGTCCCCGCGGCGGCGCGCTGACTCCAGGATCGGCCCGGCGAGCATGGCCAGACCCTTGGGGTTGAGCAGGCCGGTGAGCGGGTCGCGGACCGCCGTCTCCTGGGCCTGACCGCGAGCCTGCTCGACCTCGTCCGCCGCGAGCCTGGACCGGCGTCGCAGCAACAGCGCCACGGCCCCAGCCAGGACGAGCGGCGCCGGCTGCCGGCCCCAGGCCAGCTCGTCGGTCGTCGTCCATGGGCCGTCGGCGAGCGTCGCCCACCCCAGAGCGGCCAGCCAACCCAGTCCCGCAACCGTGAGCCCCGCGACGGCCCAGTAGGGGCCGCGCCCGCGGGGTCGTGCCAGCGCCGTGGCGGAGGCGGCGAGCACCAGGACGCCGGACCACTCGGGCTGGTGGGTCACCAGCAGCAGCACGACCCCCACGACAGCAAGCAGCAGCCCGACGGGGTCGAGCGGCTGGGGGCGGTTCGCAGTCCTCACCCGTGCCTGTTCGTCACGGTCAGCGCGGACCTTGACGCTCCTCACCCGGACGGCCGTGCTGGGTGCAACCGGAGCCGTGCAACCCGAGCCGAGCTCAGAGCAGGGCGTCCAGGCGAGGGCGCACGACGGCGGCGATGGCGCGCTGACCCGGGCGGGTCGGGTGGCCCCGCAACTGGCCCCCGAAGGGACCGATCGGATAGATCCAGCTGTTCCGCGTGCACAGCTCGTGGTTCCGCAGCGACCTCAGCACCGAGACGTAGTCCAGGCCGGCCTGCTCGGCGGAGTCGGCGATGGTCCGGTCCAGGAGGGTGGCGAGCCGGTTGAGCGTGCGGCGCTCGGGTTCGCTGAGCCAGAGGCAGCCGGTCCGGCGGGCCCTCGAGGGGAACAACCGGGGGTATCCGACGACGACGATGTTCGCGTCTGGGGCAGCTCGCTGCAGCCCGCGGTAGTCGCGCGCGAGCGCCGCAGGAAGCTCGTCCTCGATCCGGACGCGTGCCCGCCTCAGGGCGCCGTCGAGCACGCAGTCACTGACGAAGCAGTCCGCGAGGACGGGCCCGAAACCGATGTCGTTGCCGCCGATGGTGATCGTGACCAGGTCCACCGGCTCGGCGAGATTGCGTAGCTGGCGGAGCTGGGGCGGCTCGCCGTTGTAGCGGCGGCGCAGCGACGTCGACGTGGCACCCGAGCAGGCGATGTGGGCCGCCATGACGATCTCCGGGTCCTGCCGCGCGATCATCCGGGGCCAGGCGGCGCGGCTGCGGTGGCAGTCGCCGGAGTCCGGATCGAACGGCGGGTTGCCCTCGCCGGAGGAGTAGGAGTCGCCCAGCGCCGCGTATCGGACGGGGGCTTCCGCGGCGGTTTCGGGCGTGGCCTGCGCCGCGCGCACGGCCCCTGTGCTGTGGACGGCCGCCGGCGCAACCGCAGCCGAGGCCTGGTTCGACGTCGGCGCGAGCACCGGCAGGAGCGTGAGTGCGGCCGCCACCACGGCGGTCCGCATCGTGAATCTCCGCATCGGGGCCTCCCAGCAGCTGCGCACACCGCGAACCCGTCGAACGTACTGGAGGGAGCCCGTTGCCGCCGCAACCAAAGTGCGGGGTCTGACCGGCGGTAGCCGAACCGCAAGGCTCCCTCTTACCTTCGCTCGGGCCGCCGCCCGGGGCTCCTTCTCTGGGGAGTCCGCCGCTCCAACGGCATGTGCCTGCGAAGGAAGCGGTCAAACTGCGGGACCGTGAACTCAGCCAGACCATGAGCCGGGGTGTAGATCAAGCCCTTACTGATGAGGTTGGCTCGCGTAGGGCCGAGCTCCTCGGATTTGCTGTAGCCCAGGGTCGTGGCGACCTCACCGGACTTCTGCGGTCCTGCACCGAGCTCAGCCATGGCCCTCAGGTATGCCAGTTCCAGCTCGGTGCACCGCTCGACGCGCACAAGGAAGAAGCTGTCGTCGAGCTTGCGCTCCACCAGCGGCAAGGCGGCACGCATGTCCGCGACGGTGACGTGCTCGTCAACCGCTAGGTCCCACACCGCGCTACCTAGCTCCTGCAGAAAGTAGGGGTACCCCTCAGTGAACTCCAGGGCGATGGCGGCGGCCTCCGCGTCGACACGTACCCCCAGGTCTGCGGCTGGCTCCACGAGCGCTCGGGCGGCGTCGCGCTCCGGCAACTTGCCGATCTTGGGGAACGTGAACAGCCGTTCAGCGTAGGACTTGGCTTCGCCGGCCAACTTCGGAATCTGGGGCAGGCCCGCTCCCACCAGGGTGATCGGCAGTTGACGTTGCGTCGTCTTGTGCAAAGCCAGGATGAGCGCCTCAAGGTCAGCGCGCGGCAAGAACTGAATCTCGTCGAGAAGGAACAGGACACCCGTCTTCCGCTCCTTGGCAGCCTCGCCGAGCTCGACGAACACGTCGGTCAGGTCGTCCGAGAGCAGGCCGGAGTCCCCTCGGCCACTGGCCGCCTCCACGTCAGCCCCGATGGTCACGCTTCCGGCGGGGTCCACGGTCAGAGTGAAAGCCTTGAGGACCTCCGCCGCCCGACGGGCCCGCTCTCCCCATCGCCTCGGCCCGTCGATGCTGTACAGCGAACGCCGGCACAGACGCGACATCAGCGTGCCGAGCTCGGTCCTGGAGTGGATCTCGGCCTCGACCGTGACCCAATCCCGCTCGTCCGCCAGCTCCCGGAACCGATTGAGGAGCACTGTCTTGCCGACCCCTCGCAGACCCGTGACGATCTGGGACTGCGCAGTGCGCCCACGCCAGAGCCGCTCCAGGAGCACGTCGAAGCGCTCCAGCTCGGTGTCCCGGCCCGTCAGGGCGGGCGGAACCGTCCCCGCTCCTGGCGTGTACGGGTTGTCTCGAGGGTCCATCCCGCGCTCCTCTGTAGCTGCCTTAGGCGACCTTACAGCGGTGTTGTAAGGGGGACTAAGAGCAGTACAGGCGTGTCGAGCCATGCCGTGGAAGCGCGAATGCCAGTGCTGTGCGTACCAGAAGACGCCTCGTGCAAGCGCTTCTTCCGAGGGTTCAGCCGGACACCAAAGACGGCGGCCTCCAGAGCAGACCGCCGTCCCAGAGTGGAGCTGAGGGGACTCGAACCCCTGACCCCTTCCATGCCATGGAAGTGCGCTACCAGCTGCGCCACAGCCCCGTGCCCGCACGCAGGCACCGCCCCCGAAGGAGCGAGACGATGCTACCCGGTGCAGGCCCGCCCGGTCCAAACGGGGGTGCGTGAGCGCCGCTCAGGCCTCGTCCCCGACGACGTCC
>Ga0126311_10001084_pt1 | contig 12877 bp, 8 predicted proteins | sample Plot61_FD_92539 | JGI IMG/M metagenome (GOLD analysis project Ga0126311, IMG submission 92539) | Serpentine soil microbial communities from UC McLaughlin Reserve, CA, USA - Plot61 | ecosystem: Environmental > Terrestrial > Soil > Grasslands | place: USA: UC McLaughlin Reserve, Lake County...
ATACTTGGGTCACCTCGGCCATAGATTGTCAGGTCGCCGTGAACCACGCCCGCAGCATCAGGACGCGTGCTGGCGTAGACTGACGTCGAGAAGCGGTAGTCGGGAGATAAACGATCGAGGGCGGCAGCGACCGTGTAAAGCTTCATGTTCGAAGCCGGCCGCAACAGTTTCCCCGCGTTCTCTTCGAAGAGCACTCGTCCGGTATCGAGTGATACCACTTTGATGCCGACTATCGCGGTCGCCAGCTCCGGCTTTGCGAGAACCTGCGAGATCCCGGCCTGAAGCTCTGCGAGCGTTTTCGGCCCCGTGGCGAGCTTCGGCTGCTGCGCAACCGCAGACGAAATACAGATCAGCAGAAGGTAGGCCAGCAGCGAAAATCTTTGTTTGTACATATCCGTGTAATCTGTGGCTAAATTTTAGTCATCAACTCAGCGAACCGGCGATGCGTGCGCAACGATGCCCAGTTGGGATCATTCTCGAAACACGGGCGGTTCGCGTTGCCAAGCGAAATCGACCGCTCGAGCCACTCGAAAGCATCACCCTGTAATCCCTCGAGCGCGTAAACCGATCCAATCGAATAACTGATATCCGCGTCGACTTCGCCATTGCGCTTCACATCCGGCGTGAGCTGCGCGAGTGCTTCATCGTGCTTGCCCTGTGCACTCAGAAACATCGCCATGAACGGGCGTATCCCATGCATGTTCGGATGCTTCTCGATCACGTCTTGCATCAACTCCGCGGCCGCATCGGTTTGTCCCGTGTAGTACAACGCTAGAGCGCGGAACGTCCGCACGAGCGCGTTATCAGGATCGCCGGACGTGTTCAACTCGCGAAATGTATCATCGAAGTGGCCCATGTACATGTGGACGAGGGCACGACTGTAACTCGCCACTACATGCGCTGCCGGATCGAGACGCACCAAACGATCATAACTTCTTAGCGCCCGTCCATACTCACCATCCAACCGATGCAACAGCGCCTTCACGAAGTGGACCACCGGCTCATTTGGCGCCTCGCGCCGCGTACGCTCGACTTCATCGCGCGCCTTCTGTTTCTGCCCGCGCCAGAGATACACAAAGACCATCAGCATGCGCGCTTCGCAAATGTTCGGATCGATCGCGAGTGCTTTTGTGAACGCCGCTTCGGCGCGCTCGTAGTCTTCCGATCCGCCAAAACCTTTGAAGACGCGATTGACGTAACACGCGCCGAGCCCATCGTGGGCGAGGGCGAAGTTTGGATCGAGCTGAATGGCACGCTCGAAGTGCGCGATCGCCGCGTTGCAATGCTCCTCTGACAACGTGCGAAAGATGAAGCGCGCGAAGAGGTCGCGGCCGCGCAGGTATTGTTCGTAGGCTGCGGGATTGCGAGTCGAGGCTTTGCCGGTCCCGACCTGTTCTTGGGGACTGAGCTCGACGCTCAACCCCTCGACGATTCGTTGTGCAATCGTGTCCTGGATCACGATGATGTCTGACGCCGCGGAGTCGATGCGATCGCTCCACAACAACTCGCCCGTCGCGACGTCGATCAGTTGGGCCGTCACGCGAAAGCGCTCGCCCGCATGAATAAAGCCGGCGGTGAGAACAGCATTCACATCCAATTCTTTTCCGATCTCGCGCGGGTCTCTCTGCTGCCCTTGATATCTCGCGATCACGGAAGAAGGTCGCACCACGAGCGAGCGCACCCGCGCAAGCTCAGTGATGACAGCATCGGCCAGCGAGAACTCGTAAAACGCAGCACCGGGATCGTTACTCAAGTTTCGGAAGCAGAGAATCGCAAGACTCTTCTTTTCCTGGTCCGCAATCGTTGTGAATGGCGTTTCGTGAATGCCTGTCTTCGAGGGGGTCACGTTTGGCGCGGAAGTCGGCGATTCAGTACGCGTGATCGATTTTAGCCATCGCACTGCTCGCGTCACCGGATTCGCGCCGGCGAGATGACGCGGCGGCTCAGGCGTCACGCTTTGATAGACACCCGGACCCGCATCAAGCTCCTGCAGCACTTGCCGCAGCTCGTTGCGAAAGTCTTCCATGTTCTGGAAACGATCCTTCGGCTCTTTTGCGAGTGCCTTGTCAACGATCTGTTGCAGTCGCGGCGGAATCACGCTCGAGCGCAACTCTGAAATTGGTCGCGGTGGATCGTGAAGCACTGCGTGACGCACGTCGATTGTCGTCTTGCCGCGAAACGGCCACGTGCCGGTCAACATCTCGTAAAGCAACACGCCCAGAGAAAAAATGTCAGCACGTTTATCGACGCGATCGCCGCGCGCCTGTTCCGGCGCTGCGTAAGTTGCAGTGCCGTACGGAACGCCGACTTCGGTGAGCTCGGTGCGGTGAATTCCGGCACTGGCTGCTTCAGTGTCGTCGAGCAGCTTGGCGAGGCCGAAGTCGAGCACCTTCACTTGGCCCGTGGCAGTCACCATCACGTTGCCCGACTTGATGTCGCGATGAATGATGCCGCGGCTGTGTGCCGCCGCGAGTGCGTCGGCAACTTGCAAACCGATCAGCAGTGCGGTCTTCAGCTCGAGTGGACGGCCGGCCACGAGCTGACGGACGTTCTTGCCGTCGACGAACTGCATCGCGATGAAGTGAACGCCGTCAACTTCGTCGAGATCGAAGATGGTGCAGATGTTGGGGTGGTCCAACGACGAGGCGAGGCGTGCTTCGCGTTCGAAACGCTTAAGATTCGCTGCTTTCGCGCTGAGCTCCGGAGGTATGACTTTGATCACAACCGGCCGGCCCAGCTTGGTGTCCGTGGCTTTGTAAACTGCTCCCTGCCCGCCGACACCGAGCTTGTCTGTGATGCGATAGTTACGAAGCGTCTTACCTAACATCCACGTTCATCCGCGTTCATCTGTGGCAAAAGTTTCCATCAGCTCCTCAGCGGTCGCCGTGGCTGTGCCAACCTTTCCAACCACGATTCCAGCAGCGTGATTGGCAAACGACGCCGCCTCGACCATCGTCGCGCCACACGCGAGTGCGCCGGCAAGCGCCGCGATCACAGTGTCGCCGGCACCAGTGACATCATAGACTTCGCGCGCCGCTGTTTCGACGTAAACAGGCCCGCCGCCAGCCTCCAGCAGCATCATTCCACGATCGCCGCGCGTTATTAACACCGCATCGCAGCCGAGCTTCTCGCGGATTATTTTTGCCGCGATGTGCGATCCATCGTCGGAGTGATCTTCGCTGTCGCTCATCCGCAGTGCTTCGAAGTGATTCGGCGTGACAAGCGTTGCCGGGCGATACGAGTTGAAATTGCGCAGCTTGGGATCGATTAACACCGGGACCTGCTTGTATGCGACCGGCAAAATCTCACGCAGTATGCGCGGCGTGACGACGCCTTTGTCGTAGTCTGAAACTACAAAAGCGTCCGCTTGCTTCAGTGCGTCTTTCAGACACGCGATGATCTGATCTTCGATTTTCGAGGTGACTGGAATGCGCGACTCGCGATCCGCGCGCACTACGAGCTGGCTGTGCGCGATGATGCGCGTTTTGGTCGTCGAGCAGCGCGCCTCGTCAACTATCAGGCAGCCATCCGCAGCTCCAAGCTCGCGCAGCTCTGTCTGCAAGCGCTGGCCTGGACCATCATTGCCGACTACGCCTGCAACTGATCCCCGCGCGCCCAGCGCAACGAGGTTCGCCAGCACGTTTGCAGCGCCGCCGAGGTGCACTGATTCTCGACGCACATTGACAACGGGAACCGGAGCTTCGGGAGAGATGCGCGTCACGTCGCCCCAGACAAACTCATCGAGCATCACATCGCCCAGGACGAGCACATAACGGCCGGCAAGTGTCTTCAGTATTTCGGAAGCACGAGTTTTTGTTAGTTGACCCATTGGTTAAGACAAAATGCGATCGATCGCTGCGGTGACCCTCGTCACCGGCACGCGCAGGATACATTCGGGCTGATCGAACTTCTCGCAAGAGTAGCCGTGACATGGCTGGCACGGCATTTCTTCAAAGACGACTTCGGCCGGGGCTGAATTCCACGGACGCCAGTGCGCGATGTTTGAAGAGCCAAAAATCACGACAGCGGGTGTGCCGACGGCTGCTGCGATGTGCGCAATGCCGCTGTCGTTGCCGACGAACAGTTGTGATTGTGCCGCGAGTGCCGTCACTTCCGGCAGAGTTAGATCAAAGATATCGATCTTTACTGACGCATCTGATCGGAGTTTCTCCAGGAGCGGCTTTTCGTTTGGAGCCGCAATCGCGACTGAAGCAAAGCCTCGCTCGGCCAGAAACTCAGCAATACGCGCGAAGTTTTCCACGGCCCATTGTTTAGTTGCAAATGCGGCCGCCGGATGGATGAGAGCGAACTTTTCATCGCTCAAGCCAGACTCCGCGAGTAGCCTCTTGACAGCCTCGGTCGCCGGCGCGGAGATACCCAACTGCGTGCGCGGACGGTCTGTTACCGGAACGCCGGTCCAACCAAGCAGCGCGAGTTGTTGCTCGACGGAATGCGCCTTCTGTTGTCCCCACAGCAACGATGGTGACGGCGCTTGATGATTGTGAAGCTGTGCGTATTGATACGTCTCGAAGCCGACGCGATGACGTGCACCCGTGGCCCGCGTTAAAAACGTCGCGGTCGTTCCGCCGTGCAGGTTGTAAACAACATCGTAATTCGCAGCTCGCAGCTCACGCGCGAGACGTGCACGCGTCATGAACCCGCCGCGGTCCAACACGACAACGTTGTCGAGATGTGGATGATTGTTCACCAGCGGCGCGACCCAATCCTCAACCAGAATATCGACCCAAACGTTTGGAAGAAAACGCTTCAAAGCGAAGAGCGAAGGCGTGGCCAAAACCGTGTCGCCGATCGATCGCAGACGGACCAGCAGCACTTTTCGCACTTCTGACCAGTCCCAGCGCGGCGGCGCGAGTGGTTGCACTGCGTCCTGACCCTGCAATCCGTACGTTGCCTGTGTTTCGATGACGCGTAACTGTGGAGAGAGCTCAACGATGTCGCGCAGGCTGTTCATCGCATCACTCTTCGATGGTCGCCTCGTCAATAAGCATTACCGGAATATCGTCACGAATGGGATAAACACGTTTGCATTCGACGCACTTCAGCGCGTTCCCGTCCGGCTTGAGCTCGACCTTCGCCTTGCAAGCCGGACACGCGAGTATTTCCAAGAGTTCCTGACTGACTGCCATGGGCTTGACCTTTCTAAGCGGCACTTCTGCGCGGGAAATGCTGAAAGCTTATCATAAAGGAGAACATAGGTCGTATATGACCTCCGCGACTCTTATGACCTATACTTGCCAGCATGTCGCTGGAATTTGCACTGCAATACACCTGCCCCCTTCGCGCGAATTACTCTGAGCGCCACCTGCGCGAATGGGGACGCCTGAGCAGCTTGCACGCGAAGCTCACTACCGGCGACGCGAGTGCACCTTCCGTCGATAAGCTGCAATGGGTGGAAAACGCGAGCGCCGAGATTGAGCGCATGCAGGAGGCGACCATCGTCTGCGCACACTGCCCGGCATGCCTGCCGCCCGACACCGCCGGCGACGGAGAATCAGTGGGCTGTCTCGGCCGCATCAACTATCCCGTCGAAGCGCAGTTTGAGAAGTTTCTCGCCGATCGCGTGCAGCTCTCGCTCGACACACTCGATCCGGAAGATCAGCCGCGACTGCTTCGCATCCTGGTCGATCCGGAGTCGCCGTTTGATGGTGAGGCGACGAAGGAGTTGCGGCGGGTGATTACTGAAGATGGTTTGCGGTTCTTCGAGCTGCGCGTGCCGATCGGTCTTACGCGTGAGGCGGCACGCTTGACGACCGACAACATCTTCGATCTGCTCGCCGGATTCCGATCAGAAGACAGCGACACCACCACCTACACTCGCGAGCTTCCCTTCGAAGCCGCTGCGGACTACTACGATTTTCTCGATCTCGTTTTGCGCAGCGAGCTGAGCCAGTCGGAAGTCGCACGGCTCACGTCACGCAGTCGAAACTACAACCAGTTTCTTCGTCTTCTCACCGCCATCGAAAAAGCCGAAGCACTCAACACGCGGGTTTTGATCGACTGAGTGATTCTGCGTTAAGTGAGTTGTGAATCGACGCGCTCTGAAGAGACAGGCACTCTTTCCAGTTCTTTTAGTAACACCTTCCAAAGCCCCAGGTAGTCAGCTCTAAGTTGCAATTGAGCCAGCGAGTGCGCTTCCGGGTATTGCGCCAGGAATTTACCGAGGATTTCTTGTCTCTCCTGCGGTTGCTTGTTTTCTAACGTAACTTCAATCTCATCCAGAGCATCTACGCCTGCAAACTGCTCTTGTGAGTACGATTGCTTGTTCAACTCATCGTAGACTTCGAAGGTATTGCGCCAGGCTGAACGATAACGCAGCAGCTTGCGATGCCACCATAATAAGGTGTAATTGAGCCAGCGATGCCAGATGCGATTAGTTTCAGCATAATCTTCCAGGCTACTCCGAAAGATCCAGTAGAAATTCTGTTTCGGATCCGCGGCTATCTTGAGCAGAGTGTCGTACTCGACGTTGTGTTGACCTCGTTCATGTGAAATCAACTTTGTGTACAAGCTCCGCTGTCCAAGTTCCCGATCACTTCCCGTTAATCTTGGTAAGCGTGTAGGTAAACCAACTCCCATTTGCAGACGGGTCACGTTTGCTCGACGACTACTCAATAGATCCAAAGCTCGATCTGCCTGCCGGATAGACCGGCTGCCACCTGAAACTGCAAGAAACCAATCTCCGCGCACGGAAAAATGGCCAGGCAAACGCACCGCGACCATCGGTTCCTTGACGGCAATCTCATCGGGACACTGCGTCGCAGTTTTATACCAATGCCGTGAAGCTATTGCACAGAAATCCGTGTTTTTAGATTTGAGCTCAAAGGTGGAAACAGGTGTTTCGCCAATGATGTCGTACAAATCAATCAACTCGATCAAAAGCAACCATGATTTGTAGAGTTCCAGCCAATAATCCTCGACCAACTCCAGCAACGTTACGGTCCCGGCCTCGCGCTGCGATTCAACCAATGGAATGAACAAGCGCCGCGTTGTAACAGCCAGCAACCGCCCTCGTTCCTTTGCGATTTGGGCCGGGTCTTTGGCCCCCGTTTTTTCATCGCGGTCCAATGAATCGAAGATCTCTGACAACCATACCTCAAGTATCAGTGACGAAAACGATTCTGGAGAGATCTGGGCAAAATCAAAAGCTGTTACGGGTTTCGCTAGCTTGTCTGATTGTTCTTCCGCAGCTTTATTACATGCCTGTGCAAAAATACGCCACGAGATGTAATTGCTCCGCGACTCTTTGTCTTTATGAGTTTCGCTCGTATTCTGCTGTCTCGGTTCCGTATATTCAGCCTTAGTTAGCAATCGCCAAACATCCCCAACTCTCAACTCCTGTTTAGTGCCGTCGGGATGCTCAACCGAAAAGGACCTGGCATTGTCTTTCCACGCTCTTTCCTGGCAAAGAAGGAACGCAAAATCCCACGAGAATGGAACACGGTCAATACGATATTGCCCTTTGTAATCAGTCTCGAAAATTTCACGCCGTTTGAAGTCCTCGTAGTACTTTTCGAAAAAATGCCTTCTCCGCAGGATGGGCGACTCTTCGCCGGAATACCGGCAGGGTAAATCGTCTTGTTTTCTCAGCATGAATAGCCGGTACGGATCGGCATGGGCTGTCGGTTTGTAATCTTCCGGCGAGCGAGGCTTACCAGTTTCGTAACCGGCGGTAATCGGATCAGTGCTGCAAGTCGCCGTAATCGCGTCCAGATAAGATGATTGAGGCTCGAACGCACCTGCGCGTTTATGTCGACCCGGAGCGCGCATGGACCAGAATTCGTCTACCTGAAAAATGAACGTGTAGTCGAGCCGGGTATCTCGCTGCAAGTAGGCGAAATCACGAAGGTCGCTATAACCGGTTGGTCCCATTCCAAAAATGATCTGGGGCCGGCCTGCGTTCGAAGGGTGCGGGTAGGGAGTAAAGATCTCTCCGAGGAAGGTGTTTTCCATTCTGACGTACTCTTCCATGGCTGGAGTTTCTGCATAGATGCGTACGTGTAATTGCACCGGATTCGGCTTTCCTTCTTCCAAACCTGAATAAAGCTCAAAGTGTGGATCTACCGTTGCTGGCTCTTCATGCTCACCGCCCATCTGTCCAGTCTCCCATCGCAACTCTCGAACGATGCCAGCGTATTCGTGGGAAAGTGGCGGTATGGCGGCAATTGCGACGCGACTTTCACCATAAAACGGTACTCGCCACGTGTAGAGACGATGATGGACCATCTGACGAAACTCAGTTTCAAACCTCTCAACGATTGCGGTCTCCGGTTTCCCTGCTTGTGTGTCGATTATTAAAGTGGTGACTCCTTCGCGCTCCAGATGAAATAGCAGCGACGGGAATAGCAACGGATCCTCACGCAACTCAGGAAAGATACTTCGCAGTGAACTGAAATCATCAATGACGACTCTGATCGGCCACGAGCGGCGGTAACGGCGTATCCGCTTTTCCATCTCCGCGGACGTCATTATCTTCCGCTGAGCCGCGTGCACCGCCTGCCGAACGATGTGAACCAGGACCTCACTGGAAAGACTATGAATCTCTAATCGCCGGCAGATTGTGCCGGACTTGATGTAATTCTTAAGCGCACCTTTATATCCCTCATAGCCCTTCGTTGAATTCAGTCTGTTCAACTCCTCATCGGAGTGCAGCCAACGAAGAAACTCGGTCGCCAACGAATCAACATCCATGTTGTAAGTCACCAACATGACTGGAATCCCACCCTGATAACCGAGCAGCCAGGCGGCGAGGTTGGTCTTGAGAAAAGGAAGCGAGCGATCCGTATTCTTCGGGACGATTAAGTGCTCTCCAACTATTTCTTCGAGTTCACGGACAAGGCTGTCCAGGTCGCCTTTTCCAACAAGAGTTTTGAAACGTTCCTGTTCCTCCCGGGTTAGTTCGCAGTTCGAGTCGGAGAGTAACTGAACTTTTCGAGTAATCTGCCCGATCAACTCATTGACAGCCTCTTCACTCTGAGAGGCGCTATCCAGCATGGCCCAACTGTTACACAGTTGCTTGTGGAACGAATAGAAACACCGGCTGAGGAATGCCTTACCCAGCGTGCTCTTTTGGGTCAAAGAGTCGCCGATAAGAGCGGTTGTAGAACTACATGGAAGACCACGAGTGTCATATTGAAAGTCGCTTTCTTTCGCTTTTTTTCTTTCAGTAGTTTCGGTTATTCCGCCCAGCATGTTGTCGAGGTATTCGATACCAAAAGCGGCATACTGGTTAGCGGGTGGAATGATCCTGCTCTCGATCTCATGCGTTTCATCCTCCATGATCTTGCGGCTGATGCGATGAACAGAATGAAAGACTTGTACATAGCTTTGAGTAGCCGGCATCGCGTTCGAGTCGTTGGACGCAACCGCTTCAGCCGTATCGTTACCGTCGACCTGACCGTTCCGCGCTGGGACCTTCGGGTCGTCGGGATTCATTTGCTTGCCGGTCGTGGACCCGAGGCCCGAACGAATTGAATAGTGATGCTGACCGCGAATGTGAGACTGGCCGCGGCATTTTTCTACCTTCAGCACTCGCCGTTCGTAGTTGCGGGTAGAGAGGCTTTCCAGTCTGATGACAGTATCGGCTACGAACTCCTCACCCAGAGTTTCCGGTGTCGTCGTTCCTTTCGCCTGTTCAACTACCAGCAATAGGTGACACTTGCCTGCAATCAGCCGCATCACCTGCGCTATTCGGGAACGCCTCGTCGATTTTTCGCCAAAAGCATTGACGTCGCCTGCCAGTGCTTCAAAGCCTTCGATCGCATCGATTACCACGAGGTGCCTGGGACTTGCAGCGTCATCCTTTGGCATGGGCAGCAACGAAAGCAACTTATGAAGGAATCCCCAGTCATCGCCGGCCGTGTAAGCAGCCATATCCAAAAACAAAACATGCCCCTTCTCCTGGTCGACGATTTGGAAGTTCTCCGCCAAACCAGTAGGGTGACACTTCACGAGACGAATGGGATTTTCGGAATCTACGCGCGCCCGCGGATGAAACGGATCGCAACGACTCAGCGGGTGATCAAGTGCAAAGTGGGTCCATGCTCTGTGGGCCATTTTGTAGGTGAGGTCGGTTGAAATGTACAAAACTGTTGGAACTTCGATGGTGGGCTTGAGATGTTCCCGCTCCTGTGTACAGTCAGACAAATATGTTGAGGCCATATGAAGAGCGAAAATCGACTTACCGGTGCCGGTGGGTCCGATGATGCACACGCTGGTCGTAAAGAAGCTTTCAGCCTTGCCAGAGTGTCCACTATCTCCAGTCCTGCCTGTCGATTCCTGTGCCGTCTCCGGGAGATAGATACCCGGAATAACGTCAGTCTTGGACTTTTCAGATGGAATTCCCAGCAACTGATCAAGTGATGAAATACCAAACCTGAGGATTTGCGGCATACTAAACTCCTCGTATGTCCCACTCCATGGCCTTTCGCATAATCGCGTCTGTCAACGCAGCTTGGTCGGGACAAGATTTGAACTCCGTTGACGCTTGGTTAATCAAGGTGTCCGCAAAATGAGTGCGGCCGAAGTAACCAATTTCCTGCTCTCGTCCAAGGGCGGGCAATATCGACGAGAGACCATCGGCCACCAAATTGTTGATGGATTGCGATGTACTCTTCCACACAGCCGGTAATAACACTCGAACGTTAGAAGAAATGTCGTTTGAAGTGGGGTTGAAAGTACGAAGATTGATGACGCCCAAGATGCGGCGTGCTATCTCGCTTCTCTGTGAGGGGTTTTCAGTCTTCGTGTGTCTAAAGATCTGCGTCATTGCTTCCACTACTGAGCCTGCGTGAGAAGTCGTGATCACCAGATGCCCGCTTCCTCCAAATTCGAGTAACGCCTTCCAATCGTCCGCATCTCGGGTTTCGCCTACAAAAAAGACTGCGGGCGTTTGTCTCTTTGCGTCCTTGATCGCCGCCGCCAAACCATCTGCGTCAGCACGTTTTTCCCGCGGTGTGTAGTCGATATTGATTGCCGCCAGCAGCTTATTCAAGACCTCCAAATTCTGGGGAGCAGAGGATTTGTCTGGATCCTTGATGTAGTACTGCTCGATCGGGTCTTCAAAGGTTACGAGATGCGGCCTTCTGAGTTTTCTGCTGAGGGCTTCCTGGGCCGCCGCTTGAAGGTAAAGAAAAATCAGGCCGCGCGTGATAAGACTCTTTGACGAATCGGTAGCGCCTGTGACCGTTATTAGCCCTGTCGGAGCCATCCGGCGATCCGCTAACAAGATCTCATGTAGTTGAACGCAGACCTGGTAAATGTCATTCAGAAATACCCCTGCCTTTGGGTCTGCCGACGTCTCCTTTGTAGAACTCTCTCCAGAATCTTTTCGGAAGATCTTAGAGTAAGTATCGAACCCTTCCGGACAGTAGCCCAGGTAATCCTGAGGTTTTATTTTTTCAGGATAGTTTGCAGCATAATTGCGCAAACAACTTGCCACATCGGTTAAGTATTGATTGCCGGATTTCCTTTTGTTCTTCGCCTCGGAGCGTAGAGTCACGCTCCAGTAGCTATCTCGGTAAGCCCGGCATATCAATCCCCTTCCATTTATATTGGTCCCACCGTGAACGATGTCGACCGATCCGTCTTGTGAGTACAGTTTGCCTTCGTTGGGCGTTGTTTCAGATTGAATTGGTAAATATGTAGTGAAGTCTGGTCCGGGCAAGTCATCAACATCAACACTACGTGGGAGGATGTCGGGCGAAGTCATGAGCGACTCCCTTCGAATAGAGTGTCGTCATCGAGCGTGTTGCGCTCACACACTAAGCCTCGATAACAAACACTGAAGTAAAGCTGCCGGAGCGAATGAACTACTGCCTGTGAGTTAAAACTCAAAGACGTCCTGAGAAGGTTTCAAGGATTTAGGGATTCAGGACGCCTCTGTATACATCGTTTGGCCAAACTTTTCAAGCTAGAGAGAGTAAGTTACTGGTTACGCTCGTCCAGCATGCGGAGCGTGTCGAGGATGAGGTTTGTATTGCTTAGTGCCTGGATGCGGACGGGAAACTGTTCGTTGGTCTTTTGAAATTCAAACGTGCCACTCGTGATCTCGACCACTTTTTGAAATGCCGGATCGCCGACGTCGCCGCCGCACTCGGCATCGACGATGCCACCGTCGTTGAACTTCACCCGGCCTTCGTGCTTTTCGCCGCTCATCGTCAGCACGCCGTTGAGTCTCGCGTTTTCGATAACCTGAATCGCGTCGAAGACGCTGACTGCGCTGAGGTCGCCCGCGAGCGTGAAGTGTTTGCGCTCGAACTGGGCTTCCGGAGCGGGCGTGGGCTTCAGGTCAGGCCGCCGCGCACGGCGAATCGCCTCGAGACCTCCTGCAATGTTTATCCGACCATCGAGTTGTTTCGCTTCGAGCAAACGGTCGTGGGCGGTGTCGAAATCTTCGCGCTCGATGTAGATGCTGGCGAGTGCGAGGCACTGGCGGGCAGCTTCTTCGTTCTGTTTGTAACTGGCGCAGATTTCGCGGAGGCGCTCGCGCAATTTGATGGATCGGCCGCTCATTTCGAGAGCCGTGCGAAGGCGTTTTATGGCTCGATCCGGCGCCTGGTATTTCATGAAGAGCTCGGCATCGAGCAAGGCGGCTTCGACCTCGCTGACGTGCTCAGTTTGTGAGTCGGTCACGGGCATCCGGGGAAGTTTACCATAAGCCATTTGGGCACCTGCGATACGAAATGGTGCGCGAGATGGTCCTTTCCAGCGCGTAAATCCGCGTTACGGGTGGGGAGATTCGATTGGCATGCAACCTGCGAGGCCAACGAATCGTAACTCCCTTCATTAGAAAGGATTGGCGAACTACGATGAACCGGTGGATGAAAAGAAGAATCGAGCGCTCGCGGGCACGATGCGA
>Ga0126311_10001085_pt1 | contig 12874 bp, 10 predicted proteins | sample Plot61_FD_92539 | JGI IMG/M metagenome (GOLD analysis project Ga0126311, IMG submission 92539) | Serpentine soil microbial communities from UC McLaughlin Reserve, CA, USA - Plot61 | ecosystem: Environmental > Terrestrial > Soil > Grasslands | place: USA: UC McLaughlin Reserve, Lake County...
CAACTCGGTGTTCCTCCATCACTGCGTGGAGGCGGGGCTCGACCTGGCGATGGTCAACCCCAACCACATCACGCCCTACAACGAGATCCCCGAGAACGAGCGCGAGCTGACCGACGACCTCGTGTTCAACCGCCGCGAGGACGCCCTCGAGCGCTTCATCGGCCACTTCGAGCAGAAGGGCGAGACCGAGGAGGAGACTGCCGGCGATCCGACCGAGGGCATGGAGCCCGAGGAGGCCCTGCACTTCCACATCCTGCGTCGCAAGAAGGAGGGCGTGGAGGACTGGATCGACCGCTCGGTCGAGAAGATCGGAGCGGTGCCGACGCTCAACGACGTCCTGCTGCCGGCCATGAAGGAGGTCGGCGACAAGTTCGGCGCCGGCGAGTTGATCCTGCCGTTCGTGCTCCAGTCGGCCACCGTCATGAAGCGCGCCGTGGCGCAGCTCGAGAACTACCTCGAGCGAATCGAGGGACACACCAAGGGCAAGGTCGTCATCGCCACCGTGTTCGGCGACGTCCACGACATCGGCAAGTCGCTCGTCAACACCATCCTCACCAACAACGGCTACACGGTCATCGACCTCGGCAAGCAGGTCCCGATCGACACGATCATCAACGCCGCGATCGAGAACGAGGCTGACGCGATCGGCCTGTCGGCACTGCTGGTCTCGACCTCGAAGCAGATGCCGACCTGCGTCCAGGAGCTGCACCAGCGCGGGCTCGACTTCCCTGTCCTGATCGGCGGCGCGGCGATCAACCGTGACTTCGGCCGCCGCATCCTCTACCCCAAGGGCAAGGAGTCCGACGAGGTCTACGAGCCGGGCGTCTTCTATTGCAAGGACGCGTTCGCGGGCCTGGCGACGGTCGACCAGCTGGTCGACGAGGAAACTCGCGCCGCGCTGGTCGTGAAGATGCGCGACGAGGCCGAGACGCTGCGAAACCAGGTCGAGAAGGTCGACGACGGCCCGCCCGTGACCGACGACTCGGTGCGCTCCACGGCGCGCACGGACGTCCCGATCCCCGAGCCGCCGTTCTGGGGAGCGCGCGAGCTCGACGTCGACCTGGACGACGTCTACCCCTATCTCGACCGCCACGTGCTGTTCAAGCTGCACTGGGGCGGGCGCGGCAAGAAGGGCGAGGACTGGCGCCGGATCGTGGAGGGGCACGGCGACGACGAGGGCTTCGCTCCCAAGCTGGAGCGCATGTGGCGCGAGCAGGACTACCTGCAGCCGCGCGTGCGGCTCGGATACTTCCCGGCCGCCGCCGACGGCAACGAGCTGATCGTGTTCGACCCCGACGACCACGAGCGCGAGCTCGAGCGACTCGTCTTCCCGCGTCAGCCCAAGCACGACCGCATCTGCCTGACCGACTTCTTCCGCCCGGTCGACTCCGGCGAGCGCGACGTGGTGGCGCTGCAGGGCGTGACGGTCGGCCCCGAGGTGACCGAGGTGATGGCCCAGCTCGAGCGCGACGGCGAGTTCGCCGAGCAGTTGTTCACCCACGGGCTCGGCGTGCAGGCCGCGGAGGGCCTGGCCGAGTGGCTGCACGCCGAGGTGCGCCGCGGCCTGGGGATCGCGCTCGACCAGGGCCGCCGCTACTCCTGGGGCTATCCCGCCTGCCCGGACCAGTCCGAGCACGAGAAGGTGTGGCGTCTGCTCGAGCTCGACAAGATCGGCATGTACCTGTCCGACGGCTTCGCGGTGATGCCCGAGCAGTCGACCGTGGCGATCGTCTCCCACCACCCGCAGGCCGTCTACTTCGGCATGAAGTCCGGCTTCATCCCGAAGGACAAGGTCAGCGACGAGCTGATCGCGGGAACCGAGCGCGGCGGCGCGCTGCCGCCCGAGACGGACCCGGTCGAAGAGCCCGCGCCGACGGCTTAGGCGGGGCGCTCCGGGGCAGAGAGGTTGGCCGCGGCCGGGTGCAGGCGTACGCGGCAGTCGAAGTACAGCAGCGTGCCCGCCAGAGCGGCGAATGACAGCGAGATGGCGTCGGCGGCGATCTGGCCCAGCAGCACCAGCTGGCCGCTGTCGGCCGCGTAGCCGGCCACCTCCAGCGGGACCGCCAGCACCGCGGCGAGGACCCCCGCGACCAAGCTGATCACGACTGCGATCCCGCACACGCGCCACCACTGACCGCGCACCAGGATCGAGCTGCGCTCCAGAGCGCCGAGCGGGTCCAGTTGCTCCGCGACGACGGCCTGCGCGGACAGGTACCAGCGCACCCACAGGTAGATGCCGGGCACGATCAGCAGGATCAGGCCGAGGGCGGATCCGATCCCGGCCAAAGTGACTACGGCGGCCACGGGAGTAAGGCGCTTCGCGGCAGCGGCCAGGGCGCGCCGGGCGGAGGCCGGCCGGCCGGCCCCTAGGTCCATCACGGCGTGCACGTGCCCGGCCGTGATCAACGGCGTGGTCACGAGCCAGGGAGCGAGCCAGGTGGCGACCGCCGCGCCGACAGGAAGCGAGTCGCCGAAGTCGTGGTCCGTCCACAGCCATTCCCCCGCCACCCCGTAGACGAGCACGTCCACCGGCACCACCACGGCGAGCGCGATGATCGCGAACACGCTGAAACGCCCTCTGTAGAGCTTGAAGGCCGCGTTGAGGATCTCGCCGAGGTCGCGCGGGCGTCGCAGATCGATCAGGGATGCTTTCGCATCCATGGCCGGATTATCCCCCTCGACCGATCGGCGAAACGCCGCCCCCGAATCTTCGACGGGTGGATAAAGACCGGCTCCCTGTGCGCTCGTACCGTGGCAGCAGATTCTCGGAGAAGGAGGCTCAACTGTCATGAGACGTATCGCCCTGGCGGCCGGAGTGCCGCTTGGATTGCTTCTGGCCCTGCCCTCGGGGGCGCTGGCCGCGGACGGACCAACGCTGGACGACACGATCTCGGCCGTGAACACCACCTGGGTGATCGTCGCGGCCGTGCTCGTCATGTTCATGCAGGCCGGGTTCCTGTTCCTCGAGGTGGGCTTCTCGCGTGCGAAGAACGCCGGCCTCGGCGTGGTCAAGATCCTGACCAACTATTCGATCTGCGCGATCGCGTACTGGGCTGTTGGCTTTGCCCTCGCGTTCGGTGGCGCCGGTGAGATAGCCGGCGACAGCGGGTTCTTCCTGGACGTCAGCTCGGTTCCATCCGAGGCCGCCCAGCAGTTCCCGCTGCTCGACATCGCCGGCATCAGCCCGGCGGCGTTGCTGTTCTTCCAGTTCGTCTTCTGCGCGGTGTCCCTCGCGATCGTGTGGGGGACGACCCTGGAGCGCCTCAAGTTCAGCGCTTACGTGATCTATGCCGTGGTCTTCTCGGCGGTCATCTACCCGGTGATCAGCCACTGGATCTTCGGCGGCGGCTGGCTGCAGGTCAACGTCGGCATGCAGGACTTCGCCGGCTCCACCGTGGTGCACCTGATCGGGGCGACCGGCGGCTTCGCGGCGCTGCTCTTGCTCGGCCCACGCCGCGGCAAGTACGGCCCGGACGGCAAGCCGCGGGCGATTCCGGGTCACTCCATGCCGCTGGTCGGCCTGGGCGTGATGATCCTCTGGCTGGGGTGGTTCGGGTTCAACCCGGGCTCGACGCTGGGCGCGCTCGGCGGCCGTTTCGCCGAGATCGCCCTGGTCACGAACCTGGCTGCGGCGGCCGGGGTGCTCGCCGCGCTGACCGTGATGTACCAGCGGACCAAGACCTACGACGTGGGAATGGCGGGCAACGGCGCGATCGCGGGTCTGGTCGCGATCACCGCCCCGTCCGGCTACGTCGAGTTCTGGGCGGCGCCGATCATCGGCGCGGTCGCCGGAGTGATCGTCGTCTACGGCGTGATCCTGATCGAGAAGGTGCTCGACGACCCGGTCGGCGCCCTGTCGGCGCACGGCCTGGCCGGCATCTGGGGAACGCTGTCGTGCGGCATCTTCACGGCGCCGCGGCTGGCGGAGCTCAACGGTGTCGGCGAGGGCGGGCTCTGGTACACGGGCAGCGTCGCGCAGCTGTGGAACCAGGCGCTCGGCGTCGGGGTCGCCTTCGCCTGCGTGTTCGCCGTGTCGTACGCCGTCTTCTTCGCGATCAAGCACACGGTCGGCCTGCGGGTCACGGCCGAGGAAGAGGACGCGGGCCTGGACATCGCCGAGACCGGCATGTACGGCTACCCGGAGCAGTTCATCCCGCCGTCGGAGCTGATCGGCTCGGGGCTGCCCGTCGAGGGCGGCGCCGCGCAGCGGGCCCCGGCCGGGGTGACGGCCACCGCGATGACGGGTGAGGCGACGGCATGAAGATGCTCATCGCCTATATCCGCCACGAGGCATTCGAGCCGATCCGCGCGGATCTGCTCGACGCCGGCTTCCCGAGCCTGTCGATCACGGAGGTGAAGGGCTCGGGGCGCCAGAAGGCGATCACCGAGCACTACCGCGGGTCGGAGCTCGCGGTGCACCTGCGGCCCAAGCTCAAGCTCGAGTGCGTAGTGGAGAGCAAGGACGTGGAGGTCGTGAAGGACGTGATCCTCCGGCACGCCCGCACCGGTTCGGTCGGGGACGGGAAGCTGTTCATCCTGCCCGTCGAGGAAGCCGTGCGGATCAGGACCGGCGAGGAAGGCGAGACGGTCCTGCAGGCGCACGACGGCGAAGAAGTGACGGTCAATGGGGACCTCGCTTAGGGCAGTTCCCGACAACGAGGCGGAGACGCCCCGCGGCGCCCACCTGGAGATGGTGGGCGCCGTGCTGGCCGGCGACGGGCTCGAGCGGGTGGCGGAGATCGCCTCCGCGCACGCCGGCGCTCCGGTGGCGGTGGTCGTGCCGCGCCTGGGGGTGCCCTTCGAGGGCTGGGCACGCTACGAGCGCTATGTGGGCGCCCGCCTCGCGGGCGGGCGCCCGCAGCGCCCGGCCGACGTAACGGCCGAGGTCCCGATCTCCTCGGGCGGGCGGGAGCTCGGCGCCGTGCTGCTGCTCGGCCCGGGGCGCCCGGAAGCGGGGGAGTACCTGCACATGGCGGCGATCGCGGCGCTGACCGAGGTGGCCGTCGTGGAGGCCAAGGACGAGACCGAGCAAACGCTGCGCGGGTCGTTCTTGGAGGAGCTCTTGACCCGGCCGGACCTGGATCCGGCGGACGTGCAGCGGCGCGCCGCCCGGCTGGGTTGTGACCTGGCCGGCGGGTTCGTGGCGCTGTGTGCGAACCCGAACGGCCGCGGGCCGGGCCGGCTGGTTGCGGCGCTCGCGGCCGAGGTACCCGGCGCGCTGGCCCAGGCGGTGGAGGACAAGGTCTACGCGCTGCTGCCTGGCCCACCGGACCCGGCGCGCCGCGCGGCGGCGAGGCTGGGCCGCCACGCGGAGATCGGGTTGTCGTCGTACCGCAGCGGAGCGGCCGACGCACGGCGCGCGCTGGAGGAGGCCGAGCTGGTGCTGGGCGTGACCGCGGCCGGCGGCGGGCCTCCCGGCGCCGAGATCGGCGAGGGGACCTACCGCCTGCTGTTCCGGGTGCTGGCCAGCCACCCCCAGGAGGTGCGCAGCTTCTTCGAGGACACGGTGGCGCCGCTGGTGCGCTACGACGAGCAGTACGCGACGGACCTGGTCGGCACCGTCGAGGCGTATCTGGCCAACAACTGCAACATGAACGCGACCGCCCAGGCAATCCACGCGCACCGTCACACGGTGGCGTACCGCCTCGAGCGAGTACGCGACCTGAGCGCCCTGGACCCACTGCGCTCCGAAGACCGCGAACGCCTGGGGCTGGGGCTGAAGGCCTACCGGATCATCGCGCCGTCGCTGCCGCGCTGACCCGGGGATCTACTTGTCCACGACCTGCTGGAAGCCACCCCAGAACATCCGACTTCCGTCGAAGGGCATCTCCCACTGCATCGCGTCGGCGTCAGCAGCCATCTTCTCGTTCGCCGCGTCGCGTGTCGCCTTGTCCGGGTACTCGACCCAGCTGAAGATGACCGTCTCGTCGTCCTTGGCCTGTGTGGCCCGGAAGAAGTCGGTCACTTCCCCGCGCGGAACGTCGTCTCCCCAGCATTCGATGACGCGGCTGGCCCCGAGGTCCTTGAAGTACTCAGCGGCCCGCTTGGCCTGGTCGATGTAGGCCTCCCGATTGGCGGTGGGCACGGCGGCGACGAAGCCTTCGATGTAGGGCATGGGTCCTCAGTGTGCCAGGACCGCGTCCAGTACCCGCTCCGCCCCGAAGCGCACCACGTCGTCGGCCACCAGGCCGGTCTCGGACTCCGCTGCGGCGATCGCCTCCCGTGCCTCGTCGTCGGACTGGAGGTCCGCGGTGTTCAGGGCGATCGCCGCGACGCGGGCGGGCCGAACAGGTGCCGCCACTCGCTCGTACGCGCTGATGAGGTCGGGCAGCGGCGGGATCGGCAGGTCGGGGTAGTTGCGCAGCGCGGTCGCTCCGGCTTTGTGCACCAGCACGAGCAGGTCGGGTGCCGAGCCGTGCAGGAGTCCCAGCGTTACCGCGGAGTAGGCGGGATGGAAGAGCCCGCCCTGGCCCTCGACGAAGAGCAGGTCGCCGCGCTGCGCGCCCTCGTGCACGAGCCGCTCGCCGGCCCCGGCCACGTAGTCCGAGATCACGTGGTCGACGGCGATGCCCCAGCCGGCGATCGCCACCCCGGTCTGGCCGGTGGGCACGTAGACCGACTTCAGCCCTCGCTCGCGCGCCACCCGGTCGAGCTCGAGGGTGACCACCTTCTTGCCGATCACGGTGTCCGAACCGACGCTGTGCACCACTCGGACCGAGTCCGGACGGCTGTGGGGGCCTTGGGGCACGGTCAGGTCGGCGGGCGCGGCGCGCAGGTCGCGCAGCGCCACCCCGGCCCGCGTGGCCGCCCGGCGCAGCTCGGGGTCCTCGGAGAGCTGCGTGTGCAGCCCGGCCTCGATGCTCAGCCCCGCCGCGATCGCCTCGAGCAGCACCGCGCGCCACGACGGGTCGAGCTTGCCGCCGGTGGGGGCGACGCCGACCAGGAGCGCCGAGGCCCCCAGCTCTATCGCTTCGGTGAGCGTTCCGACGATCGGCACGTCTCGGAGCGAGAACGGCACCACCTCCGCCGCCGTGCGCCCGGCCTGGGTCGAGTCGATCACCGCCACCACGTCGCGCGTGCCGTAGCGGATCACCCCGTGCGCGGTCTTTCCGTTGTGGGCTGCGAACAGTCCCTCCGCGAAGATCGCGAGCTTCTCGCTCACGCCGCCGGCTCCACGCCCAAGCCCGGACCGTGCGACGGCAGTACGCGGCCCTCCTCGAACTGCAGCCCGCGAAACGGCTCGTCGGCCAGCAGCAGATGCCCGTCGAGGTCCACCCAATCCGCCAGCGAGGCGATCTGCGCCGCCGGCGCCACTCCGAGCTGCGACTCCACCATGCAGCCGATCATCACACGCAGGCCCAGAGCACGCGCGGCGTGCACCATCCGCAGCGCCTCGCGCAGGCCGCCGGCCTTGGCGAGCTTGACGTTGATCCCGTCCGCGTAGCCCGCCGCCGGCGCCACGTCGCCGAGATCCTGGCAGCCATCGTCCACGATCACCGGCGGGCGCGGCGACAGCCCGCGCAGCGCTCGAAACGAGTCGAGGTCCGCGGCCGGAAACGGCTGCTCGATCAGCTCCACCCCGAGTTCGACCAGGGCGGGCACGAGCGAGCGCGCCTCCTCCAGCGTCCAGCCCTCGTTGGCGTCCACGCGCAGGACCGCATCGGACTCCCCCCTGATCGCCTCCAGCCGCGCCAGGTCCTCGGCGCCACCGACCTTGACCTTCAGCGCGTGGAAGCGGCCGGCTCCCCGCGCGCGTTCGCGCGTGCCCGCGAGGGTGTCGATTCCGAGCGTGTACGAGGTGACCGGCGCCTTCCGCGAGAGCCCGAGCAGGCGCCAGACGGGCACGCCGAGTCGGCGCCCCACCCAGTCGTGCAGCGCCGCGTCCAGCGCCGAGCGCCCGGCGGCGTCGCCGGAGAGCGGTCGCAGGATCTCCTCGATCTCGAACGGATCGTCCGGCAGCTCGACGGAGGCGAGAAATGCGCCGGCGCTCGCGGGCGTCTCGCCGCGGTAGTAAACCGGCGCCGCCTCACCGCGTCCGACCAGCCCGTCGTGCTCGATCTCCACCTGGACCACGTCCTGGTGCGTCCGCGAGCCGCGCGCGATGCCGAACTCCTCCGCGAGCGCGAGCGAGACGGTGCGTGTGGTCAGCTGCACAGAGGGGCTTATACAGCGGCGCCGCTGTCCGCCAGCCCCTGCCGCACGGCCACGGCCGCCGCCTCCGTCCGCGAGCGCACGTCCAGCTTGGCGAGGATCCGGGACACGTGGACGCTGGCGGTCTTCTCCGCCATGTGCAGCTCCAACCCGATCTCCCGGTTGGTCGCGCCGCCGGCCACGAGCGCCAGCACCTGGCGTTCGCGCGGCGTCAAACCGAATGGCTCGTCTCCCGGTTCGGCCGGCTCGGTGGCGCCGGCGGCGGGCTCAGCGGGGCCGAGCAGCCGCAGGCGCGCCCGCGCGGCCAGCGACTCGAGGTCCGCGGCCAGCCAGTCGCTGCCCAGCTCGCGGGCCGCCCGCAGCGCCTCCGAGGCCACCGAGGCGGCTGCTGTGCGGTCGTCGGCACGAACGAGCGCCTCGGCCTCGCGCCAGCGCGAGTAGATGCGCCGGTAGGGCCGCGACAGCTCTCCCCACGTCTCGGCGGCCGCGGCCCACAGCGCGGGGTCGTCGTCCCCGGCTGCGCGGCTGTACTCGGCCTCGCCACAGATCAGCTCGGCGCGCTCCACCGGCCCGCCCGCCTCGCCGGTCAGCCGCAGCCGGTCGAGCTGCCCCTGCGCGCGCGTCAGCGCGATCTGCTCCTCGTCGGCGTCGCGCCGGTCGCGGGCGAGCGTGGCGGCGTCGGCCTCGACGCGCATCCCCACACCGGCCACACCGGCGATCCTCGTGATGTCGTCCGAGCAGTACTCGATCTGGTCGAGTGCGTCGTCCACCGCCGCCCGGGCGCGGTCGATGTTGCCGCTGCGGCGCTCCAGCTCGGCACGCATCCAGCCGTAGGCGCCCACGAACTGCGGCTCGGTCGACTCGTGTGCCGGGCGCTCCATGCCGTCCAGGTCGACGCGGGCGGCCTCGAGGTCGCCGCTGCCCAGCGCCAGCACCGCGCGCGACATGTGCCATACGAACAGCTGGTTCCCGTAGCGGCGGCGGCTCTGCGACGGCAGCAGCTCCCGCGCCTCCTGCCAGCGCCCGAGGTAGTAACAGAACTCGACGGCGTTCATCGTCAGCCAGTCGTGCGCGCGTGTGCTCGGCGCGCCGGTCTCGAGCCCCTCGCGCGCGACGGCGAGCGCCTCGGGCGTGCGGCCGCTTACGTGCAGCACGTCGGCGAGGTTGATGTAGGCGGCCGTCACCTCTCGCGGCAGCCCGGCCTCGCCGGCGATCTCGAGCGCCTCGCGCAGAGCGCCGGCGCCCTCCTCGGCCTCGAAGCGGTTGCCGAGCGCGGTGCCCATCACGTTGAGTGCGCGCACCTCGATGTCGCGCAGGCCTATCGCGCGCGCGACCTCGAGCGCGTCGCGGGCGACCCCGATCGACTCGTCGAAGCGCGACTGGAGCATGCGCGATCGCGCCAATTCCACCAGCAGCGCGGCCCGCTCCCGGGACTGCTCGTCGTCGGGCAGCAGCTCCAGCGCCCGGTTGATCGTCTCGACGCTCTCCTCCTGGCGGTTGAGGCTCCACAGCGCTCGCGAGAGGCGCTCGAGGACGGCGGCGGCCAAGCGCGGCTCGGAGGCCTCGTCGACGAGCTCCAGCGTGCGCCGCAGCAGCGTCTCCTGGCGCGCCGCGTCACCGGTCACGTCCGCGGCGTTGGCCGCCTGCATCAAGAGCTCGATCTGGCTCAGCCCGGCCACCCGCTCGGGGTCGGGTACGCGGTCCCACAACCCGAGGGCGCGCTCGTGCAGCGAGAGCGCCTCGTGGAACGCGTTCACCCGCTCCGACGCCGCGGCGGCGCGCACCGACGCGGCCAGCGCGGCCGGCTGATCGCCCGCGGCGAGCCAGTGGTGCGCCACCTCGGCTGTGAGGTGCACGCGCTCGCCCTCCTCCTTGATCTCCCGTTCGAGCGCCCGGGCGATTGCGGCGTGCTGCTCGGCCCGCTCGCCGGGCAGCAGGTCGTCGTAGACCACCTCGCGCAGCAGCGCGTGGCGGAAGCCGTAGCTGGCGTCCGCCTGGGCCACCGCGATCTGGCTGCCGACCGCCTCGCGCAGTCCCTCGCGCAGCTCGCTCGACCCAAGGCCGGTGAGCTCGCCCAGCAGACCGTCGTCCAGGGACTGGCACGCAAGCCAGCGCAGCACCTCCTGCGCCGGCGGCGAGAGCCGCTCGACTCGCAGCATGAGCGCGTCGCGCAGGGTCGGCGGCAGCGTCCCGCGGCCGTCGAGCCCGACGGCGAGCAGCTCCTCCGTGAACAGCGGGTTCCCCTCGCTGCGCGAATAGAGGCGCTCCAGGAGCCCCGGGTCGGCGCGGCTCCCGATGATGTCCTCGAGCTGCTCAGCCATCTCGTCGCGGCTGAGGCGCTCGAGCTCGATCAGGTGCGCCAGCGGGTCGCGCGCCAGCTCGGCCAGGAGCGGCCTCAGCGGATGGCGCCGGTGGAGCTCGTCGGAGCGGTACGTGCCGAGCACCAGGATCCGCTCGGTGCAGAGCGTGCGGGCGAGGAAGCGCACGAACGCGCGCGTCGAGCTGTCGGCCCAGTGCAGGTCCTCGATCACGAGCAGCAGCGGCTGCTCCTCGGACATCGTGTCGAGGAGGGCCAGCAGCGCCTCGAACACCCTGACCTGCTCGGCCTCCGACCCCTCCTCGCGGGCACCGCCGCCCAGACCGGGGAGGATCGTCGCCAGATCGGCGAGCTGCGTCGGCGGCAGGGCGTCGAAGGCGGGATCGCCCTCACGGGCCACGCGCCGCAGCGCGCCCACCAGGGGCGCGTACGGGAGCTCGCCCTCGCCCAGCTCGACGCAGTCGCCGCTGAGCACGCGGCCACCGGCCTCGCGCGCGGTACGGGTCAGCTCGCTCGCGAGGCGCGACTTGCCGACGCCCGATTCGCCCGCCACCAGGGCGAGCGATGGTGTGCCCGCGGCGCTAGCTTCGAGCGCCCCTGAAAGCTCCGCCAATTCGGCGGCTCGCCCGACGAAGCGGGTGCTCGTGACCCTGGTCGCCATGCTCGGTCCATCCTCCCACTCGACGGGTCGCGGCGCGGCGGCGGTGCTCCTGGTCGCTCGTGATCTGGATGTAGAGAAGCCTGGGGTCCATCTGGAGTCCTCTCGGATTGCTGACACCCTCCGAGTCTCGGCCGCAGGCGCCCCTTTGACATCGGCCATGCGGAGCGACCTTGCGCGTCCGACCCCTTACCCTGGCCGGGCCGACCCCTTAGCCATGGACGCGGGACTCTGCGACACCTGCAAGCACCAGAAGCTGGTGCGAAACACGCGCGGAAGCGTGTTCTCGATGTGCGAGCTGTCCAAGACCGACGCCCGCTTCCCGAAGTACCCGCGCCTGCCGGTGAAGCGGTGCCGGGGCTACGTCAGCGTGTCTCGCTGACGACGGTCTTGCCGTCGTCGGCCACGCGCACCTTGGGGGCCGCGTCGGAGACCGTGCCGGAGAAGGTGCCCGTGGGCGCGCCGCCGCCGCCCTCGACGACAGCCTTGGCCTTCCCGTTCAGTCCCGCCGCCACGCGCCAGGAGATCTTGTACGGGCCGGCCTTCACCGCGGTCACCTTCCACACGAACGTCCGCTCGTCGCCGGGCTTGAGCCGCCCGCAGGCCCAGGTGTTCACATAGGCGGTGTCGCAGCCGAGCGGGGTGGTGTCCTTGGCCTCCGGGAACCCGCCGATCTCGCGCGGGACGCCGTTGACCGCGAATTGCGGCCGCTCGGGATCCGCCACGTCGGGCGCGGTGGTCCGGAAGCCGAGTCCGGTGACCGTGATCGCGACGTTGGGCACGGCCTCGTCGCCGGCGTTGCGAACCGTGATGACGAGGTCGGAGCTCTGCGCCAGCTTCTGCTTCTCCGGGAAGCTGGAGCTGACCACGTCGACGGCGAAGTCGCCCTCTGGCTCGTTCTCGTCCTGGCGCTCGCCGCCGCCACAGCCAACGGCTGCGATCAGGCAGACGACGACGCCGTGCCGAAGCACCCGGCTCGGCCGGGTGCGCCCGGTGCACTTCCGCCGCGCCTCCAAGTCCGGCGAACATAGCATCGTTCCCGCTGGCTATGGGGAGGGACATGGCATAGGCTTCCTGTCCCGAGGGAGGAGTTGTGCTTAGTGGTTAGAGCCGCAGCCGATCGGATCTTCCTGCCGACCAAGAGCCTGCTGGAGCAGGTGGGCGACATGATGATCCTGACCGGCAAGACGCTGGTCTCCGCGCTGCGGCCGCCCTACCCGTACGGCACCGAGTTCGTCCAGCAGTTCCTGTTCATGCTGCGGCTCTGCTGGTTGCCGCTCACGATCTCCACGATCGCGTTCGGCTACGGCGCGCCCGGGCTGCAGGCTGGCAACTTCCTGATCCTGTTCGGCGCGATCGACCGCCTCGGCGGCTTCTTCGTGCTCTCGTCGATCCGCGAGTTCGCCCCGTTCGTGACCGCGATCATCATGGCGGGCGTCGGCGGCACCGCGATCACCGCCGACCTGGGGGCGCGCAAGATCCGCGAGGAGCTCGACGCGCTGCAGGTGCTCGGGGTCGACCCGATCAAGAACCTGGTCGTGCCGCGCTTCCTGGCGCTGATGGTCGTCACGGGGCTGTTCAACATCTATGCGCTGATCTTCGGGATCTTCGGCGGGGTGCTGGCCACGCTCACGTTCGACGCGCCGTTAGGTCCCTTCTTCGCCACGCTGCTCAACAACGCGTCGATCCCCGACTTATGGGGGTCGGTGCTGAAAACGACGCTCTACGGCGCGATCATCGCGGTGGTC
>Ga0126311_10001087_pt1 | contig 12869 bp, 12 predicted proteins | sample Plot61_FD_92539 | JGI IMG/M metagenome (GOLD analysis project Ga0126311, IMG submission 92539) | Serpentine soil microbial communities from UC McLaughlin Reserve, CA, USA - Plot61 | ecosystem: Environmental > Terrestrial > Soil > Grasslands | place: USA: UC McLaughlin Reserve, Lake County...
CCTGACGACTAGCCGATACTTGTTTCCACAGATATTAAAAACCACACGGTTATTTCCAACAATACTCGCGTTGCCAAAAGCAGCTTTGATCTCTGCGGGAGTCGCCCAATCCGCGCTTGATGCTTCTCGAAACCAAGCTTTAAGTGCCTGTTCAGCGTCAGCATGTTGCGACCTTTCCCAACACGAGTAAACGCGGATCTGAATCTGCGTGAATCCGCGTTCATCTGCGGCTATACTCTGCCACATGTCGACGCAAACAGCATTGCGGTGCTCGGGACTCGTGAAGAGATTCGCGGATGTGACGGCTGTTAATGGGCTCGATCTGGAGGTTTTCACGGGCGAATGTTTTGGGCTGCTTGGGCCAAATGGGGCAGGGAAGACAACGACCGTAGAGATTTTAGAAGGACTGACGCCGTCTGATGAAGGCACTGTAGAACTGTTGGGCCAGCGCTGGTCTAAAGGTGGCGACGACCGGACGCTGCGCGAACGTATTGGCGTTCAGTTACAGGAAACTCAGCTCGCGGAAAAGGTGACAGTCGCCGAGACGTTGCGACTCTTTCGCAGTTTCTACCAACGCGGGCACAACGTCCATGACGTTATTCACACTGTGGCGCTGGAAGAGAAACGAAACGCGCGAGTAGGGAAACTCTCAGGCGGGCAGAAACAGCGGCTCGCAGTTGCGTGTGCACTCGTAAGCGATCCGGAACTACTGTTTCTCGATGAACCGACGACCGGGCTCGATCCACAGGCGCGTCTGTCGCTGTGGGACATTGTCGAAAAATTTCGCGCAGGCGGCGGCACGATTCTGCTGACGACGCACTACATGGAAGAAGCGGCGCGTCTCTGTGATCGCGTCGCGATCATGGACCACGGAAAAATGATCGCGCTCGGAACTCCGGCCGAGTTGATTGAATCGCTCGGCGCCGATCAGATCATAGAGTTCAGTGTCACGCAGGAACTAAACGAGGAACCGTTGAAGCGGCTTCCAGCAGTCAATCACTTGCACAAACGCGCCGATGTCTATGCACTCACCGTTTCCGAGATCGGCGTCGCTTTGCCGGCATTGCTAGCCGAGATCAAACGACAACAATCAGAACTGGTCACGCTCACTACACACCAGGCCACACTCGAAGACGTATTCGTTAGTTTGACGGGGAGAATGCTCCGCGATGGCTGAAGCAAACGAAACTCTGGTCGGGGAAAAAGGCTGGCGCGGCAGCGATAAACCGCAAACGCTGCATCCCCTCGTTGAACTGACCACGATGCGTATGCGCGAGTTTCTGCGCGAGCGAGAGGCTGTGTTTTGGGTATTTATTTTCCCCGTGTTGATGACGTTCGCACTCGGAATTGCCTTTCGAAACACCGCGCCGGATAAGACACTCGTCGCGATCGAAGGCGCCGCAAGCGACGCGAAGGTAAGTGAGACTGCTAACGTCTTGTCACATTCGTCTGAGATTACCGCGAAGGTAATGAGTCGCGACGAAGCCGCGCAAGCATTGCGAAGCGGAAAGATGTCGATTGTCGTCAAACCGGAGAACGACGCGTTTGCGTACCTCTTTGATCCAACACGACCCGAGAGCCGCACAGCGCGCCTCTTAGTCGATGATGTTTTGCAAAGAGGCAAGGGAAGATCTGATGTCGTGAACGTTGGCGACGAGAAGGTTACTGAACCGGGCGCTCGTTACGTTGATTTTCTCGTTCCGGGTTTGATCGGAATGAACTTGATGGGCAGCGGCTTGTGGGGCCTGGGATTCACGGTCGTGATCGCGCGTTCGCGCAAACTCCTCAAGCGTTTTGCGGCGACACCGATGCGCCGTTCGCATTACCTGCTTTCGTTCATGTTGTCGCGCCTGGTGTTTCTGGTGCTTGAAGTTGCGGCCGTCATTGTTTTCGCGTCGTTTGTATTTGGATTCACAGTGCGTGGTTCGTGGCTGAGCGTTGTGCTGATTACGATTCTCGGTGGCTTCACGTTTTCCGGAATCGGATTGCTCGTCGCTGCGCGACCGACGACGATTGAAGGTGTGTCAGGATTGATGAACTTCATCATGCTGCCGATGTGGTTGTTGTCAGGCACGTTCTTTTCGTCGGAACGATTTCCACAACTCCTGCAACCGTTCATCCAGGCGCTGCCGCTGACTGCGCTCAACAACGTGCTGCGCGCGTTGATGAACGAAGGCGCGTCGCTGTCGTCCAACTGGATTCCCATCGCGATACTGCTGGCCTGGTGCCTCATTAGTTTTGTGGTCGCGTTGAAGATCTTTAAGTGGCAATGATGGTTACACTACTTTCGCCCATGTCCCGAACGACATTCATCGCGACTGCGATGATGGTGCTGATGTTGATGACAAACACCCATCCCCTGGCCCAGGATAAACGCCGAACCTCACAGGTCAAGCCGGGTCGATCAGTTGTGCGGAGTCAGCATGCAATGGTTGCCAGCAGCCAACCGCTCGCCTCGGAAGTGGGGCTTGAGGTTCTCAAACACGGTGGCAATGCAGTCGATGCGGCGATCGCGATGGCGGCCATGCTCAACGTAACGGAACCGATGATGACCGGTATAGGCGGCGACGCTTTCATGCTCGTTTACTGGTCTAAAACAAAGGAGCTGAAGGGTCTCAATGCCAGTGGACGAGCGCCAGGCGCTCTGAATCTTGATTACTTTGCCAGGCAGAAGATTACGAAGATGCCGGAGTTCGGCATGGAAAGCATCACTGTCCCCGGTGCATTTGATGGCTGGGTAACGTTATTGGAAAAGTACGGGACCATGAAGCTTGCGGATCTGCTGGGCCCGGCTATTGAGTGTGCGGAAAACGGGTTTCCAGTCATGGAGAAGACTGCCGAAGACTGGAACGCCGAAGTGACGAAGTTGAAGAAGACTCCGGCGGCTGCAGCTAACTACCTAATCGACGGAAGAGCACCACGGCCAGGCGAGATTTTTCGTCAACCTAACCTCGCTCGCACCCTGCGAACGCTCGCGCTCGGCGGTCGCGACGCTTTCTACAAAGGTGAAATAGCAAGGAAAGTCGTTGATTACTGCGAGAAGAACGGTGGGTTCATTTCACTCGCGGATCTGGCTGCGCAGAAATCAGAATGGGTTGAACCGATCTCGACCACTTATCGCGGTTACACGGTCTATGAAATTCCACCAAACGGACAGGGATTGACCGCGTTGCTCACGCTCAACATTCTCGAGGGTTTCGATCTTGCAGCGTTGAGTAAACGACCTGTTCGCTACTATCACACGCTGATTGAAGCTACCAAACTCGCGTTCGCCGATCGTAATCGTTACATCGCCGATCCGGCTTTCTCCAAAGTGCCTGTAGCCGAGTTGCTGTCGAAAGAGTACGCGGCCAAACGACGCGCCCTCATCAATCCGAACAGAGCACTAAAGTCGCCGCCTCCCGGGGAAATCAACGATGGCAGCGACACTACCTACTTTACGGTCGTCGATAAAGATGGCAACGCCGTGTCGTTCATCAACAGTCTTTTCGATTCTTTTGGATCAGGGATTGTCGCAGGCGATACGGGCATCGTACTTCAGAATCGCGGCAGCTCGTTTTCACTTGATCGATCTCACCCGAACCATCTCGAACCTGGCAAGCGTCCTTTTCACACGATCATTCCGGCAATGGTTTTTAAAGACAACGAGCTGTTTATGTCGTTCGGCGTTATGGGTGGCGGCATTCAGCCTCAAGGACATGTTCAGGTGTTGGTCAACATCATCGATCTTGGCATGGGGCTCCAGCAGGCGATTGATGCGCCGCGCTTCCGTTATATGAGCGGAAGAGACGTTTTGCTCGAGGACGAAATTCCGGTAACAGTGATTAACCCGTTAATGGCGTTGGGCCACCGGCGCGCTTCGCCTCCCGGCGTACTGAGAGCATCTATGGGCGGGGGTCAGGCAATTATGATTGACCCGGTTAACAGGACTCTGATGGGCGCCTCCGATCCACGAAAAGATGGACTAGCTCTCGGTTATTGATCAGAGTTCCGGGCCGATGCGCGCGCGTACTGCTTTCGTGGTGCGCGCATCGTTGATATGCTAGCGCGCGCGTATGTTAGAAAACTCGGGTTCGTTCAACTTACTTGCTGTCCTGACTATCGGGCTGGTTTTTGGATTAAAACACGCAACAGAAGTCGATCACGTCGTGGCGATATCGACGATTGTGAGCCGGCATAAGAATGTCTTTCTTTCCGCGCTTGTCGGTGCGCTCTGGGGCGCGGGACACACTGCTTCGCTACTGATAGTCGGTGTCATCGTGTTGTCGTTGCGGATCGCGATTCCGGAGCAGGTAAGTGGGTGGCTCGAGTTTGGCGTTGCGCTCATGATCATTGCTTTGGGTGTCAGCGCTCTATGGCGCGCGGTGCGGGCGAATAGCGAGGTTCACCTACACCAGCACAGTCACGATGGTCTATCGCACACGCACGTTCACTTTCACGAACACGAAAACAAGCATATTCCAAGTACGCAAGCTGCTCACTCGCATGCGGTGTCGCGTATCGGATGGAAGCCTGTTCTGGTTGGCATGATGCACGGTCTCGCAGGATCTGGCGCCTTAACGCTGCTCGTGCTGACGCAGATCAGTTCTTCGTTGATCGGTTTCTTATACATGGCGACTTTCGGACTCGGATCGATCGTGGGAATGCTCTTGATGTCGGGACTAATCGGCCTGCCTTTCGCGTTCACCTCCGGAAAACTCACTCACCTTCATCAAGGATTACAAAAGCTGGCTGCGGTGCTCAGCATTTGCTTTGGCGTCTGGTACGCCTTCAGAGCCGGTGCAGGCGCGAGCCTTTTTTAGAATTCTCTGCGGCTCTCTGCGTATCTCTGTGATCTCGGCGTAAAAAGCGCCATTAAACGCAGAGATCACAGAAATACGCAGAGGGCCGCAGAGAGTTAGCCATGCGAATTAGGAGGCGAACATTACTGCTCATTGGCATCATTTTCGCTACTCTCGTAGTGGTTTGGATCGTGCTTGCGCGGAATTGTCCGGATATGGGGATTGCTCTCACCGCCAAGGCGCGCAATCTGCATCGCTTAAAGAACAGGACGAGTATTCCCCAGGCTGCGGATTTCGATTCGAGCGTCACGCTCGATACGTTACTACAACCTGGTGACGATAGCAGTCGCTGGTCCAACGATCGTGCTGCCAGAGTTCAGGGTCAGGTGATCGACGTCGCTTATGCGCGGCCCGAAGCAACAAACTGCTTCAATCCTTGTCGCCGTGACATTCACATCGCAATCGCAAAACAAAATGGCGCTGCAAAGACCGAGCAAGTTATAGTCGAGGTCACGCCAAATTTAAGAGAGTGGGCCGCGCAGCAGGGAATCGATTGGTCTAAACAAACGTTACAAGCGCACTTAGTGGGTCACTGGTGTGAGTTTGAAGGCTGGTTATATTTCGACGCAGGCCACGCCGAAGAGTCTGAGAACATCTATCCTCAAAAACCGGACAACTGGCGCGCCACCGCCTGGGAGATTCATCCGGTTACGAAGATCACAGTCATACGATAGAATGGCCCAACATAAGGAGCAAAAAATGCTACCCCGATCCTCCCGCCATCTTCTACTTCTAATCTTCTCAACTGCGTTTCTCTTCAGCCTGTCACGAACTACCAACGCCTGCTCGTGTGGTCCGCGACCAACTGTACTCGAATCATTCGAGAGGTCTGATGAAGTCGTGATTGTCAGGGTCTTATCTGTCGAAAAGGCAGCAGATACAGAGGAGCAGTATTACGTTGATGGAGTTCGGTCGGCAACTATAATCATTGAGAAGGTCTTCAAGGGAAAGCTAAAGATCAGAGATGAAATTGTTTTTGGGCAAGGCGGTGGTGCAGATTGCGTCTGGACCTTCAATGAAGAGTCAATTGGCCACCAATTCCTCTTTTATTTAACCAGACCCGAGAAATTCTCCAGGGACGATTATCTGCCGTCGAAAGACCCTGGCTTGTGGTTCGCGTTTGGGTGTGGACGCTCGAGCGGGTTGCCGGGCGCTACTGATGACTTACTATATCTCGAAAACCTCAAAAAGGTGCGCGGGAAGACCCGAATCTCAGGAACACTTGGTGGCTGGGAGAACCCGGACCTCGATGTCGCAGGAAAGAAAGTCAAGGTTATCGGTCCGAAAAAGACTTATGAGACGAAGACTGACAAAGACGGAGTGTTTGAGATTTATGATTTGCCACCCGGAAAATATTTTGTTGAACCTGAAATGCCAGCCGGCTGGAAGATTAATCCTTACTATCTCAGGTACTCGCCGAGTGTTGTAGGAAACGAAATTGAGCAGCCGGAACTAAAGACGCCGCGACAAGTAGCGGTTATGCTCGAACCCAAAAAGCACGCGGGTGTTGATATCGTCTTTGCAATTGATAATTTTGTTCGCGGCAGAGTTCTTGGCCCAAGAGGCAGACCGCTGGAGGGTGTTTGCGTTTATATGTTGCGACCTGAAGAAGACAAATTCGGACCCTCAGACTGCACAGACAAACAAGGCCGGTTCGAAATCTCATCTATCGCACCCGACGATTACGTTCTGGTCGCAAATAAAGATGATAAGCCGAGCGATCGGGAGCCGTTTCGAAGAATCTTTTATCCTGGCGTGTCTGAACGTGAACGTGCCGCAGTGATCAACATTGCGCCGGGCGACACTATTGAAAACCTCAATATAGTCATTCCAAAGCTGGAGGAAACGATCACCGTCAAAGGTGTTTTGCTCTACTCTGATGGCAATCCAGTAGGCGAAAAATGGGTTAAGTTCAACGTCACGAAGACGAATGACAAAGTCGATGGTGATGTCAGCGAGCAAACGAACAGCACGGGCCACTTCACTATGAGAATATTAAAAGGATTAACTGGTGAACTTTCGGGCGAAGATTGGTTGTTAGAAGGTCTTTACAAGAATTGTCCGAAAGTGGACGAACTCATTGCGAAGAGTGGCAGTAACAACGTGACAGTTAAAAGCAACATAGTCAAACTTACAAGCGATCAGGATGTGTACGAGGTTGAGTTGACGTTGCCCTTCCCGCGTTGTGAGAAAGCGAAGGAGTGAACAGCGATGAACAGAAGAAAATTAGGCAATTCTGGTCTTGAAGTTGGGCCACTGGCATTGGGCGGCAACGTGTTTGGCTGGACGGTTACCGAAGAGAAGGCGTTTCCAATACTCGATGCGTTTGTCTCAGCCGGATTCAATCTCATCGACACGGCCGACGTTTATCCGCGTTGGGTGCCGGGTAATCAAGGTGGAGAGTCGGAAGAGATTATCGGCAACTGGTTGAAGCGCAGCGGAAAGCGGCACGAAGTGATCGTCGCGACCAAAGTCGGAATGGACATGGGCGATGGTAAAAAGGGTCTTGCGAAAGACTACATCCTGCGGTCGGCCGACGACTCGCTGCGACGACTGCAAACCGACTACATCGATCTATACCAATCACACAAGGACGATCCCGACACGCCGCTCGAAGAAACTCTCGAGGCATACGATCAGTTGATCAAACAGGGAAAGGTCAAGGCGATCGGCGCTTCACAGTACAGCGCCGCACGACTCGCGGAAGCTTTGAACGTGAGTAAGAGCCACGGTCTTGCGCGATATGACAGTCTTCAACCGCTTTACAATCTTTACGACCGCGCAGTTTACGAAGACGAACTGGAGCCTCTCTGCATCAAGGAAGGTCTTGGAGTGATCAACTTCTACTCGTTAGCGGCAGGATTTCTGACGGGCAAGTATCGATCGGAAGATGATCTGTCGAACAGCGCTCGTGGCGGAACAGTGAAGAAGTATCTGAATGAACGTGGCTTCAGCATAGTCGAGGCGTTGCACCAGGTGGCGGCGCAATACAACTCGACTCCTGCGCAGGTTGCGCTTGCATGGTTGATAGCACATCCCAGCATCACTGCGCCGATTGCGAGCGCCACCAGCGTGGAGCAACTGAACGATTTAATTGCAGCAACGAAGCTTGAGTTGGACCAGCCGGCGATTGAGCTGTTGGACCAGGCAAGCGACGATAAAGGGAAATCGTACGCGAGAACGCAGAGTAGCTAGTTTCGATAGAAAGAGCAGCCAGCCGGCTGAACCGCTCTGGCCTCCGTTGGTGGCGATGCTTGCTGTGGGAGGTTTATACGCAGCGTTGCCGCCAAGTCTGATGGCCGGCGCGCCTCGCTGGCTAATCGCGGCAATCGTTGTCGCGCTGCTCGTGCCGATATTGATTTCTCACCGTGGCCCCAATCACACAGTCAGTCACTTTCTGGGTTACGTTCTCAACTGCATCGTAACGGTCGCCCTAATCTTCGCGGTTTACTCACTCCTTGCCGAAGTGACGGAACACCAGATAACACCGCAGCGACTCTTGCGTTCCGCTGCTGCACTCTGGGTATCAAACTTTCTCGTCTTCGCATCGTGGTACTGGCGACTGGATGGTGGTGGTCCACACCAGCGCGCGCAGAGTCCCGGCCACACTGACGGAGCATTCCTGTTCCCCCAGATGACCATGCACCCTGAAGCGAAGATCGCCGCGGGTGAAGAAGAGTGGGAACCACACTTCGTTGACTACTTGTTTCTGGCGTTCAATACGAGCACAGCGTTCTCACCTACTGACGTGCCCGTCTTGTCGCGCTGGGCGAAGTTACTGATGATGATTCAGGCGATGATCTCGTTGCTGGTTATTGCGTTGCTGGCGGGACGCGCAGTGAACATTCTTTAGTCGTGGTCGAGGAGCTTGGTGGTGTGTTCAGTGACGCTTGGCGCCTGGGCTAGCTCGTTTGTTCTCACTTGTGGAGGTAACGATACTCGCGTCGTCGGCATTGATCCGAAAGCTGATTGCTGAGTTCCCGGGTTGAGCACCGGTGAGGTGCCGTCGATGAAAAGACGTGCATAAACCATCCACACGATTGACGCGAAAAAGAGCAGTGCCGGAAGAATCACCGGTCCGGGGTTGTCGGCCGCGGCACTTATTCCGATACCAATAGGCATAAGCACACCACTAACGAACATCAGTTTGGCGGCGCGACGCATCTGCTTGCGCCTCCGGGAAGGTGATAACGCACGCGTTTCGTCCGCGCGTCTGACGAGCATGCCGCTAGCCATCCACTCCGCCAACCCGCTCAGCGCGAGCCCGCAACGTGAACAAAACCTCATCTCCTCGGAGACCTGTTGCTGACCGCAGTTAGGACAATACATAAATCCTCAGTTGAAGAGATTCTACCTGAACGCAGGAGAGTACGGTAACGATCTGCACGATGTTCCGCTCGGTATTCGCGGAATCCCACGCACGGCAGTGGGTGGATACTTCAGATCCCTTTAGAAAGAATTTGAACAATCCACCCACTGCCGTGGGCGGGGTTGGAAGGCCATGATGTAACGTTTATCTGCGCACTGGCGCGCGTCTTGTTCTAACTCTCTTTAAGGTTTAGAGTTTCAAAAAAGGAGAAACAATGCAGAAACGCAAACTGAGGAATCTGGAAGTGTCGGCGCTCGGTCTCGGCTGCATGGGCATGAGCTCCGGCTATGGTCCGGCTGCCGACAAGCAGGAGATGATCTCGATGATCCGAGCGGCGGTGGAGCGTGGTGTAACTTTTTTCGACACCGCGGAAGTTTATGGACCATTCGTAAATGAAGAGCTGGTCGGTGAAGCGCTTGCTCCGCTCCGCGATCAAGTGGTCATCGCGACGAAATTTGGTTTCAAGATTGGACCAAAGGGCGAGCAGGTTGGTGTCGATAGCCGTCCGGAGCACATCAGGGAGGTTGCGGAAGCCTCGCTCAAACGACTCAAGACCGATCGCATCGATCTGTTTTATCAACATCGTGTTGACACTGACGTCTCTATAGAAGACGTCGCGGGCGCCGTTAAGGAGTTGATCAGCGAAGGGAAGGTGAAGCACTTCGGACTTTCGGAAGCAGGAGTGCAAACGATTCGCCGCGCGCACGCAGTGCAACCGGTTACTGCACTTCAGAGTGAATACTCTTTGTGGTGGCGACGACCGGAAGAAGAAATTTTGACGGCACTCGACGAGCTCGGAATCGGATTCGTTCCATTCAGTCCGCTTGGTCGAGGATTTCTTACCGGCAAGATCGACGAGAACACTACGTTTGACAGGTCCGACTTTCGTAACAAGGTTCCTCGCTTCACGCCCGAGGCACGGAAATCCAATCAGACGCTGATCGATCTGCTCAGGAGTATTGCAGAACGAAAGCGAGCGACGCCGGCGCAGATCGCGCTTGCGTGGTTACTGGCGCAGAGGCCGTGGATCGTGCCGATTCCAGGAACGACGAAGTTGCACCGGTTGGAAGAGAATATTGGCGCAGCTTCAGTGGAGCTCACCGCCGAGGATCTAAAAGAGATTGACGCGGCCGCATCGCAGATCACAGTGCAGGGTGCGAGGTATCCGGAAGATATGGAACGACGAACGAATCTGTGACGTATGACGGAAACAGCTTGACAGCTTCGGTGGTCCTGTCCTATACAAGACAGCCTGCGCAAACGAACGCAGCGTGTAAGGAAAGTATTCCAATGTTGACGAACAGAACATTCAAACTACATAACATCGAACGGCGCGCGAAAGGCGTCGTGTATACGGCGATGTGTACGTTGGATCTGATGTCGTCAATGTCTAATCCATTTGACGGTAGACTCGGACAACAACCGGCGTCCATAAATAGCCGTCAACATAGGCACTAATACAGCGGGAGCGGACTCCCGCTCCCAATCTCAAAAGAAAATTTCAGAGAATTGAAGGAGCGGGCAGCTTCCCTGGGAGGCTAAAAGCCGCTCCTTTAGTTTTTTGATAATCGAAGTAATCCTTTTGCGAGGATGAAGGCAGGGAGCCTTCAGGATGATGATCTCGGTGCTTTGCGAGAGTCCGCGAGATCGCCGTCCTCAGTAGAAGTGTGCCTCGAAGTGTGTTCGCGGCAATGTCTCTCTCTGCCTTCATCTATTTTTTAGCATAGAAACTCCAGTTGATTTGCGAGTTCGAGTCTCGTCATCCCTGCCAATTATGTGGGTTGTAGCTCAATGGTAGAGCACCGCACTGTGACTGCGGCTTATGAGGGTTCAACTCCCTTCGACCCACCCAACTTGCGGAACTGTGGCCGAGAGGTGAGGCACTTGGTTGTCAACCAAGCCGATGACGGTTCGAGTCCGTTCAGTTCCGCCAGGTTTTGAAATCGGGGTGTGGTGTAACGCTAGCATCCGAGTCTTGGGCACTCGTGGTGACAGTTCGACTCTGTCCTCCCCGACCATTGGATTTTGCTCCTGTGGCTCAATTGGAAGAGCGCGACGCTTCGAACGTCGAGGATGCGGGTTCGAGTCCTGCCGGGAGTACAACTTGCCGGATCTCTGCGGCTCTCCAAAACATACGGCTGTGTAGCTCAAGTGGATAGAGCAAGCGTCTCATAAGCGCTAGGTTGGTGGTTCGAATCCACCCATAGCCACCAAATTGTGACGTAGCCAACTCACGTTTAAAGCAGTGACAGCACTCCTCCCGTATGCCAGAACAACACGCGGTTCGTTGGGTTGAAGCGACCCTCACGGCAATACGCAATCAAGCCCGCTGCGGCTTTACTCGTGTAGACAGGATCGAGCAACACGCCCTCAGTATCAGCAAAGAGTTTCATTGCTTCTTCGGATTCTCTCGTCGGTTTCGCATAACCTGCGCCGATGAAACTCTCATCGACAAATAACTCCTGAGCCGCCGGCACATCCGATCTGCCGAGCATCGCAAGCATTGGTCCAACTGCCAGCAACGCGTTCTCTTTAATCGTTTCAGCGGGATCGTCAGCACTGACGCCCAGCAACCGCAAGTCAGAATAGTTGAACAATCTCTTACCGACTTCGAGTCCTGCTTGTGTGCCGCCGGATGAAGTCGCAAAGACGATCGCATCGAAGTGCTCGCCAACCTCGAGTTGCTGAATCCCAAGCTCTTCGAACGCGGACACCATGCCGAACGATCCGATTTCATTCGATGCGCCTAACGGAATCTGGTAAACACGCTCGCCTCTCGCTTCCAGATCCTCGGCGACTTCCTTCATTCTCGACGCGCGCTCACTGCTCGCAGCGACGTGATGGACTTTGACGTCGAGCAACTCCGACACGCGCCAGTTTGCGTGGGCGGATCTTGGATCGCCGCCACTCAGTATCAGTTCACACTTCAGACCCAGACGTCGCGCAATCAGTGCTGCTGTTCGCGCCAGGTTCGAAGTGATCGAGCCCGTGGTAACAATCGTAGTCGCACCGAAAGAAAGCGCATCGGCCATCACGTATTCGAGCTTGCGCAACTTGTTACCGCCGCCGAGATAGCCGGTGAGATCGTCGCGCTTGATCCAGAGTTGCGGCGCGCCGGGTAATGCGCGTTGCAATCGCTCGAGTCGTTCAACAGGAGTGTTGAAGTTGATCAAGCGCCGTCTCCGAATGTTGAAAAATAACTCAAGCGCCTTGCTTGATTTCTCATGTATAGCTGTATGTCTCATAAATCCGTCCTTCTTTAATGACCGTCTCTGCGAATCGTTCCATCTCCTCCAACTGCGGGCTACATTGCAACAGCAACAGATCGACGCCCGCGTCTTCAAACTCGCGCACGCGCTCTGCAACACGATCCGGTGTGCCGACGAGTCCCGAGCGAAGACCGCGATTCGATACGCTGTAGTCTTCAAGTGAAACTTGCTGCTCGAGTCTCGTGCCAGCCAGCCACTGCTGATAGTTTTCATAACCGGCAGCGAACTGTTTGACGTTAGTGATGCGTTCAAGCTCACGCCTCGCTTCCACTTCGTTGTCGCGCACGATCGCATAAGCCGCGACACCAAACTTCAAGGGCGGTAGACCAAGCCGTTCTCTGCGGTCGGACATGTCCTGAATCTTCTCGCGCACACGCGCCGGGTCGTCGC
>Ga0126311_10001088_pt1 | contig 12866 bp, 9 predicted proteins | sample Plot61_FD_92539 | JGI IMG/M metagenome (GOLD analysis project Ga0126311, IMG submission 92539) | Serpentine soil microbial communities from UC McLaughlin Reserve, CA, USA - Plot61 | ecosystem: Environmental > Terrestrial > Soil > Grasslands | place: USA: UC McLaughlin Reserve, Lake County...
ACCTTCAAGACAAACTGCGGGTGATAATTGGCCGCATTCCTAAGCACGTTGGCGACTGACTTTTTGACGTACAGATTTGGATCAGTTTTGAGCTTTGCGATGACGGGTAATACAAGTTCTGGCCGCTTGCGGGCGACATCTCTCAAGCCTTCGCTGGCCGTTCTTCTGACGTTTGGGTTTGAGTGATCAGCCCAGCGGATCATTTCGGCAACAATCTCATCAGGTTTTTTCTTGCTGGCTTCTACAAGGAGAGTAGCCGCGACCTCTCGCTCTTTCCAGTCCTCGCTGTCCGCCAGTTTCAGGATTGCGGGAAAAGACTTCTGCGGGTCTTGGCGGGCCTGAGTCCGTAGGTCGCTCACGTCAGATACTTTGGTGTTGGTGATCACCACTAGACGCCCCACTTACCCACAATGAGACCGATGATGGTTCCGCCGACAGCGCCAAGGATAAGGATTGGCGCAAAGGCTTTGGTGATAACGGCGTCGGGCAGGCTTAACAGGACGCCGAAGATAAGACCTTGCGCCCATGACGGCAGAGGGAGATGCGCTGAGCCGATGACAAAGCCGATAGCGAAGCGGTTGAGAAAAGCGCCTATTAACGCTGCGCTCTTATCGGAGAACGATAAGGGAATCATCGAGGCGGCGGATAGCGCGCCATAAACGAGACCGCAGATGCTGCCAAGTAGAATGCGGGACATTTTGGAGTTCCTCTAAGCGGCTTTCTCTCTTTGTTCTTCATAATAAAGTCATCACCGACTGGCAATCTGAGCAAGAGAGCGGCTTATGCAGCCTCAACTCGAAACTGTGGCTCAACCTCCAATTCGTACATAGACTGAATACTACGCAAAGATTATGGCACAGCACCTTGCAGAGTGCTTCGTTAATCTGCGCTGTCTCAGTCTTGCAGCGAAACCGCCCGCCAAACTTGGCTTTGATCATGCTGAAGTAGTCTCCACGTTTGACCGCTTGTGATAGTGCGTCAGAAATTCCGTCTAGAACAGGGTGTCGTCCCTTTCATGCCTCAAGCCCATGTGTAAGGATTTAATCACAGCCGCGACCAATAACCGTTAGAGGTTATCGGGCGGCCAGACAACGGAAATACATACCGCGCCGAATCCAAAAACCTCAAATAACTGAAGCGATTCATGGGAGTCGTTCGCGAGTCCTGAGCTACGAGTGTGTTTATTTTTCTACGGAATTCTGAAAAGGAGACTTTGATATGTCCAGGAAATTAGTTGTTTTGTTGGTTCTCGTCGTTGCTGGTGCCGGTGCGTGGTATGCGTTTCGGCCAGAGCGGTTATTCATCAATCAAAAAGTAAACGAACAATTTCCGACCGCATCCGCCGCGAGCAACAAACTAGCATCGGGTCAGTTTCATAGTGGTGCGCACGAAACCAAAGGCACTGCAACGATGTTTCAGCTTGCTGATGGCAAGAAGACGCTGCGACTGACAAATTTTGAAACCTCAAATGGCCCGGACGTTCACGTGTATCTCGTGGCTGCCGCGGACGCAAAAGACAACGACACCGTGAAGAACGCCGGCTTTGTGGATCTGGGCTCTATGAAAGGAAACATCGGCGATCAGAACTACGACGTTCCGGCGAATGTTGACTTGGCGAAGTATCGCGCTGCGACGATTTGGTGCGCGCGATTTAGTGTCAACTTTGGTACCGCTCCTTTGATGCCCGAGTCCATGCAGTCGATGAATCGCTAATTCTTCTTTGGCCAGGAGGCAGCCTCCATCAACTTCTTAAGTAGACGGAGCAGATCATGACGAACAACAACCACTACGACGTAATCATCATCGGCACGGGCGCTGGTGGCGGCACGCTCGCCTATAAACTCGCGCCCTCCGGTAAGAAGATTTTGCTCCTCGAGCGAGGCGATTACGTACCGCGCGAGAAGGACAACTGGAGCACGCGCGCCGTCAACCTCGACGCCAAGTACAACACCAAAGAGGCGTGGCGCGATATCGACGGCAAAGAGTTGCACCCACACACGAACTATTTTGTCGGTGGCAACACGAAATTCTACGGCGCGGCCTTGTTTCGCTTGCGCAAGGAAGACTTTGGCAAGATTCGTCATCACGGCGGTATCTCACCGGCTTGGCCGATCAGTTATGACGAACTGGAACCCTATTACACCCAGGCTGAACATCTCTACCAGGTGCACGGCAATCGCGGCGAAGATCCGACAGAACCATACGCCAGCGCACCCTACAAGTATCCGGCGGTCAGTCACGAGCAACGCATTCAACACCTCGCCGACGATCTTGAAAGAGCCGGACTCAAACCCTTTCACGTACCGCTCGGAATTCGCATCGATGAAAAGAACCCGCGCACCAGTGCCTGCATTCGTTGCAACACCTGCGATGGCCATCCGTGTTTGATCAATGCCAAGTCCGACGCGCAAACGATCTGCGTCGATCCCGCGCTTCAGCACGAGAACGTTTCGCTAGTAACAAATGCGAAAGTGATGCGCCTGGAAACGAACGGCAATGCGCGTCAGGTCAGCAAGGTCGTCGTCGAGCGCAATGGCGTGCGCGAAGAGTATTCCGGTGACATCGTCGTGGTTTCGTGCGGCGCTGTTAACTCGGCAGCGTTGTTGCTGCGATCTGCGAATGACAACCACCCGAATGGACTCGCTAATGGTTCAGATGTAGTCGGCCGGCACTACATGGGCCACATCAATTCGGTTTTGATGGCGCTCTCGAAGTGTCCGAATCCAACCGTCTTTCAAAAGACATTGGCGATCAATGATTTCTATCTCGGCTCGAGGGATTGGGACTATCCGATGGGCCACATCTCATTTGTGGGCAAGCTGGACGCAGATACACTGAAGGCAGGGGCGCCGGCGGTTGCTCCCGGCTGGAGTCTGGACTTGATGGCTAAGCACAGCCTGGATTTCTGGCTGACTTCAGAAGACCTGCCAGACCCGGAGAATCGCGTGACCGTCGATCGCGACGGCCAGATTCGCGTCAGCTACAAGCTGAACAACGTCGAAGGGCACGATCGTTTGAAGGCTCAGCTGCAAAAGGCGATGAAACAAACCAACTGTGACATTCACGGCCACGAATGTCACCAGGGACTGTTTGCGCGGAATCTTTATCTTGGCCAGCGTCTACCCTTGGCGGCGGTGGCCCACCAGAACGGCACAGTCCGGTTTGGCGATGATCCGAAGACGTCCGCGCTCGATCGCAATTGCAAGGCTCATGAAGTGGACAATCTTTACGTGGTTGATGCGAGCTTCTTCCCATCGAGCGGCGCGGTGAATCCGGCGCTGACGATCATGGCGAATGCGCTACGCGTTGGCGATCACTTGTTGGAGCGAATGAAATGAGGCAATTCAAAGTCTTCGTTCTTGGTTTACTGCTTGCGCTGAGTGTCTTAGTTCAAACGACGACTGCTCAGTACCTGCCGACGGACGCGCGCGCTTTCAACGGCACGCGCGTCCCCTTCCCTATCACAACTGAGAAACCAAAGAACGTTCCTTTGGTTGAACAGGTTGGCGCGATTGGCATGACTGTCTCTGACATGGACGCCTCGATTGATTTCTATTCGAGAGTCTTGTCATTCGAAAAACTGTCAGACGTGGAAGTGACCGGCGAAGACTACGAACGACTGCAAGGCGTTTTTGGCCTGCGCATGCGCGTGGTGCGGATGCGCCTGGGTGAGGAGCTCATTGAATTAACAGAGTACCTGGCGCCCAAAGGGCGTCCAGTTCCGGTTGACTCGCGCAGCAATGATCGCTGGTTCCAGCATATCGCGATTATCACCAGCGACATGGACAAAGCTTACGCGCTGCTGCGGCAGAACAAAGTCGAGCATGCCTCGACAGGGCCGCAGCGTCTTCCCGATTGGAACAAGAACGCCGGCGGCATCAAGGCTTTCTATTTTCGCGATCCTGACAAGCACTGGCTCGAGATTCTTCAGTTTCCTGAGGGTAAGGGCGATGCGAAATGGCAACGAACGGATCGATTGTTTCTCGGCATCGATCACACCGCGATTGTCGTCAGCAACACCGAAGCGAGTTTGAAGTTCTATCGCGACGTGCTGGGTCTGCGCATCGCTGGTACGAGTGAAAACTACGGCACAGAGCAGGAACACTTGAACAACGTCTTCGGCGCAAGGTTGCGTATCACGAGTCTTCGAGCCGGTAGCGGGGGACCGGGAATCGAATTTCTCGAGTACCTTGCGCCGCGCGACGGCCGGTCTGCGCCGAGTGATGGGCGAGCGAACGATCTATTTCATTGGCAGACGACACTCGTCGTAAGCGCGGCGCACATATTTGCGCAGCATCTGCTCGCTGAGAACTTTCGCTTTGTTTCACCAGGCGTAGTGACAATTAGCGATGGGCGACTCGGGTTCGGTAAGGGCTTGCTCGCGCGCGATCCAGATGGGCATGTGATCGCGCTGGTCGAAAAGTGATTCAACCACAAAAGGCACAAGACGCACACAGGGCGGCCGGGTGCTGCGACATAGTCGCGAAAGCGTTACGATCTGAACGTCATGAAAATTATTTCACTCAATGTTGGTTTGCCGCGCCTTGTCTTACGCGATGAGGAGCCGGTATCAACCGGCATCTTCAAGGAACCGATCGACGGACGTGTGATGATGCGGACGCTAAATCTCGACGGCGATCGGCAGGCTGATTTGTCCGTTCACGGAGGGCCGAGCAAAGCCGTCTATGTCTATCCTGCGGAGCACTACGATTTTTGGAAGCGCGAGTTGCCCGAGATGGACTTGCCGTGGGGCATGTTCGGCGAAAATTTTACAACCACGGGATTACTCGAAGCGGAAATCAACATCGGCGACAAGTTTCGCATCGGCACGGCGGAAGTAATGGTCACTCAACCGCGGATGCCTTGTTACAAGCTCGGTCTGAAGTTTGGCCGCCCGGACATCATCAAGAGATTTTTGCAAAGCGAGCGCACTGGATTCTATCTCGCGGTTTTGAAAGAAGGCGGAGTCGGCGCCGGCGATGAGTTCGAACCGTTGGCTAGAGACGCACACGGTGTAAGGGTCAGCGATATTACCCGACTATATACACGAGAGAAGCACAATGTGACCTTGCTTCGTCGGGCGATTGAAGTAGAGGCCTTGCCGGAAAGTTGGCGAGGGTATTTTCAACATCAACTTCAAAAGTTGACCAGCTCAGAGCACTAGGAGGCCCAGCGCGTGTCTAAACCCAAACTGATTTGCCCCGACTGTGGCGCTGAGATGAATCATCACGCCATCAAGATCGATTACGGCGTGGACGATTCTGAAGCTGTAGATGCAGTGTTTGGCGGCGCGCTAAAAGAGGCGCACACCTGTCCCGAGTGCGGGCGAGCGGAATTACGAGCAGCTTAACTAAAACTCATGACGAAAGATCCAGGCAAGAAACTGAAACCGACCGCCGAAGAACAGCGGCTGGAAGAAGCGCGCCAGCGCACGAAGCATTGGAAGCGCTGGGGTCCATATCTCAGCGAGCGCGCGTGGGGCACCGTGCGCGAAGACTATAGCCCGTATGGGACGGCGTGGGATTATTTTCCACACGACCACGCACGGTCGCGCGCCTATCGTTGGAATGAAGACGGGCTTGCAGGCATCTGCGATCGTCATCAGAAAATCTGTTTCGCGCTGGCGTTATGGAATGGCCGCGATCCAATCTTGAAAGAGCGCATCTTCGGTCTCACCGGCAGCGAAGGCAATCACGGGGAAGACGTCAAGGAATATTATTTCTATCTCGATTCGACGCCAACGCACTCGTACATGAAGTACCTGTACAAGTATCCGCAGGCGGAATTTCCTTACGGCCAGTTGGTTGAAGAAAACCGCCGACGCGGCAAGCTCGCTTCCGAATTCGAGCTAATCGACACTGGTGTTTTCAATGAAGATCGTTACTTCGATGTGGTTGTCGAATATGCAAAGGCTGACGTCGAAGACATTCTGATCAAGATCACTGCCACAAATCACGGTCCAGAAGCAGCTTCACTCAATCTTCTGCCATCGATCTGGTTTCGCAATACCTGGTCGTGGAATCAGAACGGAACGGCGAAACCACATCTCCGTAAACTTAAGGAAGGCGTGATCGAACTCGAGGTGAGCGAGCTCGCCAAACGCTGGTTGTATTGTGACGATTCGGCTGAGTTACTTTTCACGGAAAACGATACCAACACGCAGAGGCTCTTCAACTCGACCAATGGCTCTCATTTTGTAAAAGACGGCATCAACGACTACATCGTTCATAGTAATCAAGCTGCGGTCAATCCTGAACAGGCGGGAACAAAGGCTGCTGCTAATTATAAGTTAAACGTTGCGTCTGGCGAGACCGCCACGATTCGTTTGCGGCTGACAGACAAGTCGTTAAAGAAGAATGCTGATGCGTTCGTTGACTTCGACAAGCGCTTTGCCGAACGAATTCGCGAGGCCGACGAGTTCTATCAAACCGTAATCCCTGAAGATCTTTCGCCTGACGCGCGGACCGTTATGCGGCAATCGCTGGGCGGCTTGCTCTGGTCCAAGCAGTTCTATCATTACGTAATCGAGCAGTGGCTGGATGGCGATCCCGATACAGCGAAACCGCCATCGGACAGACAAAAGGGCCGCAATCACGAATGGAAACATCTCTACAACGCCGACGTCATTTCAATGCCGGACAAATGGGAGTATCCCTGGTACGCCGCTTGGGATCTTGCTTTTCATTGCGTGCCGCTCGCACTGGTCGATTCTGAATTCGCAAAAGAGCAGCTCGTGCTGATGTTGCGCGAATGGTACATGCATCCCAACGGACAACTGCCCGCTTACGAGTGGGCCTTCGGTGACGTGAACCCGCCGGTACATGCGTGGGCTACATGGCGTGTCTACAAGATTGAGAAGAAGCGGCGCGGCGTCGGGGACAAAGTTTTTCTCGAGCGAGTTTTTCAGAAACTGCTTTTGAATTTCACCTGGTGGGTCAATCGCAAAGACGCCGATGGAATGAACATCTTCCAGGGTGGCTTCCTGGGACTAGACAATATTGGCGTGTTTGATCGCAGCGCACCACTGCCGACCGGCGGTCATATCGCACAATCAGACGGCACGAGCTGGATGGCAATGTACGCGCTCAACCTGCTGGCGATTGCGATGGAACTGGCAAAGGAAGATCCATCCTACGAAGACATGGCCAGCAAGTTCTGGGAACACTTTCTCTACATCGCGCACGCGATGAACAACCGCGGCGACGATGAGATTAGATTGTGGGACGAGCAGGATGGATTCTTTTATGACGTGTTGCACCTGCCGCAAGGTAAGCCGTATCCGATGAAAGTTCGGTCGATGGTCGGTTTGATTCCGCTGTTTGCGGTCGAAACGTTGGAGCCCGAGCTGCTGGAACATTTGCCGGACTTCAAACGACGGATGGAATGGTTCATCGGAAATCGTCCTGACTTGATCCAGAACGTGGCGTGTATGCGCACGCCGGGAAATGCCGAGCGGCGTTTGCTCTCAATCGTCAGCCAGGATCAGTTACGCAGTGTGCTGCGGTACATGCTGGATGAGAATGAATTTCTTTCGCCCTACGGCATACGCGCGATTTCGCGTTTCCACAAGGACCATCCATATGTGCTGCAAGTGAACGGCACGGAACATCGCGTTGATTACGAGCCGGCCGAGTCGAGCACCGGATTGTTTGGTGGTAATTCGAATTGGCGTGGGCCAATCTGGTTTCCGCTGAATTACCTACTCATCGAGTCGCTGCAAAAGTTTCATCACTATTTGGGAGAAGATTTCAAGGTCGAATGTCCGACTGGCTCAGGTCAAATGTTGACACTCTGGGAAGTGGCCGCCGAGATTTCAAAGCGCCTGTCACGAATCTTCCTGCGCGATACGGATCAGCGGCGTCCTGTATTCGGTGCTGTAGCAAAGTTTCAGACCGATCCAAATTGGCGCGATCTGATTCCTTTCCACGAATACTTTCATGGCGACAACGGCTCCGGCGTCGGTGCGAGTCATCAGACCGGGTGGACGGGACTCGTAGCGAAGCTACTTTCTCAAAGCGGCGAATAACACCCCGCAGAAATATCCCAGCTCCTGTAAGGAATCACTTTTCAATTCGACTCATGATTGTTCGCCGAATCCAGGACGAGAAAGCCTACATTCATGAGCGCGATTTCATCCCAGCATCGATTTTCACAAAAACTTTCGATTCGTAGAGCAGTAAGCCACTTACGCCGCAGCGAGCGCTGGGCGGTCATCCTCGCGGGGGGCGACGGCACGCGCTTGCAATCGATGACACGCAGCATCACCGGCGACGATCGGCCGAAACAATTTGTCCCGGTCATTGGCGGCAGCACTTTGCTTGAGCAGACCCGACGGCGAGTCGGGCTGTCAGTCTTGCCCGGCCACACATTCTTTGTCGTCACTGAGAAGCATCAACGTTTTTATCGTTCCGTGGCTGATAGCGTCTCACCAAATCTTTTGCTTGAGCAGCCAGCGAACAGAGGAACTGCGCCGGCCATTCTTTATGCGCTGATGCGCGTAGCGGCAAAGGCGCCCAAGGCGATCGTCGCGCTGTTTCCTTCGGACCACTACTTTGCCGATGACGAAGCTTTCATGTCGCATGTCGATGCGGCTTTCGACGCAGTGCAAGCTCGCCCAACGATGATCACTTTGCTTGGTATGACGCCCACCAGCCCCGAAACCGAATACGGATGGATCGAACCGCAGCACTCCATACTCGGCACGATGCCGCTCTCAATCACTCGCGTGAGTCGCTTTTGGGAAAAACCAGACTCAGACATGGCCCGTACGCTGTTAGACAACGGCTGTCTATGGAACAGCTTTGTTATGGTCGGTCGTGTTGATGCGCTACTGAAAATGACGCGCAGAGCTTTACCGCACATGTACTCGCAGTTTGCCTCGACCATGTCCACGTTTGAAACCGCAACTGAACGCAAGGCGTTGCATGCACTGTATTCGAGAATTCAGGAGAGTAATTTCTCTAAAGAAGTTTTGGCAGCGCGCGCCGAGGATCTCACAGTGATGAGAGTTGGCGACGTCGGTTGGAGTGATCTCGGCGAGCCGGCACGCGTGTTGTCAACACTGGCGCGCATCGGAGTTCAAACACAAATGGCGATGTCAGCGAGTTAACCACCTGAAACCATCAAGTTCGAGGAGCAATCATGAAAGCAATTGCAGTCAAACCAGGAATACCAAACACAGTTCATCTAACCGAATTGCCTGCGCCGCAGGTCGGTGACATTCCCAACGGCCGCGGCGTGCTGGTGCGCGTTCTGCGGGTTGGTGTGGATGGTACCGACAAGGAAATCAATGCAGCTGAATATGGCCAGGCACCTCCGGGATATGACTTCCTGGTCATCGGTCATGAAGGATTTGGTCAGGTTGAAGCGGTCGGTCCGAACGTTACGGAAGTGAAGCCCGGCGATTATGTCGTTGCGACGGTGCGCCGTCCGGGTTCGAGCATCTACGACCTGATCGGCACCAACGACATGACGACGGACGATACGTATTTCGAGCGAGGCATCAATCTGCGCCACGGCTACATGAGCCAATACTACGTCGATGATGCTGAGTTCATCGTCAAGGTTCCACAGGGCCTTAAAGAAGTTGGCGTTCTGCTTGAACCAACTACCGTCGTCGAGAAAGGCATCGCGCAGGCCTTCGAAATTCAACGTCGCCTTCGGGTTTGGAAGCCGAAACGCGCGGCAGTAATGGGTGCGGGCACGATCGGTTTGCTTGCGACTCTGGTGCTGCGTTTGACGGGATTACAGGTAGTAACTTTCGGCAAGACGCCGAAGCCTTATTTGAATTCGGATTTGATCGAAGCGATCGGCGCGACTTATCAATCTACGGACGAACTTTCGATTCTTGAAGGCGCAAAGAAGTATGGACCATTCGACATCATCTTCGAAGCGACCGGTTTTTCGCCCGTCGTATTCGAAAGCATGCAAGCGCTCGGGAAGAACGGTGTGTTGGTCCTGTCAAGTGTGACGGGCGGTGATCGCAAGGTCGAAGTGCCGGCAGACAAGATCAATCTGGACTTTGTGCTCGGCAACAAGGTAATGGTCGGCACGGTCAACGCGAATCGCGAATACTTTGAAATGGGCGTGAAGGATTTGGCCCAAGCCGAAGCTGAATATCCCGGCTGGCTGTCCCGTCTGCTGACCCATCCAGTCAAAGGCCTGGAGAACTATCAGGAGCTGTTCGCGAAGCTTACAAATCCGAACGGCGCTATCAAAGTATTCTGCGAAGTTGCGGAACTAACATAATGTCCGGCGATTCAAACCAATTCAAGAGGGTCCTGATTCTGGGGAGCGGCTTCGGCGGTCTTTATACAGCCGTGCATCTTGAGAAGAAGCTTCGTCGCGAGGCCGCGGTTGAGATCACACTTGTCAATCGTGAAAACTTTTTTCTGTTCACGCCGATGCTGCATGAAGTGGCGGCCGGCGATCTGGACCTGACGCACATCGTCAACCCGGTGCGCAAGCTGCTACGCCGCACGCACTTTTTTAATGGGAATATTAAAGCGATCGATTTGAAAGAACGTTGCGTAGTCGTTAGTCATGCCGATGACAATCACAATCACGAATTGTTCTACGACTATCTGGTCCTGGCCCTTGGATCGGTTACGAACTTCTACAATCTGCCCGGTCTGGCTGAGAACGCCCTGACGATGAAGTCACTCAGCGACGCGATTCGTTTGCGCGGCCGGCTGATCAAGAACCTCGAAGAAGCAGACTTTGAATGTTCCAGCGAGGACCGTTCGCGATTGTTAACCGTGGTCGTAGCGGGCGGCGGGTTTGCCGGCGTCGAAACAATAGCTTCTGTGAATGACTTTGTGCGCGAAGCAATTGAGTTCTATCCCAAGCTCACCGAAAAAGAACTGCGCATCGTTCTGATCGAAGCCACCGATGTGATCTTGCCGGAACTGGGTCCGGAACTTGGCGCGTATGCACGCAAGAAGCTTGCGCGTCGCGGAGTGCGGTTTCTCATGAACACGGCAGTCAAGAGCGTTTCGAATGATGAGGTCAATCTGAGCGATGGGACTTCGCTTAAAACCAAAACGCTGGTGTGGACGGCTGGTGTTTCTCCGAATCCGTTGCTGGAGATGTTGGATTGCTCCAAAGAACGCGGGCGGCTAATTACGAATGAGTTTCTTGAAGTCAAAGATTTTCCGGGCGTCTGGGCGCTCGGTGATTGTGCTGCTGTACCCGATCCTGCATCAGGGAAATCCTGTCCGCCAACTGCGCAACACGCGATACGGCAGGGAAAGGTCGTAGCTGAGAACATCTTTGCTGCTATCAATGGTGGCCAGGGGCGACGGTTCGAATTCAAGACAATCGGAGCGCTGGCTTCCATCGGCAAACGCACCGGCGTCGCACGAATAATGGGAGTGAACTTTTCCGGCTTCGTCGCGTGGTGGCTATGGCGAACGATTTATCTGAGCAAGTTGCCGCGCTTTGAAAAGAAAGTGAGGGTGGCGCTTGATTGGTTCCTGGACCTCTTGTTTTCGAAGGACCTCGTGCAGTTCATCGATCTTAATGCGCGAGTTGAAAAGCCAGTAATGATGGAAGCCGCAGCGGATGAGGTTGCTGAAAGTCGCGCCGCTTAGCGGCGTTTCATGGAAAGAGGCGTACGCAATGATTGAGATAGATCAGGAGAGTTGCCGAAATCTCGAAACGGCACTGTCACGCGAATGGCTCGAGACCAATGGCATCGGGGGCTTCTCATCGGCGACAATCGTGGGTCTGAACACGCGGCGCTATCACGGTTTGCTAACAGCGGCGACAAGGCCGCCGGTTGGCCGCGTGGTCTTGCTGTCGAAGCTGGAAGAGACCCTCATCATTGATAGCCAACGTTACGAACTGTCAGCGAATCAATACCCGGGAGCTGTTCATCCGCAAGGCTTCCATTATCAAACTGGCTTCCGTCTTGATCCGTTTCCGAGGTTCACTTATGAAATCCAAGGCGTACGCCTGGAGAAGTCTGTGTTCATGGTGCAGGGGGAGAACACGACCGTTGTTCAGTACGACATTTTCAAAACGCAAGCTGACAAATCATCGCTCAGCCTTGAGATTCGCCCGTTGATCGCGTTTCGCGATTATCACAGCACGACGCATGAAAACAGCGCAGTGAATCCACATGTCGAAACTGAGAATGGATTAGCTACGATCAAGCCTTACGGAGATCTCCCGGCACTTCATTTCGCGCATGATGCTGCCGCGATCGACACCAACGCTTTTTGGTATCGCAACTTTCAGTATGCAGCCGAGCAGGAACGTGGTCTCGACTTTGCCGAAGATCTTTTCAGCCCGTGCGCCTTTACTTTTGATCTGAACGCAAGTGCGAGTATCAGTATTATCGCGTCAACTGAGCGCCGCGATGTCAGTAAAGCAAACGCTTACCGCAAAGCCGAGTTAGAGCGACGCGAACTTCTGAGCGGAAACTCGGCGGAAGCCAAAGTACTCGTCAACACTCTTACTTCGGCCGCCGATCAATTCATCGTCGCGCGCGAGCGCTGCAAGACTGTGATCGCCGGCTATCACTGGTTCGCTGACTGGGGTCGCGACACGATGATTGCTCTTCCAGGTCTGACGCTGGCCACCGGCCACGCTGAAATCGCGAAGAGCATCCTGGCTGAGTTTGCCGCGCACGTCGATCAGGGCATGTTACCGAACCGCTTTCCGGATGCTGGAGAAACACCCGAATACAACACCGTCGACGCGACGCTCTGGTTCTTTGAAGCAGTGCGCTCGCTTTTGCAATACACGAATGACTACGAGTTTGTCCTAGCAAACCTCTACGAAGTGATGTCGACCATCATCAACTGGCATGTGAAAGGCACTCGCTACAACATTCACGTTGATGAAGACGGCTTGCTTTACTC
>Ga0126311_10001089_pt1 | contig 12863 bp, 12 predicted proteins | sample Plot61_FD_92539 | JGI IMG/M metagenome (GOLD analysis project Ga0126311, IMG submission 92539) | Serpentine soil microbial communities from UC McLaughlin Reserve, CA, USA - Plot61 | ecosystem: Environmental > Terrestrial > Soil > Grasslands | place: USA: UC McLaughlin Reserve, Lake County...
ATATCAGGCGCTTGTGTCTCCATCCTTCCCTGCCACAACAGCTCACTCTCCTTCGACTCGCCTTCAAACAGCACCCGGACCACTTCTCCAACCCGCGCTCGATTGTTCCGGCGCGAGATCTTCGCCTGTTCTTTCATCAGGCTGTTGCGGCGCCGCGCTGCCGTGCGTTGCGGAACTTTGCCGGCTAACTCGAAAGCCGATGTGCCTTCTTCGTCTGAATAAGTGAAAACACCGACTCGATCAAACTCAACACTCTTGATGAAACCCAGCAGCTCTTCAAAATCTTTTTCCGTCTCACCGGGAAAGCCGGAGATAAACGTGGTCCGCACCGCGATCCCTGGAACTCGCTTTCGCACACGCTCGATCAAACGTTCCAGACTTGCGCGGTTGCCGCCACGTTTCATCAGCTTCAGCACGTTCTGTGACGCATGCTGCAAAGGCATGTCGAGATACTTGACGGCCTTCGGCTCTTCCGCGAGCACGTCGAGAAAAGCGTCGCTGATGTGCGTCGGATAGGTGTACATCACTCGCACCCACTCGATGCCGTCAACGTGCGAGAGCTCGCGCAACAGGCGCGCCAGTGCATCCTGCTTGCCGAGGTCTTCGCCATAGCGCGAAGAATCCTGTGCTACGAGGATGAGCTCTTTCACACCTTCTTCCGCGAGCTGGTGTGCTTCGGCAATGATCGATCCGAAGCGACGACTGCGAAAGTGTCCACGCATCTGCGGAATGAAGCAGAAGGCACACGGTCGATCACAGCCTTCGGCAATTTTCACGAAGGCGTAGTGTGACGGCGTCGCGAGCACACGCGGTGTTGAGTCGTCGTAGAGATAAGTGGCTGTCTGATTTCCAAGCGGCACGACGGGCAGTGACCGCGTGTTGGTCTTTGGATCGCATACGGCGAGGATGTCGTTGAGCTGGCTGGTGCCGATAAAAGCGTCGACTTCCGGGATTTCGGCTTTCAGCTCGTCACGATAGCGCTCGACTAAACAACCGGCAACGATCAGTCGCTTCGCCTGGCCGTTGGTCTTGAGCTGGGCGGCTTCGAGGATCGTGTCGATCGATTCTTTTTTTGCCGAGTCGATAAAACCGCACGTGTTGACCACGACTGTCTCCGCGTCTGCGGCATCAGCAGTGATTTCATACCCGTTTTGCTTGAGCTGGCCCATCATCACCTCGCTATCGACGAGGTTCTTGGGACACCCGAGACTAATGAATCCGACTTTCTTCATCCGCGTTTATTTGTGTCTTCCTCCAAAGCAAACAGGGCGCGCTCGACTTCTTTTCTCTCCGTCGGCGAAAGCTTCTGGCCGCCATATCGCACACGGTTGTACGCGCGCGTGATCACGAGCACTTCGTTTGATCTCAACGTGTCAGCAAACTCGAGCGGAGTCAGGTGCTGGTCGCGGGACATTCCGCGCTGCTCCATCAACGAGATCAACCGCTCATAAAACTGAACATTCGAAAACGCGCGTCCATCGCCTGATGACTGAACCAGCCCCGCGCGAGTCCAGCGCAAGATCCTCTTGTGAAAGAGTAAGAGTAACAGCGCCAGCGCGAAGGCGGTGACACCCGCGGCGACCGCGAGCACATTGCCGTTCAGATAACGGCTCATCGTGTTGAGCAGGTTTGACGCCATGCGGCCATAATCAAACACGGTGTTGTGTAAGGACGTGGCGAGCGAGCGCTGCTCCTGTTTGTCATAACCGACCACGTACTGGAACCACAGTAACTCGAGTGCTTCACCGTACTTCTGCAATTGAGCGGTGAAGCCGGTACGCACCGGCTCAGTGCGTCCGGCAGAAGGTGTCGGATCGAACGTCACCCACGAGCGTGTCTCGGGAAAGTAAACCTCGACCCACGAATGAGCGTCGCTCTGACGAACCGTGTAAGCGCCTGCTGCGTCGTTGTACTCGCCGGGCAGGAAGCCATTGACAACGCGCGACGCGATGCCGTGCGTGCGCAATAACACGACCATCGCCGACGCAAAGTATTCGCAGTGCCCCGTCTTCACATTGAAGAGAAAATCAGCAAGCGGATCCGGTCCACTCGCTTTCATGTCGAACGAGTAAGGATACTCGCGCTGAAGATGCGACTCGATCGCTTTCGCCGCGTCGTAACGATTACTCGCATTCGCATGCAGGATGATCGTCATTGCGAGCTGGCCGACGCGCGGGTCCAGCCTCTCGGGCAGTTGCAGGTAACGATAATAAGACACTGGCAGCGGCCGCAGATCGTTGCGCAGCTGATCCATGCGCGGCTCGTTAATGTCGGACAGAGCCTTGTACATGATCCGCTCGAAATCATGGCGACGCGACTGGACCGAGCCTTCTTCGTCAACACGAACGAACGGCAGATCTCCCTGAAGCGCAACCACGCGCGGCGCCGCGAAGAGCACCGGCGACTCCAACGGCTCAAGAAAGAACGTCTGCGTTGTAAGGCGATGGAGAGCTTCAGTGGTGTCGACCTTGAAGAACCCGCCGCGTTCAGGAATTGCGTCCAACTGGCGCGCTTGCGGTGATTTCCTCCAGCCGATGCCTGTGAATTCGTCGAGCGCAACACCACGCCAGCGCAGCTCGCGTGCCGATTGCGAGTTTTCGATGCGCACGCGCATCACGATGTCATCGCTCTGCTTGAGTGTTCCGATCTGGCCGAGCGTGACGTTTTCAGAGAAGCCGATAAAGTTTGTAAGTGCACCGCCGCTGCGTGTTAGCGCCGCGGCACCCGACCGTGGCGCGATTAAAAATAACGGCAGCGCGAGTACGAAGATTAAAACCAGCAATGCGACTGCGACAACCGGAAGCCGCGCGGCTTCGCTACTGCGCCACGAGAGTTGTCCCGTCTTTTTGAAGACACGCGAATCGGGAGGCACGAGCAGGCGCGTCTCGGTGTAAGCAAGAGAACGTCGCGCTTTTTGAATCTCGAAGGCCGTGACCGCTGACAAGCCACACAACAAGTAAAGCGTGAGAGTGCCGAGAAATACGGGACTGAAGCTCAGGCCCGCCGCGAGTAAAACTTCAAAGAACGAGATCAGGTAGAGAAAGACCCAGTCTCGATCTTTCTTCACCTGCAAGAGTTTTACAGCGGAGAGAAAAACGATCAGGTGCGCGAGCGCGGTCACGCCGAGGCGCTCTGTCGGTTCGCCTATGGCTTTCTGGTAGTGCCAGTCAGCATAAAACAGCGGAATCGAGAGCAGCACGATTCCGAGGCCGTAACGCTCCGGCAACTGCCACTTCGTGTTCTCGAGCAGCCAGCTTCCGACCATTACCGCGAAGAATACGAGCGCCAGGCCGGCACTCAGTCCTCCCGCCAGGACGAGCGCCAGCATCGCGACGGCGATCATCGCGTAAGAAAATGCTCGAAAGTACGTCCCAAAACTCATGGAATCCGTAAATAAATCCGTGTTATCCGTGGTTAACGTTTTACTTTGATCTCAAAAACTCGTGGCCAGAGCTTGCCCGTGACAATCAGTTTTTCGCTTGCCTGATCGTACGCAATCCCGTTCAACACCGCTTCCGGATCTTGCAATTCACCTTCAGGCATCAAGCCCGTCAAATCGATCCACGCGTTTACGCGTCCGCTCTGCGGATCGATCGTGGCAATCCGGTTGTCGTGCCAGATGTTTGCGTAAATCTCGCCGTTCACATACTCGAGCTCATTCAGCTCATGAACCGGTAAACTCCCATCCCTAACCGTGATGGTTCTCGTCACCCGAAAACTCGCCGGGTCGATAAACCTGAGGCGGTCGGAGCCGTCGCTCAGTATCAGCGACTGGCCGTCCGTTGTTAGACCCCAACCCTCGCCCTGGTAGGTAAACTCTCCCAGACGATCAAACGTCTGCCCGTCGTAGATAAATCCGACGCCGTGCTGCCACGTGAGCTGGAAGAGCTTTCCGTTCAGCGCAGTGAGACCTTCCGCGAAGAAAGGCACGGGCACGTCGACTTTTTTCAGGACTTTGCCGCTTTCGAGCTCGACTCGCCGCAAGCTGGAGAAGCCTTCCTGGCCTGTGCTTTCCACCAGTTTGCCGTCCATTAGGATTAGGCCCTGCGTGAAAGCGTTGCTGTCGTGCGGCCAGATATTGACGATTTGATAGCCATATTTCGGCACCGGCGCGTTTGCCGGAACCTCAGTCGTTTTCGTCGAGGAACCGACGTTAGTGCTCGGCTGACACTGGAGGCACGATAGCGCCACGCCAAGTACCAGAATGAGCCGCAGTTTGAGGGTTAGTGACATACTCGCATTCTATCCTGTTTGTGCTTTTTGTGCCTTTTTGCGGCTAGATCTGCTTCTGTGCCCTTTTGTGGCTCAATCTGAAATGAGGACGGGCTCGCTTGTCCGGCGTTTTTCGAGATATTCGGTGAGTCGTTCGCGATCGGCGTCGCACATTTGGTGGATGTCTACGCCCAGAGCCCACTTCTTCTTCCCGTCCTCGCCCACCCGCTCGGAAGAAACTATCTTGACGACAGCCTCAACCAGTCCTTCAGGCAAATCGACGCGCACGAACAGCAAACTTCCCAGGCGAGACAGGTCTGCTTCCGAAAACCGCGTGCCGACGAGCGACAGCCTCATCCCGAAGTTGCTGATAGTGTCGCAGTGGCCGCGCGACGGCTGGGAATAACTGACTTTGCCGGCCTGTGCGTTTCCGTCGATCAGGGATATCGCCGTGGGCAGGTGGGCGTAAAACCGCGGGCCACGACGCCGGTTTCGCGCCGGTTTGCGCTTCTCGGACGGTTCGCGTTGGTGCGTGCTGAGCGGATCGAAGCCTTTGAAAACCAGCCCGCAGTTGTTGCAAAGCAGTTTATGCAACCCAAACATTCGTAAAAAGAAGACCGCATCGTCGTAATCGCGCTGGATCCGCTCGCTCTTGCATCTCGGACACTGCATACCGGTCCATTCTAACAGGGTTCGTCATTGTCCCTGCGCTATAATGGCCGCCATGAACGATGTCGACAAAGTCGAAGCCCAACAGGAAGTCGATCCCATTGTCGAGGCGTACAAGAGAGATGTTGATGTTACGTTGATCCGCGAAAACCTGCGCCTCACAGTAGACCAGCGTTTCCAGCAACTGATGGAACTCCAGCGGTTCGCTGAAGACCTTCGCCGCGCCGGTAGAAAGGCTGGCGAAAAGTGACTGACTTCAGGGCGCTGCTGCAATTGCTTATCGAAAATGAGGTTGAGTTCATAATCGTCGGCGGTGCCGCTGCCACTGCTCATGGGTCGGCCCGTCTGACGCTTGATCTCGATGTTGTCTACAAACGAAGTAGCGAAAACATCACGCGAATTGTTCAGGCGCTTAAACCAATCAAGCCGTACCTTCGAGGAGCTCCACTGGGGCTGCCGTTCGATTGGAGTGTTCCGACGATCCAAAAGGGATTGAATTTTACTTTGGTTACTACCCTGGGAGCACTGGATTTGCTGGGCGAGATCGTCGGCGGCGGAGGCTATGAGCAAATGCGGGCGGAGACTATTGAAGTAGAGATCGCGGGCGTTAAGTGCCTGTGCCTCAACCTGGACCGTTTGATCGCAGTAAAGCGAGCCGCTGGTCGTCCTAAAGACCTTGAAGTGGTTGCCGAGCTCCAACAGATTCGGGACGAAACACGTCAATAATACCGGAACGAACTTTCGTCCAACGAGCTTTGGTGCATCCTCCAGGGCACGTCGTTCGTAAATCACCGGCAATGGAAGTAATCAACCTACTCGGATCGACAATGGGTCTCGGTTTGGTGTCGGGGCTGAATCTCTACGCCACAGTTCTCACGGTCGGCCTGGGAATTCGCCTCGGCGTGATCACGCTGAACCCGGAGCTGTCTGGCCTCGCCGTGCTGGCGAGCCCTTACGTGTTGATAGCGGCGGGCGTGATTTACCTGGTCGAGTTTTTCGCCGACAAGATTCCCTGGGTCGACAGCGTCTGGGACGGCGTTCATACGGTCATCAGACCGCTCGGCGCTGCAGTGATTGGAGCGACAGCCATCGGCGTGGTTGAGCCACAAACGGCCGTCATCGCAGCTCTCTGCGCGGGGGTCTCACTCTCCGGACATTCGGTTAAGGCAGGAACACGACTACTCGCGAACCACAGCCCTGAGCCATTTTCGAACATCGGACTCAGCCTCGTTGAAGACGTTCTGGTGGTGATAGGCAGTTGGCTCGCGCTGGCACATCCCGCAATCATGGTCACCATAGTCGCAATTTTCCTGATTGCGTTTGCATGGTTTGCGCCGAAGGCTTTTAGGTTGATGCGGGTTGAATATCTCGCGACGCTGGCGCTGCTGAAAAAGTTTTATCTGGTTGCAAAGCAGTATGTGTTCGGCGAGCGTCCACGGCTGGCTGCGGTTGGTGGGGAGTCGCGATTTCTCATTCGCTGCACTGCCGGTAAGGGAGTGAAGAGACTACGTCACTCAGTCGGTTATCTTCAGATCAATGACGACAGTTTAGTGTTCGTGACGAAGCGAATGTTCCGCTTGCGCGATCATCAGATCGAGCGAAGCACCATTGAAGATATTCAGTTTAAGAAAGGGCTCCTGTTCGATCGGCTCGTCATCTGGTCCAGGGGAAAGCAACAGCAGTTCCATTTCTTCAAGGACATCGCAAATCGCGGCAGTCGTGTTTACGAGATCCTACAGGTGCACAAGAAGGAAAGATAAAGTCTGAAAGTGTTCTCACGCGGCGGCGCAGCGGCGCAACGAAGAACCTGTTTAGCCGTGGCGCCGCTGCGCCGCTGCGGGAGAAAACGTTGAAGCGAGGCTTGAACTTCACCTTCACCACCGAACCTCGGCGACTGTTCTGTCACTCGGCGCTGCGCACACCGACCTCATCGAGGTGGCGCAACAGGTCCGCGGGATCGTTGTAGACCCTGTAAGCGCCTGAGCGCTCCAACTCCTCACGACCATAACCACCGGAAAGCAATCCGATACCCAGCGCTCGCGCTCGTCTCGCGGCCAGCAGATCCCAGATGCTGTCGCCCACGACTACAGAATCACTGACCGAGACTCCGAGTTTTTCAGCCGCGGCCAGAAACAGATCCGGATCGGGTTTGGCGTGGCGGACCAGGTCGCGTGTGATGATCGGAACGTCGTCGCCGACTCCAAGCATATCGAGTGACAGGCGCGCGCTCTCTAAGCGTCCACTGGTGGCGATGGCCCACGGAACTCCTGCCTTCGTGAGATAGGCCAACAGCTCCTGAGCTCCAGGAAGCGCTCGCACCTGTGACGCGTAGCGCCTGAACGCTTCGCCATGGACCTGATGGATGCGCTCAGCCTGTTCAGCCGAAAGCTGGTGGCCCGTCTCGCGCGCAAGCGCGTTGACGAAGAGACCGCCGCTCATGCCAATCTGGCGATGAATGCGCCACACGGCCAGATGAATTCCGCCGGCCTCGAGTGCCTCACGCCACGCGAGCACGTGTTGATAAACGCTATCGACGAGCGTTCCATCGAGATCGAAGAGAAAGGCTTGTCGAGTTACCGGGATATCCTTACTATTCATGCGCTTATATTAGGATTAGCCGCCAAAGGCGCAAAATGCACATGAACAACAAACCATTCGTGATTTACGCGTTCGCCATGTTGTGCGCTCTCATAATGGTACTCAGCGTTCCCGGCGCACCCGCACAAAGCACACGACTGCCGGTACAGTTACTATTCGACGACTTCAGTTACACCAGCAGGGACCAACTGAAAAAGAATGGCTGGATCGTTCGCACTGTACCCGGCTGGCCCGGCGTGCCTGGCGCAAAGTGGCCGGAGACAAACGTCACGCTGCTCAAGGATCCCGGTAACGCGAAGAACCGCATCCTGCGCATGACGTCTTCGACAGACGGAACTCCTGCGAACACCACGCATACTCAGATCTGTCATCAACGCAAATATCGCGAAGGCACTTACGCTGCGCGCGTTCGCTTCTCCGATGCGCCTATAGTGGGTCCTGACGGCGATCAGCTCGTCCAGAGCTTCTACACGATCAGCCCGCTCAAGGCTCCGATGGATCTTGATTACAGTGAGTTGGATTGGGAATACTTGCCGAACGGCGGTTGGGGAATCGATGGCCCAACACTCTACTCAACTACGTGGGAGACGTTCAGCCCCGAGCCCAACTGGAAGAAAGACAACGTCTTCAAAACCACAGTCGCTAACCAGGGCGGCTGGCATACGCTCGTCACTCAGGTCGCGGGCGGCAAGGTCACGTACTTCGTCGACGGGAAGTTACATGTCGAGCATGGCGGTGACTATTATCCGGAAGACACGATGTCGATCAATTTCAACCTGTGGTTCATCAACGACGGAATGATCAGCGCAAAAGAGATGCGCAAATACGAGGAAGACATCGATTGGGTATTCTTTCAGGCGAGTGCTGCCTTGACGCCGCAACAGGTCGAAGCCGTGGTCGCTGACATGCGACGGCAATCAATTAAGTTCCGCGATATGGTGCCGGCCAAAGTGCCTGCGCTCGAGTCGCCCTGCAACCTCTAAGCCTGATTGCGATTCTTCACCGCGCCGCGGATGTTGAGAAACGCGAGACAAAGCTGGAGAAAGATGAGTGCGTACGCACGATCGTGCACGCCCCAAACGATCCACAGCACGTTGCTCAACAGGAACAGCCAGAATCCCCAGTTGCGCTTGAACTTTTTCTGAGAGCCAACCATCCATGCGGCGATCACCGTCACCACCATCGCCGGCCATTGAATCGCATCAAGTATGTCCATCGATCTGTGTCATTGGTGATGATCTGTGAGCAGCCAGGATCTGCTCTTCCAACGGATGAACGCAGTTGTCGCACGTGCCACAGCGCTTCTCTTCCATGTCTTCCTCAAAGTAGTCGTGCAACAAACGCCAGCGGCACCTCGCACTCTGCCCGTACTGCATCATTCGTTCCAGCTTCTCTTTGTCTTTCTCAACCTTTTCTTCCGACAAACGCGCGAGCTCTTCCAGCTCAGGCTGCTGCACATCCGTGCGGAGCAAACGAAAGTGACTGCCGCGCAACTCCTTTACCAGGTTCGATTCCTTCAGCAGCGACACAACCACACGCACCTTGCCGTTTGCGACTGTATTCGCGTGTTCCTGCACGGTTGAAAGTGTCACTGGAGTTTGTGACGCACCGAGCGTCTCCAGTGCTTGATGTACTGCGAGAATGTCGTCGAACTTCGGATGCTTGCCGCCGAGAAAGAACTGTTGCGTGCGCCGATCCTCGAGTTGATAGAAGAGAGAGCAGAGTGCTGGTTCACCGTCGCGGCCCGCACGGCCAGTCTCCTGATAGTACGCTTCGAGGGAGCCGGGCATTTGATAGTGAACGACGAAGCGTATGTCAGGCTTGTCGATGCCCATTCCAAAAGCATTCGTCGCCACGATCGCTTTCAGCTCACCGGCCATGAACGCTTCCTGGATCTCTTTTCGATCGCTCGCCTTCATGCGCCCGTGATACTTCTCGATCTTGAAGTCAAAACCTTTCAACCAGTCGGTGAGTGTTTCGACGGTTTTGACTGTGGCTGCATAGATAATGCCGGTGCCGTCGTGCTCGCGTAGCACTCGAATCAACTCTTCGTGCTTCTCTCGCTCGTTTGTAACCCGCTTCACTTCGAAATGAAGGTTTGGGCGGTAAATGCCCGTCTTCACGATGCGAAGCTTTCCCATATCAAGCTGCTTTTCGATGTCTGCTGTGACTTCCGGAGTGGCGGTTGCCGTTAACGCCAGCACCGGGGGTGAACCGAGCAACTTCACTGCCGAGCCAAGCGAGAGATATGCGGGGCGAAAGTCGTGTCCCCACTCTGAAATGCAATGAGCTTCATCGATCACGACGAAGTTGATCGTTTGCTTTCGTAAGTCGGCGAGGAATTCCCGTGTTGTAAGTCGCTCGGGCGTAACGAAGATGAAGTCGCTGTTCTCAGTTTGGATCTGTTCGAGATTTTCCTGATGCTCGCGTGTGCTGAGCGCGCTGTTCAGTTGTGAAGCTTCGAGACCTGCATCTTCCAGCTTGTCGACCTGATCTTTCATCAACGAGATGAGCGGCGAGACGACTACGGTCGTGCCCGGCAGATGCAATGCCGGTAGCTGGTAGCAGAGCGACTTCCCTGCTCCGGTCGGCATGATCGCGAGTGTGTTGTCGCCTTCGAGAACAGAGCGAATGACTTCGGCCTGACCGGGACGAAGTTTATCGAGATTGAAGACGTCGCGCAGCGTGCGCTTCATCCTGGTTAATTCGCGTGTGACTTTCGGAACTAGAGCGCTCATAATTTCGGGCCGGCTGCATTCATACGGAACAGATGCGAGCGGCTTTGAGGGGCGTGGCAAGGCGAGTGCCAACTGTCGCTGATTAGCAACCAAGAACAACGCAACTGGCAAGCGAACAAGTCAGGAAGGGGGCTTGCCCCCGCTTTCGCCCCACAGCGGGGGCAAGCCCCCTTCCTGACTTGTTCTTTGATGAAGCGCTCTCCCTCCCTTGTTCTATTGGACTAGAATGATGGAGATTATGGTTAATCTCGATCAACAATTTCGTCTCGCGGAGGATCTGGTCGCCGCGTACAACTCAGCGGATGCGGAGGCAGTTGCGCGCCTCAACAACCTTTTCCATAGCTCTATCGACGTCGAACAGATTCGCCACTTCGTACGCGACAAACTCATGTGGCAGCCGGGTTACGAGCAACACAAGTTCGACACGTTAACCTTGGCCGACGCCCGACAGCTCTTTGCGGGTGTTTATGGTTTTAAAGACTGGTCAGAGCTCATCCAGTCGAGCAACGAGTCGCCGTGCGACCTGCGTTCGGCTCCAGTCGCCTGGAGTTCCAGACCGCCCTTCTTTCGCGTGGACTGGAGAAAAAACAGCATTGAGCCCGGCCAGCCTATGTCAAACAACGACTGGGAAGCCATCTTTGCCGTCGTAAAAGAACTTGGACTAACTGCCATTAACTCGCACAACCAAATCGGCGACGAAGATCTCGAAAAACTCTCGCAGCTCGATCACGTAACCTCGCTGAACCTCAGCGGCTCGCAGTTCATTACAGACGAAGGCTTGCAGCATCTCGCGCGCATGCCGCAACTGCGTGAGCTTCGCTTGAGCGGTTGTGCGGTGACTGATCGAGGTCTTGAAGTTCTACAACACCTGCGCGAATTGCATGTATTTGAAATGTGCTGGCTGAGGGGCGTCACCGATAGAGGGATCTCAAATCTGCGCCACTGTGAAGAGCTCGAGGAAGTGGACCTGTTAGGGACGCATACTGGTGATGGCGCGATTGCAGCCCTGACGGGAAAACCAAAGCTGCGACAGCTCAAGACTGGCCGCAATGTCACCGATGACGGACTCTCTCTGTTACACCAGTTTCCTGCATTCAAAACGTGGAACGGCGGCGAAGTCAAATATGGTCTGATGTCTTTCGGCGCCGAGCCTACGAACCTGTTGATTGATGGCTCATTCACGCGCAACGGTCTCGACAAGCTGCGTGGTCTCGACGGATTGTTTGCTCTGAGTTTCTTCCGGCACACGTCGGGCTTGCACGCTAACGATCTTCAGGCGCTTGCCGGTTTGCCTCAGCTCGGTTTCTTCGGTTGCCCGGGCGAGCTGTGCGATGACGTGGCCATGCAACACATCGCCGCACTCCCAAATCTGCGCATGCTGATGGCCCAGGGAACAGTTGCAACCGACGACGGATTCAGAAACCTGAGTCGATCAAAGACGATTGAATACATCTGGGGACGTGAGTGTCCAAACCTGCGTGGACCAGGTTTTACGGCACTGGCGGAAATGCCTTTACTGAAAGGCCTCGCAGTTAGTTGTAAGTTTGTTGACGATGCTGCGCTGGCGGGGCTGCCGGCATTTCCCGCACTCAGGGAGCTGATGCCGATGGACGTCAGCGATGAGGGCTTTCGTCACGTTGGCGGCTGCCGCGGGCTCGAGTCATTGGTCCTCATGTACTGCCGCGACACGACAGACGTGGCGACCGGGCATATCGAAGCGCTACCCAATCTGAAGAAGTATCACGCCGGATACACACGCATTACGGATCAAAGCCTCGACGTCCTGGGCCGGATGAGCTCGCTTGAAGAACTGTCGTTTGAGGGATGCAAGTGGATCACGGATGCTGGAGTGGCCTTCCTGGCTACCCTCCCACGTTTACGCGAAATCTCCATCGGTAACTGCCCGAAAGTGACGCGGGGAGCCATATCGGCTTTCCCCGCGAACACTCGAGTCAACTACTCCGCGCATTAAGCTTTCGTGCTTTTTGCGCCTTTTGCGGCTTCCTTCTTGTGTCGCAGCCATTCGTCAACGCTCTCGCGAATGAACTCGCCCATATCTTCAAACTCACGCGCCGACTTCTCCCAGAACTCCTTGAACTTACTCGAATCGAACGCGAACGCATGCGCGCGTCCGAATCCTTTTGCGGGTCCGAGCTCGTCTTCGTAATAGGCGTAGAGCTGTCGCGAAGCCATCGCAACTACGGTTAGCGAGCTGCCCGCCGGCAGCGGCTCGAAGATAGAACCGAGGCCCGGATCCATCTCTTTGAGACGCGCGAGCACACGGTTGTACTGGTCAGTGCAAAACACAGCCGCGTCTTCTTTTCCACCGCCGGTCCACTCCGATTGCAGCGCCATACGCGCGGTGCGTCGCAGCACATTGAGCAACTTAAATAACTCTTTGTCTCTCTCCATAAATACTCCTAACCCATCCTGCAATACGCCGAAGCGTATTCTCCTCGTTAACTCGCCTGTTCAACTTTCGCCTTCAACAGTTTCTTGCCTTGATGAATTCTCCACTTCACCGTCGAGAGTGGGATTCCCATGAACGCGGCAATGCGGTTCAACGGCATCTCGTCCAGAAAGCGCAGGCGCAATGGCATCGCATAATCTGCAGCAAGACTGTCGAGTGCCTTTATCATTGCCTCG
>Ga0126311_10001090_pt1 | contig 12862 bp, 10 predicted proteins | sample Plot61_FD_92539 | JGI IMG/M metagenome (GOLD analysis project Ga0126311, IMG submission 92539) | Serpentine soil microbial communities from UC McLaughlin Reserve, CA, USA - Plot61 | ecosystem: Environmental > Terrestrial > Soil > Grasslands | place: USA: UC McLaughlin Reserve, Lake County...
GATCTGCGTGGAATCCGGCATGTCGATCGAAGCGGCGTTTCGCAAGGTGAGCCAGGAGATCGGCTCGCAGTCGATCCCGCTCGCCGAGGAGCTAACGCTCACGACGGCCGAATTGTCCTACCTGCAGGACCGCAAGGTGGCGTACGAGAATCTTGCAAAACGAACCGACCTCGAAGGCGTCAAGGCGGTTTGCGTCGCGCTGCAACAGTCCGAGCGTTACGGCACGCCGCTCGGGCAAACCTTGCGCGTGATGGCGCAGGAAAATCGCGACATGCGCATGTCGGAAGCCGAAAAGAAGGCGGCCGCGCTCCCCCCAAAGCTTACCGTGCCGATGATCCTGTTCTTTCTGCCGGTCCTGTTCATCGTCATTTTGGGCCCGGCAGCCATCCGCGTGATGGCGATTCAGTAGCCGCGCGAAGCACCAGAGAATCAGGCTTCGATCGGCAGCTCCATTAGTTGCGGCTGCAGTTGCTCTTCCGGTTCGAAGATTCGCTCCGCATCTGCCGAGACCGTCAGGTAGAAGGTGCGGCGCAATCCGAAAATTGTCTTTGTGGGTTCTGCGGTCTGAACCACGCCCGGCGCAAGCCTCCATTTGCGGCATACAGCTCTTAGACCGATCGGGTAAATGATGACCTTGTCCTTGGTCACATGGAAACGCGCGAAGCACTTGTAGTCCTCGACAGCTTGGGTGGAGAGCACCTCCTGATCGTGCCCATCGAACAGTATGTTCGCGAGTAGGAGATAGATTGCCATCAGGATCGTACCCGGTAGCGCGCCTATAAGGCCGGTCACGAAATGGGTGAGCCAATTCCAAGGGCAGATCTGCGCGATCAGATACATCAGCACCAGCGCGATCGCGATGTGCCCAGCACCGTGCAGCAGGCCAAGAATACCAAGGCCAGTCTTCTTCGAGAACGGAGAGCCCGGCCGTTGCGCGGCAGAGGCAAACACGCCACAACCGATGATGATGAACAGCGTGAAGAAGAAAACAAGTGGACTACGCGTAAAAATCGCCCACCCCGCGCCAAACAGTACCGGACAGGCGTCCGCGACGCAGCTGCCACGTCGCAGATAATCCAGCAAGGTCGGCGCATCCCACGGTAAGGTGTTCAGTGCCTCGCTGGCCGACTGCAAGAACCAGCTGTAGACCCAATAAATCGCCCCGACGGCCAGTGCGAAGCGTGGATTTTGCAGCAGCAATTTCCAGATCACCGATCGGCGCAACGCTTTCGATTCATCCTCGGTCGGCACTGTGCATTTGCGGTCGAATTCCTTCCGTGCTGATCGCCGCAGATTAAGTACTTCCGGCAGCCCGTAAGTGCCGTCGAGGAACGCACCGCCGCCGCCGCAGGTGATCAACTGGCCGGTTCCGTCTCTTCCCTGGTAGCGCGCATAGTGGTGCAGATCGCCTGCGATCTTGATCGGGACGATCGCCTTGCGCCGTTGTATCAACCGTTCCAGATACGTCATGTTCTTGTGCGACTGACCGTCAGCTTCTTCTCCGCTCCGACCGGCTTCGATCCATGTCGGTTCCGGACTGACAATAATGACGCGGTCGCCCTCGTTCAGGAGCTCTGCCACGCTCTTGAAGTAATCGACCTGCGGAACGTCGAGATCGGACTCGAGCTGCACGTCTAGGCCCCACACCCACCAGCGATGCGGCAATTGGATCGCGAAATAGCTGCGCGTTTGCGTCGCGGTCCATTGACCGACCCAGCGATCCTTTTGGCAGAACAGCCGGATGAACGAGGTCAAGCCGTCGTACCAATCGTGGTTGCCCGGTAATGCGTAGACAGGCGTGCGCTCATTGTCGTCATAGCTCTTGGCGCGCGCCGCGTAGTAAGGACCCTCCATCCGATGCCGGTAGTTCTCTGCCGAAGCTACCGGGTACACTTGGTCGCCGCCGAGCACGGTGAATTCACCCCGCGGCAGCGTCACGCAATCGGCGCCCGTCGCGGTTTGGACCCTCAACGAGTCCTGGCCGGCAAGGTAAGCGATCGAATAGGTTGGATTCCAGCCGTCGCCGGTATCGGAGATGTAGTCGAACCACACTTCGTCGTTTTTGCTGTGGTCGAAGAACAGCGCCTTGGGATCGCTCGGATAGAGCGCGGCGAGCGTCTCTCGCTTGTCAGCGAAGGATCCGAACAGCCCGGCGAGAACAGTCAGCACTCCCGTTCGTGTGATGTCTATCGGATCCAGCCAGCTCGTTGCCGGCCACTGCTGGATTTCAGCCTTGCGTGGCGCTTTGCTTACACTCGCCATGACTGTTGGCTCCTCGATACGTTCCCGAATACAACCTTAGCAGTTACGTTCGGCACAACAAGTTGACGCGATGAAACGGCGTCTGAACCCACCGGGCAGCAGGGCTTTGTCGGAAGCCGGTGCGCCCGCGCCCACGTAATCCAGTAGCCGCCCGGCGGCTCAAAAGCCTGTGGATGCGCGGTCTTCGTCGACCTTCATGCCGGCGTGCTTGCGCCGCGCGGTGTTGACGATTTCGCCCGGCCGATCTTCCGAATTCGGCTTGGAGGTGACGAGCCGCAACACGCTGAGATAATTCGGCTGCACCTCCATGCGTGGCGCATGGGGCCCCCGCATCAGGATCGCGTGCAGCTTGGGCAGGTTGTAGCAAGGCACGTAATAGAGCAGGTGATGCTCGAGATGATAGTTGACGAAATACGGCGCGATGAGTGCGCGCTCCAGGAAGTTTGCCTTGGTGGTGCGCGTGTTGCGTAGCGGATCGTTTCCGTCCGGCACGACGGCGTGCTCCGCGATGTTGCGGACGCGCGTGATGACCATTTGCCAAGTCAGCAGCGGAACGAGCCACAGCAGCGGATAGGTCCACCACACGCCGGCGAGGGCGAGCGCGGCAAACAGGACCGCGTTGGCGCCGATCTGCGGCCCAAGCTTCTCCGTGAAATGGCGGGCGCGCTGCCGCCATGGCCAAGTGGGATCACCCATTGCGTTGAGGATTTGCGCCTTGCGCTGCTCGTAGCCGGTCTGCCCCGAGATGTCGCGCCAGAACTTGCGGCGGTAGCTCGCCCGGGTGATCGGGAAAGGCGCCGAAAGGACGAGATCGGGGTCGTCCTCTTGCTGCGTGCGCTGATGGTGCTGAAGGTGATAGCGGCGGTAGGCAGCCGTCTCGGCGAATACCGGATAGGCGCAGAACCATTGGCTCAGCGCCATGTTGCGCGCTTCGCTGCGCGAGAAGCAGCCATGGGCGCCATCGTGCATCAGGATCGCAAGGCCAAGCTGGCGCGAGCCGATCACCACGACCGCGACGATGTAAGTCAGCGGATTGGGGAAGATCGACATCAGCGCGATCGAGCCGAGGATCACCGCCCAGGCATGCGCGATGAGCGCAATGCCCCTCCACTCCACCCGCTCGCGCAACACCGCCAATTCAGCAGGCGCGAGCAATTCACGGGCCGGAATGCGGAGCGCACCTGAGGCTGACATCGCGAACCTCCACACCGCCGCAATAGCAGCCGACGGATGCGAAGGCAAAGCCCCCGTGGCGCGGAGGTTCCGCGATAGCGGCCTACGAGCCGCCTTCTTCGACCGGATCCAGCCCGTCGACCGTACGGGAGCGAATGGACTTCTTCAGGGGCGCACTGCCCTTTTGTGCCAACATCTGACGCACATAGGCGACATTCGCCGACGCCTCATTCGGCGGAAGGTCAGCGCGCGCGATGCTCTCGGCTTCGGGGAAGCGCCCCTGCAGCCCTACCACGAGCGCGAGGTTCTGCCGCACGCGCTTGTCGGCGCTACCGCTGACGGAGGCGCGCCGCAACGTTTCCTCGGCACGCTTCAGGTCCTTCGAGAGCGCGTATGAGAGCCCGAGGTTGGACAGCACGGATGGCTCGTCGGGCATGATCTTGAGCGCGCTCGCATAGTAGCGCTGCGCTTCGCCATGACGTCCCATCTGATCGAATACCGCGCCCTGCACTGAAAGGATGCGCCAATCAGGCTGATCGGGTGAGTGCGCGCGTTCCAGTACGTCAAGCGCCTGCTTGAGATTGCCGACGTCGGCAAGCGCACGTCCGTAAGCCCCGAGCAGCGTTTTGTCGTGCGGATTGTGCAGCGCTGCTGTTTCCAGAACCGCTGCGGCCTGCGAGCGTTGGCCGGTTGCACGCAGCGCCTGTGCGTAGCGAATAGCGTTGTCGGCGTCGCGCGTATTGGCGCGAAATTTTTCACCGAGACTTTCGGCATCGCGGCGCCATTCGGCATCGCCGCGTTGCGCGGTGCTGGAGGCAATCGAGCCGGTCGTATCGGTCGAGCCAATGGTCTTGCAGCCCGCAAGTGCCACCGCCGCAAGTACCATTGCGATGAGAATGCGAACGCGAGACGCCACGCCTACAATCATGATGCTGCTCCGCCGGCGGCGCCCGGTCGCCAGCCTCTCCGAGCAATAGATCGTTAACCCTAAGGCTTGGTTAACCCGGCCCGTTTGGGCTCTTTCCGCGCGGTCGGCCCGCGTGGTAGCAGGGCCGCTCAGGGATTTTCCATGCATCCAGTGTTCGTTTCACCCGGCAGCGCGACGCCGGTTCCGATCTGGTTTGTGGCGGCCGGCACTTACGCGCAGGTGCGCGAACAGATCGGCGCGGCGGCGCGGCGGTTCGCCGAAAGCGCGAAGTTCGAGCCGAAACCCGGGCAGTCGCTCTTGCTGCCGGGCCCCGACGGCGCGCTCGCGGGCGTACTGTTCGGGTTGGAGCCGGCCGACAAGCCGGACAAGGATCGCTTCCTGCCCGGCCGTTTGCCCGGTCTGCTGCCGGCGGGCACTTACCGCTTCGCCAATACGCCCCACGATTCGCGGCTCGCGGCGCTTGCCTTCGCCCTTGGCAGCTACAAGTTCACGCGCTACCGGAAAACCGAGCCCGGGTGCGCGCAGCTTGAACTCCCAGAGGACATTGATGGCGCGGATCTCACGCGCATCGCCGAAGGGGTCACGCTCGCGCGCGACCTGATCAATACGCCGGCGAACGACATGGGGCCAGCCGAGCTCGCGGACGCGGCGAGCGCGCTTGCGCAGCGACATGGCGCCATTTTTCGTGCAATCGTCGGCGACGAGCTCTTGAAGCAGAATTTTCCGCTCATCCATGCGGTGGGCCATGCATCGCCGCGGGCACCGCGGCTGATCGACGTCACATGGGGCGATCCGGCGGCGCCGAAGATCACACTGGTGGGCAAAGGCGTCTGCTTCGATACCGGCGGCCTGGACATCAAGTCCGATGCCGGCATGCTCAACATGAAGAAGGACATGGGCGGTGCCGCCTGCATGCTCGCGGCTGCGCACATGATCATGGATGCAAAGCTGAAAGTGCGACTGCGCATCCTCATCCCGGCAGTCGAGAACGCGATCTCCGGCAACGCGTTCCGCCCGCTTGACGTTTACAAATCGCGCAAGGGCCTCACGGTCGAGATCGGCAACACTGATGCCGAAGGGCGGCTGGTGCTCGCCGACGCGCTCGCGCTCGCCGACGAGGAAGGCCCTGAATTGATCGCCGATATGGCGACGTTGACCGGCGCGGCGCGCGTGGCGCTCGGGCCGGAGCTGCCGCCATTGTTCACGCAGGACGATAAACTTGCCGCCGACCTTGCGCGTCAGGGCGAGGCGGAGCGCGATCCAATGTGGCGCTTGCCGCTGTGGCGACCCTACGAATCATTGCTCGATTCCAAAATCGCCGACATCAACAATGTGGGCGGGCCGCAGGCGGGCGCCATCACGGCGGCGCTGTTCCTCAATCGCTTCGTCACCGCCGCCAAGGCTTGGGCGCATTTCGATATCTTCGCGTGGACGCCGAGCGCGAAGCCCGGACGACCTGACGGCGGCGAATGCCAGATCGCACGCGCGCTTTATGCCCTCCTTAAGGAGCGGTACGGATAATTCCTCCGAAGGAGTACTTGCGGTGAACTTCGATCCGCGCACCACGCCGGCCCAGCCCGATGTCGCCGCCAAGCATCTCGAAGGCGAGGTGACGGCGGCGCGCTTCGTCGAGGGTGAGGAGCGCGAGGTGATCCATGAGCAAGCGCCGGTGCGCGCGGAGCCTGCGCCGGATGCGCCGCTCGTGACCGAAGCGCTGATGGGCGAGCGTATCACGATTTACAAATCCAACGATGAAGGTTGGGCGTGGGGCCAACTCGCGGACGATGGCTACGTCGGATGGCTGCCGGCGAACGCGTTGCTCGCGCCGCGTGAGGCGCCCACGCATAAGGTAACGGCGCTGCGGACGCTGGCATTTCCGGGGCCTTCGATCAAGCTGCCGGCGGTCGCGATGCCGCCGCTGGGAGCGAGACTCGCGGTGCTCCGCGAGCAGGATCGCTTTGCGGTGTCGCCGCTCGGATTTCTGCCCGCGCGGCATCTCGCGCCGCTTGGCCATCGCGAAACGGATTTCGTCGCGTTGGCGGAACGTTTCCTCGGCGCGCCGTATCTCTGGGGCGGCAAGACGAACCACGGTCTCGACTGCTCAGGGGTGGTGCAGATTTCTTTGAATGCGTGTGGCATTGCCTGCCCGCGCGACAGCGACATGCAGGAACGGGCGCTCGGCGTGCCGGTGAATGTTAAGGATTTGCGGCGCGGCGACCTCGTGTTCTGGAAGGGCCATGTCGCGATCGTGCGCGACCCGACGACATTCGTGCACGCCAATGCGTTCCATATGGCCGTCGCGCTCGAGCCTATCGCCGAGGCAATTGCACGTATCGCAGCCGCGGGCAGTGAGATCACCAGCGTGAAGCGGCTCTAATAGCCCGCCTTGCGATCCACCACATTCTCCAGTGGCTCGCCGCTCTCATGGCGCGCGATCTGTTCGGCCACATAAACGGAGATGGCATCCGGGTCGGTATCCGCCGCGTTGTGCGGCGAGAGCGTTACCTTCGGGTGCGACCAGAACGGGCTGTCGGCCGGCAACGGCTCTGAGTGAAACACGTCGAGCGTCGCGGCGAGCAAGGTGCCGTCATCAAGCGCCGCGAGCAGATCGTCCTCATTCTGCAGTCCGCCGCGGCCCGCATTGACGACAACCGGACCGCCGAGCTTTCCGTCACGGGCAAGCTTGGTGAAGGTTCGGCGATTGAGGATGCCGCGCGTCTGCGCGGTCAGCGGCAGCAGGCATACCAGCACATCGGTACGCGCCAGGAATCCTCCGAGCTGCGCCGCGCCCGCGAAGCATTCGATGCCGGAAATGGCCTTCCACGTGCTGCTCCACCCGGCGACATCGAAGCCGATGCGCGCCAGCGCTTCGGCGGCATCACGCCCGAGCACGCCGAGCCCCATGATGCCGACGCGCAGGTCGCCCGCGGCCCATTGCAGCTTCGGCGCCCAGACTTTCTTACGCTGACTCTCCGCGTAGTAACCCTGGTGGCGATGATGCATCAGGACATGCATCACGACGTATTCGGTCATGCGCCTGGTAAGGTCATCGACGGCGACGCGCACCAGCGGCACGGTCGGCAAGGTCAGGTCGGACATCACCGCGTCGACGCCGGCGCCAAGATTGAAGATGACCTCGAGATTGGGAAAGTCGCTAAGCGCGCCCGGCTTCGGCTTCCACACGGCGGCATATCTCACGAGCGCCGGATCGATTGCATCGTCCGGGATCAGCGCGACAGCGCGGTCGGGACAAACCCGGCTAAACCGCTCGCGCCACCGCAGCGGAGCCCAGTTCTCCGTACCCCCGCTGATCAGGAGGGCAAGCGCGCCCTTCACCACTCAGCAATCCCCTGCGTCGCTGCGCGTGGCCTCGATGGCCGTCCCGGCATCCAGGGGGGCGGGGGCTGCATCATCAAGCACAACACCCTCGGCGGGCTCCAGATTGAACGCGGCCTCGAACAGCGCACGCGTGTAGTCGCTTTGCGGTCGCCGGAATATCTCAGCTGCCGCCCCCTCCTCGATCACCTTGCCATTACGCATGACGATCAGGCGGCTCGCAAGCGCGGCGACCACGCGCAGATCGTGCGAAATGAACAGGTATGTGAGATTGCGGCGCTTCTGCAGATCGCGCAGCAGATCGACGATCTGCGACTGGATCAGCATGTCGAGCGCCGACGTCGGCTCATCGAGCACCACGAAGGTCGGCTCCAGCACGATCGCGCGCGCGACCGCGATGCGCTGGCGCTGCCCCCCGGAGAACTCGTGAGGGTAGCGGAAACGGGTTTCGGGATCGAGCCCGACGTCTTTCAGTGCCGCGATCACCCGGGCCTCGCGTTCGCTCGGAGAAAGCTGAGGTTGATGAACCCACAAGCCTTCCTCGATAATGTCGGACACCGACATCCGCGGCGAGAGCGAGCCATAGGGGTCCTGGAACACGATCTGCATGTCGTGGCGGAATGGACGCATCTCCTTGAACTTCAGGCCCTGCAGTTGCTCGCCCATAAATACAATGGGCCCGTCCGACGAGATGAGTCGTAGGATCGCGAGGCCGAGCGTGGTCTTGCCCGAACCGGATTCGCCGACGATGCCGAGCGTCTCGCCCTTGCGCACTGCGATGCTCACGCCGTCGACCGCCTTGATGTGGCCAACGACCTTGCGCAGCACGCCGCGCTTGATCGGAAACCACACTTTCAGATCGTCGGTTTGCACCACCACCGGCGCATCCGGCTGCAGCGGCGCCGGATCGGGCCTCGGCTCGGCAGCGAGCAGCGCGCGCGTGTAAGGATGCCGCGGCCTGTCGAACACGTCGGCAACCGGGCCCGTCTCGACGATCTTGCCGTCTTTCATCACGCACACCACATCGGCGATCTTGCGCACGATGCCGAGGTCGTGGGTGATGAACAGCATCGCCATGCCGAGGCGGGTCTGCAGCTCTTTCAACAGCTTGAGGATCTGTGCCTGCACGGTTACGTCAAGTGCGGTGGTGGGCTCGTCGGCGATCAGCAGATCCGGCTCGTTGGCGAGTGCCATCGCGATCATCACGCGCTGGCGTTGGCCGCCGGATAATTGATGCGGATAGCTCGCCAGCCGGCTTTCCGGGTCGGGAATGCCGCACAGGCCCAACAACTCGACGATGCGCGCGCGCGCACGTTCGCCGGTGATGCCGCTGTGCAGCAGGAGAATCTCTCCGATCTGCTTCTCGATGGTGTGAAGCGGATTGAGCGAGGTCATCGGCTCCTGGAAGATGATCGTGATGTCGTTGCCACGCACGTGGCGGATTTCGCGCTCCGGCAGGCCGAGCAGCTCCTGCCCCTTGAAATGAATCGTGCCGGATGGGTGGCTCGCGGCGGGATAGGGCAACAGCTTCATCACCGACAGCGCAGTGACCGACTTGCCGGAGCCGGACTCACCAACCAGCGCGACCGTCTCGCCCTTCTTCAGCTCGAATGAAATGCGGTCGACCGCGAGCAGTTGCCGCTCGCCTTGGCGAAAGGCGACTGAGAGATCGCGGACGGAGAGAAGGGGCTGGGTCATGCGATCTCGCGTAGAAGGTCCGATACGGCCGCCGCGTCATTCGGGTCGATCAGCCTAAATCCGGATGGGACCTTCATCGCGCCATCGGCCGAAATGATCCATCGGCAGCCGCTCCGCGCAGCCGTTACGACATGAATCGCATCGGGGATTTTGGGCATCGTCTTGCGCCCATCGACCATTGTCGTCGCCGATTTCCGACGGTAATCCGCTGTTTCGACCAGGATTTGGCGTCTGATCGGTCGGAGGTCAAAAGCTCCGCTCCAAACAATCAGATCGAAATAGGCCCGACGAAATAGCATTGCGGCCTTCGGCAAGACTTCCGCCAGTGTCAACTCACTGGTCACAGCAAGACCTGGCCGCGCCTGAAACATCGCAAAAAGATCACGGACAGATGCGGCCAGGGAATCATCGCTTTCGATTAAGTAGATGAAAGGATTGGCGTCAACGTAAACGAAACGCGGCTGCGGGTCAGTCATCCCACTCATCTCGCTGCCGACGAATGTCCGCGTCTATATCTTCCTTTGAACGAGAAGGCGGACGCCGCATGGCAAAGATTTCATCTAGCGACAAAATGCGATCAGGGCGACTATCCTGCGTAACAGTAACTGTCACCGTCGCAGCAGGGTCCATGCCATCACGAAGATCATCAGGTAGCTTCGACGCCGGATAATTTTCGCGAACGATCTTGTTCATGGCGCTAATTCCTATCTCACCGGCACCTTAGCACATTTCTCACCCAAACGTCTTCCTCGGATCGAACGCGTCGCGCACCGCCTCGCCGATGAAGATCAGGAGCGAGAGCATGAATGCCACGGTGATGAAGCCGCACAGCCCGAGCCACGGCGCCTGGATGTTGGCCTTGCCCTGCGCGAGCAACTCGCCCAGCGAGGGCGAGCCGGGCGGCAAGCCGAAGCCGAGGAAATCGAGCGCGGTGAGCGTCATCACCGAGCCGGAGACGATGAATGGCAGAAACGTCATGGTCGCCACCATGGCGTTGGGCAGCAGGTGGCGGAACATGATCGTTCGGTTCGAGACGCCGAGCGCGCGCGCGGCTTGAATGTATTCGAAGTTCCTGCCGCGCAGGAATTCGGCGCGTACCAATCCAACCAGCGACACCCACGAGAACAGCAGCAATATCCCCAGCAATACGAAGAAGCCGGGCACCAGCACGGACGAAATGATCAGCAACAAATAAAGCGACGGGATCGAGGTCCAGATCTCGATGAAGCGCTGGAACAGCAGGTCGGTCCAGCCACCGAAATAGCCCTGCACCGCACCGGCCGCGACACCGATGATCGACGAGATGATCGTCAGTGTCAGACCGAACAGCACCGAGATGCGGAAGCCGTAGATCATTCGCGCCAGCACGTCGCGGCCCTGATCGTCAGTGCCGAGCCAGTTGTATTCCAGGTCCTTACATCCCGTGCCGCCGATCTTTTCGGCCGCCGCCTTGCATTGCTCTTCCTTGAGCATCCAGGTCGGCGGCGAGGGGGCTGGCGTCGGTAGATTGAGATTATGCGTTGAATAGGAGAAGTGGATTAGCGGGAAATACATCGCGCCGCCTTTGTCAGCGATCATGTTCTTCAGATACGGATCACGATAGTCCGCCGCGGTCTCGAACTCGCCGCCGAACGCCGTTTCAGGATAGGTGAATAGAACTGGAATAAACGTCTTGCCTTCCACCCGCACGAGGAAAGGTTTGTCGTTTGCCAGAAACTCGGCGAACAGCGTGACGACGAACAGCACCAGGAAAACCCAGAACGCGACATAGCCGCGCCGGTTGGCCTTGAAGTTCTGCCAGCGGCGCCGGTTGATCGGCGACATCACAAGCGAGTGCCGCTCCGGCGGCACGTCAAGGCCCATCACACCGACGGCGGTGGCATCGGGAGTCAACTGAGGTGTGCGGACGTCCACGCTCACACCTCCCGGGTCTCGAAATCGATGCGCGGATCGACCCAGGTATAAGTGAGGTCAGCGATCAGGTTCACGGCGAGCCCGACCAGCGAAAAAATATACAGAGTGGCGAACACCACCGGATAGTCGCGGTTGAGCACGCTCTCGAAGCCGAGCAGGCCGAGCCCATCCAGCGAGAAGATCGTCTCAATCAGCAGTGCGCCGGTGAAGAACGCATGCACGAACGCGCCGGGGAAACCCGCAATCACGATCAGCATCGCGTTGCGGAAGATGTGGCCGTAGAGCACCTGTCCCGACGTGCAGCCCTTCGCGCGCGCGGTCAGCACATACTGCTTGCGGATTTCATCAAGGAACGAGTTCTTCGTCAGCAACGTCATCGTGGCGAAGGCCGCCAGCGCCATGGAGATAATCGGAAGCGTGAGATGCCAGAAATAATCCAGGATTTTCGCGTACCACGGCAGCGCGGCCCAATTGTCCGAGGTGAGGCCGCGCAGCGGGAAGAAGTCCCAGAACGAGCCTCCCGCGAACAGAATGATCAGTAGAATTGCGAACAGAAATCCCGGTATCGCATAGCCGATGATGATGAGGCTCGACGTCCACACGTCGAAGCGGGAGCCATCGGCGACCGCCTTGCGAATGCCGAGTGGAATCGAGATCAGATAGGTGAGCAGCGTCATCCAGATGCCAAGCGACATCGAGACCGGGAGCTTTTCCTTGATGAGCTGGAGCACGCTGGTGTCGCGGAAAAAACTTTTGCCGAAATCGAACGTCGCGAAATTCCACAGCATGATCCCGAAGCGCTGGTAGGCCGGCTTGTCGAAGCCGAACTGCTTCTCCAGATTCTTGATGAATTCCGGATCGAGCCCTTGCGCGCCGCGATATTTCGAGTTGACCTCGCCGCCCGGGACGCCCTGCCCCTGTGCGCGCGAGCCAAAATCGCCGCCCTGCGAACCGGAAATGCGCGAGGTTGCGCCTGTATCGGAGCCGGAAATCTGCGCGATCACCCGCTCAACCGGCCCACCGGGCGCGAACTGCACGACGATAAACGAGACGAGCAGGATCCCGAGCAGCGTCGGAATCATAAAGAGGATACGGCGGATGATGTAGGCGGCCATCGGGTCAATTTTTCTCGCGAGCTTCGCGCATCAAGTCTGTTTTGAGCATGATCTTGTCCGAAAACCATCGGACACCTTTCGGAATCATGCGCTAGCGCCCCCGCTCAAGTTTTGCCGCCCGGTCCTGATCGTACCACCAGGTCTCCGGAATACCGCGTGAAAACCCGGGCTTTTTCTCTGGGAATCCGAACACGTCCCAATAGGCAATGCGGTGCGCTGCCAAGTACCAGTGCGGTATCCAGTAGCGCCCGGCGCGTATCAGGCGATCGAGTGCGCGGCAGGCGGTGGTGAGTTCGCCGCGCGTTTCGGCGGCCAGAATCTTTTCGACCAGCGCGTCGATGGCCGGATCGGCGATGCCGGCGAGATTGAACGAGCCGTTCATCTTGGCCGACTGGGAGGTGAAGTAAGAACGCAGCGAGTCACCCGGCGTCGTCGA
>Ga0126311_10001092_pt1 | contig 12846 bp, 13 predicted proteins | sample Plot61_FD_92539 | JGI IMG/M metagenome (GOLD analysis project Ga0126311, IMG submission 92539) | Serpentine soil microbial communities from UC McLaughlin Reserve, CA, USA - Plot61 | ecosystem: Environmental > Terrestrial > Soil > Grasslands | place: USA: UC McLaughlin Reserve, Lake County...
CACGAGCGCGCCGCACGCATCTACGATGGGCCAGACGAAGTGCACAAGATAGTAGTCGCGCGCAGCATTCTGAAGAAATACATGAGACAGGAATAACCAGGTGTCTGAGGATAATCATGTCAATCCTGTAATCCTGTCTAAAACTGACCGCGCCGCCTCAGTTCGTCAAGGTGAAGAACTACCTCTGGATCGCCTTTTTGATTATCTAACCACGCATCTCCCCGGCATCACGACACCATTGACCATCGAACAGTTCCCCTCAGGCTTTTCCAATCTCACTTACCTCATCCGCACAGGGGATCGCGAGCTCGTCCTGCGCCGTCCGCCCATCGGCGCGAAGATCAAAACGGCGCACGACATGAGCCGCGAGTATCGCATCCTCTCGCACCTGCATCCGGTCTATGGGAAAGTGCCGCGACCACTGCTCTTCTGCGCCGATGAGTCGATAATCGGCGCGCCGTTTTACGTGATGGAGCGTGTGCCGGGAATCATCCTGCGCGCACAAAAACCGCATGGCCTGGATCTCTCATCCGGGCTGATGCGCAGTCTGTCTGAAACATTCGTCGACAATCTCGCTGAGATACACGCGATCGACTATGAGTCCGCGGGCCTTGGCGATCTCGGATCGCCGCAAGGTTATGTGAAGCGCCAGGTCGAGGGTTGGACCAAACGTTACTACAACGCCCGCACTGACGATGTCCCATTCATCGAGCAACTCGCTGACTGGCTGCACCAAAATCTTCCCGCTGACTCAGAACGGGCGGCGCTAATTCACAACGATTACAAGTACGACAACCTCGTACTCGCTCCTGACGATCTCGCGCGCGTGATCGCGGTGCTCGATTGGGAAATGGCGACGATTGGCGATCCCTTGATGGATTTCGGGACGAGTCTTGGTTACTGGGTTGAAGCGACCGATCCGGAGGAGTGGCAGCGATATGGGTTTGGGCTGACGAGTTTGCCCGGTAGCTTCACGCGCACGGAGTTGCTGGAGCATTATTCGCGAGGCAGCGGGCGACGGATCGATGAACCGGTTTTTTATTTCGCGTATGGATTGTTGAAGATTGCGGTGATCGTGCAGCAGATCTATTTTCGATATCAGAGGGGATTGACGAGTGATCTGCGGTTCGCGCAGCTCGGTGCGCTCGTGAAGGCGTGCGGTGTGTTGGGATGGCGCGCGATCGAACGCAAGCGCGTTGATGGGCTGGGGTAGTCGTTAGACAGGATTTACAAGATTTTCAGGATTGACATGTAAATCTTGTCAACATCTTGTTAATCCTGTCTAAAACTACTTCACCATCTCCTGCGTTCCGAGTTTAAATCGAAACAGCGCCACCGATATCGCCAGACTTCCACCATCATTCACAAAATGCATGAACGCCGGCACCACGCGTCCGCCATACGCCGAAACGCTGCCGTAATCACCAAAGAACGTACGCTCATTAGCACTGAACGGCGGCACGTCGATCTTGTGATTCACGAACGTTCGTCCACCATCAACACTGCGCGCCAGCGTCACACCAGTTTGCGTGCCTTTCCCGTCACGTCGATCGTAAAAGACGATATTGATCGATCCATCCGCGGGCTCAATCGCCATCCACGTAAAAAACTGCGCTTTTCCATTTTTGATTGCATCGTCATTCACACGCACGGGAGCCGTCCACGTCTGACCACCGTTTGATGACGACATCACAAACACGTCCGGGTCACCATTGCGCGCATCGATCCAGTTAACGTACAGCGTGCCCCTGTTTGGCCCATTGCTCAGATCGACTCCAGTCACCGGCATGCCGTTCGCCCTGCTCAGTCCCTCGATATCGAAATCCCAGCCGCCAGAAATGTTTCCGATCACTTTGTCTTTACCAAACGTCAGCCCGCCATCCGTCGACTTGTCGAACACGAGGCCGAGCGGTCCTGCCCACACAATATAAATCTCGCCGTTTGGACCGACTGCGGGCACAGCGCCTTCGACCGTGTTATCGCTGTCGAGACAGTCGCCGCCGGTATCGGAGATGCGAAAGGGCATCGAGAACGTCTGACCCTGATCGGTCGAGCGTGTGAAATAGATCTGTGATTTGTGTTCGGGATCGGAGCTGCCATAAACATCAAATCTGGTCCATGCGAGATACACGTTGCTGTTGAACCGCGAGCCCGGAACATTGTCGACAATCAAACCGGGTTTGTCTTCGAAGGGAATGACCGTGTTGACGTGATTGATTGCAGCAGTACCCTCCGTCCACGTGTTACCGCCATCCTTCGAGACGTTCACGATCATTCCATTCTCAGCACGAACTGGCCGGGCGACGCGAATGCCGTCGAATGACAAATGAACGTGATAAGCAACGCCATCGCTGCTGAAGGCGAGCACATCATCTCCCTGAACGAGATTTGTCGGATTGGGCGCGGGCACAGTTTTCCACGTCTTCCCACCATCGAACGTGACGTAGTGAGAACTGCCCGCACGTGGTTTCGGCGGGCGTCCTGTTTGGAAAGAAGCCGCGATCATGTTGTCGGGGTTCTTTGGATTGATGGCGATCGAGACTTCAGCCGAATTGAGCGCGTCGGGTTCAGTGATGCGAACGACCTGCTGCGCGCGTGATGTCACGGCAATGATGGGGAGAAGAACAATCAATTTGGTCCACGAGTTCATAGATAGTCTTTAACAGGATTTCAGGATTTGCAGGATTTAACAGGATGAGACTTTCACGTAATTGGTGCGATCCTGTCAATAGTTAGATCTTTGCTACATCTCTCACACAAACAACGAACAGAGAAATCCCAATAATTGATTATTGGAAGGGGGAAAATATGGCTACTGAATCATCTGAATCAAAAGTGACGACTAATCACGACGAGATTCGTCGTTGGGTGGAAGAAAGAGGAGGGCATCCGGCCCGCGTTAAAGACACGGAGAGCAAAAACAGCCCGGGGCTGCTGCGCATCGATTATCCGGGTTTTTCCGGTGGCGACTCGCTCCAGGCGATTAGCTGGGACGAATTCTTTGAGGGGTTTGACGACAACGACCTTGCGTTTCTCTACCAGGAGCAAACGAAGGACGGCAAGGAGAGCCGCTTCTCGAAGCTGATCAGTCGCGAGACAGCCGACGAGAAAGGCCACTGATAATTTAGCCACGGATTTCACGGATTTGAAATCCGGATTTTATCTGTGTAATCCGTGGTTAATTATTCGCTCAACAAGCTGGTGTCTTTCCGTTTCAGTGCCGCCACCAGGCGGCTCCACTCGAAACGTCCCTGCGACAGCCGGCTGAAGTCTCCTGCCTTGTCGCTCTCCAAACCATTCAACATTTCATTCGCCTTGCCTGTCGAAATGGCTCTTTGCGCGGCAACTGTCAGTGCCTTGAAAGCTTCATTTCGAGAACTCGCCTGCGAGCCTTTCACCGCGAACTTCGCGCGCTCGTATGGAAACCGGTAATCGCGTGGATACTGTTTTTCAACTTTTGCGAACGCCTGGAAAAGCTTTGGACGCTCGGAAGCGGGCGCTGTCATTCGTCGGTCACGCAATTTCTTGAGCTCATCTTCGGGATTAGCAACGATCTGCTGAGTCGTTGTCTCAGCGGGCGCGTTGCGGGAGACTTCAGTCGTAACTGCGACACTCGGTTGTGGCTGGCTTGCGGGTGCGGGCTGAGAAACCGGCGTTGCAGGTGTTTCCGTCGCAGCAGCGGTGTGCGTGTCTGAACGGAATAATCCGAACGCGCCGAGTGACAACAGCACGAACGCGACGCCGCCGATCGCAAGCAGTTTCAAAACTGATCCACGGTTTGATGAAGGATGTTCCTGTGCCGGCGAGGTGGTCCATGGCAAGACTGTGGAGCTAAGCGGACGTGCTTCGTGTTGAATTGTGAGCTCGTCGTCCAGATCAAGCTGCGCCGCAGAAAGTATCTGTCGCGGCTTACGCTCGTTCTGCATCGAGTGTCCGCACTTCCAGCAGAAAGCGTACTTCTCTTCGATCTGAGATCCGCATTCAGAACAGGTTCTGATGCCTGGCGACTCTTTCTTCGCTGTGATCACGGGCTCGGGCTCCGGTTCTTCTTCACGCTTAGCGACCGGCGGTGGCGGCGGCTGTATGACGGGCGCGGCCGGCTTCTTCTTCGGTTGCTCTTTGATCACTTCGAGAGTGCCTGTGGCTACCAGAATCCAGCCGTTACCCGAACGCGACACAAACGCAGGTTGGAGGATCTGCACGTCGCCAGCGTCGGGATTGGGGCAGTGATAGTAATCCTGGTAGAACTCGTAGAAGTCACGCTTCGTCGCAAACTTCGTCGCTCGCGGCAGCACGACAGGCTGGTCCTGACTAGTGACGATTACAAACTCACCGTCTTCTACGGGCACGAACGCACCTGTCTCGTAGTCAAAAGTGACGCTTACCTTGTTGGCTGCCTGGGTTCGCTTCAGGTAATTAGCGACGAGTGACGGAAAGGCCGGAGCGATGTCGAGTCGCTCTTCACAAATCGGACACGCGTTGAGACCCGTGACAAACGAAGCGTTTACTGCGTCGCAAGTGTGTTCGTGCAAGTCTGCGGATGCTGATCGCAAGCAGCCCGGGCATGAAGGCTGCGGCACACCTTCGGCCGTGAGGGTAAAATTCTTGGTCTGGAGTGGCGTGTTCGACTCGAAGCTGATGACGTAGCAACGATCGCACAGGTAAAGACGCGAGCTTGTACGGGTGCAGACCGCGCAGCGCTGTAAACCATACTGGTCAAAATCGACTGGGCAGAAGTGTTCGCAGTTACAGCAGTATTGCCACTGCAATTCGACCGGAGCCGTAGCCTGACCCTCGAAATCGATCTCGCCGAGAAGGTGGCCGCGATTCTCACACTTAATGGGATTTTGTCGAGGGGCGAAAAATCCTCTTTTGTGCTCGGGACAGAATACTCGCATTTTCGTAGCTCCCTTCAGTGACGGGTGACCGTTTAAGTTGTACTTGGCGCGAAGCATGGCATAAGTGCTGGGGGAGATACGGATTACAGATGAAAATAAACGGGAAGAGGTTTGCGGGTTCGTGCATAGATTAAATTCATCCCGCAAATTTTGCAATCCTGTTTAGGTCGCGGATTACAAGATTTGCCGGATTTGATAAGCTGTCGCGCTCGCTTCACCGTCTTCCTTCGTTAAAAACGTGAGAGTTGTATTCGATACAAGTGTCCTGGTTGCTGCTCTGCGTTCGCGGGAGGGCGCAAGCTTTGTCCTTGTTAGCTCTATTCCCACTGCAGAGTTTCAACTATGCCTTTCGATTGGCCTGTACCTCGAATGGCAGGCTGTACTTACTCGGAAGGAACATCTGCTGACTGGCCGGACAGAGGAAGATGCACTCGGTTTTCTGAGATATTTAGCTAGCCAGGCGCATTTGCAGGAAATACACTTTCTGTGGCGCCCTCTCCTCACCGATCCAGATGACGATATGGTACTGGAACTGGCATTTGCTGCTGGTTGCACTTATATTGTCATCCATAACGTGAGGGACTTTCACGGCTCAGAACAACTTGGCATTATTGCGATTACTCCCCGTGATTTCCTCAAGTTGATTAGGAACAGATCATGAGCGAACTGATTGTTCAAATACCGGACTCACTGAGGCACAGCATCGAAGAGCTTGCTGCGAAAGAGGGCTATTCTGTGAGTCAGTTTCTAGCGAGTGCTGCCGGTGAAAAGCTCGCAGTGATGATGACGATTGACTATTTAAACCGCGAGGCCGCCTCAGGCCGCCGCGAAGACTTCGAACACTACCTCAAAGCGGTGCCTGACACGGGACCCCAGGAAGACGACGGACTCAGCGAGTCCGACGGGCCTCACGCAGGGCGTTGAAGTTCGGCGATTGGCGAACCCTTTCAGGGTTATACGGGTATTTCGGTTTTAACCCAAGGTTCGCTGCGCTCCAACCTTGGGCTGAAATTAGCGAACGCCTACGGCGTTTATCTTTTACAGGCCTCCCTTAGGGCGTTGAAGGTGACGACGTTGAGGTTTTGTTGCGGGTTGGGTTGGTCGCGAATGTAGCGACTGATGATGGAGGCCAGTTGCTCGTCTGACATTTTGCCGCTACAACTTTTCAACCAACTCAGATTTTCCTCAGGGGCGCCGAAGAACGGCGCGACCAGCATCCCGTTAATCTGGCCAGTGACGTACGCACGCTTCTCGGTGTCGCTCATTTCGAGATAGTCCTTGGCCACGAAGAAACCCGGACTGATCTTTACTGTCTGTTGCATGGCGTAGACGTTGATAACTGCGATGAGCGCTATGAGTGCGAGCAGGTATTTCATAATTGCCTCCTGCCGACAGTTTATCAGCCACAAAGACGCACAAAAAAGCGCAGAGCCATCAAAAACCAGCCTGCGCTTTTTGTGTGCCTCTGTGTGGCTGGAACTACATCGTGATCGTGCCGCAGGCAATACGTGCGCCCGAGTTTCCTGACGGATCGGTCTTCATGTCGTCCGCTTTCTCGTGAATGATGAGCGAAGTGCCGCCGTTGGAGAAAAGCCCGGTAGGTCCGTCGCCCAATACGGCGCGCACGTCGGTCAACGTTTGGTTTGCTGTTCCGTCCGGCTTCACCATGAAATTCAGCATGTCGCCTACGTGCGGCCCCTGCGGATTCTTCGTCCCATGCATCTTGGAAGTCGGATTGAAATGTGGGCCCGCGGTCTCGAATCCCGGTCCTTCACATTTGGCCATCTGGTGAAAGTGAATTCCATGCATGCCTGGCGATAGATTCTTTAGATCCAGCTTGACCCTCACACCACCTTTTTTGTTCATAGCCGTTAATGTGGCCGTGCCCACTGATTCGCCGTTCGCGTTCTTCAATTCAACAGTGTGACCGCCCATGTGCTGCGCGGAGACATACGACAGCAGCCCTCCGATGATGATCGCAGCCATGATCCACGTATAAAACTGTTTTCGTATCATTTTACTCTCCTTTTGAAAACGGGTTCAACTCTTCACGCTTTCCGGCTTGAGTGCTTTGCCTTTCGATGCCGTTGCGGTGTCCGCACGACGACGGCCCAGCAGCAACAACGCAATCAATGCCGAAAGCATCAGTAGCCATAACAGCGGGCGAATCCCGCCAAATAGCCTGTGTCCCCAGCTGTTCGAATCACGCGAAGAAAACTCGGCGGTCGTGGCAGTTAAAGCCGAGCCTTCGAGACTTGCCTTCGACTGCGCGATTATTCCGCGCAAGCCTTCAACCGCCTTCTTCTCAACTATGCCTCGCTTGAGTTTACCAAATGGTCCTTCGAGGCCGTCAGCTCGTGAACGATTCTCGTAGACCAGGTAGGAACCGTTGGCTGCACCGGGAACATTAACAAAGGCTGTGAACGCAAGAAAAGCGTTGAAGTAGTGATTGGCGTAAATTTGTTTTGACGCGACGAGCACTTGTGGACCAACATCACTGTTCCGTTTGTAAATTGAGATGTGATTGACTGCGATCACCGGCTTCAGTCCAAACTTGATCTTGGACCAAACGAGCGTCTCTTCCAGTAGTTGCAGATCAGACTTTGCACCGGCAAGCACGGTGCTGACGTAACCAGCCGCGGAGCTTAGTCCACGCTGTTCGTCGGCGAGCTTGATGCGGTCCCGTTTGTCGTTGTACTGGATCAGCGCCGCTTCGCCGCGCGTGCGATAGTCTTTGATGTACGCGAGCAGCATTTCCTTGAAAAGGCTCGTGACCCGGAGCTGGTAGTCAGGCGCCGCCCAATCAATCTCTTTGCGAAACCGCTCAATCATCGGCGCCGAGAGTTTGATCTTGCAGTCGCCGACCACACACTCTTTCAGATCGTCGATATCGCTAGTGTCGAGAGTGAGACCCTCGAGGTCAGCGAGCGCGGGTTCATGGCTGAAGCTGCCGATTTCGAGAATCGCGGCGTTGCTTTTGCGCAACATGCTGTCGCGATATGACCGCAAAAACTCCTCGGCGCTGGCATTGATGTTTACGAGGCCACTGACGGCGACTTCTCGTTTGTCCGAGGTCTGCGCCAGCCGTACCACGGGCTGATTGAGTTGTAGCGTCGCGAAGTCCGGTTCATCAAACGATGCTTTTTCGCGAAGGAGTTGTTGAAAGTCAGCCATCGATGACTGGGAAAGTGCTGCGTTTGCTGCTACGCAAACCAGCAAGGTACAAAGAAGGTATTGATTACGCGTTAACATACGTCAGCCCTGTCCAACTAATATGCACGGATTCGCGCGGTGACTTCTTTTGTTACGCAAATGGGTCGACAACGAGGCCCATCGCATCAGCCGTGCCAAAGTGAGGAATAAATTGGGGGACGCAATGTATATAGAATAAAGACCTAATTCGGACTAATTCCGTCTAATCGAAAGGAAGCAAAAATGGAGAGTGGAGCAACTTCTGAATTGTCGGCGCTGAAAACGAAATTGCGGACGACGTGGATTGCGGGGGATTTCGGACAAATCGCAAAGTACTATGCGAGTCAGGCCGAGGAGTTTATCAAGCGGCTCGATCTTAAGCCGGGAATGAAAGTCCTTGACGTGGCCTGCGGTACGGGTAACCTGGCGCTGCCCGCGGCACGGACTGGCGCGAGTGTGACTGGCGTTGATATTGCGCCGAATCTCGTGGAGCAGGCGCGTGCAAATGCCAGGGCGGAAGAGTTAAATGCTAAGTTTGACGAAGGTGACGCGGAAGCACTGCCTTACGAAAATGCGAGTTTCGATGTAGTAGTAACGATGTTTGGGGCGATGTTTGCGCCGCGTCCGGAGCTCGTAGCGGCTGAGCTAAGGCGCGTCTGCCGTCCTGGTGGCTTCATCGCGATGGCCAACTGGACGCCGAGCGGGTTTATCGGTCAGATGTTCAAAACCACTGCGTCACACGTTCCGCCGCCGCCCGGAATGACGTCGCCGGTTTTGTGGGGTGTGGAAGAAACCGTTCGTGAGCGTCTGAGCGAGGGCATCTCGAAGCTGGACACACGGCTTCAAAAGATAACCTGGGTGTTTCCTTTCTCGCCCGCGGATGTCGTCGAGCATTTCCGGTTGTATTACGGGCCGACGCAGAAAGCGTTTGGCGCGCTTGATGAAGAGAAACAGGCGGCGTTGCGGAAGGATTTGGAACAGCTTTGGGCCACTCACAATCAAGCGACTGACGGCACGACTCGAGTCGAAGCTGAATATCTGGAGGTAGTAGCCGAGCGGAGTTAGTCAACCTCGCCGGCCTGAAGGGGAGGAGAAATGATTCGGAGGATCTTTGTTCCGGCTGTACTGAGTGTGACTCTGATTTTTCTCTCCCTGACGATTGTTTTCGCGCAAGTTACTCCGCCGTTGCAGCCGGCTACAGGCCCGGGCGGTAAGCAGCACGTTCACGCCAGCGTGACCAAAACCCGGTACGGCAAGGGCGGGCAGGAGTACTGGATTTTTGAGCCTGACTCGCCCCGGCCGCGCACGGCGCCGGTGATTATTTTTCTACACGGTTGGGGTGGCATGAATCCTCTGTACTACGGTGCGTGGGTGGACCACCTTGTGAAACGTGGAAACATCGTGGTCTATCCGCGTTACCAGTCCAACCTGCTGACGCCGATCAGAGACTTCACCCCGAATACGCTCGCTGCAGTCAAAGATGCTCTTCATCGTTTGCAAACTGAGCGGGGACATGTGACTCCTGATTTGAATAAGTTTGCGACCGTGGGCCATTCGCTGGGTGGCGTGCTGGCGGCGAATGTGGCGGCGCTGGCGAGTGAATCGCATTTGCCGCGAGTGCGTGCCGTGATGTCCGTCGAACCCGGGATAACTGAGTCGCCGATCAACGTTTCGCTCGCAGATTTGAAGAAGATTCCGGCTGAGACGCTGTTGCTCGCCCTCGCCGGAGATCAGGATTCACTCGTTCGCGACGCAGACGCGAAGAGGATCTATTACGAATCGACCCGCGTCTCGACTCAGAACAAGGATTTCATCACGCTTGTTTCCGATTCACACGGGCAGCCAACGTTGCAGGCGAGCCATCGAGCACCGACGGCGATGGACAAGGATTACGACAATGGTGAAGGCGTCGGAGGATCGCCGGCCGGAACACCGGATCCGATTGGCGATACGCAAATATCAAGACGCGTGCGACCCGAGACGATGCTGGTGAACGCGCTGGATTACTACGGCACGTGGAAACTTTTCGACGGTCTGATCGACGCCGCCTTCACCGGCAAGAACCGCGAATACGCGCTCGGCAACACGCCACAACAACGCTTCATGGGCCTTTGGAGCGACGGCGTCCCGGTCAAAGAACTCAAAGTCACCGACAAACCGTAGCCGCAAAGGCACAAAAAGCACAAAAAATCGTGTAAATTCCTGCTTATAGAGAACAAGGGGGACGCGTATGAATAAGGTTTTGAGAATAATAGCGGTGTGGGTGGTGGCGGTTGGCGCTGCCGTTTCGGCTAATAGTCAGGAAGTCACGAAGGAAGTTACACAAAGTCAGACCACTGAAGCAGTGGTTGCTGATAAGCAGACGCCGAGTCAGCAAACTCCTACTCAGACGACGACCACTAAAACCTACGTTTTTCCATCCGGGCGGGAGCGTTTTAACCGGTACGTCAAGAGCAGTGTCGGTCCATTCCGCCTCGCGTACACTGGCTTTACAGCCGGAATCAACCAGTGGCGCGATCACCCGGAGGAGTGGGGACAGGGAATGGAAGGTTACGGTAAACGCTATGCTTCCAGTCTGGGCCAGAATGCGATTCAGCAGACGGTGACGTATGGCCTCGATATGGCGATAGGCCTCGACACAGGGTTTGAAAAGAGCAAGCGCGAAGGTTTCGCGGCACGCGCGAAAGATGCGTTGGCGCAGAACATCACGTCACGAACGAGAAGCGGGAACCGCGTGATCTCGCTGCCTCGTTTGGCTGGAGTCTATACGGGCGCAATCATCGCGCACGAAACGTGGTATCCGGACCGCTACGATTACAAAGACGGGCTCAAGAGTGGGACCACACAATTACTTACAGGATTCGGCATAAACCTCGTGCGCGAGTTTCTGTTCAACTGGTGACACGAGCCGGCCTAGTTTTTTGCGCCGAAGGCTGGTTTCAGCCCTCGGCGTTAGATACACGGAATTCCGGGCACACCTACAATGGCTACAATCTCGTCTGGTCCTCGCCGCGGACCAGCTCCCGCCAGGACCAGTCACAGGCTCGATCCATCTTCCGCTCCATCAACATGTAAGGCTAGGGTAGAGACAGTCGTCTCTCAGGTGATAACTTTTGTCACAAAGTTCTTGACTGCCGCCTCCGACCATGCATATTCTCCGGTCCCCATCACACCATCTACATAGATCTCCCCGAATGGATTCGTCTGCCCAAAAGGAGTCAGAACAAATGCGACATGCTCATCTATCGAGATCGTTTGTGTGGGCGGTGCTTATCATCGCGCTGGCATCCTCGGCCTGCCAACAGGTCGAGCCAAACACCGCAACCGCTTCCACCGCACCCGCGACCGCCGGAAATAACGGCAAGATACCGGTCACAACGTCGTCCGAAGAGGCCCGCAAGGAGTTTCTCGCCGGACGGGACCTATCTGAAAAACTCCGCATCACCGATTCTATCGCGCACTTCGACAAGGCAATCTCGCTCGATCCAAACTTCGCGCTCGCGGAGCTTCTTCGAGCAAACGTGTCGCCCACCACGAAAGAGTTCTTCGATCACTTGAAGAAAGCCGTCGCCCTCTCTGACAAAGCTTCAGACGGCGAGCGCATGCTGATCCAGGCCAACGAAGCCGGCGCCAATGGCGATCCGACGCAGCAGAAAGAGATCTTCGAAAAGCTCGTTGCTGCTTATCCAAACGATGAGCGTGCGCACTTCAATCTTGGCGGGTTTTACTTCGGCCAGCAGGATTTCACGCAGGCGATTAGTCATTACAAACGAGCAACCGAGCTCGCGCCTGACTATTCCACCGCCTTCAACATTCTCGGTTACGCTTACCGGCAGAACGAGGCTTACGGCGACGCTGAGAATGCGTTCAGGAAATACATCGAGCTCATCCCGAACGATCCGAACCCTTACGATTCCTACGCCGAGTTGTTGCTGAAGATGGGACGGTTTGATGAAGCGATCACGCAGTACAACAAAGCCCTCGCGATCGATTCCAACTTTATCAACTCGCATTTGGGAATCGCCGCTGCTTTGACGTACAAGGGAAAGGCGAGCGACGCGCAGGCGGAGTTGCAAAAGATGATGCAGAAGGCGCGCACCGATGGTGAGCGTCGAACCGCTTTATTCGGCCAGATGTTTGTGGCGCTCGATAGCGGTAAGCTGGACCAGGCGCTGGCGGAAGTCGAGAAGCAATATGCGGTCGCACAGAAGAACAACGACGCGGCGGCAATGACCGGCGATCTGCAACTGAAGGGAAACATCCTGCTCGAGGCAGGGAAGTACGATGCCGCGAAGCAGGCGTTTGATCAAGCGCTGAAGACGACGACGGATTCGGGTTTGTCGCAGCAGGTCAAAGACAACGCCGCGCGTTTCAGTCACTACAACTTCGCGCGCGTCGCAGTGGCTAAGAAAGATCTGGCTACGGCGAAAGCCGAAACGGACACTTACCGCAAAGGCGCCGAGGCAGCGAAGAACGCGAACCAACTGAAGCAGGTGCACGAGCTCGCCGGCCGGATCGCGCTTGAAGAGAAGAACTACGACACCGCGATTGCAGAACTCGGTCAGGCGAATACGCAAAATCCTGACGTGCTTTACCTGACAGCGCAGGCGTACAAAGGGAAGGGCGACGCCGCGAACGCCAAAGCATTCTTCACGAAGGCTGCAAAGTTCAACTCCTTACCACAGTTGAATTACGCCCTCGTGCGGAACAAAGCCGAGAAGGCCCTGGCGTCGTGAGCTAAGTTTTCAGCCACGGA
>Ga0126311_10001093_pt1 | contig 12826 bp, 7 predicted proteins | sample Plot61_FD_92539 | JGI IMG/M metagenome (GOLD analysis project Ga0126311, IMG submission 92539) | Serpentine soil microbial communities from UC McLaughlin Reserve, CA, USA - Plot61 | ecosystem: Environmental > Terrestrial > Soil > Grasslands | place: USA: UC McLaughlin Reserve, Lake County...
CGCCGACCTGGAGCAGCGCGCGGTAGAAGATGCCCTCGGCCGTAGACTTCTTGCCGCCCCACATCAGGCCGTTGATGAACTTGGTCACCAGCGGGCTGTTGTAAACCGGGTCGGCCAGCACGTCGCGTCTGTCAACAACTCTTCTTCTAGGCATAATCGGTTTTCAGTTTTATGTTTTCAGTTTTCAGTTAGCGGCCTTCAGCAACGGGCTGAAAACTCAAAACTGAAAACCGAAAACTGGTCTTACTTCTTGCCCTTGGCTGCGCCCGCGGCGGCTCCGCCCTTCGGGCGCTTCGCGCCGTACTTCGAGCGGCCCTGCTTGCGGTCGTTGACGCCGACCGAGTCGAGCGTGCCGCGTATGATGTGGTAGCGGACGCCCGGAAGGTCTTTGACGCGGCCGCCGCGTATGAGCACGATGGAGTGCTCCTGCAAGTTGTGGCCGACGCCGGGGATGTAGGTCGTGACCTCGATGCCGTTCGTCAGGCGCACGCGCGCGACCTTGCGAAGCGCCGAGTTCGGCTTCTTGGGGGTCTGCGTGTAGACGCGCGTGCAGACGCCGCGCTTCTGCGGCGACTCCTGTAGGGCGGGGCTCGCGGTCTTGTACTTCACGGCCTGACGGCCCTTGCGTACTAGCTGGTTGATGGTCGGCACTTGCTTCTCAGTCCTTCTTAAAAGGTTCGTCTCTCGGCCCTCGCGCCCCACAAGGCGCAAGAGGCTGCCCTTTCCTGCCTCTTACCGGAACCATTCGTCCGGCAGTCAGCGCAAGAGCGGCACGCCCTTGAATTTTTCTAATTAGTCAGGGATGTTCTGGCTTAAAGTGGTGCGGATTCCTGGCCTCCCCGCGGGGCCGAAACTTTTCTGTGGCGTCGCCTTTGTTAAAGGTGTCGGGGCTCTTCAGAGAAGGCCCGATTGCTGTCGCTCCCCGCCGCCTGAGCGCCCGAATCCTTAAGGAAACCGGCGGGGCTGCGGAGTTTACGCCACAATATTTGTCAACGGCTCTTGTCCCTTGGGACAGGGGCCGGGCGACGCCTCCACACCGGCAGAACTACCTGAGCGCCGCACTATTGGGAAAAGGACTATAAGTCCAAACGAGAGACTATACGTACGCCGCCCGACTCTGTCAAGCGTGGCCGGGGCGCTCCCGCCTCCGGGGCAAAATTTACGCCCCGCGGGCGTGTTTTCTGCTAAAGTCCGTGCCCGAAAGGCGAACAAACAGCGAACCCGGAAAGGCGAAAACTTTTGATGCGCTTCAACCCAGACGAGTACATCACCGTCCACGAGAGGATAGAGAAATTTTACGCCAAATTCCCGCAGGGGCGCATTCTAACCTCCATCGTCGAGCACAACGAGGAGACCGGCTTTATACTCATGCGCGCCGAAGTCTACCGGGCGTCCGACGACGCGCTCCCGGCCGCCACGGGCCACGCGTACGAGCTTCGCAGCGCGGGCCACGTGCAGGCCGGGTCATATGTTGAAGTCTGCGAGACTTCGAGCGTCGGCCGCGCGCTCGCGCTCCTCGGCTTCGAGGTGAGGCGCGGCGTCGCGAGCCGCGAGGAGGTCATACGCGGGGCCAGAAAACAGCAGGCCGCCGCGCCCGCGCCGCCCGCCGAGAGGAACGCGCCCGAGAGGACGCCCGCGGTCGCGGCGACGGCGACGCCCTCAACGCCGCCTCAGCCCGCCGTCCCGGCAGCGCCAGAGCTAGACGAGCAGATTTTGCAGGCCGCGGGCGAGTTGGGCTACGACGCCGCGAAGGTTCGCAAGTGGGTCAACCAGAAGCACGAGGTCACGGGCGGCCTCGACAGCCTCACGCCGCACGACAAGCGCGAAGTGCTCAAGATTTTTCAGGAGCAGGCAGGCCGCGCGCAGCAGAAGACCGCGCGCAAATAGACGGTTTACTGAACGTTTAGAGGCGGGCACCGGCCCGCCTCCGCGTGTCACATCGAAGCTCGCGGAGGCGGGCCGGTGCCCGCCTCTACGGTTGAAATACATTCAGACGAAAACCGCTTAGTCCGGCGCGACCTGAAACTGTTCCAGCTTGCCGTCGGGCGTCTCGTAAGTCCACGCCGAAAGCGTCCTGTCCTTGAGCTTCACGCTGTAGAAGCGCCCGACCATGCCGCCGCGAAGGCTCTGGCCGGTCTGCGTGAACTCCTGCGGCGCGCCTAGAGGCCCGAGGCTGCCGGCGAAGTCTTTGAGCGCCTGCTCGCCGAAGTAGAAGTTCGCGTCGTCGGTGAAGAGCGAGCGGTCGATGCTGCCGCGCTGTAGCCCCTCGAAAATCTTGCGCGCCTGCTCGGTCTTGCGGAGTGTCAAGGCGTCGCTCGCCGCGAACAGGAGCGAGGCGACGCCGTGCGCGATGTCGGAGGAGACGCCTATGGCGTCCTGATTCGTGAGCGCGACGACCGCCAGACGCTCGTCGGGGAAGACGACGTTCTCGGCCGTGAAGCCGGAGACCTCGCCGCCGTGCGAGAGGCTTCGACGCCCCGCCTCAGACCTCACGAAGAGGCCGAGCCCGTACCGCGTGCCGAGTCCGTTGTCGAGCACAATCTCCGTCTCAAGCTCTCGGTATGAGGAAGGCTTTAGAATCTTCCGCCCCATGACGGCTATGTCCCACTTCGCGAGGTCTTCGGCGGTCATGGCGAGTTCGGCGGCGGCGAACAACCAGCCCTTCCCCTCCTTCGGCGCGACGCGCGGCGGGCCGAGCGCGAAACGCTGGTAGCCGGTCGCGTCGGACTCGGTCAGCCGACCCTCGTCTATGTCCGCGACGCTCTTCATGCCGAGCGGCGCGAAGAACTTCTCGCGCAGGAACTGTAGGAGCGGCCGTCCGCTGACCTTCTCGACGACGGCCCCCGCGACGACGTAGCCCGTGTTGCTGTACTGCCACTTCGTCCCCGGCTCGAAGTCCAAAGGCTTGCGCGCCCACGCGTCCATGATTTTGCGTGAGGTGGCGGGCTGTTGCATGAAGAGCGGCACGTAGTCCTGCGGCCAGTAGTCCGTGTAGCCGGAGGTGTGCGAGAGCAGTTGGCGTATGCTGATTTCGTTCGCGCGCGTAAGTTCCGGGAAGTACTTCGAGAGCCTGTCTTCGAGCGAGAGCTTGCCCTGCTCCTGAAGTAGAAGAACCGCGGCGGCCGTGAACTGCTTGCTGACGGAGCCGATGCTGTAGCGCATGGTCGTCGCCGCGGCGACGCGCGGCTCAACGCGCGCGTCGCCGTAAGCCTTGAGGTAGACGACCTGTCCGTCCCTGACGACGGCGACCGACGCGCTCGGAACGCCCGACTTGGCGAGCGCGTCCGAAGCGAGCTTGTCCACCTTCTCGCGCAGGTCGGGCGAGAGCTGCGCCTGCGCCGCCGCGTGCGATACGGCGGCGGCGAGGACGGCGAAGGCTGCGAAGACTTGAAGGAGTCGGAGCGGTCGGAGTCGGGGTGGTCGGCGCATAGCTTCTCCCACGCGAAGAGTTGTCGCGGCGTTAGACGGAGCTTAAGGGTCAGCGAGACTGAACTCATAACGAGCGCCGCGCGAGGCTCGCCGTGACGGCGACCAGCTCGGCGAGCTCGACCGGCTTCGGGACGTGCATCTGGTAGCCGGAGCGGAGCGCCTGAAGGCGATCCTCCGTGCGCGCGTACGCCGTCAGCGCGACCGAGGGGACGCGCCCCCCGCCCTCCGCGGGCAGCGCGCGAATCTTCCGCATTAGCTCGTAGCCGTCCACGTCCGGCATGCCTATGTCGCTGATGATTACGTCGGGGACGGACGAGGAGATGGCTTCGAGTGCGTCGGCCGCGGAGCCCGCGACCGTCACCTCGGCCCCGCAGTTCGAGAGCCCGATTCTCAACATCTCAAGCGTGTCGCGCTCGTCGTCCACGATGAGAACCTTCGTCCCGTCGAGGCGGTCGGGGCACTCGTACGCCGGGAGCGTGTCGCGCGCGGCCGGGTGTACGCGCTCGCCCCCGTCGGTCTCCATGTAGACGGGCGCGACGGGCAGGATCACTGTGAAGGTGGAGCCGCGCCCCTCGCCCTCGCTGTCGGCGCGCACCGCGCCGCCGTGCAGCTCTACCAGGTGCCGGACTATCGAGAGCCCGAGCCCGAGCCCGCCGTGCTGCCGCGTTATCTTCTGGTCGGCCTGACGGAAGCGGTCAAAGACGTGCGGCAGGAACTCGTTGCTTATGCCCTGCCCCGTGTCGCTGACGGCGATCTCGACGTGCGAGTTGACGCGCGACAGGCGCACCTGCACGAGGCCGCCGCGCGGCGTGAACTTGACCGCGTTAGACAGGAGGTTCCAGACGACCTGCTGGAGCCTGACGGGGTCGCCCGCGACCGAGATGACGCCCGTGTCCATAATCTTACGTATCCGCACGCCCTTCGACTCCGCGCCGGGGCGCACGGCCTCCACGGCCGAGTCGATGAAGTTGTTCGGGTTGACGGCGCGCATGTCGAGGCGGAGCTTGCCCGTGATGATGCGCGACACGTCGAGCAGGTCGTCTATGAGCTGCGCCTGCGCGCGCGCGTTCCTCTCGATGGTCTCGTACGCGTTGCCGATGTTGTCCTCGTCGAACTGCCCCGTGCGGAGCATGTGCGCCCAGCCGAGGATGGCCGTCAAGGGCGTTCGAAGCTCGTGCGAGAGCATCGCGAGGAACTCGTCCTTGAGTCGGTTCGCCTCCTGCGTCTCGTGGTACAGGCGCTCGTTCTCCTGCGCGGCGCGCTCGGCCTGCTCGCGCTCGCGCCGCGCGGTCTCGTAGAGCCTCGCGTTGTCCATCGCGACCGCGGCCTGCGCCGAGAGGCCGGAGACTATCATCTCGTGGCGCGCGGTGAAGGCGCCCCGCTCCGGGTGCCCGAAGAAGAGCCCGCCGAGGACTTCGCCCGCGCGCGAGATGACGGGCACGGCGAGGTAGCTGACGACGGGCAGGTGCCCCTCGGGCATGCCGTAGTAGGGCGAGTTCTTCCCGTAGCGCGGGTCTTTGTGAACGTCGTCGATGCGTATGACTCCCTCGCCGCGGAAGGTCGGGCCGAAGAGGTCTGTGGCGCGCGGCATCGGGAAGTGCTCGAAGGCCGCGGCCGGGACGCCCGAGAGCGTGTAGAGCATGTAGGACGCGCCGCGCTCGTCGAGCACGTTGTAGAAGAACGAGCCGAAGCGCGCGTCCGTCAGCTCCGTCGCGGCGTCCGTGACGGCCTGCACGATGTTGTGTAGGTCGAGCTCTGCGGAGACGACGCGGCCGAGCTCGTTTATGGTGCTGAGCGCCTCGGTCTGCTCTCGGAGCGCCTGCTCAGTCTGCTTGCGACCCGTCATGTCCTGCACGACGCCGAGCATGCCCGTCACGCGCCCGGCCTCGTCGTAGAGCGCGCGCCCCTTCGCCAGAACCCAGCGCGTGTCGCCGCCTTCGGTGCCGACGACGCGGTACTCAATGTCGTAGTCGGTGTGCTCGGCCGCGGCGCGCTCGACCGCGACGCGCGCCGGCTCGCGGTCGTCCGCGTGTAGGAGGTCGCGCAGTTGCGCCCAGGTCATGTGCGCCCCCGGCGGGATGCCGAATATCTCCGCGGCCGTGTCGGATAGGGTGACCACGTCGGTGGCGGCGTCCCAGCTCCAGTCGCCGAGGCGCGCGGCCGCCAGCGCGAGGTTGAGTCGCTCGGCGGCCTCGTTGAGCGCGCGCTGCGCGCGCCTCTGCTCCGTGATGTCGCGCGCTATCTTCGACGCGCCGACGATGCCCCCGTCCGGCCCGAATATGGGAGAGACCGTGAGCGAGATGTCCAGGAGAGTGCCGTCCTTGTGTCGGCGCACGGTCTCGTAGTGCTCTATGCGGTCGCCCGCGCGTAGGCGCGCGAGTATGGTCGGCTCCTCGTCCATGTGGTCATCGGGGATGAGGATGGTGACGGGCTTGCCGACGACCTCGTCGGCCGTGTAGCCGAAGATGCGCTCGGCGCCCTTGTTCCAACTCATGATGACGCCTTCGAGCGACTTGCTGATGACGGCGTCTTCGGCCGACTCGATGATGGACGAGAGCCAGAAGGGCGCGAAGTCCTGGCGCAGCAGTCGCGCGCCCAAATCGTCCGCGGTCGTGTGCCCTTCGGGCGCGGGCGTCTGTGTCTGGTCGTCGGGCATAGGCGGAGATATACCGTGCGAAGACTGGGAACCAGATTACTCCGGGGGGAAGGGTTAAGGACGTAGCGGATTATACAGACGCCGCCCGATTATTTCCACGCGGCCGCCCGAGAGGCTCCGACTCACTCACACGAGTCTATCGCAGCAAGCTGCGGGGAACATACCCCGTAGAGATTTGAAATCTTCTTCCATGCTTCACCTGTAGGGCACACGGGCTGAGGCTTGCGGCGTGGGCAAGTTTACAGGCGAGAGGGACGTAGTTGGAAGAAATTTTCGGCGCGGGTTCGGAGACTCAGGGGCTGTTTGTAGTCTGAGGCTCGGGCGCTTGGTTTTGGGGCGCGTGGGTCTCGACGCGGAAGAGTGTGACGACGTGGTCGTTGCCGCTGGTGGCGAGCCATTGGCCGTCGGGGCTGAAGGCGACGGAGTGTATGTCGTCGGGGTGGTCTTCGAGGGTCTGTTGGAGCTGGCCGTCTGACGCCTGCCAGAGGCGCAGGTTTTTGCCTTTGAGGCGCGCGCCCGTCCAGTACTTCCAGAGCGTGATGAGTGCGCCGCGCTCGCGGCTGCCGGAGGCGACGAAGCGGCCGTCGGGGCTGAAGGCGACGGCGTAGACGTGTTCGGAGTCTCCCGCGAGCGCGCGGAGTTGCGCGCCGTCCGCGACGCGCCAGAGCCTCACGGTCGAGTCGTCGCCGCAGGTCGCGAGCGTCTGCGAGTCCGGGCTGAAGGCCAGCTCGACGATTGCTTCGGTGTGGCCTTCGAGCGTGCGCGCGAGGTCGCCCGTGTCCGCGCGCCAGAGTCGTGCGGTGTGGTCGAAGCTCCCGCTCGCGAGCCAGCGGCCGTCGGCGCTGAACTTCACAGACCAGACGTTGAGCGTGTGGCCCGTCAGGGTCTTCAAAGGCTCGCCGTCGGACGCGCGCCAGAGTCGAACGGTCTTGTCCTCGCCGCCGCTCGCGACGCGCGTGCCGTCCGCGCTGAACGCGACAGACCAGACAGTCCCCTCGTGCCCTTCGAGCGTGCGCGCGAGCGAGCCGTCGGCGAGACTCCAAATCCTTACGGCGCGGTCGTAGCTTCCGCTCGCGAGGTACTGCCCGTCGGGGCTGAACGCGATGGCGGTGACGCCTTCGGGGTGCGTGATGGTCTGCGCGAGCACGGCCTCGGGCATGCGCCAGAGCTTGACGGTCTTGTCCACGCTCGACGTTGCGAGGTATCGGCCGTCGGGGCTGAAGGCTATCTGCCAGACCTGCGCGGAGTGGCCCGCGAGCATCTTGTCCACGCGTGCGTCGATTGAAGGATTGCGCGCGACCTTCGGCGTGCTGCTACAGCTAAGACAGAAAGCGGCGGCGAGAGTTGCGAGGGCGAGGGTTCGTTTCATCCGTTCTTACCTACGAGGCTACTGCAAGGCCAAACACCTTACGACCCGCCGGCGCGGAATGTTCCCCCATTAAAAGTACTGAGTACTGAGTACTGAGTACTGAGTTAAAGGCGCTTGCTCTTAACTCAGTACTCAGTCCTCAGTACTCAGTACTATCCCTTTGTCTTACTGTCCGAACCTCTGCTGGTACTCGACCGACGTGATGAACGCCTTGACCATCTCGGCCGCGACGTAGTTGCCGCCGAACTGGTTGAGCTTACCGAGCCAGAAGCCGTAGCCCACGTCGTCCGGGTCTCTGCGCATGTAGCCGTGGTACTGCAACAGCACGAACGCCGCCCTGAGTTCCGCGTTCCTCACCGAGCCCGAGTCGGCCGCGCTGCGGAGTGCGGCCGCGCGGCCCGGAGCGCCGCCGCCCGCCCCGTTGTAAGCGTTGATCGCCTCCTGCCGCTCGGTCGGCGTCGGCGTCACGCCCGCCGACGCGAAGAGCGCGTCCACGTAAGAGTCGGCCGTCGTCTGCGGGAAGCGCGCGGCGAAGTCGGCGCGCGCGACGACGGCCGACGCGTACGCGAGCTTGTTCGAGGCGAGCAACTGCTCGTAGCCCGCCTGACCGACGACGACGCCCTCGCCCACGAAACGCTGGTGCGATATCAGCTCGCGGTACGCCATGCGCGAGGCGTTGTCCGAGCGGCGGCCGAACGCCACGCGCTGTACGCGTATCGCGTAGAAGCCCGTCTCCTGATACTCGATGGAGAGGTAGAACGCGGCCGAGACGTTGATGCGGCAGACGAGCAGGTCTCGGCTCCCGCAGTTCGTCGCCTGACTCGTCCAGAACGAGAGGCCGCCCGCGTCCGGCTCGCGGTTGAGAAAGTCTACGTAGTGCTGGCGCACGAAGAAGGACGCGTTGAAGGTCGGGTCTTTGACCGGGTTCGGCCCGTTCCCAGACTCGTTGCTCGTGATGGTGACGGTCGCCGCGCTCGGCGTGCCGACGGCCGCGCCCGTCGCGCCCGAGAGCTGCACCTGAAACGTCTCAAGCCCTTCGCCGTAAGCGTCGTCGGTGATGAAGACGTTGAAGGTCTTCGAGGTCTCGCCCGCATTGAAGCGAACCGTGCCGAGCGCGGTCGTGTAGTCGCTGCGGTCGTTGGCCGTGCCGTTGAGCGTCTGGAAGTCCACGGTGGACGCGCCCGTGCCGTCCGAGCGCGTGACGGTCAACTGCACGCTGCCCGCGCCTTCGGTGACGCGGTAGTCGGTCGCGCTGAACTGAACGGCGGGCGTCGGGCCGCCGGTCGTCGAGGCCGAGAGGCACGAGCCGAAGCTGTTAACGTAGTTCGTAATCTCGTCGCGCGAGAACTGGCAGAAGCTGAAGACCGTGTTCGCCAGCACGGTGCCCGACATTATCGTCAGCGCGCACTCGGCGTGGCCGACCTGCTCCGGGTGCTGCGCGCCGAAGTTGTGGCCCAGCTCGTGCGCGGGGACTATGTACTTCTGCGGGATGAGCGTCTGCCGTTCTGAGACGCCGACGGAGAACTCCTGCGTGCGGCAGACGACGCCGTTGGCGGGGACGCCGTTGATGGTGCCCTGACTGTAGGCGAGGCCGGTCTGAAAACCGTCTATGTCACGCCCCGTCCACATGTGTACTACGTCGCGCGTCTCGCTGCCCGCGGGCGCGGTGCCGGGCCGCCAACTGGCGCGAACCTGATCGAGCAAAGCGGACATGGTCGTCGCGTCGTAGGGGTCTGCCGAGGTCGTCCAGACGCGCTGGAATATGACCTTGAAGGTCATGCCTATCTCAGAACGGTAGACGCCGTTGACCTGGTTGACGATGCTTAAGATGTCGTTGTTGGCCGCGGCGGCGCTGTTGCCGCTGGCCTGAAAGTATTCGAAGTCGGCGTCGGTCGCGAGGTCGGCCTCGCGCGCGGGCGAGAGCACGGCCGCCTGCACGTTCGGCCCGGAGGAGCGCAAGAACTCTTCGTTGACCTTCTCGGCGAGCGTCTCGACGCCGCACAGGAGCGCGTCGCCGGGTATCACGTCCGACTCCCTGTAGAAGAGGAAGTCGCCGGGCGCGGCCTCATTCGTGTAGTGCGCGGCGGGCTCGACGAAGAACTTCTCGCCGCGCGCGATTATCATCCCCTCGATTGTCCCCCGGTCAATCGTGAAGCGCGCCTGACTCCCTTCCAGGCCCCCGACCGTGCCCTCGAAAGTGCGCGAAGGCTCGCGCGCCAACTCGACTATCTCGCCGCCTTCGCGGACGGCGACGGCGCGGTAGTTCGGCGCGCGCACGTCGTTGGGCGTGAGCCTCAGCTCGAACGTCCCCGCCGACGTTTCCAGCGTGAGCCGGCCCGTCTGCCTGACCCTCAGCTCCACGTCGGCCGGGCTCAGGCTCAGCGCGTCGTAGCTGCGCAGCGAGCGGCTTATCTGTTGGTGGAAGTTCGAGTCCTTCGTCTGCACGTGGCCCGCGGGCGAGAAGAGGGCCGAGCACGCGACCACGGCGCAGATGAAAAGTACCGGTGATGAGTAACGCGAGAAGCGTGGTCTGTACATAATGAAATCCCCTCGGATCGTTTGCCGTACGGGGCGGCGAAATTTCAAGTACCGTTAAATTTTTGGGGAGCTAATAAATTTTTGGGGAGCTAACGCAGACTCTGCCTGTGGGGGCCGCGGGGAGAGCGGCCGGGTGTAGCATTTTAATGCCGACCCGCTTCTGTACCGGCTAACACTTCGCACAGCGCGTGCCACGCGCCGCGCCGAGTGCCGGGGCGAACATTGCGCACGCTTCCGAACGTCCGACTTCGGACGCTTCGGCGCGGCGGATTACACAAGAGGTTACAAAACTATGGGGCGGGACTCATTGTGTGTGACGGGCGGCGCTCAGTGGCACGAGCACCGCCTACTAAGACAATAAAAGGCGGCGCGAAACGCTGTCAAGCACTTATTCCAACAGCGACCGTTTTAAAGTCACCCGCGAACGCTTTAAATTCACCCGAAACAAAGACTGGGAGTTGCGCGCCACTCACACAAACGCGACTTACAGCCGGGAGCGCGGGCATCCCTGCCCGCCTTGAGCGGCGTAGCCGCGAAGACTTAAGAAGCGCCTTCACTCAATGCCGAGTGAAGGCGCTTCTTACTTTCGCGCTCTAGCGCTCAAGGCGGGCTAGTGTGCCCGCGCTCCCAGGGAGAGGGTGCGCCTGAATGTGCGCCGCTTTAAGTCCTACCTCCGTTCAACACGAGGGCTTGTAGACTTTGCCGTCCTTCATGACGAAGGTGACTTGCTTGAGGGCGTTGATGTCTTCGAGCGGGTTGGCGGGGGTGGCGATGATGTCTGCGGCGAAGTCCGCGCGAATCGCGCCGCGCTGCTTCTCCATCCCGAGGAGGCGTGCGGAGTTGGTCGTCATCATGCGCAGGATTTCGGGGGGCTTCATGCCGACCTTGACGTAGTTTTCGAGGAAGTCGAGCGAGTACTGGCCGCGCGTCTTGGTCTTCGTGTCGAGTAGCACGTCGGTGCCGAAGGCCATGAGCGCGTCCACCTTGTGCGCGCGCACGAGGCGCTCGTAGAACATCGTGAAGAGCTGTGGGCTGTAGCCCTGCTCCTTCGCTATCGCTTCGGGGAAGTCGGTCCCGACGAGGAAGACTCCCTTCTCCTTCGCGAGCCGCAGGGTCTCTTCCGTCATGCCGGGGCCGTGCTCGACGGACGCGACGCCGCCGTTGATGGCGTTGCGCGCGTCGAGGTCTGTGTCGCAGTGGGCGGCGACTTTTAGTCCGCCCTCGGCGGCCTCCTCGACGATGAGTCGAACGTCGTCCGCCGAATACCTGTAGCCGCCGATTCCGCCGACGACAATCTTTATAACCTTCGCGCCGAAGTGCATGTTCTCGCGCACGGCCTTCTTCAGCTCGTCGCGCGTGTCCGCGAAGAGGTACTCCTCCTTGAACACGTCCGGCCTTCCGGGCCTGAGCTGCCACTGGCCGCCGAAGGGCGTGATTATCTTGCCCGAGTTGACGACGGTCGGGCCGGGTATCTGGCCGTTGTTGATGGCGAAGCGGAGTTGTGTGTCCGTGTAGTCGGGCGCGTTGCCCACGTCGCGTATCGTGGTGAAGCCGGATTCGAGCATCGTGCGCGCGTTTATCACGCCACGAATCATGCGCGTCCCGACGGGCATAAGCTCTTCGTGCCAAGGCGTGAGGCGCTGCTCCAAGTCCCACGTCGTAAGCATGTGCGAGTGGCAGTCGAAGAGGCCGGGGAGGACTGTCGAGCCGGAGAGGTCTATCACGCGCGCGCCCGCCGGTATCTGTAGCCCCGCGCCGACGGCCTTTATCTTCCCCGCCTCGACTATGATGACCTGATCGCGCGCGGCCGTGCCCGCCTCGGGGTCTACGAGCCGGCCCGCCTTAATGACGGTCACCTGCGCGCGCGCCGCCTGCGCGCCGAAGGCAAGCGTGAGCAGCGCGAGCCAGAGGATTCTCTTCATCGTGTTCGTTTCCCTTTCAGTACGTGATGGTGTTGGACGCGTGTCGGGTTTGTTGACGCGCCCGAAGCTTCGGTGCTTACAAGTTATAAACACCGCCGCGCGCCGAATTGTGAAGCCTTCGCGCGGACTCTCGACGAAATTTAAGACCGACGCGGGCACTCGGGCGCTTATGCCGGGAGCGCGGGCATCCCTGCCCGCCGAAGCGTGCAGCAAGCACGCTTAGCAAAGAACCGCGGACGCTCAAGCGTTGAGCGTCCGCGGTTCTCAGTCTTCGCGCTCTCGCGCTCAAGGCGGGCAGGGATGCCCGCGCTCCCGGCTTTAGAGTCGTATTGATGTGAACGCCGCAATAGCTCACATGTAACCCGCCCCGGCTTAAGGCGCGGGCGTGAAGCCCGTGAGCGGGTTGCCGTAGAAGGCGTCGGCCCTCCACGCGGCCTTGTCCCACGCGCCGTCCTGGTCGCCGATTATCGTCACGGGCACGATGAGGCGGTCGGTGCCGAGCTTGTTGGAGGCGGCGAGGCTCGTGTCGAGCTTGCCGCCGGGGCCGGCGGTGAACTTGATGTTGCGCGACAGCTTGTTGTTCCAGAGCAGCTTGAACTCGTACTCGCCGGGGTTCTTGTCGATCTGGTACAGCGCGCCGAACATGCCCGGCTCTTCGCCGGTCTTGTCCCACGCGCGCACGTTCCCGAAGGTGCAGAGGACGCGCGCCCACTTCGCCTTCTGCGGCGCCAGCTTCTCGTCCACGAACTGCGTGGTGTTGTTCTCCACGTCCGACTCGCAGCTCGGCTTGCCGACCTCCGTGCCGTCGTAGAACATCTTGCCCACCTCCTTGCCCTGGTAGAAGAGGTGCGGGTCGAACTTGTACGCCTCGCCGCGCACCCAGAAGGCGATCTTGAGGATGGGCCTCTCCCA
>Ga0126311_10001094_pt1 | contig 12822 bp, 8 predicted proteins | sample Plot61_FD_92539 | JGI IMG/M metagenome (GOLD analysis project Ga0126311, IMG submission 92539) | Serpentine soil microbial communities from UC McLaughlin Reserve, CA, USA - Plot61 | ecosystem: Environmental > Terrestrial > Soil > Grasslands | place: USA: UC McLaughlin Reserve, Lake County...
AGCTCCTCGACGACCTTCGTGCGGGCGCTGCGACCGGCGAGCTACGTCCCTTCTTCCTGAGCCTCGCCGCCTGGGAGTCCACGGCCGTCGCATGGAGCGATCCCGAGCTCGCTCACATCCTGCGCCGTGAGGCGGGGACAGAGGAGATGTCTTTCGAGGACTCGCTCATTCCTCATCCTGGAGCTAAAACAACCGACCGCTAGCCCGGCGTGTTGAAAGTCGACATTGCGTCGGCAGGATGGATAATGCTCTGATGCCGCGCGGAGATCAAGTACAACATCCATCGGGCTAGGGCAGGCTGCTCGAGCAGTGGCAGTACGAGGTGACCAGCGGCGGCCGCCTCTGGTACCTGATAGATGACGCCGATAAGACGATATGGCTCGTGATGGCGAGCACACGGCATCCGAAGGCGACCGAGTAGCCTCCAACTCGGCACCTCGGTCCTGTCGACGCGGCGCGTGCTCGGCGGCCATCTTGCGCTCGCTTCTCGAGGCGGGGAGCCCAGTGAGGCAACGGTTGCGGTCCTGCTCGCTAGTGCTCCACCACCTGAAGGCCACGCTGGCGCTCAACGTCGCTGTGGTCAGATGTCCCTTGTATGGCTGGGTGGACTGTTGTCACGAGATCCTCGCCGCCATTATGCTCACGAGCAGTTCAACGGTGGCGTGCCCTGTTCTGACACCTCCCTCCGCTGGGCCACAACTGCTGGCGATCACGATGAGGTGATAACCGTGTACCGACGTAAGGCTGCAGTACTCGCAGGGACGACGGTGATGCTCAGCGGCGCATTGACGGCGGTCGTTCCGGTGCAGGCCCATGCTGCCGGCTGCGTGCCGGTCGTGCGGTCCTACAGTCCTGTGTTGGCGATGAACCACAACGGCGCGCGCATTTTCGCCCGCACCGTGACCGTCTACAACCCGTGTGCGGACACGACGTGGACGATGGACATCCGGCCGTTCACCGCAGACCGAGGGATCACCGTTCGTACGCGCACCTCCAACACCTACGCCATCTCCTCCTCGTGGGGAGCTCCCTACGTGGCGGGATTCAAGGCGCGCTGACACCGGTTCCCGCCCCAAAGCGCGGCCGGGTGGTATGCGCCTTCACGTCGCGGTCGCCTTGACAGAGAATCCGCCTCAGGCATACCGCGCCAAGCGTCGATCCTTCTTTGCCTACGTGCATATATGGCACAAACGCGCCTCTCAAATAGACAGGACCTCATGGCACAGCGCACGGTCGTCCAGCTGGTCGACGACATCGACGGAACCCCGATCACCGGCGACAATGGCGGGACGCTGACATTCGGTCTGGACGGCACGATGTACGAGATCGACCTGACCAAGAAGAACGCACAGCAGTTCCGGGACGCAGTGGGACCCTACGTTGCCAACGCCCGCCGCGTCGGCGGCAGCCGCAGTCGGCTTGCCGGTCCCACGGGTCGCAGCACCGGCGGCCCTGCCACGAAGCGAGACCCCGAGCAGACCAGAGCCATCAAGACCTGGGCCAAGGCCAACGGTCACAAGGTCGCCGAGCGGGCCCGCATTCCAGCCAGCGTCATCGACGCCTACGAGGCAGCTCACTAGTCGAAGGCCGCCAAAGCCCCGAGTCCATTCAAGATCCGGGACCTTGGTTCTCCCGAGCCACCGACTACGTCGATCGCGAGCCCCCGTGGCGTGCGTCGCCCAAGGACGGGTGGGGGCGGGTCCGCCCCTGGGCCGCGGGGTGGGAACGGCACCCTGCTGGGAGAATGCAGCATGGGAAGTACCTGGATCAGCGCCCTGGTCGTCCTCGTGTTCGTGCTCATCGGCGGCTACTTCTCGGCGTCCGAGCTGGCTCTGGTCTCGCTGCGTGACAGCCAGGTGCAGCGCCTGGCCGCCACCGGTCGGCGGGGGGCCCGGGTCGCGGCGCTCCGCGCGGACTCCAACCGGTTCCTGGCCGCGGTGCAGATCGGAGTCACGCTGGCCGGGTTCCTGTCGGCCGCGCTCGGCGGTCAGACCCTGTCGGTCAAGCTGACGCCGGTGCTGACCGAATGGGGCCTCCCCCGCGGCCTGGCGTCCACGGTCTCCCTCGTGCTCGTGACTGCGGTCATCTCCTACGTCTCCCTGGTCCTGGGCGAACTCGTCCCCAAGCGGCTGGCGCTGCAGAAGGCCGAGGGCATCTCGCTGTTCGTGGCCCCGGTCCTCGAGAAGGTGGCCGCGGCCGCCCGGCCGGTGATCTGGCTGCTGTCCCGCTCCACCAACGCGGTCGTCCGGCTGCTCGGCCTCGACCCGCACGCCGGCGGCGAGCAGGTCACCGAAGAAGAGCTGCGCGACCTGGTGAGCACCCACCAGGACCTGACGGTGGACGAGCGGCGGGTGCTGTCCGACGTCTTCTCAGCGAGCGACCGGCGGCTGAGCGAGGTCATGGTCCCGCGCACCGAGGTGGCCTTCCTGTCCGGGGCCACCTCGCTGGACGTCGCCGCTGACCAGGTGATGTCCCGGCCGCACTCGCGCTACCCGGTGATCGGCGAGGACGTCGACGATGTGCTCGGCTTCGTCCACGTGCGCGATCTGCTCACCGCCGTCCACCGGAACGCGGAGTCCGACGGACGCACCGTGGCCGATGTGGTCCGACCCGTCATCTCGCTGCCAGGGACCAAGCCGCTGCTTCCGACACTGATGCTGTTGCGGCGAGGGGGCGGACACCTCGCGATCGTCGTCGACGAGTACGGCGGCACCGACGGAATCGTCACCCTCGAGGACCTGATCGAGGAGCTGGTCGGTGAGATCGAGGACGAGTACGACGTGCCGGAGGCCGGCGCCGAAGACGGAAGGAGCCTGAGCGCGGAGCTGCCTGCACAGCTGCACGCGGACGAGGTCCGCGAGCGTCTCGGCTTCGCGCTGCCGCCGGAGCGGTACGAGACGCTCGGCGGGTTCATCATGCACCGGCTGGGGCGCATCCCGGCGGTCGGGGACTTCGTCGACGAGCTCGGCCACCGGTTCACCGTCACCAAGGTCGACGGGCATCGTCCCGTGCTGGTTCGGGTCACCCCGACTCCGGAGGAGGCGGCCGGCTCAGACGGCGGATGACTGCTCATCGGCGCCGGGCGGGGCGCCTCCTCAGCCCGCTAACGGCATAAGGCAACCATTGCACCGGCTCCCCCCGGTGTGGCGAAAGCCAAGTATCCTCACGGACCGGTCACCGAGCCGCGACCGCGCCCCGGATGAAGTCGGTCACGTCGGCGATGACCTTGTCCGAGTTGAGCTCGTTGAAGAGCTCGTGACGACCCTCGGGATAGGTCTTCTCCACGAACCGTGAGCCGCGAAGGTGCTCCACGCCCGCCTGGGCGCCCTCGATGGGAACCAGCTGGTCGTCCTCACCGTGGATCCAGAGCAGCGGCAGGTCCCCCAGGCTCGGGCCGTTGGCGATGCTCTCTACCCCGCGCTGGATTGCCTCTAGGGTGGCGCGCTTGAAGGGCCCGTGCCAGACCAGTGGGTCGGCGCTGTACTTCTCGCCCACGGCGGGGTCCCGCGACAGCGTCGTGGGGTCGAGTGGGGTGTCCGGGATCACCTCGAGGCCCAGCAGTTCCTCAGCGGCGCTCCACCTGCCCACCACCGGGCTGGCGAGCACCAGCGCGGCGAGGCTGCCCCCGTAGCGCTGCGCATAACGGGCGGCGATCAAACCGCCCATGGAGTGGCCCAGCAGCACGACCGGCAGACCCGGACTTTCTTGACGTGCCCTCTCGTCCAGCCCGTGAAGGTCAGTGACAACGTCCTCGAAGTCCTCGACGAGGACGCGTTCGCCCGCGCTCTTCCCATGGCCTACGTGGTCGACCGCGAAGACCGTGGCGCCATGACGCACTAGGGCGTCCGCGACGTCCTCGTACCGTCCGATGTGCTCGCCGTAGCCGTGTGCGATAAGGACCACATGCGTGGGTCGGTCACCGCCGCCCCAGGTCCGCGCCACGAGTTCGCCCTCGAGCCCGGCATAGGTCCATTCGCGGGAGTCCACCATCTGTGCTCCTTCTTCGTGTCGCGCCTAGCCGGCCACGGCTGGCACCGGCTCGTCGAGTGTGCCCCCCTCGGGATCCCCGTCAAGCCGCCGGGCGGCCATGCGCCACCCCTGGTTCCAGCACAGCCGTAGCCCTGGGTCGACGTACGGGCACGCCCGCGCGGGCGCACCGTCCCGGAAAGCCGCGGCACCCATCATCACTGCCCGCTGCGCGGCCCGTTGACGGGCCGCGCGCGAGGTATCCCCCCGTGTCACCTGCGAAGGCTATCCGCCACGAGATATCCGTGCGCTTTTGTCTCATTAAGGTCACGGTGTCGTAGGTGCTGAGCGGCCGGCTTGGTGAAGGCAAAGGGCGCACTCCTTTCAGGTCTGGGTGATCTGGATGGTGGTGGTCAACGAGGCATTGGAGTCTCCGCCGACCCACACGTCGAAGAGAGCGGCGTCGGTCACCCAGTCGCGGACGGCCGCGTTCCAGTACCGCCGCTGATCTGGACCAACCGCGAACGAAAGGGTCCGTGACTCCCCCGCTGCGAGCGTGACCCTCTGGAAACCTTTCAGCTCTCGGACCGGTCGCGATGCACTGCCGTAGCGCTGGTGCAGGTAGAGCTGGACCACCTCGTCGGCGTCGCAGTCCCCGGTGTTCGTCACCTCTACGGACACCGTGACTGTCCCTTCCGTGGTGGTGCTGGGCTGATCCACGGTGAGGTTGGCGTACTCGAACCGGCCGTAGCTGAGTCCGTGCCCGAAGGCGAACAGTGGTGTGCTTGCTTCGTCCCAGTAGCGGCGGCCCTGGTTCTCGGGCTCGTGTGAACGCGTGTGGGCGTAGATCATCGGCACCTGCCCCACGGTTCGGGGCCAGGTGAAGGGCAGCTTGCCGCCGGGCGAGACGTCACCGAACAGCAGGTTCGCCACCGCCGCGCCGCCCTGGGTTCCGGGATACCAGATGTCGAGGATCGCGGGGACGTTCTCAGCCGGCCAGCGCAGGTCGAGGGGACGCCCGTTCATAACGAGCAGGACGACCGGAGTTCCGGTCGCGACGACGACCTGGAGCAGCTCGAGCTGACGTCCGGGCAGCTCGAGCGAGGACCGTGAGGCCATCTCCCCGATCATGTTCTGCCACTCGCCCACCACGACGATGGCGACGTCGGCTCCTCGGGCGAGCTCGACCGCCTGCTCGAACTCGGCGTCCGTGTCGAACCCTTGAGGGTCGTTCGGCGTGTTGTTCCCATGCATGTCGAACAGCGACGGGAACTCGCGCTGCACCACCGGCACGCCGCGGGCGTAGTCCACGCGGAGGGCGTCGCCGGCCCTCGCGCGAATGCCCTGGAGCACGGTCACCGTCTCGTCCAGGTCGTAGGCGAACACCCAGGGCCCGAGCGTGTCGCGTGGAGAGTCGGCGAGCGGTCCGATGACGGCGATCGAGCTGAGCGCGTTGGCGTCGAGCGGCAGCAGCTCCCCCTCGTTGCGCAGCAGCACCGCGGATCGCTCGGCAGCCACCCGTGCCACGCCGCGGTGGGCCGGATCGGCGAGCACCTCACGGGCGCGGTCCTCGTCGACGTACGGGGCGTCCAGCAGGCCGAGGCGGATCTTCCCCTCCAGGATGCGCCGCACGCTCGCGTCGATCGTCTCGGAATCCGTCGCGCCTGACTCCAGCGCCTCCGGCAGCCGGGCGTAGGCGGCATCGAAGATGGCCATCTCCATGTCGACCCCGGCGTTGAGACCCCGCGCCCCGGCGTCGGTCAGGTCGGCGGCGAAGCCGTGGGTCAGAAGGCTGCGCACGGCGTTCGCGTCGCTGACGACGAAGCCGTCGAACCCCCAGGACTGGCGCAGCACCTCCCTCAACAGCCAGCGGTTGCCAGTTGCGGGGATGCCGTTGAGGTCCATGTACGCCGTCATGACGTTGCCGGCGCCCGCCTCGAGAGCCGCCACGAACGGCGGGAAGACGACGTTCCACAGCTCGGAGTCGGAGACGTTGACCTCGTCGTAGTCGCGGCCACCGAGCGCGTACCCATACCCGGCGAAGTGCTTGGGGCCCGCGATGACCCGCTCGGGCGTGCCCAGCTCCGCGCCTTGGAAGCCGCGGACCTGGGCGGCGGCCACGACAGCACCGAGGTAGGGGTCTTCTCCGGCGCCTTCGACGATCCGGCCCCAGCGCGGGTCGCGGGCGATATCGACCATCGGGGCGAAGGTCCAGTGGATACCGACCGCGCGGGCCTCGCGGGCCGCCACCGCCTGCCCCCGCTCGATGGTCTGCGGGTCCCATGAGGCCGCCATGGCGATCGGCACCGGCAGGATCGTGCGCAGGCCGTGGATGACGTCGAAGCCGAACAGCAGCGGGATGCCGAAGCGGTTGCCTTCGACCGCGAGCCGTTGGAGCCGGTTGATCTCGGCCGGATCAGTCATGAACAACAGCGAACCGGCGGCGCCCTGCTGCAGCTTCGACTCCACCATCCCGCGCTGCCCCTCGGCGTCGAAGTCTCCCACCGGCGCATCCTCGGGCAGTCGGAAGTAGAAGTACTGCGTCAGCTGACCGGCCTTCTCCGCCGGTGTCATCTGAGCCAGCAGCTCGTCGACGCGCGCCTGGATCGTCATCCCGTCTCCCTCCGAGGTCCTGCTCGATGAGGCAGTGTGTCGCGCTTCGGTCCTTCAAGCAGTTCCGAGCTGAAGGGTTGACACGGCGTCCCCCGGTAGACGCGCAGACCGGGGCAGGATGTCGGCATGGCTGAGGAAGAGCGGGTCGGCGTGCGGCTGACAAACCTGGACCAGCCGCTGTACGCGGACGCCGGCGCCAGCAAGCGCGACCTGGTGGACTACTTGGACGCCGTCGCGGACCGGTTCGTGCCCGTCCTCGCCGGACGCGCCTTGAGCGTTCTTCGGATACTGCGGGGGCAGGCGCCGTTCATGCAGAAGAACCTGCCGGCCTACGCCCCGGAGTCCATTCCGACGTTGGACGTCGCGACCCAGGACGGCAAACGGGTGGTTCGCTATCCCGTCTGCGACGACCGGGCGACCCTCTTGTGGTTCGCGAACCAGCGAGCGGTGGAGTACCACCCGACCCTGTTCCGCGGACATGACTTTGATGCACCCACCCATCTTGTGGTCGACCTTGACCCGCCCGAGGGCTCCGACGCATTCGCGCACGCGGTGCGGGGCGCGCGCCTGGTGCGGCAGGCGCTCAGCGACGTGGCCCTGACGGCGCTGGTCAAGACCAGTGGGGCAAAGGGCGTACACGTCGTCGTCCCACTGGCGCCTGGGCAGTCGGCGGCGGACGTGGCCGCCGCCACGCGTGCGCTGGCGGCGCGCGCGGAGCGGCTGGACCCGAAGCTGACCACGACAGCCTTCGTCGTCGAGGACCGCAGGGGCAAGGTTTTCCTCGACGCGACGCGAGCCGGTGGGGCGACCGTCGTGGCGGCCTACAGCCCGAGAGTGCGGCCGGGAGTCCCGGTGTCGTTCCCGCTGGCGTGGGACGACCTCGAGAACGCGTCCCCGGCCGACTTCACCATCGCGACCGTCCCAAGACTGCTGCGGGACGCCGACCCGTGGACCACCCTGATGCCGCCGCCACAGATCCTGGACCGCGGACTCGTCGAGGAGGGGCACACCATCCCGGTCGCCCGCGTGGCGGCGATGCATGCGGGAAAGCGTCGCGCGCGAGCCCGGCGGGCTGCGGAACCGGACCACTGAGGAGCGGTCGGTCCACGGCCCCGTGCAGCCGGCATCGCACATCTGGGCGCGGCCGTCACGGACCGCGACGGCTGCGGTGCGTTCGGACGAACCACAGTCGAGGGCGGGTCGTCGAGCGCGGCGGTCCCCTACGTTTGCCTTAGCCGCCGACGCGCCCCACCTGCCCCCTGCGAGGGCGCGTCGGCGGCGACTCACCCTCGCAGGGATTGTGCGGACCTGTCGCCGAGGGACAAATACGGGCAGCCGCGGCGTCGCCCGTCACGAATGCAGCCATCCACGGCCGGCGAGCGACGCCGGGGTTGGTGGTCGGCCGGGGAGGTGCGTACGCACGCAGTGACCGGCGGCCGGGGGGTTGGCCCCGGCCGCCGGTCAGTGCGGGTAGTGCGAACTGCTCTGGATCAGCCGATCTCAGCCGGCGCGACGCACGGCGCCTGCGGGCCGTTGACGATCCCGCCCGCGACGTCCGGTGCCTCGAAGATGGTCATCTCCGCGCCTGACGCGGCCGGTCCGAGCCACAGGGCGCGGGACTCGGCGGCCATCGCCTTGGTGACGTCCGCCGTCCTGACGGCTCCCGCGGCGGTGCGCAGGGTGTACGTCGCGGTGTAGTCGCCGGTAGCGGTGATCGCCAGAACTCCGTCGCCGGGAGCGCGCAGGGTGCGCCGCCCGTTGAAGAACAGCTGCGGGTTGACCAGCCGCTGCTCGAGCTCGTTCTGGGACATCGCGTTCCCGTCGGCATTGAGCGCCTTACCCGTGACTTGGACCACGCCATTACCGAGGTTGACCGGCTTGGACGCCGTGATGTTGGCGACGGTGGTCCGCTCGGTCAGGCCCGTGGCGGCATTGGTGATGCGCACGATGTCACCGGCCCGGACGTTGGGCGTCTGGGTGCCAGTCAGCCAGCAGCCGCCGCCGGGGTGGTTGACCTCCGCCATCCCGTCGTCGCCGACCACGATCGTGTCGGAGACGCCGACCAGCTTGCCGGCGCGGACAACGCTGAAGAACACGCGCTCGCCCGGCGCGTACCCCTCGGCCGACACGAAGTCTCGCGAGGGGAACGCCGTCAGCGAGTGCGTCGCCTGCGGCGCGACGCCCGCGTCGGGTCCCGGGGCCGAGTCGGCGGCTGGGAGCGCCGGGGGCACCACGACGGTCGAGGTGCCCTCGAGCGGGGCGGTGCACGGGGCCTCGGGGCCGGGTGCGACGTCCGGGCCGTTCTCGTAGATCGTGAGCTCCGTGCCAGCGTCCGGGTTGCGGCCCAGCCACAGAACGCGCGACTCGGCCTTGAGCGCCTTGGCGACGTCCCCGGTCGTTGCAGTGCCCGTGAGCCGCGGGTACCGGACGGTCCAGTTGTAGCTGCCGACGGCGTCGTAGCTGATGGTGGTGTCGCGCGGCGCGCGAAGGTCGCGGCGGCCGTTGATCGAGAACTTGTCCTTGTCGATCAGGCGCTGCTCGATCTGCGCGAGCGGGAGCCGCTGGGTCGTTGGAACGCCATTGGCGTCGAGCGTTCGTGCGGTGCCGTGGATGGTCACCACAGTGCGACCGGTGGCGGGATCCAGTTCCAGCGCCGGCTTGGTTGCCGTCACGGCGGCGGTCGTCGTCGTGTCGTCGTTGATCTGCGTCGCCGCCGCAGGATCGCCCGGGTCGTCCTGGTACACGCGGACCTTGTCGCCGGGCCGGATGTCCGGCGTCACGGTGTCCCAGCATCCCCCACCGGGGTGGTTGACCTCCACGATGCCGTCCAAACCCGGCACCACCTCCGTCGACGTCGCGACGACGTGGCCGCCGCGGATGACCTGCACGAACGCGGACACGCCTGGCGCGTACCCGCTCGCGGACACGAAGTCGCGCGCCGGAAACGAGATGACCTCGTGGCCCGGGGCCGGCGGCTCCGCCGCCATGGCCGGCGTGGCGACGGCTGCGGAGGTGAGCAGCAGCGTTCCGGCTGCTCCTAGTGCCAGCTTCCTAGCACGGGACTGCATGTCGTTCTTCACGATCAGTGGCTCCTTGCGTTTCGGCGGTTGGTCCGACCTGCTCACAACAGGAGAGACCGCGGCCGTGACACCAACGTCAAACTTTCCCGAGGGACAAATCAACGCATGTTGCGGGCAGGGGCAGCCTTCCGTCGGGTAGGCCAGGCGCCGCCGAGATCCGTTGATGGGCTCCGGAACCGGGCACTGAAGGCCCGTCGACCCGATACGCACGGTGATCCCAAGCTACGCTGCGCGGCGATGCAGCACGGCCCGAGACAACAAAGCAGCTGGGTTCGATTCAGCCATCAATCGTTTGATTCTCAACATCATGGCGCAGCGCAGGCCATGACTCGTCGTGCGGTTCCGTTGCGCCGCACGCGCGAGCGGACCGCCACGATCGGGACAAAGGCGCCTCGTACGTCATCTAAGTGTTAAACGATCTATAGCGTCTCGCCGCGATGTACAGCGTGCAGCGCCCATCAGGCCTCAGGGCGGCGGCAGGCCGGCCGAACACTGCGTCGCTACGCCGCAGTGCTGCTGGCTTAGGGAAAGTATATAGATAGACTTTGACAATCGGCGCGGACCGGCTCGCTGTGTTCTCGATGTGGTGACGTAACCCCCACTGAAGGACACGCGAGCAGCCGAGCTGCCTCGTCGGTCGGAGTAGTGCGGAACCTAGCGGTGGCCGTCTGGTGATCCTTGGGCGGCTGCTCGTCGCGCTGGAGAGGGACGGCGCGCATCTTGGTGTGCCGGAATGCCTCTGTTACCTATGCAGCGCAGGCCGTACAATTCGTGACGATGCCGATGCATCCCCGTCAACCCGCCGCAATCGGGCAGTCTGCGGGGCGGTGGCCCCTCAGATGAGGGGTGCGCCTGTGCGCCAGCCCCGAACCATGACTATCTGACCCTGTCATGGCGCCGTCAGACTTGCGCCAAGCGCCTAGCCCGTCTGGGTCATTGTGATCCCTAGCTTGGAGCACACACAGTTAGGGCGTCGACTTGCCCCCGGGCACAGAGCAACAGATTGCCGGAGTATAGGTTCACCCTCGTCCGGACTCGTCGGCGCCGCGCTCGCTTGTTATATAGCAACGTCCGAGCCCAACTTGGCCCGGTGGCGCGCGACGCGGCCTTCGCTCCCCGCCCATCTCGGAGGTTCACCATGTCCGCTTTCTCCCGCCCGCGCCCAGCCAGCCGTAGGTCACTTGTCGCCGGCGTCAAAGGACCCGTCATGTCTTACTCCGCGAGCTCCCGTTCCCGCCGCAGCGCGCGTGCCGCAGTGGCCGCAGGCGTCGCTGGTCTGACGATCCTGGGCGCGCCGAACGCGTTCGCCCTCCGTAGCCCGGTGGGGCCCATCGACGCCACCACGGGGTTCCCGTCCTACGTCACCGACGACGCCGGCACCAGCCTGGATCTGTGTCTGGACTCCCCGTTCTGCCTCGGAACGAGGGCGGAGCTGACCGCTCCTGAGGGGGAGGCGTTCTGGTGGAACTCAGAGGCGACGATGCCGACGAGTGGCGGGTCCGCGCTAATGGTCCTGGCCGTCGAGGCGGCCTACGGCGGCGCCACCGCCGGTACGGAAAGCGCCTTCAGCCGGGTGCGCTTCCGCATCGACGTCGCAAAGCCAGGCCATTACACCGTGCGGTACCCGTACGGGTCGCAGGAGTACGACGTCACCACGACCGGCCGCCGTGCGATCAACGACACTGCCGACATCGGCTGCGTCTCCGCCGGAACCTTTGATCCTTGCACACCCGCGCGGTTCGCGTTCGTCGCCCAGGGGCCGATCACCAACTACCTCAAGTGGGACCCGGACGCCCTGCCCGCGACCCCTGCCGGGTTCATCGGCGACGCCAACACCCCCCACCGGGTCGTCGGCGGGGCTTCGAGCGTCTTCCGCGTCGAGGGCCCGGACGTCGGCGGTCCCGGCGTGCACTTCGTCGAGACCAACCTCATGACCGTGCAGGGCCGTCTCGCCTCGACGCCCGATGCTCCGCCGCCCACGGACCAGACACCGGCGGCGGCACCGGCCACGGTGACGGCCACCGCCGTCAGCTCGACTCAGATCAACGTGTCCTGGAGCGCGGTGACCGGCGCGGCCGGCTACCGGGTCTACCGGGACGACGCCCCAGTGCCGGTGGGCCCGCAGCAGGCCGGCACGACATACTCCGACACTGGGCTGCCACCGTCCTCCGCGCACCGGTACCGGGTGACCTCGGTCGACGCCGCCGGCAACGAGTCCGCGCTGTCCACTGCGGTCGGTCAGGCCACCACGGCTGCCGCCGCCGGCGTGCCCGCCGCCGTGGTGAGCCCGACGAGCCTGCGGTTCGGGAACGTGAGGGTCGGCACTTCCCGGACGCTGACCACGACGGTCCGGAACGCAGGCACCGCTCCCCTGAACGTCACCGGCATGACCATGAGCGGCGCGGGCGCGGCCCGCTACGCCAGGAGCGGCGGGACCTGCAGCACTGCGACGCCCGTCGCGCAGGGGGCGAGCTGCACCGTCACGGTGAGGTACAGCCCGACGACCCGCAACGCGCGCTCGCTGGCGACGCTGACCATCAGCAGCAACGCCGGTGCAGACGCGATCGCGCTCAGCGGGCGCGCGAACTGACCGGTCCGCTAGGGGCGACGTGCCGCCGTATCGACCGCAGCCCGGTCGGTACGGCGGCACTGCGTCGTGATCACGTCCGCCTGCCGGCGGCGGCCGGACAATGCATGGGCTTCAGCGATAGGCAGCGAGCCATGGCCTGGAACTTGCCGCGGAGCGCAGACGTGCTCTGTGATAGGCCGACACACCGGAGGTGAAGCTTGTCGACATGCAATTCGTCGGCTAACCGATGGCGCACATGGGCGCATTATCACGCAGGCGGACATCCTACGCGTGGCCGGCGGAGCTGCTGTCCGCACGCGTGGGATGACACCGACAAGCCCCCCGGTCGCCCAGCTCCAGGCTGAGTCGCCGGCACCCTGGCGGGCGAGGACGCCCCCGGCCTACGGGCTGGGGGCCGCTTGCAGCCTTGCGCCCACAGTGGCGACGGTGCTGGTGTTCCCGGAGCCGTCGCTGGCCGAGACTCTGTAGGTGTAGAAGACACCGGGTCTTGCAGAGGTGTCGGTATAGGACACCTGGGGGCGGCGCCACCAGTCCGAGTCGGCTCGGACCGTGGCGATGGGAATAGTCGAGCCG
>Ga0126311_10001096_pt1 | contig 12815 bp, 7 predicted proteins | sample Plot61_FD_92539 | JGI IMG/M metagenome (GOLD analysis project Ga0126311, IMG submission 92539) | Serpentine soil microbial communities from UC McLaughlin Reserve, CA, USA - Plot61 | ecosystem: Environmental > Terrestrial > Soil > Grasslands | place: USA: UC McLaughlin Reserve, Lake County...
CTTCCATGTAACCGCACCGAACTCTTGCAAAGCAATTACTTCACTGCCGGCAAATACGTAACCTCTCTGTTTCTGTCCTGTGGAACTCAATTCTGCGATGATACGTCCCTGCAGGACTGAGGAGCGCAAATAATAGGTAGTGATCGAAGTCCCGGGAGGAGCGTCAATGCGTTTGATCTGTCTTTGGTCACCATCCTGTAGCAGGGTCGTAGTACTGTTCACCGCAGGGTTATAGATTGATCGGTTCTCACCTGCCGCATCATAGTTATATTGCAGGGTTCCGTCCTGCTTGAGCCTGCCGTCCGCGTCAAACTCCCAGGCAGGATCCTGACGTCGTTGGTTCAAGTACGTGGCGCTGAAAAGATCATCCTCGCTCCAATAACGACTAACGCGATTGGTCCGGTTACCAAACACGTCATGCTGGTACGTTTGCCGGTATGGGCCAGGCACTCCACCAGTCGTTGCGTTAACATAATCATTAGCCTCGCCTCCTGAATACGCGTCCTTAACCATGCTTACCTGGTCGTAACTGAAAGCACGGTCAAATCCCTGGTGCAGGGCAGTAATATTGTCGGCGAACTTCAAACTAGCATCCGCGTAATAGTGATACTGCGTTTTCATCACAGGGGCGGAACCCTGTGCCGGAGGTTTCGCCACCTCAAATTGACTCGGCAAAAGACGAGGATTGAATGATACAGCCAAGGCGTAGTTATTGCCGTAAGTCATGGCCTTTCTCGCGCCCCAAGCCCGGTATGAGAAGTTCGAAGCGTATTGCGATACGCCGGCGTAAAGCGTGTTTTGACCTGTGATTCCCGTATTGCGCCCAATGCTGTCGTAAGCATAAGCGAGCGCCATGTTTGTAGGGTCAGTAATCTTTTTCAATTGGTCCGCCAGATTGTATTCGTAAGCTACAGTTAAAGGACCTACGGCATTGAACGTGCGCGACTCTGAAGTCATACGGGAAAGCTGGTCGTAGTTATAGTTGGCGCTGCCAACCGCGTCGCTCATAGAAGTGCGATTGCCTGCCGCATCGTAACTGTAGCTTACGGGCAGAGGTATAAAGATGGGTGCGGGGGCCGCATAAGAGATTCCAGTGACCAGATGACGCGTGTTGTAACTGATGGTTTTCGAAGCGCCTCGAGCATCGGTGACCTTCTGGATCGTATCGTCCGCGTTGTAATTCCAGACTGTACTCGTCCCGATATCCTGTTGCGGAAGATGGCGACTCTTCACTCGAGCATAGCCGTCGTACGTTGTCCCCGTTTCCTGGCAAGTTCCACTGGGACAACTGCCATCGGCGGTCGGTGCACCCGCATATATCCTGGCACTGGTTATCTGATCGCGGGCGTTATACGTATTGACTGTGGTGGAATAGATGCTGCCGCCTTGCCAGTTGAGAATTTCGGTTTTAGCAGTCCGGCCCAGCACATCCGAGTAGATCTTTTGTTGCCGACGCTTCGGCACTCCTCCGTCCACGGTGCCTTCATCATTGAGCGTGACTACCGTGCCACCAGCACAGCCGCACCCTGCATAGCTGACCTCATTGGTCGTTCCATCGGGATTCGTGGTCACGCGCGGACGCCCTTGCCAGTCATAGGTCTGCTGTGTGTAGTAAAAGCCCGCGATGTCGTCGCCACTCGGCACCCATGAACTGTTGGTCTCGGTCGGATTGGACTGCTTCCAGGCACGGCCGATCTGATCGTAAATAGTATTAACGAGGCGATACCCGCCAGTGCTGCCCGGATGATTCCCGGCTGCGCCGACGATTCGACCCAGCCCATCCATCACCTGAATCGAATACAACTCATCAGCGGCGTTGTTTACTGTGGTAAAGCTGGCTACATAGTCTGGACCATACCAGAACCTTTTGTAAGCTCCATTGTTAGTGGTGGTGATCCGCTCCAGTTGTCCCAGATTGTTGTAAGTCATAGTGTGGATCGCGCCCTGCGATTGACCGGCCGGCGTGGGAGACTGTGTTTGTGTTGTCGCACCGAAATCAAAGTTGTACTTACCGTAGAAACTGAACCCATCGGCATCGGTTAGCGTCGTCGGATAGGCAAACGTGTTGCGATTCGTGTTGTCGGAGAATGAATCCGTATAGGTGATACCTTCCTGATGACCGGCTGGATCAGTGGTCGAAATCGGCGTACCAGTGTTGTAGTAGTTGGTGTAGGTAGTCAATTTCTTCGCTGCGTTGTTGAAATCGGTCACATCCCAACGAGAGACTGCGGTGACGTTCCCGCGCGCAGTGAAAGAGAGATTGTAATTAGCATCGTGCTGCGTAGCCGCCGCAGGCACTCCGTGCAGGCGGGCCGGCTCGTCATAAGCGTAAGTAATTTTGCGTTGATACTGGGCGGCATTTGTAAGGTGTACTGCCGATATCAACCCGATGATACGGCGATCGAGGTAAGCCTGGCTCAGGTTGTAATCGGTATAGGTTTCTCGAATCAGAGTGACGGCATCAGCAGCATACTCTCGCAGTATGTAAGGCAATCCATACTGTGCGTACGGCCCATAGTCGATCATCGTCCGCCGGCGATTGCCGCTGGCATCGTAGACGTTTGTCTCAGTGATTCGCGGATTCATTTCATAACTCACTGAGGTGCTGTCCTGGGTCCACGTGTTGGTGGTCCATTTCTGACGCACGCCGCCGGACCAGACCTCACTCAGCGTCGTCAATCCTTTTTGCCACCCGGTGCCATAGTACTCCCGGTAGACTGTTTCATCTGGTCGAGTCATCACACACCCACCATCGCCAGCGACGCTGTATGTGGTGATGAGCTGCGATGGGACTCCGTTGATGCCCGTCCAGTTATTCGCCGAAATGCGACTATCCGTCATACGAGGCACATCGCTCGCCGGCGTCTCGTACGTGAAGGTGGTTTCGCTACGCTGCAGCGCTCCAAAATAGTGTCTGGCCGTCTGAACTTGCAGGGAATTGGTGTAGTCGAAGGTGATGTGAGAAGTGTCATTCAGTGCCACTTGGGTTATTACGGGTAGCACTGTGCCATTTGATGTTCCGACCACAGCCACGTTCGAAAAACTCGACTGCAGCGTATGGGTGCCCCAGTTGAACCCAACCCACTGATGGGCGAGCTGCGTATTCCAGCTCTGCGTAATTGATAACAGGTTCGCGTTGCCGTCGTAGTTGAAGGTTATTACCCGCCCAAGCGTGTCGGTGATAGTTGTAATGCGACCAAGAGAATTGTTATTGACAATAATGTAGTTGCCGTTGCGGTCTTTTATTTCTACGCATCGATACTCGCCATTGATTTCCGAGAAACTCAGTTTAGTACCGTCGGTAGAGTGAACCAGCAAGGTTGAGCTGTTGTCAGTCAGCCGCAGATACGATGAGTCGGTCGCATCATAAATGTTCGACGAACCTACCTGTCGTAGTTCCACGCGCTGACCGCTGGGGGTAATCAGCAGATATGAAATTCTACCTGTCTGCGCATCGAAGACCTTGCGCTGTATGGTCGGAAAACCGAGACGAAACCCAGGACTGGGGAACCCGTTGTCTTCATCGAAATAGATGTATGGACCACTACGGGTCCAGATCATGGATGAATACGAGAGGGATAAACCAAGATCGAGTCCGGCGCGGCCCGGCAAACTCAGCAGCGACACACTCCAGCTCGCATCGCGCGTCAGCATGCCCTGGCCCGGTTGGTTGCGCGGGTCAATGCGTGCCGAGATAAGCGATGCGGCGTTGGCCGTGGCTGTGCCATTAGGAACGATGGAGGCTAGTAAGGTTGCAAACTCCCCTGACTCTTCGAACCCGCGTCGCACGTACTCGCGTCCGTGAGTTGGTACTAAAGCTTCCCACGTGGCCCAGCCACCGGAATCCGGATCACGCATCAAGTAAGTCTTATAGAGGTCATAAACGTACGAGTGAGCGTCCCGATTACGAACTGAATATTCCGCCGATTCAAACAACGTTCTGCCCAACTCGATTGCTGCCAACTTCACTGAACCTTGCCCCTGGCCATACGCAACGCGCAACTGGTCGTACCAGTAGGTAGTTTCGGAACTGGATGGATTACGACCGAAGGCAAAGGTGAAGAAATTCTGCACAAACTGATCGTCAAGCCCCGGTGGTGGCGAACTCACTCGCCTGCGTGCGTGCGCCCGTCGAATTTGATCCAACTTACGCGCCGGTCCTGGATCGCCCACGCGCCGGCCGTCCCACGGCGTACCAGTATTTTTCGGTGAACGTATGGTGGATGCGATCGGAGCTGGCGACTCTCGCTGTACCTGTGACTCGCTTTGTACAGCGTCAAGGTTGGGCAACGTACCTTCCGGCTTTGTGCGCAGCGGTCGCGCTTCCCGGCCGGAATCTTCGTTTTGGCCCTGAGTTGCTCCGCTTGCCAAATCCGGAAGCTTTGGGGTCAGCAGCAGGGAAATACAAACTGTTAAGGTAAGAGCAAGGCGCGGTGTGCGAGGGTACACGGACGAGTCCTCCAGTGAGATGTTTGGATCTCCACGTCGGCGAAATCCTAATTGTGCCCGCTTGTCAGTTAGAAGTTTCGGTCGTCCACGTCGACCTTCTGCACCGCAAACACTACGCGCATCGTGTCCGGGCGGCGGTCGAGTGAGGCGGGGACGAAGGCGGCATCCTGCCGTAATGCAGATTCAAATTCAGCCAGCATTCTTTTGTCACGCGGAGCCTGGACCACGTCCGCAAGCGACGCAGCGCCATTACTGAACACGTCGGCGACCACGATCATATCGTCAGCATCACCGTAGTAACTGTCATGCGGATGAGCGTAGGCGCGAGTCAGGGCCGCGAGTGCTCCTCCGGGATTCAGGCTGGGTGACTGTTCGGCAAAGGGCGCACGGCTGGCAGCGAAGCTTTCCGGAGTTACTGGTTTGTAGAGGTCGTATCCGGGTTCAGTGGTGTGAAGAAGAATTACGCCGCCATTAGCCTGGAGCGCCGCCTCACGAAGTGCGACAAAGTGGGGGCGAAGCGCGGAAAACATCAGGAAGAACATGATCACCGACGCAAAAGAGCCCACGGTGTAGGGCATCAAACGCGGCTCGAGGAAACGTGCGACACGATGGCCGATAGAAGGGTTAGGGGCTTGACGACGAGCGGCAGCTTCGATCGTGAGTAGATCAGAAATCGCATCGGCGAGACCTGCGGGCGCTGTGGGGCGCGTCATCAAACTCAGACTGCGACTCAGTGAGCGCAACTCCGCAACTTCGGCGCGACACACGGGGCAACGATCTAAATGCTCGTCGATCGCCACTCGAGTTGGCAGAGACAAACAATCGTCGATATATAACGAAAGCGTCTGTCTGGTTTCTTCGCAGGTAATAGAGGGCATCTTGATTACCAATACTATCGGATGGCTGACCTACCCCGGCTGCTCCCTTTTGTAAAGAAGCAACTTCGACAAGTCTAGGGCAACCCCTTCAGGCTTGAGGTGAGCGATGCGTCAACGGGTGTTGCTGGCCACGTTTTCAATACGCCCTCATCATGCCACTACGGAAGCCTTGATCCCCGCCGTTTCCTCACTTCGACCCATTTGGCACCGAGTTTGTGAGCCGGGGCGGATCAGCCATCCGAATTCCTTCCATTGCCGACTTCCGATTTCCGATTGCCAAGTTGAAGAGCCACCACGACCGTTCTTCAAAATTGGGAATCGGCAATTGGCACTTGGCAATTACAAAGAGCCTTCCAGCTTTCGCCGGAGTTCCTGGCGCCCGCGCGCCAGTCGAGACTTCACTGTGCCCACGTTAATGTCGAGCGCGGTCGCAATCTCTTCGTATGCAAAACCTTCAATGTCACGTAAAACTACTGCCTCTCGGTAGACTCGTCGCAAACTACTCAACGCCTTTTTCAGTGCTCGTTCTCGTTCACTCAGGAGAGTCTCCTGTTCGGGGTCTCTGGTGGTGTTGGATTTGAGCGTCGCCACCAACCCCAGTCGCCCATTTTCAGGTGCATCCAGCGAGACAGTGACATCACGGCGCCTGCGACGCCACCAGCGCCAGCGATTGCGCGCCTGATTGATAGCGATGCGGTAAATCCAGGTGCGCAGATCCGAGTCGCCCCGAAAGTGAACGATGCTCTGGAAAGCCCGCAGGAATGTTTCCTGTGTCAGATCGCGAGCTTCTTCACCGTTTTCGGTCAGGCGATAGAGCAAACCGTAAATTTCACCTGAGCGTTCGTTAACCAGTGTCTCAAAAGCCGCTTCGTCGCCACGCTTAAGTCTTTCAATGAACTGGGCCTCGGCCTGAGGCCGCACATCACTCCGGGCCGCCGGTGCGGCCTGCTCTAATTCCATTTGCCCGCGGAGGACTATTGGTTCTCCGTAGCTCACTGATCACCCCCTGGGGCGGGAACTAGAGCACTTAATAATTTTTGCCCTTTCCCGGACAGGCTGCCCCTTAGACAACCTTGCCGCCGCGTTTGTTCCCAAAGTTTTTTCTGAAAAAAGGCCATACACGTCTTGGATGCATTCACCGTCCAGCCGACTTTCAAGCGGCTTTCGCTGGGAACTCGCTTTACTAACCTGCCTTGACAAGTTTTTACACGCGCCATTAGAGTGACACTTTTTCGCTCATCATACACCCAGAGAACGCAGCCGACTATGTAGGCTTGCAGAGGACAACAAGTGGCAAAGTATAAGAAAAAGCGTGCGCGGGAGCTGCAGCACGATCGCTTCCGCGATACAACCATGGGCTTCTTCGACCGGCTTGGCGATGTGTTGGAGGGTCGAGGACGCACGATTCTCTATGCTATCGGCGGACTCATCCTCGCCAGTATCATAGTTATTGCGTTCGTCAGATGGAGTAATCGTAAGAGCGACGAAGCGCGCCAGGCCCTCGGACGCGCCATAACCATCTCTAACTCACCCGTTTTGACTAACCCGGTCGTGGGCAGTAATGAACCCACTTTCAACAGCGAGAAAGAACGAGCGCAACGTGCAATTGACGAATTTGAGAAGGTGGCTGCCAAATACGGAGAACCGTACAAATCGGAATCACGCTACTTCATTGCCTCAAACCGCCTGGTGGTCGATCGTCCAAAAGGCATGAGCGAGTTGGCCGAAATCAGCAACAGCCGAGTCGCGGAAGTCGCGGCCCTTTCGAAGTTCGCCCTCGCACAGGCAAATGAGAGTGACGGCAAATTCGATGATGCTGCAAAGCTGTACAGCGAGCTGGCGAGGCTCAACAATCCAGCCGTGACAGCCGAGACAGCAAATCTGCGGCTAGCCAAAGTCTATGAGAAACAGGGAAAGAAGAAGGAAGCTGCCGACCTTCTGTTCAATATCGTAGACGCATCGCGAAAGGCGAAAGGACCGGACAATCTTCCTTTGCCCACATCAGCCGCGGCGCGAGAAGCTGCCGACGAACTTAAAAAACTCGATCCAGACCGCTATGCACAACTTCCCGCCGATGCTTCCACGTTAGCTGGTTGATTCTCCCGTGCTTTAGGTAGAGAACGCGGAGATTAATGGACAACCTTACCCATTCACTCGTCGGACTCACTGCGGCCAGGGCGGGGTTGGAAAGATTGTCTCCAGGCGCAACCACTCTCTGCCTACTCGCGGCCAACGCGCCTGATGCGGACATTGTCGTGCTCGCGTTCGGTGACAGGTGGGCCTTTCTACAGCATCATCGCGGTATCACTCACGCGATCGTTGGCGTGATTGCGCTGGCGTTTCTGTTGCCACTCATTTTCTATTTTGTTGACCTGCTCTGGTCTCGTTTCCACAAACGCGAGCCGACGATAAAGCTAAAAGGTTTGTTGTTGGCGTCGTTTATCGTCAGCGCAACTCACCCGCTGCTTGATTGGACCAATAACTACGGAATTCGATTTCTGCTGCCGTGGAACGAGAAGTGGTTCTACGGGGATCTGGTTTTTATCGTGGATCCCTTTATGTGGCTTGTACTCGGCGGTGCATCGTTTCTCTTATCGGCAAAGACGAAGCCAGGGAAATTTATTTGGGGTTTAGTCGCGGCGGTGCTCACGTTTTTGATAGTCGCGAGTGGGCGAAGTAGTAGCTTACCCAACCCACGATTGATTGGGCTTTTATGGGTTGTGGCACTGGTCGCGCTGATCGTGCTGTTTGTGAAAGGAGCGAGGGAGCGTTGGGGCAGCCGGATCGCTTTAGTCGCGTTTGCCATAGTGCTGGGTTACTGGAGTTTGCTGGCGTTTGCTCATTCAAGAGCCACCGTGCGTGGGAGTGAGCAAGCTGCGCGGCTGGCGAGTGCAAATGGTGAAACTGTCGCGCGGCTGGCCGCGATGCCCAGACTCGCAGATCCATTTCGGTGGGACTGCGTCTTCGAAACAGATCGGGCGACGTATCGTTTCGACCTCGGGCTCTTTGACAAAGGACCGCCGGGCAAAATTGTTCGTTACGCAAAGGAATCGCCGGAATTGAAAGCAACGGTTTCACAGCAGCGGCCGGCTCGGATTTTCCTTGGTTTCGCGCGTTTCCCAGTGATGCAACTTGAAGATCCCGATTGCGCCACGCGAACTCTCGTTCAATTGGCCGACTTGCGTTACACTGAGCCCGGCGAATCGCGCGGCACTTTTTCTCTCCAGGTGCCCGTCGCTTGCCCGGTCGAGCAATAGAAGATGAACGAAACCAAAGAGTTTAATAGCCTGCCTGTCCTCTCCGAAGTACGAGAAGAACGCGAGCACGCGCAAAAGAGACCGACGATTGCCAGCGTGCGAGTTTCACCTGGTCCATACCTTGCACTCGCGAGCGTCGCGACATTCGTGGCTGCGCTCATGCTGCGTACCCATTACGAGGCCGCAGCTTTAATCCTGGTAGCAGCAGCGTGGCTGGTACTTCCAGTGCTCGCTTTGACGGATCGAATCGCTTTTGATGGAGTCGTGCTGCGGCGGCAAGGTCCGCTCGCGTCTTTTCTTCATCTGCTTTTCGGTTATAGAGAGCAACTTTCAGTCAACGACTTTGAGACTGTAGAGACTCAGGCTGTGCGTACGCTGCGACGTGGCGGGCGCGTTCGTTATCGCTATCGCACACAGATCACCGGCAAGAGTAAGGAGTTTGTGATCGTTTCCGGCGGACACTATTACCGCCAGTTCGTGCGCGAGCTATTTCCGTTGATCCACGAAAGCAAGCTGGACAACCGCAGCCGTGATTTGCGCGATTACCTGCATGATCCGGGTTTTCTGAATAAAAAGTCACAGCTATCGCAGCTTGCTTCGTCAGACTTGCTCGACATTACCCGGCCCGATTTCAAACTCGGCAGAAAGTTGAAGCGCCCCGTTAAGGCCCCGGAAACTCCGGCAACACCTGAAGAGATGGAAAGAGCACGGCTACTGCGTCGACTCGGAAACGAGCTGCGCGTCTCGGGCCGGCTTCGCGAGGCAGGGGAAGCGTTTCGTCGCGCGCTTAACGTGAGACCGCACGGCGCCTGGCTTATTTACGACTTTGCCCGGTTGTTGCGATCGCAAGCAAGCGCCCAGGCCGATGCCCGTTTGTTATCGAGAGCGCGAGCAGCGCTGCGACTCGCCAGCATCCGCGCGGAGAACGACGTCGTGCTGCTGCCGCTGATCGGCGAGAGCTTTTTGGAGTGCGGTGATGCGAGACATGCCAGGCGCGCTTTGCAGAAGGTCGTAGAGATTGATAGCGGGAACTTCAAAGCGCGTGTTGGACTTGCGGATATCGCACTACGGGAAGGCAAGTTGGCCCACGTTATTCATCATTATCACGAAGCCGCGCGCGTGAGTTCGGAGCAGGCCTTGGCGCGATACGCGACGAGCGAAGGCGATTACTACATGCAGTTGAATGACGATGACGACTATCTTGCCGCGGAGTTGCGGCGGATTAACTGGCTGCAAAGCGTCACTCGCATTCGTCGTCTCGCGTTACGCGTTACAAACGCGAGTGTGCTGCTTGCATTGGTTGCTGGTTTTATCGATCCGGTCGCGGGAAGTTTTGGCTGGTCGCTCGCGTCGTCGGCATTGATCATCTGGTTGTTGACTCTGCTCGGCACGCGCATGCTCTTCACCCGCTCCAAACCTCTAACATGATTTACAGGATTTACCATGATAATCATGATAAATCCTGTAATCCTGTCTATTGCTTTTTCCGTTTGGTCGCAGCTTTCTTCGCCACCGGGGCGGGCGTGATCGTTCGTGCCTGCTGCTCCGCCGCTGAGGCAACAGCATACGCCTGCTGCGGCTCCGGGTTCAGCAACGCATCCCAGCGATAACGCGAGCGCGTGTCGCGTCCTTCACGCAAACGCTTGAACACAAGTTTCACGACCTCGTTTACGATCCAGTTGTGATAGAACTCGCCCACTGAAGCAAACTCCGCATCAGGCGCCGGATTCATGAAGTCAATCGCGTAAGGCACTCCATCCTTGATCGCGAATTCCACCGTGTTGATGTCGTAGCCCAAGGCCGTGCAGAGCGTACGAACGTCCTTTGTCACTCGTTCCGCGAGTTCCGGCGCGAGGTAGTCAGGATTGTGAACGTATTGCTCGCCTGACAGGTATGGCTTCCGCGGATCGTAAGCCATGATCATCACTTCCTGCTGGCCGACGCAGTAGCAGCGGACGAACTGTTCGAACTCGATCGATTCCTGGAGCGTCATGCAGAGCGTGCCGGTCTTGTTGTACTCCGTCCAGAGCTCCTCGAGCGAATTGATTTTCGAGACGTTCTTCCAGCCGCCGCCATCGAATGGCTTCAAAAAAGCCGGCAGCCCGACGTAATCGACGATGCCCTGCCAGTCGAGTGGAAACTCGAGATTGCGCAGGCTTTCGCTGACGATGCCTTCAATGTAGTCCTGCTGCGGCAGCAGCACTGTCTTGGGAATCGCTACTCCCAGTTTCTTTCCCAGTGAATAGTTAAAGAATTTGTCGTCGGCCGACCACCAAAAGGGATTGTTGATAATGATAGTGCCTTCGAGCGCCATTCTTTTCAGCGTGGCGCGGTAAAACGGGACCTCATGCGAGATGCGATCGATAACTAAGTCATACTTCGGAGGGTCGTCGTGTCGAACGCCGCCGAGCTTGATGTACTCGGCGACAACATCGCCACGTCCCTGTTCATTAATGCCTTTGATTATTGCCTCGGGAAATGTTTTTTCCCGGCCAACAAGCACTCCTACCCGCTTCATATCAGTTATGTGTCCTTTCGCGAAAATCAAGGAAAATACCTGCGGCGATGTTGCTTGTCAAACAGGCATCCGTCACTGCTGCGGGCCGCATCCATGCAATTGTCATTGATGACTGGAGGGGCTTTTTAACGGGCCTATGTTACAATTCGGCCTCAATATCTGGCTTTCCCCGGTGGCGCCGCCGAGAATGCGGCGATCTGATTTCAAGGAGAACGTTTACATTTGCTTCGCCGATTTCTTGCCCTCATAGTTCTTGCTGCGTTCTTAGTCTCGATGGCCCTGGCCGGCCAAACACGAACAACGCCACAGGCCCCGGCCGCTAAACAAGAGACTAAACCAGACGCCAAGCCAAACAATAAACAAGACAACAACAAATATACCGCCGAGCAGATCGTCGAATCGGTGATCCTCGTCTACGGCACGCGTCCGGCCCTCGATCATATCCGGCGCAACGGCGTCGAGCGCGGCAAGATAACTCGTTACAACACCGAAGGTAACCCTGAAGAAGCAAACTACGAACGGCGCTTTATCCGCGGTGAGAACCTGGATAAAGACAAGATTCGCCTCGATCAGAAGCTGCCCACGATGGAGTACTCGCTGATCTTCGAAGATGGAAAACTGTGGGGACTCATCAATGGCGCAGCCTTCACGCCAAAACAGGACGCAGCGGCCAATTTCATTTCGCAGCATCACCACAGCATCGACTCTTTGTTGCGTTACAAGGAATGCGGTTCGACCATCACGCTAGTCGGCAAGGAACAGCAGAAAGGGCTCGAGCTTTTCGTAATTGATCTGGTCGATAAAGAGAAGCGAAAGACTCGTTATTACATCAGTGCGAAATCGCTTCGGGTGCTGTGGTTGGAATATGAGGAAGGCGATTCGGGCGGCACTCCCGTGAAATACACCCGCAAATTCCTCGATTATCGAGCAGTGCAACAGACCCTTGCGCCTTACCGGATCGTGCTCCTCGAAGACGGCCGGCAGAGCCAGGAAACACGCGTCCTCACGATCACTTACGGCGTAAAAGTCAGCGACTCCAGTTTCAAGAAGCCCGAAGGCTAGCCACAAAAGGCACAAAACGCACAAATGAAGTAAACTCTCGCAAGTTTTCTTTGCGTTTCTGTGCCTCTTCGTGGCCCTTTTGGAACCTTATTCAAGTCCACGCGTGTATTTCACCCGTGTGAGAGGTGAGAGCCTACCTGCCCTGATGAATACGTTAACTACCATCGAAGAGCTGGGCTTTGCGCCGGTCGTCCGGGACGAGATGGTGGAGGACACGACTTCCGATCATGCGTTGTTGGAAGCGACTCGAACAGGGGATCAGGACGCTTTTGCCGAATTGGTGAGTCGTTATCGGAATCAGATCACGAGCTATATCTACCGGATGACGAACGACTACGACGGCGCCGTGGATCTGGCCCAGGAGACGTTTGTGAGGGTTTACAGGGCTGCTGACAGGTATCAGAGAAGCTATGCGTTTTCGACTTACATCTACCGCATCGCTACCAACCTGGCTATCAGCGAGCTCAGAAAGCGAAAGCGACGCAAGCTTGTCTCGTTGACCGGGTTCTTTCAACCAACCGACGGCGGTGAGGCGAAGGAGTTAAATCCACCGGACGGGCGCCCCTTGCAGGATTCGGAACTGGTCGATACGGAACGGCGCAACGCGGTGCAACGCGCGATTAGCACGCTGCCGGAGAAGTATCGCGCGCC
>Ga0126311_10001097_pt1 | contig 12813 bp, 11 predicted proteins | sample Plot61_FD_92539 | JGI IMG/M metagenome (GOLD analysis project Ga0126311, IMG submission 92539) | Serpentine soil microbial communities from UC McLaughlin Reserve, CA, USA - Plot61 | ecosystem: Environmental > Terrestrial > Soil > Grasslands | place: USA: UC McLaughlin Reserve, Lake County...
GTCAGGGTCGGCGGTCAGCGCGGCCAGCGCAGCCGCCGCAGCGGCTTGCTCTGCTTCTCGTTTCGATGGACCAACCCCTCGGCCGAGAACGTGTTCGTCAAACGTCACCTCCACCACAAACGTCCGCGCGTGATCGGGTCCCTGCGTCGACACTGTCTGATAGTCCGGTGCCCGCCGGTAGCGCTCTTGGAGCAACTCCTGAAGGCGCCCCTTCGGGTTCGCGACGCCCTCGGCACTGGCCAGGATCTCTGGAGCATCGCGCTCAAGCAGGCGCATGACGAATCTTCTGGCCGCACCGAAGCCTCGGTCTAATGCCACGGCACCGATGACGGCTTCGAACGCCCCGGCGAGCATGCGGTCCCGGCTCCCTGGCCCCGGCCGCTCGCCCAGGCCCAGATAGAGATATGATCCGAGGTCGATCTCCCGCGCCCAACGCACCAATGTCTCGGCTCGCACCAAGGCAACCCGCCTTCGAGTCAGTTGTCCTTCATCGGCCTCAGGGTCGAGGTTGTACAGATATTCGGCGGCGACCGCACCCAGGACGGCGTCGCCCAAAAACTCGAGACGCTCGTTAGTCAAGGCCGCTGGACGCGCAGTCGAGACGCCCGCACTGGCAAGCTCGTGTAAGATCGAGCGATGGGTGAGGGCAGTCCGTAATAGACCCAGGTCCCGAAATCGAAAATGCAGCGCCCGCGCCAGCCGCGCCGCGTTGTCTGGGCCTACCGGGCGGGGCAGTTTCTTGCCGGACTTCGAACTCTCGGCCTGGGCGGGATCGGTATTCCGGCGTTCGGGCGCGATCATCAGCCACCCGGAATCGACGCGGACCGGGCTAGCGCCGCAGGAAGGTCAATTCCCACACTCTGGGCAAGCTGGTACAGCGAATCCCAGTTGACCGCAATGAAATAGTCGTAGTGCCCCGGTTCGGTTTCTTCACTGCGCGATTCGGCGAAGTCGAAGCGCACGAGATAGGCAATCAGTGCATCGGCGATGGCGTTTTGCTCCGCGTCGCGATCGTCGAGCCGAATCTCGCGGCTACCGATGCCCTGCGCTTCAAACGCGATCAAGAGACCGTTGCGGAAAGCGGGGTACAGCTGCCGCGCTCGCTCTGTCGCCTCGGTCACGATCTGCTGCTTGTCAGCCTCGATCACCGCCGCGGGCTCGTCGACCGACGCATTCAGATCGACATCCTTCTGCGCGTCGGTGATCGCATAGTCGCGGACAATGATCTCGAGCAAGTCGGCAAATGCATCGGCCACGCAAACCCTCCCGCTCCGTGCGCCGTTGGGTGCCACGGACGGCAAGGACGGCGTGTCGCGATTATACGGTCGCCGCAGTCTTGATCCGGGATTGTTCGTTGAAGTGACGCGTAGAAAGCAAGCGGCCTAGCACCAGTTGGCGATCTGCGGAACAGTGACGAAACTGTAGCCTTGAGCGCTGAGGTCCTCGATGATCCAGGGAAGCGCGACGGCCGTTCCGTCGACACTGCGCTGAGCATCGAGATGCAGCTCGAAAATCGCGCCATCGAATGCGCCATTGACCACGCTGCTATAGATTGAATCGGCAGTGGCCGCCGGGTCCCAATCGCCGGAACTGACGCTCCACCCGACCGTAGTGAGACCCAGAGAATTAGCGATCGACCGCACACGATCGTCGCTCGCGCTTGCATATGGTGTGAACCAGGGTCCAGGATTGTAGCCAAGCGCCCAGGTGAGCGTGTCGGAAGCCGTTTGTAGATCCCAGGCGACATCTTCATCGGAGCGAGTCGTCAATTCTGGTGGCAGGTAACCGTGGCTACCTACTGGATAACCCCAGGCCGCGATCTGCTGCACGAGCCAAGGATTCTGCTCCGCAAGCCACCCCATGACGAACATCGTCGCCTGCGCGCCATACGTCCTCAGTGTGTCCAAGACGCCGACCGCAGGGTCGAAGCCTGCACCAGTGTTGAACATCAGCGCGACCTGAGAGCAACCAGGCGTCCCGGCCGATAGATCGAAAGCGCTTTGGGCGGACGCGCCCGGTGGGTGGCTTCGGGACCAACCGGTCAATTCCGGTGCGACGAGTCCGGCGACTCCGGCCACCGCGGTGGAAACGAATCGGCGGCGGTCGATGTTTACCATTCGCTCTTCCCCCAAGAGGCCCGCGTAGCCACCTCACTATGAACCAAAGCCTCGCGGGTTGCACGGGGAGAGTAAGCACTTCTCTCTGATACGCACCCCACGCTTCGCTGGATTCGCCTTGTTGTAGTCAACGGTCCTAATCGAGAAGCGGCGTGGCATCCGATGCGAGTCGCTTGCCGACCGCCGGGTATTACCCTATAAGTCGCTCAGATCCTATTCGGCATTAGCGAGTTGCAGCGAGTGCCGTGACGGCGATGCCTCGCGGCGCGATAGATGGTCAGGAGGAATTCATGGCGGTGAGCGCGGCCGGAGCGGTGGAACTGGATCGGGACACCCTCCTCAGTATGTACGAGAAGATGACGCAGATCCGCACGTTCGAGGATCTGGCCGGCAAGAACTTCGCGGCTGGCCTCGTCCCCGGTTTCGTTCATCTTTATGCTGGCGAGGAGGCCGTCGCAGTCGGCATCTGCACCCACCTTACCGACAACGACTACATCACCTCTACCCACCGTGGCCACGGTCACTGTATCGCCAAGGGGGTCGACATCGCGGGCATGGTTGCGGAGCTAATGGGTAAATCCTCCGGCATTTGCAAGGGCAAAGGTGGATCCATGCACATCGCGGACGTCGAGAAAGGGATGCTGGGAGCCAATGGCATCGTCGGTGGGGGCATCCCACTTGCCTGCGGCGCGGCTCTCACGGCAAAGACCCTCGGCACGGGCGGGGTTGCAGTCTGCTTCTTCGGCGACGGCGCCGCCAACCAGGGCACGTTCCACGAAGGCCTGAATCTGGCTGCAATCTGGAACCTGCCGGTGGTCTTCGTCTGCGAGAACAACGGCTACGCGGAGTCAACGCCGGTCCGCTATCACTGTGCCGCAAGTGACATTGCAAACCGGGCAGGTGCCTATGAGATTCCCGGCGTGGTCGTGGATGGACTCGACGTCTTCGCCGTCTATGAAGCTGCCGGCGAGGCAATCGCGCGTGCCCGTCGTGGCGAAGGTCCGAGCTTGCTGGAGGCCAAGACCTACCGGTTCTATGGGCACTTTCAGGGCGACCAAGTCACCTATCGCACGACCGACGAGCTCGATTTGTACAAGCAACGGGATCCGATCGCCGCGCTGCGCAAGGCTATTGTCGATCGTGGCATTGCCAGCGAAAACGAGCTCAACGCGATCGACTCGCGAGTGACGCAACAACTCGATGATGCCTGGGCCGCCGCGAAGGCTGCGCCATTCCCTGAGCCGGAAGAGGCTCTGACCGACGTCTACGTCACCTATTGAGCGACTCCTCGTACGGACACGGCATGCCGCGCCCGTACCGATTTCCGACTCGCAAAGGAGGCACTGATGGTCGCCGAAACCGCGACGCGCACAATGACCTACCAGCAAGCGATCCATGAGGCATTGCAAATCGCCATGCGCGAGGATCCCACCGTCGTTCTCCTGGGCGAGGACATCGCGGGCGGTGCCATGGTCGATCACCTCGTGAACGATGATGCCTGGGGCGGGCCAATGGGCGTCACCAAGGGTCTCGTCCAGGAGTTCGGTCGCAACCGGGTCCTGGATACCCCGATCACCGAGGCGGGTTTCATCGGCGCCGCCGTCGGGGCGGCCGCTACTGGTCTGAGACCGGTTGCCGAACTAATGTTCGTCGACTTCTTCGGCTGCTGCATGGATCAGATCTTCGATCAGGGCGCCAAACTCCGCTATATGTTCGGCGGGAAGGCAAAGTGCCCCGTCACTATTCGCACCCAAATCGGCGCCGGCGTCAGCGCCGCTGGTCAGCATTCTGGGTGTCATTACTCAGTCTTTACCCATATGCCCGGCATTAAGTGTGTCGTGCCGTCGACGCCGGCAGACGCCAAGGGGTTGCTATTGAGCGCGATCCGCGACGATGATCTGGTAATGTTTTTCGAGAACAAGGTCCTCTACGGAACCAAGGGGGAAGTGCTCGAGGGAGACGAGGGCATCCCGCTCGGGGTGGCCGACGTCAAACGCGAAGGCGACGACGTGACCATCGTCGCCATCTCGCGCATGGTGCACCAGGCGCTCGCCGCCGCGGACGCGCTGTCGGCCGAGGGCATCGAAGCTGAGGTCATCGACCCGCGGACGCTGTCGCCGCTCGATGATGAGACGATCCTGAGCTCCGTGGCCAAGACTCACCGCCTGTTGATCGTCGACGAAGACAACCCGCGCTGCAGCGCGGCGACAGACATCGCAGCGATAGTCGCGGACAAGGGATTCGACACGCTGGACGCGCCGATCAAGCGCATCACGGCGCCTCACACACCGGTCCCCTTCAGCCCGCCATTGGAGCAGTTCTACGTGCCAAGCCCGGATCGCATCGCGGAGGTGGTGCGGGAGATTGTCTGATCATCTGGCAACATAGATTTCACGATTGACCGACTGAAAGTCTGACCGACTCGGAGATCACGCATGCCAACGATCGTGACCATGCCCAAGTGGGGACTGACCATGACCTCCGGAACCATCACCAACTGGTCCCGGGAGGAGGGAGATCCCGTCACTGAGGGCGTTCCCCTGCTTACCGTGGAGACCGAGAAGGCGGTCGACGATGTCGAGGCGCCCGCCAGCGGTGTGCTCCGTAAGATCGTCGCCGCGGTGGGGAGTGAGGTTCCGGTGATGGGCGCTGTCGCCGTGATTACCGCACTAGGTGAAGATCTCAGCGACGAAGAGGTGCAGGCTCTGGTCACGACGAGGAGTGGGGCGACCGCGGCAGCCGGGGGGGCGGCACCCCGAGTTGCCCGGGAGGGCCGGCAGGCAGCTCGGGATACCAGTGGTCGCGTTAATGCCTCCCCCGCAGCGCGCAAGCGAGCGGGAGAGCTTGGCATCGACCTGGAGACCGTGGAGGCGACCGGTCCCGGCGGGCGGATCACCAGCGAGGATGTCGAGCGTGCCGCCGAAACCGTGGCCGCCTCCGCTGCCGCGCCTCGCAGTGAAGTCGTGGAGCTAGCGGATGGCACAAACATCGCCACGCTCGTGGCCGGTCCACCGGAGGCGACGGGGACGATCGTCTTTTTGCACGGACTCGGCGGCTCCCAGTCAACCTGGGGCAGCGTGCTAGGCGCTTTCGCGGAGACTCACCGCATCGTCGCCGTCGACCTACCCGGCCACGGCGCCAGCGACAAGCCGTCGCCAGAGTCGACCGACTACTCGGTCCCGGGATTGGCCGCCAAGATCGGCGAGCTTCTCGAGAAGCTGGAGCTTTCACCGGCTGTCCTGATCGGCCACTCTCTTGGTGGTGCAACGGCACTGCAACTCGCGCTCGACCGGCCTAAACTCGTCCGCGCGCTGGCGCTGGTCGATAGTGCGGCTCTCGGGTCGGAGATCAACTCCGAATTGCTGGACCGGGTCGAATCCGCGCCTTCGCGCGATGAGGCGCGGCTGTTGTTGGAGCTTTTTTTCGAGAACCGGCGATTTGTCCTTGAACGCGGCATCGACGACATGCACGCGGCCCGCAACGCGCCAGGCGCCGACGACGCGGTGAAGGCGATCGCAGCGAGCGCGTTCACCCGGTACGGCCAGAACCTCGTCCTCACTGATCGCCTTGGCGAGCTCGAAGCTCCCGTGCTCATCGTCTGGGGAGAGCTCGATCGGGTAATCCCGTCGACGCACGCGGTCGCGACGCTAACCGCCCTGCCCACTGCCTGGATCGAAATCTTGGAGGGTGTGGGGCACGTGCCGCAGGTGGAAGCAGCGCCGGCATTCTCCACGATCGTCAATCGCTGGCTGACGTCGATCACGCGGCCGTGACGGAGCGGACGCTGGTCGGAATTATTGCGAACCCAGCGTCGGGCAAGGATATTCGACGTCTCGTCGCCCACGGCTCCACATTCGACAACAACGAGAAGATCAATATCGTGCGGCGCGTGTTGCTTGGTCTCGCCGCCGCCGGGGTCGGCGAGGTCGTGTATCTCCCGGACACCTACGGCATCGTCGAGCGGGCAGCGGCCGCGGCCGCACCTCGCTTGACTTTAACGCCACTCTCAATGGCAGTCGTGGGCCATGCTAGCGACTCGACCGAAGCCGCGCAGCGTCTGCGCGATCTCGGCGCGACCGCGATCGTTACGCTCGGCGGCGATGGCACGAACCGGGTCGTGGCCAAGGGTTGCGGCGACGTACCATTGCTCCCACTCTCGACTGGGACCAACAACGTCTTCCCGCGCATGGTGGAGGGTACGCTGGCCGGGCTCGCCGCGGGATTGGTCGCGACCGGCATAGCCCGGAACAGATTTGGCTTCCCCCGGGTCATCCGGCGTGCGCCGCGACTGGAGGTGCAGATCGACGGCATAGCAGTGGACAGCGCGCTCATCGACGTCGTCTCGTCGAGCCAGTCCTGGATCGGCGCTCGCGCGCTGTGGGAACCTTCTCATCTGCGGGAGATCGTGCTCTCGCGCATTAGCGCCTCGGTGATCGGCATTGCCAGTCTCGGCGGTGCCCTCTTTCCGCATTCGTGTGACAGCTGCGCAGGCACCTGGATTGCGATCGGTAAGTCCGCGACGTCCGCGAGAACCGTGACGATTCCAATTGCGCCCGGTCTTCTCCGCGACGTTCCCATCGCCGATGCTTGGCTTCTCGAACACGGCGCCGCGGTCAGTCTTCGCGGCGGGCCATGTACGCTCGCGTTGGACGGCGAGCGAGAGATCGAGATCCGAAACCCGGACGCTCAGATTTCAGTCCGCCTCGATCCACGCGGCCCACGGGTTATCGACGTCGACGCTGCGCTCGCTGCAGGCGCCGCCGCCAGAGCTTTCGTCACCGCACAAAATCATCAGGCGAATCAAGCGGGGGTCTGAGATCCCTCCAGGGCATCGCCGACTCAAACGCTGTCGCGGCGCGAAGGACCGTGCCATCGTCGCGCCAGCGCCCGACGATCTGCAAGCCGACGGGCAGCCCGTTCCGATCGACGCCGCAGGGCACAGTCGCCGCTGGTTGGCCGGTCAGATTGAAAGGAAACGTGAACGGGGTCCAGTCGAGCGGCGCCAAGGTCGAGCGCTGCCAGCCGTCCGGTTCGTCCAGCCCCGCCGTAAACGCCGTGAGGGGCAACGTTGGCGTTAACAGCAGGTCGCAACGCTGCAAGTCCATGAACTGGCGCATTTCCGTGTAGTAGGTGTTGCGCAGTTGCAACGCGTGCGCCATGTCCGCTGCTGATAGCGACGCCGCACGCTCGATCACCGCCAGCAATCCTGGATCGAGTAGAGCACGGACATCGTCGAGCCTGCCCGCGAAATACCCCGCCATGGAGCCCGACCACATGACGTCGACGATGTTCGCTGGGTCGGGAACGGTGGGATTGACGTGCTCCACCTCACACCCGAGCTCGCGAAACGCCATTGCTGCTCGCTCGGTAATCTCCAGGACGTCACCCGCGACCTTCGCATAGCCGAGCGTTGGCGACCAAGCAACGCGAAGCCCGCGTATGCCGGCATCGAGATCTCGTGTGTAGTCGATGCCACTCGACCATGAGAGCCGGTCGCGCGCGTCGGCTCCAGCCATCGCATTGAGCATCATCGCCGCGTCACGGACGGTTCTGCTCATCGGACCAAGGTGCGATAGGTCGCCCACCGCACTCGGCGGATACTGTGGCACAAGGCCAAACGACTGCTTGAAGCCAAAGATGCCGCAAAACGCGGCCGGAATGCGGATCGAGCCGGCGCCATCGCTCCCCTGCGCCAGCGGACCGAGACCGGCGGCGACCGCCGCCGCCGCCCCGCCACTCGATCCGCCGGGTGTCTTTGCCAGGTTCCAAGGATTGAACGAGGGACCAAACACGCGGTTCCCCGAGTCGCCCTTCCAGCCAAGTTCCGGGGTGTTGGTCTTCCCCAGCATGACGACTCCGGCCGAGTACAGACGCTCGACGACCGGGGCATCTTCTTCCGGTACCCAGGCGGGGTCGATCAACGAGCCACGCGCGGTGCGGATGCCGCGCGTAGGTGTCAGATCCTTGATCGAGGTCGGTATGCCCGCCAGCGGCGGCGCGTCTCCGTCAGCGTAGGCTCGCTCCGCCGCGCGCGCCTGCTTCAGCGCCAGTTCGGCGGTGATGACCGTGAACGCATTGAGCGCTGGATTGAGGTGCTCGATGCGGTCCAGAATGGCGTCCGTGACCTCGACTGGTGACAGCGTTTTTGCGCTATAGAGGTCTTTCAGTTCACTTGCGGAAAGATAGGCGATCGACTCGTTCACGCACGCTCCTCTGCTCTTCCGGCCGCTTCTCGCTTATCGTTGCGGCGCAGTTCCTGGGTACACATTTTGTACATACCGCCAAAGCCGTGTCAGCGACAGGGCAGGAAAAGAGCGTTATCGTTGCGCTGCTCGTTCAGGCGGGCGCGAGTAGACATGGCTTCCGGCGAGGAGCGCGATTTTGTGATTCAGCGACTCCTTGCGGTTGTGGCACTCCTGTTCGGCCTGAGCACCCTGGTTGCGTTTCAACCATCGCGCTCGCCGGCCGCCGCGCGTACCCCACCGAATTTCGTCGTTATCGTGACCGACGATCTCGATTCCGCATCGGTCTCGTTAATGCCGGCGGTGAACCGTCTCTTGGCACAGCAGGGTGCGACGTTCTCGCGGTTCTTCGTGACCACGCCGCTCTGCTGTCCATCGCGCGCGTCGATATTGCGCGGGCAGTACGCGCATAACCACCTCGTCCTGCGCAACACCGGGGAGGACGCAGGGTTCACCGCCTTTCACGATTCGGGGCGTGAATCCACCACGATCGCGACCGAGCTCGACGCGGCGGGGTATGAGACCGCGCTCGTCGGCAAGTATCTCAACGGTTACGCTTCTCCGCGCCAGGAGAGTAGCTATGTGCCTCATGGCTGGGACTTCTGGGTTGCGGGTATCGACCACGCCGCATACAACAGCTTCAATTACGACCTCAACGTCAACGGCGAGATCATCCATCATGGCGACAATGCGCGAGACTACATCACCGATGTCCTGGCCGCGCACGCCCTCGACTTTCTTGATCGATCGACAGCATCGAACCAACCATTCTTTCTCTATTTGGCGCCATACGCACCCCATTCGCCATCGATTCCTGCCCCTCGTCATGATGGCATGTTCGCCGGTGAGTCGGCGCCGCGTACCCCCGCTTTCAATGAGCGCAACATTCAGGACAAGCCCGACTGGGTCCATTCGGGCCGTCTCGGCGCTGAAAGCATCGCCCGCATTGACAGCAGTTATCGACAGCGACTCGAATCGCTCATGGCCGTCGATGAGATGGTCGACGTGGTCGTGCAACGACTCGACGAGCGTGGGGAGCTGAAAAACACGTACATCCTGTTTCTCTCAGACAACGGCTTTTTCCTGGGAGAACACCGGATGCCCCACGGGAAGGATGCGCCGTATGACGCGGCAAGTCGGGTGCCGCTGATCGTGCGCGGGCCCGGCATCGCGGCAGGATCGTCGGTCGGCGAGATCGCGCTCAATATTGACCTATTTCCGACGATTGCCGAGCTTGCTGGAGTCTCTGCACCACCGTTCGTAGACGGTCTCTCCATGACCCCCCTGCTCAAGGGCGCTAACCACGCGTGGCGCGATGTCGCTTTGATCGAAGGCTTTGGGAAGGAGACTGAATCCATCGAGGGCGGGGAGCCTTCGACGCCCGCATTTCGTGCCCTTCGTACGGACGCGATCCTCTACGCGGAGTACGAGACCGGCGAACGCGAGTTCTACAATCTCCGCAAGGACCCTTACGAACTCTCAAACCTCGCACGACTGGCGCCGAAATCGCTCCTACGAGAGTACTCGCGTCGTTTGGACGCACTGGCCGCGTGCGCAGGATCGGAGTGCTCGCGGTTAGAAGACGATCCAATGCCGAGACGCTCCACCTGGGCCACCGAGAAGCAACGCGGCAAGGAGAAGAACACGTCCAAGACTAACCGCAGGGCGAAGAAGAAGGATGAAGAGACCGTGCGGCACTGACACAGGCGCGTGCAGCATGAAAACCGGAGACTATCCGGCCACCAAGAGTGTCCAGTGGTGGTGGCAGCTAGAGATCATCGAGCGGTGACCGGTTCTGGGCCGCCTACTCTCGCGGCTCCTCCTTCGCCGGGTCGATCACGGTTCGAATCCAGGACGCTGCCGACCTCGCGACATCCTCCAGAGCGCGGGCGACGTTCTTCAGCTCCGGTTCCGACTGCTTGAGCGTGCTATTGGCGGCCGAGGCGATGTCGGCTGTGACGCTGCCCGCCAGCGCCGCCAGTTCTTCCAGCGAAGACTTCATCTGCTCGGTGGTCCGTTGCGCTCGCTCTCGGTCGAACGACGTGTCGATCTCGGAACGCCGCTCTCGCAATCCAGCCGAGATCTTTGAAATCAACTCGGAAGCGGATAGTTCTAGCCGGGAGACGTCACCCTTGAGGCGCGCCGCCGCGGCATCGTCGTCCGCGCTCGCAGATCCCGCTCGCCCTAAGGCGGAGCGAACCTGAACCGACGCCGCCCGCAACGCGTCAACCATCTCGTCCCAGGATCGATTGCCAGGTCTGCTCATGATGTTCAGCCTTTCATTCGTGGCGAGCTTATCGACGCCTTCCCGATTGTATGATCTGGCGGAGGAACCCGTCACCGCCGAGCCGTGACGGCTGCCGTTACCACCGGCATGGTTCGGTCGCGGACGTCTCGAGCCGTCAGAAGGGCAAGGCAATGAGTCAAGTACCATTCTCCGGTTGGGCCATCTCTTAGAAAACTACGAGGCAAGTTGAAATTCGTTGCATATGACGTATCCATGAGGACGAATCTGATGTCTAGTCTGGGTGGTTTCGGCACGCGGTGCATTCACGCCGGTGAGGCGCCCGACCCAACGACCGGGGCACACGGAGTCCCGCTCTATCAGAATGTGACCTTTGCATTTGAGACCAATGGCCAAGTTGAGGCCATGCGTAGCGGTGAGCGACCGCACTTTACGTACTCGCCGCGGGGTAATCCGACGGTTCGCTGTCTGGAGCTAAAGATTGCCGATCTGGAGGGCACGGAAGCATCGGTTGCGATGAGTTCCGGCATGGCCGCGGTCAGCAGTGTGCTGCTGACGCTGCTGGCCAATGGCGGCCACCTTGTGGCGTCCGATCAGCTCTACGACCTGACGAGCGACTTTCTTCGAGACGATCTCCCCGCACTTGGCGGCTCGACGAGCTTCGTCGATCTTTCCGATACGGATGCGATCCGGGAAGCTATTACGCCGCAGACGCGCGCTATCTATGTTGAGGCATTCTCGAACCCGCTCCTTCGGGTTAGTGATATTCGTGTGCTGGCCCGGATCGCCGCTGAGAACGATCTGGTCCTCGTGGTCGACAATACATTTCTCTCGCCGGCGCTCCTTCGCCCGGTGGCGCTCGGTGCGGACGTCGTGCTGCACAGCGCCACGAAATACCTTTCTGGGAACGGTCAAGTACAGGGCGGCGTCGTTTCTGGCCCGCGGCGCCTCATCGACTCGATTCGGTCCCGCGCCCTCCGCCTCGGCGCGGCGATGCCGCCGTTCGCGGCGTGGCTGCTCCTGGCCGGCATTCATACACTCCCGCTGCGCATGGAGCGCCACAGCGAGAATGCGTCGCGGCTGGCAAACGTGTTGGCAGCTCACCCCGCGGTTGCAGAGGTCCACTATCCTGGTCTCAACTCGGATCCGGGACATGCCCTGGCCGCGTCTCTGCTCGGCGCCGATCAGCATCACTTCGGCGGCATGATCGCCTTTACGCTGGCGGCGGGTCGAGATGCCATGGGTCCATTTCTCGACGCGCTCGAGCTGTGCACAATTGCGGTCAGCTTGGGCGATTCGAGCACCCTCGTTTGGCCTTGGCCATGCGGGAATATGATACGAATTTCCACGGGATTGGAAGACTTCGCTGATCTCGAAGCGGATATCGTCCGGGCGCTGAACGGCGTCGTTCCAGCCGGGACAGGCGTCTGATCTTCTCGGAAGGTATCGGCTGCGGCTTTGGGTGAAAATTCGGCATCGCTCTTATGCGTGCGATGCCCGCGGGAGAGGTAAATGACGATCGAACAGGGGCAGCAAGCGCCGTTTCCCGACGGTGAGTTCAATGACGCGGAGGGGCAGGCGCACGACTTGAGACGCGTTGCCGCGGAAAGTCCTTTGCTGCTTGGTATCTACAAGAGCTCATGCGCGTCCAGCAAGCAGATGTTTCCGTTTCTGGAGCGATTGAACGAGCGTCACGGTGCCGATGGGCTGACTGTCCTCGGTATTTCACAGGACTCCGCAAACATCACGCGGTCATTTGCGAGGCGATACGGGATCAATTTTCCGCTCCTGCTGGAAGGCGACAATTATCCGGTCTCGCGCGCCTTCGACATCTTGGCGACGCCAACGGTGTTCCTGATCGAGCCGAACGGCACCGTCGCGTACGCCACCATGGGTTTCATGAAGCCAGCCCTCGACGCGCTTGGCGACGCCGTGGCTGACGCGCTGGGAAAGCCGCACCAGGCGCTTGTCACGCCCGACGACGCGGACGTGCCGATGTTCGTCCCCGGCTGACCGTCGAAGCACATCGGTTAGGCGTGTCCTGACCCTCGCACCGTGAAGAATCGAATGGCGATCCGGTCCGCAACGCTCAGCGTCCGGTTCGATCGCGTTCTCGCATGAGCTCGGCGAGCTGGCGCTCGAGGCGGGCGACTCGCCCTTCGAGCTCGTCCACGCGGTCGCGAAGCGGGTTGACCTCGCGCTCGACGAA
>Ga0126311_10001098_pt1 | contig 12809 bp, 9 predicted proteins | sample Plot61_FD_92539 | JGI IMG/M metagenome (GOLD analysis project Ga0126311, IMG submission 92539) | Serpentine soil microbial communities from UC McLaughlin Reserve, CA, USA - Plot61 | ecosystem: Environmental > Terrestrial > Soil > Grasslands | place: USA: UC McLaughlin Reserve, Lake County...
CGCAGAGGACGCAGAGATTTACGCAGAGGAAGAATGAATCAACCCCTTTTCAATGCACTCTTCGACGAAACCGAACGCCGCCCATTAACCGTCTCCCAACTAACAAACTCAATCAGGACTGCGCTGGAAGCGCGCTTCGCATCTGTCTGGGTCGAGGGCGAAATCTCAAACTTCAAGGATCACTCGTCCGGCCACTGGTACTTCACGCTCAAAGACGAGAACGCACAGCTGCGTGCCAAGTGCTTTCGCTCAACCAACGTGCGCATTCGTTTTCGTCCAGCGAACGGTTTGAAAGTTCGTGCACGCGGCAAGTTGTCTATTTATGCGCCGCGCGGCGAGTATGAGATGGTTGTCGATGCACTCGATCCCGTCGGCGCCGGTGCGCTGCGGATCGCCTTCGAGCAACTCCGCGATCGGCTGCAAAAAGAAGGGCTGTTTGCGAAAGAGCTAAAGCGCCCGTTACCTGTTTTTCCACGTCGCGTGGGAATTGTAACTTCACCGACCGGCGCCGCTATTCGCGACATTCTCAACGTCATTTCGCGTCGCACGAGAACAGTGCACGTGCTGTTTTCACCGGCGAAAGTCCAGGGTGAATCTGCTGGTCCGGATATCGCTCGCGCCATCCATTTCATCAATCTCTATCACGAGCGCGCTTTCCGCGAAGGACGTCATGCCGACCTCGTCGACGTTTTGATCGTTGGCCGTGGCGGCGGCTCCACGGAAGATCTGTGGGCGTTCAACCAGGAAGAGGTTGCGCGCGCAATTCGCAAGTCAGCGATTCCCGTCATCTCCGCCGTGGGCCATGAAACCGATTTCACCATCGCTGACTTCGCCGCAGACGTCCGCGCAGCCACACCGTCCGCAGCCGCGGAAATCGTCGCTGCTCGCGAGGATCAAATTTGCTCAGCGCTGGACCACATGGGCCGTCAGCTCGTGCGCCTGACACGCTTTCAGATCGTCAATTTGAGAGCGCGAGTGCAGGAACAAGCACTCTCACACGCTTTTGACGAAGTTAAATCGCGGCTCACAAAGGCTCGAGCCCGACTCGACTCGGCCGCAAATGCGTGTGACGCAACTATAGAGGCGAAGCTGCAGGAGGGACGCGAACGGCTGGCGCTCGCCGCAGCTTCACTTGACGCTTTGTCGCCGCTTGGAGTATTGCAACGAGGTTACGCCATAGCGCAGGATGCGTCTGGCAAACTCGTGCGAGACGCGGCGACGGTCAAGCCGGGTGATGCTCTTAGCGTTCGTTTGGCAAAAGGAAAACTAGGTACGCGGATCGAACGAATCGAAGCCACGGATTAAACGGATCAAGCATGCGGCAAAGGATTGTAATTAATCTTGACGCGCCGAACGCCGAGAACCAAAAGCCGGCCGGAAAGCGGCGACGCTGGCCACGCGTGCTCGGGGTCCTGGCGCTGGTGGTTTTGGTGCTCGTTGTGGCCGCAGCCGCCGTCGGGTTTTTGTTGTTGCGACGATACCAGTCGACGCCCACTTACGCGCTTGCACTGATCCTCGATGCGGCACAGCGAAACGACGTCGACGAATTTCAGAAGCGAGTCGACGACGAAGAGATTATGAAGAACATGACGGCCAGCATCAGCCAGAAAGCTGCTGCGCGTTATGGATACGCACTCAACAGCTCAACCCAACAACAGATCGATAGCGCCCTGCCGTCGCTGCTGCCTCGTGTGAAGCAAACTGTTCAGGACGAATTCCTGAAAGCAATGAAGGCGTTTGCTGCGGCGCCGGAACAACGCTCATTTATATCGCTTGTTGGTGCAGTTCAGTCTTTAATGACCGTCACCACAGAAGGCAATTCGGCGAAAGCAACTGGCAAAATGGCGGGACATGACTTCGAGCTCGCGATGCGACACGACGCGGACGGTTGGAAGGTGATTGGCGTTAAAGATGACGTCATAGAGCAGCACGTGGTCGATAATGTGATGAAAGAGCTGCCGGCCATTGGGAAGATTGACGCGAATAGTCCGCTGATCAAGCAGCTACAGCGAAAGCGCTCGGGTCGGGGAAGATAAAGAATGAATAATGGTGCAGAACAAAGCAGGACGTTTGAAACGTCTCTGGAAGCCCTCGAACAGATCGTGCGGCAGCTCGAAGACGGCGACTTGTCGCTCGAAAAGAGTCTCGAGTTATTTGAGCAGGGCATCCGGCTTTCGCGCGAATGCCAGGAGCGGCTGAGCCAGGCCGAACGACGGATCGAGATCCTCTTGCGTGATAACCAGGGACGACCCGTTGCAGCGGCGTTTAAGGAACCACCGGGTGAAGCGGCCGAGAGTCGTGCGGCTGAGGACGAGAATGGCTTCTAAGATGGTCCAAAATCCACTCGAGCTCGACGGTCTGCTGGCGGGCAGCCGTGCGCTCGTGGAGCTGGAGCTCAACAAGTTGCTGCCATTATCCGGGACCGCACCGGAAAAAATTCATCACGCGATACGCTGGAGCGTGTTTGCGGGCGGCAAGCGCTTCCGGCCGGCGTTGTTGCTCGCCACCGGCCAGGCGTTCAGCGCGCCTGTTGAGGCGTTGATACGGACCGCATGCGCGTTTGAGATGGTCCATACTTACTCGCTCATTCACGACGATCTGCCGGCGATGGATGATGACGATCTGCGCCGCGGCAGGCCAACGTGCCACGTCCGTTTCGATGAGGCCACCGCGATCCTTGCGGGCGATGCGTTGCAGACGCTCGCGTTTCAAACCATCGCTGAAGACGTGGAATTGGATGCTGAGACACGGATCGCTTTGATTGCGGAGCTTGCACGTGCGGCGGCGACGCCGGAGGGAATGGTGGCAGGCCAGGCGCTGGACATGGAAGCCGAGACGCGGCAGGTGAATGGCTCGCAGTTAGAAGAGATTCACCGGCTAAAAACGGGCGCACTGATTGTCGCTGCGGCGCGTTGTGGCGCGATCATCGGACGCGCGAACGAGAGTGAGCTGGCAGCTATCACGAGCTACGGCTCACACCTGGGCTTGCTCTTTCAAATCACCGATGACTTTCTCGACGTGACCGCAACGGCCGAAGATCTCGGCAAGACGCCGGGAAAGGACGCGCGTTCACATAAAGCGACGTATCCCGCGCTGCATGGAATGGAAGAAACACGTGCCGCCGCCGTCGAGGCGCATCGCGATGCCTGCGAGGCTTTAGATCAGATCGATCGCCCAACCGACGTTCTTCGAAAGATCGCGGACTTCATCCTGAACCGAACCGGATAAAATCAATGTTTAAATCCGTGTTATCCGCGGTCCGGACTTTACTCATACGCGAGCGCCTCTCGAACCGTCTCGCGCGAAGCCCTCCACGCCGGCAGAAAACTCGCCACCGCACTCAATCCGATCGACACCAGCATCCAGATCAACAACCCCAGCGGCTCGAAGGTAAAATCTACTCCACTCCGCAATATCATGCGCACCAGCAGATCGCCCACGCTCTTGCTGACCGGCCACGCCAGCAGCGCTGCAATGGTCCAGCTTAAAATCCCAATCACGACTCCTTCCGTCACGATCATCAGGCAGACGATCCTCGGAGTCGCTCCGAGCGCTCGCATCACACCCATCTCGCGTCGTCGCTCGAGCACGTTCAGACTCATCGTCGTCATCAACCCCAAACCACCAACACCACCAACAATCGCCGACATCACGATCAGAAACACGTAGATCATCAACATGTGCTCATCGAACGCGAAGCGGGTTTCGGCTTTCGTCGAGCTGCCGCGCGCACGTATGCCTTGTTCCTCAAGATTTCGATCGAGCTCCGCCTTCACGCTCGCGATTGAATCCGGATCGGAGTTGTCGAGCGCGATCCGCAAACTGTTCGTCATGTGTGGCTGGCGTTGCTGTATCAAACTCAGCGGTACGTATCCGACTGCCCCAGGTGAGAATGCCTCTCGGGCAATTCCCACCACGCGCAAAGCTGATTCTTCGTCCCCAATCCGCAACACCACGGTTTCGCCCACACGCATCTTCGGCTCTCTACCAGCAAGCGCATTGTTGATAACGATCGCGTCAGTGTCTGGCAACGTCAACGCTCTCCCCTCTGTGATTTCAAAGCCCTGAAGCTGCGTGTCCGGCGGTAGCGCAATCACAGTGAACCGCCGCTCACCGAGCGATGCTTCGTTTGCAAACCAGCCTTCAGCACGCGTCACACCGGGCGTTTTGCTGATGGCTTTGTGAATTTTTTCGAACTCATACGGATCCGCAAAAAATACCGACAGATCAAACTTTCTCGCCGCAAACATGTGGTCGAGCGTGTTTATCATCGACGCGCGGATGTTCAGCGCCGACAGGAAGAACAATCCGGCAGCCGCCAGTGTCAACAACGTCAACACGAGTCGCGCACGCCGTCGAAAACTGTTGCGAATCGCGAAGGCGATCAACCTAAACGTGCCGCCCACACGCGCAAGCGCGCGATCGAACGCGCTTGCGCCGAAGTTTGTCTGCGATAACCCGAAATCCGAGAGCGCAACTCTCACCGGCGTCGCCGTGCCGCGCCAAACCGGATATGCCGCCGCTACGAGTGGTGCGATGACGCCGATCAGGGCTACGAGTACGTAGACCCACAAGGGCACCGCAAAGCTGTTGATGTCGAAGTTCAGAAACATCGCCATGTAGCGACACAACGCGCGGCTACCGAGAATTCCCAGCGGTATCGACACGAGCACCGCGGCAATACCCAGAAACAGCGCCTGGGCAAAATAGATTCGCGCTATCTGCCAGCGCGTTCCGCCCATCGCTTTCATCATGCCGATCTGTCGCACTTGCGACGCCATCATTGCCGTTAGCAAGTTGATGACGAGGATGCCGCTCAGCACGAGCACAAACAGGCCGAAGCTCGACATTGCCAGCAGCAGCATGCCGGTGAGAGCGGCGTGCGGATGTTTGCCGGGTTGAGGGATCTCGACGCGCTGCACTTCGTGGCCGCGGCTCTTGATTAACTGCTCGACATCACCGGCGACGCGCCTGATGTGTTCTTTGTCAAACCTGTTTTGAGCGACGAGAATATTCAACTGGTTGAGCAGCGGCTGTTCGCCCAGTTGGACCAAGGTGGCGAGGTTTATGTAACCATAGACGATGTTTTCCATGCGCGCCTGTGCCTGGCCCACGTCGTGCACACTGCCGCTGATCACGAGCGGCTGCTCGACACCGTTCGCGGTCTTTACCGTAACGGCGTCGCCGATCTTCAATTTAGCAACCTGGAAAGCATCGCGCTCGATCAGCATTTCGCCGGTCGCGGGCGGCCATGCGCCTCGCTCCGGTACGAGCTTGCTGACGCGAATGTTGCCGTAGTCTTCAACCACGAACAGCACCAGGTTGCGCCATTGCACTGGTCCAGCTTTGAGCTGCCCGCTGATCGTGCGGCGCGGTTCTGCGTCACTCACTTCCGGATTTCGCAGGATCTCCGTCACGAGGTCTTTATCGATCGAATCGACACGCAGCATGGCCGAGGCGGGGTTCGTCGCGAGATAACCGCGATCGAGCTCGCGCGTCAGGATCGCGTAGGACGATAGGACGGCGGCAAAGGCCGAGATGCCGAGCGCGATTGCCAGCACGACGAGCACCGTGCGAGCCCGTTCCTGCCAGAAATCGCGAATAGCTTTGCGCCAGGGTGTGGTCATCAGTGAAGTCATCAGTGAAGTATCGTGCCGTCGGAGATCTCGATCACTCGATCGATCACGCGTGCGATGCCGGCTTCGTGAGTGGCAATGATGACTGTTGTGCCTCGATTCGCCATGTCGCGAAAGAGATCAAGAATTTCTGTTGCCGTGACTGAATCCAGATTGCCGGTGGGCTCATCGGCGAGCACGAGAGGCGGCTCGTTCGCGAGCGCGCGCGCAATCGCGACCCGCTGTTGCTCGCCGCCCGAGAGCGTTGCCGGAAGTTTGTCTGCCTGGCGCTCGACTCCGACACGCGCGAGTAGTGCAACGGCGCGTTTTCGACGCTCACGTAAGGCAATGGTTTTCGAAAAGTCCATCGGCAGCATCACATTCTCGGCCGCGGTGAGCGTGGGCAGTAGTTGAAAGAACTGAAACACGAAGCCGACGTTTCGCCCGCGCCACGTTGCGAGCTTGTTTTCAGACAACGCATGTATGTCGGTGCCGGCGACTGCAACCGAACCCGAAGACGGTCGATCGATGCCTGCGACCATGTTGAGTAGTGTCGACTTGCCGCTGCCCGACTTGCCTATGATCCCGACAAACTGGCCCGCCTGGATCTCGAGATCGATGTTCTTTAGCGCAGCGAACTTTCCGGCCGGTGTTTCATAAGTTTTGGAGACGTGGTTTATGGAGATCATAATTTTGTTCGCGTGGTATTTTTCAGATCGGAAGGCATCTGTCCAGCGGTATCATGGCCGCACGGGCCGTAATCGAACAAAGAGGTAACGAATGTCCGAGAAAGCGAAAGAGCGCCTTCAGCTTGCGTGGTCGAACAAGAAGACCGACGCTCGCGTGCGTCGAACGCTGCCAGCCACAAAAAAGCACAAAAAGCACGGAATAACGGCCTAACGTTGTGCTTTTTGTGCCTTTAACGGCTATTTAGTTCTTTGGTGTGGCTTTGCTTTCCTCGAATTTCTTCTTCACGAAGATGTCGCCACGGACCTGCATATTTGCTTTCTGAGCGAGGGTCGCCAGCACCGACTGAAGCATCTCCTTGTTCTGGAGTTTGAAGCTGGTGATGCCGGTGACGTTCGAATCCGGATCGCTGTATTGCAGCGTCAAATACCGGACCTTGGTCTTAATGAAGTGTGCGGGTAGTGCGTAAATCACTGGTATGTGGCTGGCTACGGTCGCGGCTGTGGGTCTTCGTTTCTGCGTGTCCGCGAAAGCCGAAGTGATGGCCTCGTAGGGAATCGAAATTTCCTTTGGCGGCTTCTTGTCTTTGAACAGCAGGCGATTGTTTACGTCGTCAAACGTCAACGTGCCTTCCATCGTCTTGGTAAAGCCAAACACTCCGCCTTCGTATTTTGCCTTTACGGTCGGTGGCGCCGGCTTGACGGCCGGTGTTTGCGCTGCTGCCGGTTGCGGATCCATGGAGCGTGGACGCTGTGCTAAGGCGCCCGTGAGCAAAGCTGCCAGCAGGAGCAGAGTGGAAATCATTTTCATCGGATTCTCCTTAACTAAGATCAGATTTGATTTGCCCACATTGGCGCCTGGTAGAGAATCCACCAGAGCAACAACTGAACTCCCAATAGAACCAGACCAACAATCGTGCTGGCGTAACAAACGCTGCGAGCCGCGTCGCCCCCGAGTTGTGGTGAACGGTAAGATCTAACAACGCCGGCAGCACCAAACACCACCGCACCGGGACAGAAGAGGATGCCGAGGTAAGGCACTAAGGAATAAGTCGCAAACGCTCTCGCTGTGCCAGGTAAGCCACTCATCTTTTATCAGCCACGAACGGCACAAAACTGATCTTCTGCCGGGTTTTTACTTGTGTCTTTGTTGTGGCTACTTCGCAAACGGCTTGACGCGCTCGATCGATTCCTTCAGATCAGGATCTGACGGCGCCAACGCGGCGCCCTTTTGATACGCGGCCAATGCCTTCGCATACTGCTTCGTCACTTCAAACGCATAACCGAGCTCGCGATAGACATTCACATCGTCGGGCGTTTTCTTCGCCGCGGTTTCCAACGCAGCGATTGCCTTCGGAAAATTCGTCGCGCGCGAATGGGCCACACCCAGCAGGTAAAACGTCACGCCAGTTGCATCCTGCCCGGTGGTTGCACGCTCGAGCACGCCCGCGGCGCGTGCATACTGCTTCGCGCCAATGAGCGCCTGTCCGAGAAGTGTGACTGCTTCAGCGTCCGTTCGCAGTTTGATCAACCCCTCACCGGAACGCACCGCGCTGAGATAATCAGCTTCGGCTTTCGCCGGATCAGTACTCGTCGCTGCACGACGCAGGTAAGCTGAAGTCAGCAGCGTCCACGCGCCTGTAAGTCGCGCATCGTTAACCGTAGCTCGATTCAGACTTGCAATCGCTCCATCGATGTCGTTCTTCGCCAGGGCGATCTGCGCGAGATAGAAGAGCGACAACGAATCCTTTGGATTGAGTTTGACGACCTGGTTGAAACTCTTTTCTGCGTCCTCTGTCTTGCCCGTCTTGTACTCGGAGATGCCACGGTAGTAGATCAACATCGAGTCGGGCTGATTGGGATTACGACTAATCGCCGCCGTCAGAAGCGGCAGCGCTTCCTGATATCTCTCGGATAGAACATATGCCTGCCCAAGCGCGCTCTCCGTGTTTGGGTCTTCCTGCTTGGCCTTGCGCTGTAACTCAATTGCTTTCTCAAGATCCTTCGCCGCTTCGGCGTACTGCTTCAGATTCAACTCCGCAAATCCCGCAATCTTCCAGGCCTCCGGATCGTTCGGATACGCAGCCGCAAGCTCCCGGGCCTCCTTCGCTGCCGCCGCAAACTGTTTCTGTTCGAGCAGGAGATATGCGTGCTTCGTGTCTGCCGGAGCTACCGTGTTCGCCACGGGTCGAACGGGCTGCACGTCGAGCAACGAGTCACTGGAACTGGTTCTCCGCGCGGTTGGCGACGGCACCGGTTCGGGTCGCAGAAGCGGATCGTCGGCAGGCGTCTTAGTCGTCTGCGCAGGCTGCCTGCTCGCGCGTCTTGGCCGGGTTGATTGCGCCTGAAGGGCCGTCGTTGTCAGCAAAAATATGGCAATAACGGTGATGAATCGTTGAATAAGCGTAACTCTACACATAATGCGCATGATTGTATGCGGGAGAGGGTTAGGTTTGAAAGCTCAGACTATCGATCAAACCCTTCGGATGCGGGAATGAGGAATTAAGTTGTGCCACGGATTCCGGTGAAATCCGTGGCACATTCTCTAGAAATTCAACTTCAATCCAAACTGAAACTGCCGTGGGTCAAACGCGGCTGTCGGACGGCTGAAATAGCGGCCATTGCCGGCGCGCTGGTTGAACGCGCGCACATCGTCGATGAATGGCGAAGCGGCGGCTTCATTGAACCGGTTGAAGAGATTGAAGCCTTCCGCAATCAGCTCCAACCTGAGACGCTCGCCAATCGGCACCAGTCTCGCTAAACGCAGATCCAGCGACATGTAACGGTGCGTCAGCCCCATATTGCGGGCTAGACTGCCACTCGTAAACACGCCGTTCGTGACCAAAAGAGCACATCCGAACGTCCCCGGCACGCACAGCGTTCCATCGTCAAGCACCGACGGCCTGTCCGTCTGGTTTGACTGATCGTTGTTCGTGTCCTGATTGCTCAGGATGTTGAACGGACGGCCAGACGAGATCTCGAAGATCGGAGCGATGGTGAAGTTTGAGAGCGCGCGATGGAATCCACCAGCCTTGGCCCAACTGCTTGGTGAAGCAATCACGCCACTGAAGACGAAACGATGGCGCTGGTCAAAGAGTGAATCCGCACGCTCGGCACCGAAGTTTCGATTGTCCTGCGGCAGCAAAAGCGTTTGCAGGTCAGACGAATCGTCGATCGAGTGTGACCACGTGTAAGAAGCCAGGAACTGGAAGTTATTTGAGAAGCGCTTCTTTAAGTCGACGTTCAATGCGTTGTAGGTCGAATTGCCGTCGGACGTTTGCGCGTTGATCGAGCCGAACGGCGAAATCGCTCCCGGAGTGCGCAGCGTTCCCGCTAGTTGCGAGTTCAGTACAGCCGGTGTAATCAGTCCGTTGCTCACCCCTTGGGCCAGAAAGTAGTTGGGAGCATTGGGCCTGAAGAAGTTTGCGATCGCCGGAGAAATGATCCTGCCGCGCGTTGGCGACAAAACAATCATTCCCGGAATGATCACAACCAGCTGGTCATTCGCCAGCAAGGGGTTTGTGAACACCGCGCCGGGCGCCAGGTTGGCCCCGAAGAAATTGCCCACGAGCGCCGCTTCCGTCGTATTCGCCGGATTGCGATTAGCGTAACGCCTGAAATTTGCGATTTGAAGATCGGTCCGCGGTGCATTGATGTCGAGCGGGTGTGGCAGGTGACGTGCACCAACGTAGAGGTAACTTCCGGTCAGGCTCATGTCCCTCGTCAACTGGCGCTCGACTGTGAAGTTACCCTGAGTCGCGTAAGCATACTCAAAGTTCTTCTGCACGTGTAGAGTGAACGGAAGCACTGGACCAAAACCAGGGAACGTTTGATCGTTGAATCGCTGGCGGCCGAATTGATATTGAGCGCCGGCGGCAACACCAGGTGTCGCGACGCCAGGAGGGCAAATCGGTGTGGCTGGACCACCCGGAGGACAAACAGTTCCCTGAAACACCTGTACTGCATTGAGTAGCGCAGTCTGCGTCGGAGAACCGGGCGTCAGGATTCCCTGTTGCTGTTGGACGGCGTCCGCAATGTCGGAGTTGAACGCGATCGCGAGCAATGGATGGTCATAAAACATTCCGAAGGCGGCTCGGATCGAAGTCTTTCCATCGTTCCACGGATCCCATGCCACCGCCAGGCGCGGCGCCCAGTTGTTTTTGTCGCGCGGGAAGCCTTGTTGCACGCCCATCGCATCCTGCGCTGCCTGAACCTCCCCGGCTGAGAGCGTGATTCCCGACAGCGGATCGCGCAGTGGCAGCGTCGGAACCTGCTCAGTCAGCTCATAGTCGTAACGCACTCCGTAGTTAAGCGTCAGGTTGGGGCGTACCTTCCACGAGTCCTGCGCAAAAAATGCCATTGGCTTGTTGCTGATGCGGCTGACGGGATTACCGAAGCCCTGAATAAAGTTAGCTGGAAATCCGAGTCCGTACTGCTGTACCGGGAGAAAGTCCGGCGGCGGCGACACTCCCGGCGTCGTACACAGCGCCGACACCAGTGTGCAAGCACCTAATCCACCGAAATTGAACAGACCAGCAAAGTTCAATTCAAAGATCGCTTCGGGGATGTTAACGAAGGCGAAGTCGCCGCCAAACTTGAAGGTGTGACTTCCGGCAACCACGTTGACATTATCCGTGAACTGATACCGTGTTTCCGTGCGGAGCACCGGCGAGAACAGCTCGCGCCCGATAAAGGCCGTGCCGGAAATATTGAACGCCACGGCATCACCATTTTCCGATTTGAAAGTGGCGCGACGCTCACCGAAGTTGAAACGCCCTTCGTTAACGACGTTGTTGGACAGCGTCGAAGTCAAGGTAGTGACCGCTGAGAAATCCCGCAGCTTCTGAATGCCTGTGCGTGAGAAATCATTCTGGCCCAGCGACTGGTTTTGTGATTCGACCTGAATACCTGTGATCTCGCTGGGGTTGTAGCCGAAACGGAAACTGAACTGGTGAGCTTGCGTAATCAAATGATCTAAGCGAAACGAGTTGAACGTTGTTCGCTCAGTCACAGGAAAGATGCGCTGAAGATTGTTCAATGGTCTGAAAGCGATGAACTGTCCGGCAGCGTTAGTTGTGCTGCTGGGAACAGGTGCACTTGAAAGCAGGAAACGCGGACCGATGGTTGCTCCCGCCGCCAACGGTGTCAGAGTACCGGTGAGACCGGGAAAGACGACCAGTGGATTTGTCCCCGTAAGCGCGGTCGACCCACCACTGGAGGCGAGAAACGCGTACGGAACGGCGAGCGCAGTGGCGCCAATCGACAGCAGGTTGTTGATGTAGGCCGCCTGCTGCGGCGATATGTTCCTGAAAGTCTGTCCGGCGATCGTGACGCTGGAGGTCAGGTTATTGGCTACGTCGCTCGTGAAGAAGCCCGACTCATTGCGTCGTCGTTGCTCGAACGCGAAGAAGAAGAACGTGCGATCCGGATCGAGTGGCCCGCCCAAAGTGGCCCCATACTGCGCGCGTGTGAACGGCGGATCCTCGATTGGCGCAAACGGGTTGCGCGCCTGAAAACTCCGGTGACGCAAAAACCCGAATAGGTTTCCGTGCAGCTCGTTTGTGCCTGACTTGGTAACCACGTTCACCACGCCGCCTGCCGAACGGCCAAACTCCGGCGCAAATGAATTCGTGACGACCTGAAACTCCTGCACTGCTTCCTGACTGACCGTTGAGCGCGACGCATTCACTGAGTTGTCAGTGTTGTCGGCGCCGTCAACCTGGACGAGGTTCGAGCGGCCACGCTGGCCGCCGAAGTTCAAGCCGGTCGTGGGCGCTGGTCCAATCGGACGCCCGTTGTCGCGACCAACTGTCGAAGTGGTCAGCGCAAACGCGAGGTAGTTGCGTTCGTTGATCGGAAGATTGTTGATGCGCTGCTGATCGATGGTGGTGGCGACTGCTGTCTTCGAAGTCTCTACGATTTCGGACGTCGCATCCGAGATCGTCACGCTTTCGGTGATCTGGCCGGGCTCGAGCGTGATGACATTGAGCTCCGCTGCTTGTCCGATCGTGACCGTGACCTTCGGCAAGACGGCTTTTTTGAAGTTCGCCGCTTCAACTGTTATCTCATAATCGCCGGGTGGCACGTTGATGATGCGATAGAAACCATCGTCATTGGTGTTTGCAGAGCGCGAGAAGTTCGTGCCCGGATTGCGAGCGGTCACAGTAGCGTTAGCCACAACCGCACCCGTCGAGTCTTTCACTGTGCCTTGCAGATCCGCAGCGTTTGACTGCGCCTGCCCGAAAGCGACATGGACGGAAAGAAGAAGAATCATTAACAAACAGGGGATTTGAAATGATCCGTTAAGCCGGGACTTTAACGATACCAACATCGTCTATTCTCCTTTAGTTTTTCGCGGCTCTGGAATCGCGCGTTAACTTCTAGTTGTCACTATGAAATAGTGGGAGTACTTTGCCGTGGTCATGTGCCCTGGGACAGCAACGATGACGGAGAGACACACTGCGCAGCCTTTTTACTCTAAAAGAGTCAACGTGGCAAGCGGTTTAGC
>Ga0126311_10001100_pt1 | contig 12800 bp, 12 predicted proteins | sample Plot61_FD_92539 | JGI IMG/M metagenome (GOLD analysis project Ga0126311, IMG submission 92539) | Serpentine soil microbial communities from UC McLaughlin Reserve, CA, USA - Plot61 | ecosystem: Environmental > Terrestrial > Soil > Grasslands | place: USA: UC McLaughlin Reserve, Lake County...
GCGTGCGTCAAGGACTTCGGGATGATCGAGGACGGCGACCGCGTGATGGTCTGCCTCTCGGGCGGCAAGGACAGCTACACGATGCTCGACCTCCTGCTCGACGTGCGGAAGCGCGCGCCCGTCCATTTCGACCTGCTCGCCGTCAACCTGGACCAGAAGCAGCCGAACTTCCCCGCCGACGTGCTGCCGAACTACTTAAAGGAGCGCGGCGTGCCGTTCCGCATCGTCGAGCGCGACACGTACTCGGTCGTCAAGCGGCTCGTGCCCGAGGGCAAGACCTTCTGCTCGGTCTGCTCGCGCCTGCGCCGCGGCATCCTCTACAACACCGCGGTCGAGGAGGGCTGCACGAAGATCGCGCTCGGCCACCACGCCGACGACATCACGGCCACCTTCCTACTCAACCTGTTCTACATCGGGCAGCTCAAGGCGATGCCGCCCGTCCTTCGCTCGGACGACGGGCGCAACACCGTCATACGCCCGCTCTCGTACTGCCGCGAGTCTGACATCGCGGAGTACGCCGCGCAGAAGAGCTTCCCAATCATCCCCTGCGACCTCTGCGGCTCGCAGACGAACCTCAAGCGCGCGCGCGTCCGTGCGCTGGTCGAAGAGCTTGAGAAGGAGATTCCGCACGTGCGCGCCTCTATGCTGACGGCGCTGACGAACGTAGTCCCCTCGCATCTGCTCGACCCCTCGCTCTTCGACTTCAAACGTTTACGCTCCGCCACGGGCAACGTCGAAGCCGAACTCGACGCCGCGCTCGGCCACGTAGAGGAAGAGGCGACGCCCGCACTCGTCTCCATCAGCTAAATGGCCGCGACTAAAAAAAGCTCAAAGACTGCCGCGAAGAAGGCCAAGCCCGCCGCGAGGGCGAAGGCCGCCGCGCCGAAAGTGAAGAAGTCCGCGGCGAAGAAGACTGCGGCGGCGAGTAAGAAGTCCGTCGCGCCAAAGGCGTCGAAGGCGAAGGCCGCGGTCGCGCCGAAGGCTTCGGGCGTCACGAAGGCGAAGGCCGCGGTCGCGTCGAAGGCGGCGAAGGCGGGCGCGTCTAAGAGTTCGAAGTCGTCGAAGGCGAAGCAGGCTCGCGACGTGTTTGACTTCTCGGAGTTCCCCGCCGTGTCTGTTTCGCGCACCGACGTTACGCTCTGCCTCGCGTGCATCTTCCGCCTCTTCACGAACCAGCTCGGGCTCGCGCCGCGCACCGCCTACGACGAGATACGGCGTTACTCCCCGACCGTCGAAGAGCTGACGGCGCGCGAGCCGCAGCGGCCTTTCTTCAAATCATCCGGCGAGAAGAACGAGCGCTGCCCTTACTGCGACGCCGCGCGTCGCTGGCACGCGCCCGTCTCGGTCTACCGCGTCGAGGGCGGCAAGGCCACGGACTCCGCGCGCCGCGCGCTCGTTAAAAATTTGCCGACGAAGGACGGGCGTTTCCAGTTGGACGAGCAGAGGAAGACCGCGAAGCAGGTCTTCTTCGAGTGGTTGGAGAGGCTCGGGCAGGAGTTGGACTTCGCGGACGAGGGCGCGTGGCTGCGCGACGCCGCTCGCGGCTACCTTCAGCGCCGCGAGCCTAAGACCGACTGGGCCGCCGTGTTCGAGGGCGCGCGCGCCGTGCGACGCTCGCAGCGCATCGACGAGGGATTCGAGCGCGACGGCGCGCGGCTCTTCCTCGCGCCCGCGCTCTACAACGACGTGCTGCTCGTCCAGTACCTCGTCAGCCGCTCGCAGGCGCACGGCGGCGTCACGTCCGAAGGCCGCCTCACGCTCTTCGAGTTCGTCCGCCGACTGCGGTACGGCGGCGGCCTCGACGCGCACGGCATCACCGAGCGCGACCAGTTCGAAGTCCTCGAACAACTCGTCGAACGCCTGACGGGCGGCGACACGCCCGTCAAACTTCACTTCATCACAGACCGCCGCGCCCTCCTCGACCGCGCGAAAGAAGTCTACGCACGCCAGGCGTGATGATTGCGGAATGCGGATTTGAAAACGGATTTAAGACAGCCACGCCTTCATCAATCGCGCGATTGATGAAGGCGTGGCTGTTTAAAATCCGAAATCCCCTCACCTGTCCATCTTGTTGAAGTGGAGCCGGAGCGGCGAGGCGAGCGAGATGTCGCGCAGCTCGAAGACGGCGTAGGCGGCCTGCTCGTACTTCACGAGCTGGTAGACGCCCTGCTGCGTGGTCGTCGTTACGGTGCCGTCGCGCGCGAGCAGGTACGCGCTCGCGTGCTCGACTGTAGGGCGACTGTCGCTCGTGTAGTCGCCGATGGCGTCCACGACGTACGACTTCAAAAGCTTCGGCCAGTAGGAGGCGAAGAGGCGTTGGCTGGCGAACACGTCGGCCCAGACCGCGCGGCCGTTGCGCGCCACGACGACGCCGACCACGCCCGGCTGCAAGACCTCGCGCTCCAACGTCCGCACGTAGTCGTCCAACTGCCCCGCGACCTTCTTGTTCGCGTAGACCTCTTGATACGTGTCCGTGCTGTTCTTCGTGCCGAGCTTCGCGTTGTTCTTGCTGACCTCGTCCCAGACGGCCGACTGCTGCTTACTGTCCTGCGACGCCGCGCGCAGCTTCGGGTGCGCGACCGCGCCGAGGCTGTTGAACTTCTCCGGCGCGGCGTTCATTACGGGCGCACCCGCTCTGGCCGGAGCAGCGCCGCCGCCGTTGTAACTCGTCTCGCGCGGAGTCCAGCGCCCGTGCTCTACGCAGAAGACGTTCAGCGCGACGGGGACGCTCACGGGCGGGATGACCCTGTCCTCCTGCACTATCCTGTCCTGCTTGCCGCCGACGATGACCTCGCCCGCGAGCAGCATGAGCTTCTTGCCGGAGCGGTTGACGAGGGCGAGCTCGTTGACGGACGCGCCGCCGCTGTAGCTCACCTCCTGCTGCACGGGCGTGCCGTTCGAGGCGTAGACGTGCCCGCGCCCGCGCCCGCGTCTCACGGCGGCCTGCTGCGCGCCCTTCTCCGTGATGAGGACGGTGCCCGCCTTCGTCCCCTCGTCGAGCGTTATGTACGCGTCCGAGCCCGCGAGGTCTGCGCCGCGGACGGGGAAGATTGTAAGGTTCTTGTAGCTGACGGGCGCGAGCACAGTCCACTCGCCGCCCCTCCGGTTGCCCTTCGCGCGCGCGGGCGCGATGCGGGACAAAGGAATCAAGGCCGCCGTGACGAGCGCCAGCGCGCACAGCGCCGCCGCGAAACTCTTCGAACCCCTAGATTGACTCATTTGAACGCCTCCTCCAAGCTTGTCTTAAGTAGAGCCGCGCTTACTCCGGCGCGCGCGCCGCGGCCGTGCGAGGCGAGGGACTTTCACGCGCGCGTGCGCGCCGTACGTCGGGCGGCCCGACCGGGGCTGCGGGCCTTCCGGCGCGAATCTTTCCTGTGTGTGAACGAGCGAGCGCGCGCGTTCTTGCGGCGCGAGAATCTTTTTGCGTGACTCGTTCGCGGAACACGCGCGGCCTCGCCGGTGTCGAAAGTCGCGTCGGAGATTTGCGAATGTGCGGGGCGCGCGCGGCGCGCGTCGGGTGTGTACGTCCGTCTACGGGCGGGCGCGGGTCGGACTTTCTTCCCTGCGAGGTGAGGCCATGAGAGAGAACGGCGCGGAGGCTCAAGGGCGCGCGACGCCGAGCATAAACGTGACGCCGCTGATAGACATTCTGCTGGTGCTGCTCATCATCTTCATGGTCATCACGCCCTTGAGGCCCGCGCGCTTTAGGGCGTTGATACCCGAGCGGGCCGAGAACCCAGACGAGGTGATAAGTCCGCGCACGCTCGTCGTCTCGGTGGAAGGCGCGGGCACGCTGAGGCTGATTCGCGGGGCGACGACCGTGGCCGAAGGTTCGGTAGGAGAGCCCGGCGAAGTAGCGTCGCGCCTCGCGCGCGAGTGGCGCGAGCGCAAAGCTTGGGGCACTTGGAAGGAGGGCTTCGAGGCGCGCACAGACCTCGCGCCCGACTCGCGCATAGAGCGCACGGTCTTCGTCCGCGCGCCCTCCTCGCTCCGCTACGGCGAAGTCGCGCGCGTCATCGACGCCATAAAGGGCGCGGGCGCGGAGCCCGTCGGCCTACAGACCGACAGGCTGCCGAACTGAACGCGCGGCGGCGAGTCGAAGAGGCCCGTGCGCGAGTCACTCTAAAGTTTTAAGCCTCGCTCAAGAGCGACGCCTGCTCTCTTTTATCTCGCGCTCGGCGCGTCGCTCGGCCTCTTTGGCTTCGTCGGAGCCGAGGCCGAGGTCGCGCAGCGTCCTGCCGATGCTGCGCCCGTCTTCGAGCCCCGCGAGTATCGCCTCGCGCGTGACGTTCGGGTGCCTCGCGCCGAGGTTCGCGGCAAGGCGCGTCGCGGCGACGTACTGCCCGAACTTCAGGTCGGGGTTCGTCGCGAGCGCCGCGCGGTAGCCTTCGCGTAGGTCGTTCGCGGTCGTGTGCAGGCGCGCGGGCATGCCGGGGTGTTCGCGCAGGTCTTCGTCGGCGCGGCGGGCGTTGTCGCGCCGGATGCGCGCGCGCTCAAGCCCCGCGTCCGAGCGCCCGCCCGACCTGTCGGACGCGTTGCCGCGCCCCGTGTCCGCGCGGCCCGAGGACGAACTGGAAGACCTGCCCAGCCCGCGGTCAACGCCCACGCCCGCGGGCGGCCCGCCGCCCCGGCCCATGCCGCCGCCTCCGCCCCCGCCGCCACGGCCGCCGCCGCGGCCCTGCGCCGACGCGCTCGACAGCGCGCCCGTCGCGAACACGCACGCGAGCGCCAACGCCGCCGAGAATGTCCAGACCCTTCTGCTCATAGCTTTCTCTCCCGGAACCGATGTTAATTCTGACGTAAAGGCGAAGAGGAGAGCGCGCCGATTATAACAGGCGCACGCGGCCGCCCCGCACGGCGCAAGCGGAAAACAATCGAAACGCAAGAAAGGAAGTGCGGAAGTCGGAGTGCGGAGCGCAGAGCGCAGAATGACGAGAGCGTAGCTGCTCTTAATTCATCACTCCGCACTCCGCACTCTGAACTTCCGAGTCAGCAGCGGTCTTATTTCGGGGAAGGCGAGACGCGGCGCGCGCCAGCGTACTTCCGTGAGGCCGCCCGTGGCCGCGAGCGTCGTGTGGTAGTTCCTGTAAATCTCTTCGTTGTCAGTCCTGCCCCAGCTTCCGTCCGCGTTCTGTGACGCGAGCAGGAAGTCAGTCCCCGCGCGTATCAGGGGCCCGCGCGTCGAGAGCCCGAAGCACTTCAGGCATTCGAGAAACTCGCCGACCGTCTCGGGGTCGCGCTCCTCGATTAAGCGCGCGAGGTGCTTCTTCAGGAAAGCGAACTCCCGCGGCAGCCATTCGGGGCGGAGGCGGTACTTGTCGTAGTCGTTCAGCGTGTAGACGATGTGCGTGACCGCGTACGCCGCGTCGTAGAAGCCCGGCTCGCCGAACGCTTCGGGGTAGGGCCGGAGCGCAGGCAGCCATCGCAGAACGTCCGCGTAGCTCGCGCCGAGCGAGACGCCGTAGCTGTCGGCCACGTAAGTCCGTATGAGCGCGACGTACCAGACCAGGTAGCGCGTCATCATCTTGAGGCGGCGGCGGCAGCGCGCGCAGGTCTTTCGGCCGCGCTCGTTCCAAAGGCCGCAGCGGCACTCGTCGGGAACGTCCGACGGCGGCGGCTCCGCCGAAGGGTCGAACCAGAGGAAGTCCGCGGCCGGAAACTGACGCGCCGCAAGTCTCAACTTTGCTTTCGGCCTTCGGCCGCGCGCGCAGACGCGGTCTGCGTAGAGGCCGCCGTAGACGAGTTCGTAGACGGCTTCGGCGTCGGGCTCTTCGGGGATCGACGGGTGGCGTCGGCACCAGCGCCGCGCGAGCTTCGCGCCCTCGGTTCGCCCTCGGCGGCGCAAACCGGCGTCGGCGGCCGTGTCGGCTACGACGTAGAAGTAGTTGAGGAAGTCGCTCCCCCACGCGTCGAAGTTCTCGGGCGCGCGCGCGAAGCGCAGAAGGAACTCGAAGCCGCGCCGCGCGGCCCGCGCACACTCTTCCGTGCGGTAGGTCGCCATCGCCCACTCCGGTCGTTTATTCCAGCTTCGCCTCGCGCGCGCGGCCCTCGTCGCGCGGGTCTGCGGCGCGAGAGGTGACGGCCGCTTCCGCACCGGCCGGCGGCCGGCGCTTGAAGCGGTGCGTGACGGGGCGTCGGCGGCCTATGCCGATGGCGTTGCGCGAGATGATGAGCGTGGGCGGGAGCTGCCTGCGCTTGAACTCGTTGGCGGGCGACTCGACGCGGTTGAGTATGTCGTAGACGAGCGAGCGCTCGTGTCCCTCTTCGACTATCTGCTCGGGCGAGAACTTCTTCTCGAAGTAGAGACGCAGAATCGGGTCGAGCGCGTCGTAAGGCGGGAGGCTCTGGTCGTCGAACTGGTCGGGAGCCAGCTCGGCCGAGGGGCGCTTGTTGATGATGGCCCACGGTATCAGCTCGGCGTCGCGGTTGATTTGGCGCGCGAGCGAGTAGACTTCCGTTTTGAGCACGTCGCCGATGACCGCCAGGCCCCCGTTCGTGTCGCCGTAGAGCGTGCAGTAGCCGAGCGCAAGCTCCGACTTGTTGCCCGTCGAGAGGAGCAGACGCCCCTCCGCGTTCGAGACGGTCATCAGGATGTTCCCGCGGAGGCGCGACTGTAGATTCTCGGCCGCGAGCGACTCGCCCCCGCGCGAAGGCCTGGTCAGGCCCATCTCCTTCGTCAGGACTTCGAAGGCCGAGCTTATCGGCCGCTCGACGACGGGCATCCCGAAGCTCTTCCCGAACGCGACCGAGTCGTCCACGCTCCCGCGCGAGGAGAAGGGCGAAGGCATCATCACGCCGAGCACGTTCTCCGCGCCGATGGCCTCGCACGCGAGCGCCGCGACGACCGCCGAGTCGATGCCGCCCGAGAGCCCGAGCACCGCGCGCCCGAAGCCGTTCTTGCGCGCGTAGTCTCTAATGCCGAGGACGAGCGCGCGGCGCACCGTCTCTATGTCGTCGCCGGGCAGACACGTCTCGTCGCGCACGCCGCAGTCGAGGTCAATCGTGCCGACGAACTCCTCGAAGGGCGGCGCTTGCAGGATGGTCTCGCCGCGGCAGTCTGTGACGAGCGACGCGCCGTCGAAGATGATGCCGTCGTTGCCGCCGACGAGGTTGACGTAGACGACCGGAAGCCCCGAAGCCTTCGAGCGGTGCGCGACCATCGAGCAGCGCTGCCCCATCTTCGCCTTGTTGAAGGGCGAGGCGTTGGGCGAGACGATGACGGTCGCGCCCATCTCTATCACCTCGTCGGTCGGGTCGTGCGTGTACAGCCGCTCGCGCCAGAAGGTCTTGTCGTTCCAGAAGTCCTCGCAGACGACGACGCCCAAGCGTTCCCTGCCCAGCTCGAACAGTTGCCTGCGCTCGCCCGACTGGAAGTAGCGCGGGTCGTCGAACACGTCGTACTCGGGGAGCAGGGTCTTGTCCGCGTAGCCGAGCAGCCTGCCGTCGCTTATGACGGCCGCCGAGTTGAAGAGCTTGCGCCCCTGCACGGAGCCCGTCGGCCTCACAGTCCCGACGACGGCCGTCAGCCCCTTCGTCGCCGGGACGATCTTCTCCAAAGGCTTCAGGGAAGACTCGACGATGTCCCTGTCCAGAAACCAGTCGAGCGACGTGTAGCCCTGCACGCAGACTTCCGGGAAGACTATCAAGTCCGAGCGCTCGCGCCTCGCCTGCTCGATGGCGCGCAGAATCCGCTCGGTGTTCCCCTCGTAATCGCCGTTCGTCGTATTTATCTGCCCGATGGTGACGCGCATGGCTGTTCCCGAAAAATTGGTTTTTGGCGTGCTGCTATCTCAGGCCGCCTCGACGTACTCGGCCAGACTGGTCGGCTCCGGAATCGGCAGGCCGTCTTCGCGCATGCCGCGCAGGTGCATCTCCACGGCCTTGTTCATCCGCCGCTTCACCTCTTCGACGGTCTTGCCCGTGGCGACACACCCGGGTAAGTCGGGCACGTAGGCCGAATAGTTACGTTCGCCCTTCTCGATGATTATAGCGTAGCGCATTCTCGTCACCTCCTTACTTGGTCAGCCCCGCCTGCGTAAAGATGTTCTTCAAGGTCTTAGGGTGAATATCGTCCCGCAGGTGGCCCGCGATAGTAACGCGCCCCGACTTCGTAGGATGCTTATACTGCCGGTGACTTCCTTCCATCACCACAAGACGCCAACCGTCCTTTTCAATCAACTTAATAACCTCGCGAACCTTCATACCCGCCGCCCTCCTATTGGACGAGACGTACGAGGAGTCCTTCAAGCTTGGCGGGATTAATTGTTAACTCGTCGTCGGTGACCGTGCCAATCATACAGCTTTCGCGCAGGGCTGTCTCCGTGAAGGCGGGCCGCGAAGTCGTCACCCCGCCGGAGAGGATGACGAAAACGCGGCCCGCCGGAAATAGTTTTGGACGCGGGGACGGAGCCCCTTTCACTCCCTCGTCAGTTTCAAAACCATCGGCTCGGGCTTGTGCGGGGCCGAGAGGCGCAGCTCGCCCGTGTCGCCGCCCGTGAATCTCATCTCGCCCGAGACCTCGTAGCCGGCCGGCTGCCCCGGCGGGGGCGACGGGTGGCGCAGGTAGATTTTGAAGGTGAAGGCGTCGCCTTCGAGCTTCGCGCCGGTGAGCATCGAGCCAGTCCTCGCCGAGACGTGCGGCGGCGGCCCCTCCGCGGGCTTCTGGAAGTCCATCTTCCTGTCGTAGTCGTAGCCGACGAATGCGCCGCCGAAGCCTTCGCCGTCGGGCACGACCGTCAGCGTCGCCACGCGCAGGCCCGTCGGCAGCGTCGCCTGCCACGCGCCCGTGATCGAAGCGGCCGTCGGCTTCCCGCCCTCCTGCGCGCGCGCCGCGCCCGCCGCCAGAATCGAGAGCAGCGCCGCCAGCGCGGCCGCCGCGGACACACTTCGGGCCACGCGTGCGCGCGTCGCGCACGCCTTCAACTTGCTGTCTGTCATTTGAATCCTCCCGGTAAGACCGAACTGAGACTTTCGCGCCCCCCGTGCGTGTGCGGCGTCAGGCGGTCGCGGGCGGGCCGGCCCTGCCCTTGCGCAGCACCCACCAGAGATGCGCCGTGAACCATACGAGCAGGCTCAAGACCTGCGCGACGACGATTCGGAGGTTGAGGTGCGCGTGCGCGCCGGGGCTGAACTCCATCAGCGTGATGAGCGCGCCGACGACGAGCGTCGTCAACGCGAGCGCGGCGCGCACGGCGCGGACGCCTTCGAGCCGACGCGTGAGCGTCAGCACGAGGAAGACGAAGTTGAAGATGAGGCCCGTCGAGATGAGCGCGTCGATCAAGTTGTTGACGAAGCCGGGCATCGCGCCCGTGTTGCGCGCGTAGAGCGGCGCGACCACCAACAGCGTGAAGGCGTAGGTCGCGACCGCGGTCGCGACCGTGCGCAGAGTTTTCATCACTCCCCCTCCCCCGCGTAATCTTTCAAGGTGCTCGCGCGGCGCGGTCAGCGCCAAATCCAGCAGCGCCTCGCCCCAGAGCCGCGCCAGCGCCGCCGCGCCACCCGTCGAACGCTCGCGGCAGCGGTCGTCGAAGACGAGCGCCATCTCGCGCCCGTACTCGCGCCGGAACTCGCGCGGGTAGGCCGCGAGCAGCACCGCGTACGCGCGCCGCGAGCGCGAAGCGTTTATCTTAGGCGTCTTCATCCCGCGTCTCTCTCACGCGCGCGAGAGCAACTGCTTGGCGCGCGCGACCTTCACGAGCCCCGAAAGCCGCTCGGCCTCCGCGGACGCCACGCGCCGTCCGAAGTCCGTCAGGCGGTAGTAACGGCGGCGCTCGTCGTCCAACTCCGCGTCGGGCCGCTCGTCCGACTCCTCGACCAAGCCCTGCTCAAGCATTCTCTTAATCGAGCCGTAGAGCGTGCCCGGCCCCAGACGCACGCGCCCGCCCGTGCGCGCCTCGACCTCCTTGATGATGCCGTAGCCGTGGCGCTCCGCGTCGGCCAGCGCGAGCAGCACGTGAAACACCGCCGGACTCAACGGCAACAACTCTTCCGGGTCACTTCCCGACATCTTCGGCCGACTCCTCGCGAACCTCAAACTATATCGGACGGCGATATACTATATCGCCGTCCGATATATGTCAATACTTTTTAATGCGGCGCTCATTCGGGTGTGCCCCTAAGCTGGGAGCGCGGGCATCCCTGCCCGCCTTGAGCGCTTTAGCGCGAAGACTGAGAAGCGCCTTCATTCAAGGTTGAATGAAGGCGCTTCACTGCTAAGCGTGCTTAGGCACGCTTTGGCGGGCAGGGATGCCCGCGCTCCCGGCTATAAGTCGCGTTCTAGTGAGCGCCGCTGTTCAGCAGTGGTCAGTAGACGCTTGGCGTGTCGGGCGTCGCCGCTTTCACATCGACCGACGGATGAGAGGTTCTTCTACTGTCTACTCCCTTCCTTCTACTTCTTCCTCCCGTGACCTCCGCCGCCGGGCGTCTCTATGCGTACGCGGTCGCCGGGGCGCAGCTCCCAGGAGCCTTTGGATTCTATTCTGCGCGCGCGGCCGTCGCGTATGATGGAGTCTCGGCCGCGTGCGCCGTCGCCACCCCCCGCGAGGCCGTAGGGCGCGCGCGCGCGCCTGTCCGCGAGTAGGGACATGCGCGCTTCTGTGAGCGTCTCTATCTCGCGCACGATGCCGTCGCCGCCTCTACGCGCGCCGCGCCCGCCCGAGCCCCGGCGCAAGCGATAGGCGCGCACGCGCAAGGGGTACGCGTACTCCAAAGCTTCGGCGGGCGTGTTCAGGCTGTTGGTCATGTGCGTGTGGACGCCGCCGACGCCTTCGACGCGGGGGCGCGCGCCCATGCCGCCCGCGACCGTCTCGTAGTAGGCGAACTCTCGGCCGTCGCGACCGCCGCGACCGCCGACGGTCAGATTGTTCATCGAGCCCTGACTCGCCGCGGGCACGCGTTCCGGCAGGGCCTTCGAGAGCGCCTTAAACAACACGTCCACGATGCGCTGCGAGGTCTCGACGTTCCCGCCCGCGACCGGCGAGGGGTGCGTGGCGTTGACGACCGTGCCGCGCGGCGCAATGACTTCTATCGGCTCCATCAGCCCCGCGCTCGCGGGAACCTCCTCCGCGCCGACCAGACAACGGAAGACGTACGCGACGGCCGAGACCGTTATCGCCTCGACCGCGTTCACAGGCCCCGAGACCTGCGGCGCGCTCCCCTCAAAGTCCACGCGCACGCGCTCGCCCTTAACTTCGACGCGCACGCGTATCGAGACTTCTTCGTCGCCGACGCCGTCGGAGTCGAGCGCGTCTTCTGCCTCGTACGCGCCGTCGGGGATAGCGCGCACGGTCGCGCGCATCATCCGCGCGGAGTATTCGATAAGGTGGCGCGCGTACTCCGACGCCTCCGCGAGTCCGGCGCGCGCGACGATTTCGAGCAGCCGCGCCGCGCCCGTCTTCAGAGAGCCTATCTGCGCCTCGAAGTCTGCGCGACGCTCGCGCTCGACTCGCACGTTCGCCATCAGCAGGCGCATCACGTCCCCGACGACGCGCCCGCCGCGCACGAGACGCACGGGAGGAATCCTCAAACCCTCGCCGTAAATGTCCGTCGCAAGCCCCATCGAGCCCGGCGTCGCCCCGCCGATGTCTGCGTGGTGCGCGCGGTTCGCGACGTAGAAGGTCGCTCGCTTGTGAGGGCCGCGCCGCTTCTCTTCGAGAAAGACTCCCGCGACGAGCGTCACGTCGGGCAGGTGCGTGCCGCCCGCGTAAGGGTCGTTGAGCACGACCACGTCGCCGGGCGCGAGCCTCGTCTCGCTCAGCGCGGCTGCGACCGCCATAGGCATCGAGCCGAGGTGAACGGGCATGTGGTCGCCCTGGGCTATGACGCGGCCCGTCGAGTCGAAGACGGCGCACGAGTAGTCGCGCCGCTCCTTTATGTTCGGCGAGTGCGCCGTGCGGCGTAGCGTGAGCCCCATCTCCTCCGCGACGGACGTGTAGAGCGCGCGGTAGATTTCGAGCGTAGTCGGGTCGAAGCCCTTCCCTCTTTTCATAGGCCGCAAAGCTCTATACGCAGGTTGCCGCGCGCGTCTACGTCGGCGCGCGCGTGTGCGGGGACGAGCGTCGTCGAGGAGTATTCGGTGACGACGCAGGGCGTGCGAAGGCGCGAGCCCGCGCTCAACTCTTCGCGGCGGTAGACGGCCACTTCACGCGCGCCCGCGTCGAAGTAGACGCGCGCCGCCGCGTGCGGCTTTACGCCCGCGCGCGACTGTCGAGCGAGCGCCGCCCGTCCCTCCTTCAACCTTTCGACGAGCCCCGCGGAGAGCAGCCGCGCGCTCACGACTTCAATCTCGGCGGCCGTCTGCGCGTAGCCGTATCGCGCCTCGTGCTCGGCGTGGAAGCGCTCGACGAGTCGGCGCCCACCGTTCCACGGAATCTCAAGCTCGAAGGACTGCCCGCGGTATCGCGCGGCGATAGTTCGCGTGTGACTCTGCCGCGCGTCGCCGAAACCCTCTCGCTTCAAGGCCGCGCGCGCCTCGCGCTCCAACGCGCCGAACGCACGCTCAATCTCTTCGACGCGCGCGCGAACTTCGCCGCCGCCGACTTCGAGCATGAGCGTGCGGCTCATGCTCTTCAGCACGTCCGCGCGAAGACAGCCCAGGGCGGAGAGCGCGCCCGGCTCGCGCGGGACTACGACGCGCGGCACTCGGAGCGCGCGCGCGAGTTCCGCCGCGTGCAGGCCGCCCGCGCCGCCGAACGTGACGAGCGAGCACGCGCGCGGGTCGAAGCCCCGCTCGACCGAGACCGCGCGCAGCGCCCTCTCCATCCCCGCGTTCACGACGCGCACGACGCCGAGCGCGGCCTCGA
>Ga0126311_10001101_pt1 | contig 12797 bp, 7 predicted proteins | sample Plot61_FD_92539 | JGI IMG/M metagenome (GOLD analysis project Ga0126311, IMG submission 92539) | Serpentine soil microbial communities from UC McLaughlin Reserve, CA, USA - Plot61 | ecosystem: Environmental > Terrestrial > Soil > Grasslands | place: USA: UC McLaughlin Reserve, Lake County...
GCGAAGAGCCCCGCGATGCTCTTCTACCTCGACAACTTCCAGAGCGCCACGCCGAACGCGCAGGCGAACCGCCGACAGCTACGCCGCCGGATGAACGACTCGGACGGCGCGGGCGCGATGCAACGGGACGGCCTCTTCGGCGCGCGCCGCATGCGCAACGCCGAAGCGCGCGCAAGGCGTCAGGCCGAGATGACGCGGCGGCAGCAGTCTCAACAGGGCCAGACTCAGGCGGCGCAGGCCAAACAGCCGAAGCGCATGCGCCGGGGCATCAACGAGAACTACGCGCGCGAGCTGATGGAGCTGCACACGCTCGGCGTCGAGGGCGGCTACACGCAGAAGGACGTGCAGGAGGTCGCGCGCGCGTTCACGGGCTGGACTATCTTCGCGCCGCGCGGCCGAGGGCTCTACGGCGACGACGCCGCGGCGGAGAGTCGCGCGGGCACGTTCCTCTTCAACCCGCGCATGCACGACTCGGGCGAGAAGACGGTGCTCGGCCGGAAGATTTCGGGCGGCGGGATGGAAGAGGGCGAGAAGGTTCTCGACGCACTCGTCGCGCACCCCTCGACCGCGAAGTTCATCGCGACGAAGCTCTGCCGCTTCTTCGTAAGCGACGAGCCGAGCCCCGCTCTCGTAGCGCGCGCGGCCGAAGCTTTCCGCGAGTCGAACGGCGACATAAAGACGACTTTGCGCGCCATCTTCTACTCGCCCGAGTTCAACTCTTCCGAGGCGCGGCGCGCGAAGATAAAGACGCCCTTCGAGCTCGCCGCGAGCGCCATACGCACGCTCGGCGCAGAGACCGACGCGCGGCCCGCGCTCGCACAGTGGATTGGAAAGATGGGCGAGCCGCTCTACGGCTATCAAGCGCCGACCGGCTACCCGGACGCGGCCGACTACTGGGTCAACACGGGCGCGCTCCTCGAACGTCTGAACTTCTCGCTCGCGCTCGTCTCGAACCGCATACCGGGCACGCGCGTTGACCTCTCGCGCTTCGTGGGCGGCGAGGCCACGAGCAGCCGCGCAGTAGACCGGAAGCTCGTCGTCGAGCGCTTCCTCGAAGTCGCGCTTCAGGGCGACATCTCTCCGAAGAGCCGCGAGGTCTTGATGAAGCAGTTGACGACACAGTCGGACGCGCCGATTGCGATGACCACTCCCGACGGCGAAGAGAACGCGCGCGCGAAGAACACGCGCGCCGCCCGCCGCGGGCAGCGTCAGGCGAGCGCGTCGGTCGGCAACCCCGAAGTCGCACGCATCGCCGCGCTCGTCATCGGCTCGCCGGAGTTTCAGAGACAGTAAGGAGGCGTGATGAGTGACGAGTGATGAGTGATGAGAAAATAGAACCTGCGTGTTCTTTCTTATCACTCATCACTCGTCACTCATCACTTACCGAAAGATGAATCGGAATCGAAGACTATTTTTAAAGCAGGGCGGCGTGGCGCTGGCGGGTGTGGGGCTCGTGGGCGCGGCCCCGTCATTCTTGAGGCGTGCTGTTGTCGAAGCGCAGGGCCTGGCGGCCGCGCCGAACGGCCGTCGTAAGACTCTGATTGCGATATTCCAGCGCGGCGCGGTTGACGGCTTGAACATGGTCGTGCCGCACGGCGAGCGCAGTTACTACGACCTGCGGCCGCAGATTGCGATACCGCAGCCGGGGCGCGGCGCGCGCGGCGAGTCCGCGGTAGACCTCGACGGCTTCTTCGGACTCCACCCGTCGCTCGCGCCGTTCAAGTCGCTTTGGGACGAGAAGCGGCTCGCGGTCGTTCACGCCGTCGGCTCGCCCGACAACACGCGCTCGCACTTCGACGCGCAGGACTACATGGAGTCCGCGACGCCCGGCGTCAAGTCGACGCAGGACGGCTGGCTCAACCGCACGCTTCAGGCGCGGCCCGACGCTGCGCCGACGCCGTTCCGCGCCATCTCGATGACGCAGAACCTCCCGCGCTCGATGCAGGGGCGCGCGCCTTCGCTCGCGATGCAGAGTCTCGCAGACTTCCAGCTCCGCGCGGGCGCTTCGACCGCCGCGGTGCAGGGCGGCTTCGAGGGCATCTACGAGCAGGGCGTGGGCGACCTCCTGCGCGGCACGGGCAAGGAGACTTTCGAGGCCGTCAACTTTCTGAAGAAGGTGAACCCCGCGCAGTACAAGCCCGAGAACGGCGCGCAGTACCCGCGCGGGCCTTTCGGGAACGCGCTCGCGCAGATAGCGCAGTTGATAAAGGCGGGCGTCGGGCTCGAAGTCGCGTTCACAGACGTGGGGGGCTGGGACACGCACCGCGCGGAAGGCGGCGCGCGCGGCCAACTGTCGAACCTCCTGAGTCAGTTCTCGCAGGGCATCTACGCGCTCGTCACAGACCTCGGCCCCGGGCGCATGCGGGACGTGGTCGTCCTGACGATGTCCGAGTTCGGCCGCACCGCCCGCCAGAACGGCACGGGCGGAACCGACCACGGCCACGCGAACGCCATGTTCGTCGTCGGCGGCCCCGTGCGCGGCGGCCGGGTCTACGGCGAGTGGCCGGGGCTTCGTGAAGAGCAACTCTTCGAAGGCCGCGACCTCGCGCTCACGACAGACTTCCGCGACGTGTTCGGCGAAGTCGCGTCGAAACATCTTGGCGCGACGGACTTGAAGAAGGTCTTCCCCGGCTACGCTTCGAGCCCCGCGAAGTTCCGCGGCGTGCTAGGCTAAACAGAACCGCGGACGGTAGTGAGCGGGTCGCGAGTTTCGTCAGGCATTCGCCCGTCGGAGCTTGCTACCCGCTCACTACCGTTCGCGGTTCCGTTCGTCTCGACTTTGATTCGCGGCCGGGCGTGGTATCATCCGCCGACGAGTCTTCGAAAAGCCTTTTGACCATTCGCGCAGAAGGAGCACAGGCCACCGGACATGCCCAGTCGAGCGGAGTTCTCCGCCGAGTTGACACTCATTTGTAATAGCCTCGCGTCGGGCGGAATCGAGCGCGTCGTCTCCACTCTCGCGAACGAGTGGGCGCGGCGCGGCCGCAGAGTCTGCGTCGTCACGATGCACGACCGGCGCAGGTTCTACGAACTCGACCCCGCCGTCCACCACGTCGTCATAGACAAGGCGGGCGTGACGCGTTTCGCCGAGTTTCTGAAGTGGCTGACCGTGCGCGTCTACGAGAGCGACTTCGTCAAGCTGCGCGCCGTGCGCTACTTCAGTTGGCTCTTCTACAAAGTCTACAACGCGGGCTACGCGGCCATCGCGGGGCTGCTCTTCGCGTACCAGTCGTTGGCCCTGCGGCGCGGGCTCGAAGGCGTCGAGTCGCCCGTGGTCGTCGCGCTCGGGACGAACATCAACGTCATCACGATCATCGCGTGCGGGGGGACGGGAAGGCGCGTCGTCATCTCGGAGCGCAACGACCCGAAGCGCCTGCCGCGAATCAAGAATTGGGACGCGCTGGCGCGCAAGTACTACAACCGCGCAGACCTCGTGACGGCGAACACGGCGGGCGCGCTCCGAGACATGCGCGAGTTCGTCTCGCACTCGAAGCTCGCCTTCGTCCCGAACCCCCTGGTGCTCACCAGCGGCGACCGCAACGGCCGCGCGCGCCCGCCGCGGCCCTTCATCCTCAACGTCGCGCGGCTCGTCAGGGACAAGGCGCAGGAGGTCTTGCTCGACGCCTTCGCGCTGCTCGGCGAAGAGTTCGACGGCTGGCGGCTCGCGATGGTCGGCGAGGGGCGGCGCGAGGGCGAGCTGCGCGCGCTCGCCGCGAGCCTCGGCATCGCCCCGCGCGTTGACTGGCACGGCGTCGTGCGCGACCCTTACGCCTTCTACCACACGGCGAGCATCTTCGCGCTCCCCTCGCGCGTCGAAGGGACTCCCAACGCGCTCCTCGAAGCGATGAGCTGCGGGCTGCCCGTCGTGGTGACCGACAGCGCGCCGGGGCCTCTCGAACTCGTTGACGACGGCCGGACGGGACTCGTCGTGCCCGGCGGCGACGCGCTCGCGCTCGCAGGGGCGCTGCGCAGGCTCGCGCGTGACGAGGCGCTGCGCCGTCGGCTCGGCGAGGCCGCGCGCGAGCGCGTGCGCGAGTACGACCTGCCGCGCGCAATCGCCGCGTGGGAGTCGGTCGTCGGCATCGGCAACGGGAACGGCAACGGCAGCGTGCGCGCCGGTTAACGACAAGGGGCTCGAAGGATGTCGCAAAGGCAGGCAGCCGTGGGGCGCGGCGCGGCGCGGCCCGAGCGGCCGACGCTACGGCAGCGCGTCGCCGCGCTGCGCTACATCCCCCCGTTCGTGCGGCTCGTGTGGGGGACGCACCGCGGCTACACCGTCTCGATGATGGCGCTCAGGCTCGTGCGCGCCTTCGTCCCCGTCGCGGTACTCTGGGTCGGCAAGCTCATCATCGACTCGGTCGTCGCCGCGCGCGCGGGCGAGTACGACCCCGCGCGCCTCTGGCGTCTGGTCGCGTTGGAGATCGCGCTCGCGCTCACGGGCGAGGTTCTGTCGCGCGTCTCTTCCGTCGTCGAGAGTCTGCTCGGCGACCTCTTCTCGAACCGCACGAGCGTGATGCTCATGGAGCACGCCGCGACGCTCGACCTCTACCAGTTCGAAGACCCCGACTTCTACGACCGGCTCGACCGCGCGCGCCGACAGACGACGGGGCGCATCGGCCTGCTCGCGCAACTGCTCTCGATGGGTCAGGACTCTCTGACGCTCCTCTCGCTCGGCGCGGCGCTTCTGGTCTACAGCCCCTGGCTCCTGCTCCTGCTCGCGGTCGCGATTGTGCCGGGCTTTCTCGGCGAGGCACACTACGCGTCGCTCGAATACTCGATGCTCTTCCGCTGGACTCCCGAGCGGCGTCAACTCGACTACCTGCGCGTGCTCGGCGCGGGCGACCGCCCCGCGAAGGAGGTGCAGACCTTCGGCCTCGCGCCGTGGCTCGTCGCCCGCTACAAAGCCCTGTCGGAGAGGTTCTACGAGGAGAACAAAAGACTCTCGATACGCCGGAGCCTCGTCGCGACTCTGCTCTCGGCCGTGGGGCTGCTCGGCTACTACGGCGCGTACGCCGTCATACTGCTGCGCGCGGTCGGCGGCGCGATAACGCTCGGCACGCTCACGTTCCTCGCGGCCTCCTTCATGCGCAGCCGCGACCTCGTGCAGAGACTCCTGCACGGCGCGAGCGAAATCTACACGCAGTGCCTCTACCTCAAAGACCTCTTCGACTTCTTCGAGACGCGCCCGACGATAACCTCGCGCGAGGGAGCGCCCCGCGTGCCCCGGCCCGCGCGCGAGGGCTTCACCTTCGAGAACGTGGGCTTTCGCTACCCCGACTCGGACGCGTGGGCCTTGCGCGGCCTGAGCTTCCGACTTCGGCCGGGCGAGCGCGTCGCGCTCGTCGGCGGCAACGGCGCGGGCAAGACGACGCTCGTCAAACTCCTCGCGCGACTCTACGACCCGGCCGAGGGGCGCATACTCCTCGACGGCCGAGACCTGCGCGACTACGACCTCGCCTCCTTACGCGCGAGCGTCGGCGTAATCTTTCAGGACTTCGTACGCTACGACCTGCGCTTCGACGAGAACATAGGCGTCGGCGAGATAGAGGACGTGCGCGACTACCTCGACGCGGCCGAGGCCGCCGAAGCCGCGGACGGGGGCGAAGGCGATACGAAGACGAAGGCGGACGCGAAGGCGGACACGAAGGCGGGCGCAAACACGGGCGCGGGCGACGAAGTCCCGGCCGGAGTATTGCCCGAGCCTGACGACGCGCCCGCGCCGATAGTCGAGGCCGCGCACAAGTCGCTCGCGGAAAGTCTGCTCCCGAGAATGCCGCGCGGCTACCGGCAGAGGCTCGGCCGGCGATTCGAGGGCGGCGTCGAGCTTTCGGGCGGCGAGTGGCAGAAGGTCGCTCTCGCGCGCGCGTACATGCGCGACGCGCAGGTGTTGATACTCGACGAGCCCACCTCCGCGCTCGACGCGCGCGCCGAGTTCGAAGTCTTCCGCCGCTTCGCAGACCTCGTGCGCGGGCGCATGGCGCTCATCATCTCCCACCGCTTCTCCACCGTCCGCATGGCCGACCGCATACTCGTGCTCGACTCCGGCCGCGTCGTCGAAGAAGGCCCGCACGCAGACCTCGTCGCGCGCGGCGGCCTCTACGCAGACCTCTTCGCGCTACAGGCCGAGGGCTACCGCTGACCTGGCGCGCGACTTCACCCTGGGAGCGCGGGCATCCCTGCCCGCCGAAGCGTGCTGCAAGCACGCTTGAAGTAGAAGCGCTGAGACTCAACACTTGAGTGTCGGCGGTTCTCAGTCTTCGCGCTAAAGCGCTCATGGCGGGCAGGGATGCCCGCGCTCCCAGCTTAAAGGCGCGCGCGTATTTGGTCGCCGCTATAAATTGAGCGCGCGGCGGCGCGCGTGCTAATATCCAGGACGTTCCCCTGTAAGAAGTTCTTACTCCGAGGCGCGACGCCTTCCCCCTTGTGCGCGTGTTCGGCGCGGGCGCGCGCCTTTCCGGGTTCTACGAAAAATCTTATTCGGGCGGACGAAAGGGGACTACAAAGCTAATGGCACAGAGCGGCGCAGCAGAGAGCAACACTTTGGAGCAGATTATCGACCGGCTCGCGGGGTTCGAGCCCACGGGCCTGCCCGTCATAAGCCTCTACCTCAACGCGCAGGCGAACGAGCACGGGCGGCAGGACTTCGAGCGCTTCCTGCGCAAAGAACTTCCCGCGCGCGCGCGCACCTTCGATGCGCAGAGCCCGGAGCGCGAGAGCTTCGACCGTGACGTTGAGCGCATCGAAGCCTATCTCCGCGACGAAGTGCGGCCCGAGACGAACGGCGTCGCCGTCTTCGCGTGCGCGGGCGCGGGCGACTTCTTCGAGGCCGTGCAGACGGCCGCGCCCATCGAGAGCCACCGGCTCTACATCTACAACCAGCCGCACCTGTACCCGCTCGCGCGCCTGATGGATCAGTACCCGCGCTACGCCGTGCTCGTCTGCGACACGAACCGCGCGCGCCTCTTCGTCTTCGCGCGCGGCAAGGCCGTGCAGCGCGACGAGGTGCAGAACGTCAAGACGCGCGGCTCGCAGGCGGGCGGCTGGTCGCAGGCGCGCTACCAGCGGCACACGGAGCAGTACCACTTGCAGCACGCGAAGGAGATTTCAGACATACTCGAAGAGATAGTGCGCGAGGACAACGTCGAGCACATCATCCTCGCGGGCGACGAGGTCATCATCCCGAAGCTGCGCGAACAGTTCCCGAAGACGGTCGCGGATCGTGTCGTTGACGTGCTGAGCCTGGACATCAACGCGCCCGAGCACGAAGTCCTCGCGGAGTCGATGGAGGTCATGCGCGAGCACGACGCGGAAACGGACGCCGAGAAGGTTCAGCAACTCCTCGACGCGTACCGCGCGGGCGGCCTCGCCGTCGTGGGCTCGACCGACACGCTCGAAGCGCTCGCGATGGGGCAGGTCGAAGAGTTGGTAATCACCGCGCGGCAGCAGAACGTCGAAGGCGACCGCGAGGACGTTGCGATTCTCTCGGACGCGGAAGTCGCCGAGCCCGTCGTCGCGGGGCAGGACGGCACGGTCGCGAACATCGACCCCGACTCCCTGATAGTCGCCGACGACCTCGTCACGCGCGCGCGCCAAACGTCGGCGCGCATAACCTTCGTCGAAGACGCCACGCTCCTCGAAGAGGTCGGCGGCGTCGGCGCAATCCTGCGCTACCGCATACGGCCGCAGACGACCGACAGCGCGCCCCAGCCGCAGCGCGGCTGACGCGATTGCGGAGTGCGGATTTCGGATTGCGGATTAAAGACGGATGACAGTAAGCCTTCAACTCATCCGTCTTTAATCCGCTTCCTCTTTAAATCCGCGATCCGAAATCCGCACTCCCGGCCGTCGAACTTCTGATTGCCGGCGCTCGTAGTCTCTGGCGTGCGCGGGGCTCGTTCACGAGCGCGCGCCGCCTTCACGGATTCTTACGCAGGGCGAGGTGAGAGACGATGTACTGCCCGCGATGCGGTCGGCAGGCTTCCGAAGAGGTTCGCTTCTGTTCGGGCTGCGGCCTGCCGCTCGACGACACGGCCGCGCTCGTCCAAGCGGGCGGCCGCCTCGCGCCGCACGGCGACGCGCCTGACGAAGCGACGCGCACACTCACCCCGCGCGCGCGCGGCACGCGCAAGGGGCTCATGATAATGGCCGGCGGCGTCATCTTCTTCGGGCTGGCCTTCTTCCTCATGCGCATCAAGGAGGACTTCTTCGTCCTCCTGCTCCCCGCCGTACTCGTCTTAACCATCGGCGTCATGCGCGTGCTCTACGGGCTGCTGCTCGAAGACGACTCCGCGCGCCGCAAGTCGCCTGGGCTCAACGCCGCCGACGAGCACGAAGACGCGCGCGCCAAGCTCGGGCGCGTAAACGCCGCCGCCGAACTCCCGCCCGCGCGCACGCGTCCCGCCTCCGACTTCGCCGGGAGGACGGCCGACACCGCCGACATGGCCCCGCCCCAGAGTGTCGCCGAAGCCACCACGAAGCTCCTTGAAGAGGACGCCGGCGCGGGCCGGAATCTTTAACAGTCAGAGGACACTTTTAACCCGCCTTACCGCGGCCCCGCATCTGCTACAATCTGCCCGAATTAAAACCGGGGCGTCCGAAACCCGCCCTTGTGAATGCGCGAAGACAGCCCCGTGCAGAAACTTCATCTCAAGCCTAAAACCGTCAAGTCCTATTACGACGCCCTCGGCCGGTTCCGCGCGCTCGAAGTCTCGCACGAGACGGCCGTGCGCGACGCGTTTCAAGACCTGCTCAAGGATTGCGGTAGACAGTTCGGCTGGACGCTCGTCGCGGAGTGGCCCATCAAGCGCGCGGGGCGCATGCCTCTGCGCGCCGACGGCGCACTCGTAGACCAGTTCCGCCTGCGCCACGGGCTTTGGGAGGCGAAAGACGACGCGGACGACCTGCGGCGCGAGGCGAAGAAGAAGCGCGCGCTCGGCTACCCTTCCGACAACATCCTCTTCCAGTCGCCCGAGCGCGCGATTCTCTACCAGAACGGCCGCGAAGTCCTCGACGCCGACATCACGGACGCCGACGCGCTGGCGCGCACGCTGGAACGCTTCTTCGAATACCAGCCGCCCGCGTACGAGCAGTGGGAGCACGCGGTCGAAGACTTCCAGACGAAAATCCCCGAGTTCGGACGCGCCCTCACGGGGTTGATAGAGAAGGAGCGGCGCGGCAACAAAAAATTCAGCGCGGCGTTCACGGATTTCTACGAGTTGTGCCGCCAGTCCGTAAACCCGAACCTCTCCGAGAACGCCGTCGAGGAGATGCTCATACAGCACCTCCTGACGGAGAGAATCTTCCGAACGGTCTTCAACAACCCGGACTTCCGCAGCCGCAACGTCATCGCGCGCGAGATAGAGCGCGTGATAGACGCACTAACCTCTCAGTCGTTCAGCCGCGACGAGTTCCTGCGCCGCTTCGACTACTTCTACCGCGCCGTCGAGGAGACCGCGCGGACGATTGAGGACTTCGCGCAGAAGCAGGAGTTCTTAAACGCCGTGTACGAGCGGTTCTTCCGCGGCTTCTCGGTGAAGGTGGCGGACACGCACGGCATCGTCTACACGCCGCCGTCGGTCGTCACCTTCATGGTGCGCAGCGTCGGGCATCTACTCCGCGAGCGCTTCGGAAAGTCTCTGGGCTCGCGCGGCGTACACATACTCGACCCGTTCGTCGGCACGGGCAACTTCATCGTCCACTGCATGCAGGAGATAAAGCGCACGCAGCTCGAACAGAAGTACGCCGAAGAGTTGCACTGCAACGAGGTGATGCTCCTGCCGTACTACGTCGCGTCGATGAACATCGAGCACGAATACTACGAGCTGACGGGGAGGTACGAGCCCTTCGGCGGAATCTGCCTCGTGGACACGTTCGAGCTGGCGGAAGACAGGCAGATGTCCTTCTTCTCGACTGAAAACACAGACCGCGTCGAGCGCCAGAAGCGCAGCCCGATAACAGTCGTCATCGGCAACCCGCCGTACAACGCCTGGCAGTTGAACGAGAACGACAACAACAAGAACCGCAAATATAAGGAAGTGGACAGGCGCGTCGCGGAGACTTACGCGAAGGACTCAAAGGCGACGAATAAAAACTCGCTCTCCGACCCTTACGTGAAGGCGATACGTTGGGCGTCCGACCGAATCGGCGAGGAGGGAATCGTCTCTTTCATCACGAACAACAGTTTTATAGAAAACCTCGCCTTCGACGGCGTGAGAAAGAATTTAGAAGAAGACTTCGACGAGATATACGTCCTAGACCTCGGCGGCAACGTGCGAAAGAACCCGAAGCTTTCAGGAACGACGCACAACGTCTTCGGGATACAAGTCGGCGTGAGCGTCAACATCTTCGTGAGGAGGCGCGGCGAAAAAGATAAGGAGAGAGCGAAAATTTTCTACGCGCACACTGATGAATTCTGGCGCAAGGGAGCGAAGTACAAATTTCTTGACGAGGCGCAGCATGTCGGCGGTATTGAGTGGCAAGAACTACAGCCGGACGAGAAACACAACTGGCTGACGGAAGGAATGCAGGACGATTATAGGAATTATATTTCTCTCGGTGAAAAGAAGGGGAAGAGTCAAGCTGTTGTTGGTGAAACGATATTCAACATCTTCAGCGGGGGCGTGAAAACGAACCGTGACGTTTGGGTCTACAATTTCAATGAGGAAGAGCTTGAAAATAACATTAAGCGCACGATTGACGCGTACAACGAGCAAGTATTGAAGTGGAATCAATTGAAGAAAAGAGAGGGCGTCAACGTTGATGATTTTGCTGCCCACGGTGGTGACAGGATTCCTTGGAGCAGAGATTTAAAGCTCGACTTGCAACGAGGGAGGTTCGCCGAGTTTTCAACAGAGAAGATTAGAAACACGCTGTACCGTCCATTTACAAAGTCACACCTTTTCTTTGAGAGAATAATGAATGAAGAGGTCTATGGCTTCCCGGCGATTTTCCCAAATCCTAAAGCAGAAGATGAAAATAGGATAATTTGCCTTACTGGCATTGGCTCTGAGAAGCCGTTCCTAGCTTTAGTGAGCGATAAGATTGCCGACCTACATTTAAGTGGCCCCGGTTGCACTACACAGTGTTTCTCTTTCTACATCTACGACGAAGACGGGACGAATCGGCGCGAGAACGTCACGGATTGGGCGCTCGCGCAGTTTCGTGAGCGTTACGGCGACGAGAAGATTTCCAAGTGGGACATCTTCCATTACGTCTACGCACTCCTTCATCACCCGGCCTACCGCGAGCGTTACGCCGCCAACCTGAAGAGAGAACTGCCGCGCGTGCCGTTCGCGCCCGACTTCAAAGCGCTCGCGGACGCGGGCGCGCGTCTCGCGGAACTGCACGTCAACTACGAACAGCAGCCGGAGTTCCCGCTCGAAAGAATCGAGAGCGCGAACGCCGCGCTCGACTGGCGCGTCGAGCGCATGCGCCTCGACAAAGACAGGCGGCAGATAATCTACAACGACTTCCTCACCCTCTCGGGCGTGCCGCCGGAGACATTCGAATACCGGCTCGGAAACCGCTCCGCGCTCGAATGGGTCATAGACCAGTATCAACTGACGACAGACCGCCGCAGCGGAATCGCTAACGACCCCAACCGCGCCGACGACCCGCAATACATCCTGCGCCTCGTCGCGAAGGTCATCACGGTAAGCCTCGAAACAACCAAAATCGTGCGCGAACTCCCAGACCTCGGCCTGTAAGAACAACGGAACCGCGAACGGTAGTGAGCGGGTCTGCGCTGCGATAAAGACCCGCTCGCGGAACCGCGACGCGCTCACTATCGTTCGCGGTTCTGTTTACATGACCCTGATGGGCCTGACGCCGACCATCCTGCGCTTCGACTCTCTGCCTTCGACGAACACCGAGGCGGCGCGTCAGGCTTCGCTCGGCGCGCGCGAGGGCCTGTGCGTCGTCGCGCGCGAGCAGACGGCCGGGCGCGGTCGCCGCGAGCGCGCGTGGGTTTCGCCGAAGGACTCGGGGCTCTACTTCAGCGTCGTACTGCGCCCGCGCACGGACGCGCGCGAGTGGCCGCTCATAACGCTCGCCGCCGCCGTCGCCGCGCGCGACGCCCTGAAAGAAGCGTGCGCGCTTCAACCGGACATCAAGTGGCCCAACGACCTGTTGGCACGGGGCCGAAAGCTCTGCGGCATACTCGCCGAGACGGCGGAGGGCGCCGCGGGCCGCGCCGTCGTCTTAGGCGTCGGCATAAACCTCACGAACCGAGCCTTCCCGCCCGAAATCCTCGCGTCCGCGACCTCCGTCGAAGAACAGACCGGGCGCGCGCCCGACCCCGAACAACTCCTCTCGACGCTCACGCGACAACTCGCGCGCCGCTACGAAGAGCTACACGCGCGCGACGGCGCGCACACAATCCTCCGCGAATGGGAAGCGCGCTCCTCTTACGCGCACGACCGCCGCGTCCGCGTCGCCCTCGCCGACGAAATTTTTGAGGGAGTCACGCGCGGCCTCGAACCCGACGGCGCGCTCCGCGTAGAGACGGACGCGGGCAACACAAGAATCGTCCGCGCCGGAGACGTGACGGCTGTAAGAGTAGTGACAAGCGACGAGTGATGAGATATCTTTTAGCACACATCTCTCAGCTTTATAGCGGCGTGCAGATGAATGCGACTCTTATCCCTGGGAGCGCGGGCATCCCTGCCCGCCGAAGCGTGCTGCAAGCACGCTTGAAGCCTTACGCCTTATCTCGACCTTGAGCTTTAGAGTCTCTACGTCTTCGCGCTAAAGCGCTCATGGCGGGCAGGGATGCCCGCGCTCCCAGGGGGAAGTCGCGC
>Ga0126311_10001102_pt1 | contig 12795 bp, 10 predicted proteins | sample Plot61_FD_92539 | JGI IMG/M metagenome (GOLD analysis project Ga0126311, IMG submission 92539) | Serpentine soil microbial communities from UC McLaughlin Reserve, CA, USA - Plot61 | ecosystem: Environmental > Terrestrial > Soil > Grasslands | place: USA: UC McLaughlin Reserve, Lake County...
ACGAAGCTCAATCCCACGGGTTCGAATTTCCGCGGCGGGAGATCGGCGGCAGCATATCCGGCCCAAAAACTGTGCCGGTCCCCCGAAACGATCGCGAAGCCGGTGATCTTCGCTTCGCGCACGAGGTCGTAGATCTCCTTGCGCTCGGCATAAGCCGCTCCGTAATCGTTGCTACCGGCCATCCCGTAAGTGTCCGCGGGCCACGGCTTCTCGACCATTCCGGTGGGCAGGTTTTGCAGGTCCGCACGGTGGTCGAGCGCTCCGAGCGAATTTCCCCAGATCTTCCACGTCGCCTTTGACTTGCGCAGCTGGTCCTTAAACCATGCTTTCTGATCCGTGCCGAGGATGGTTCGGGGCGGCCTGTCCTTGCTCGGGTTGGGAATTCGGGCGTCGCGGAAATGGAGTTCGGACGGCGGCTTACCGCCATCGAAGGCGCGGCCCGCGTCGAGCGCGATCATCGCCTCCTCGGAGAACATTCCATTGAAGGCAGGGTCGTAGATCTTTCCAACCTCTTCGGCGTCACTCGGGTCGTCGCCGCAGAAACTGTGCTGGTCGGTGATGAGGAGGTCGAGGTGCTTGCCGTAGCGGAGCGCCCGATAAGCGATCAGGCTGCGGATCGCGGTCAGATTGTTCGGCTCGACGCCGAGCCCGTTCCCGTCCCACTGGTCGATCTTGACGTTCTTGACCGCAACCGCCCCGAATTCGGCAAGCGAGCCGCTCGGCGGCGACACGCGAGCCGGGACATATTCGAACCAGGCCTGGTTGGCGGCGACCTTGACGGTCTGGCCGGGCTGCGGCTCGCCGCCCGCCTGGACGATGCTTTGTCGGCCCTGCCACGAGAATTCGTGATTGTCCCAGATGGCGACGAACGGCCAGCGCGCGCGGGCATCCTGGAGGTCGGGATCAGCGAGATAGCCCTTGTACACGGCGCGATAGCCATCGACGGTCAGCGGTATGTGGAAGTTGCCGACCTTGTGACCATCCGGGATGCGCGTAACTTCATAGATCGTGCGGTCGTATCGTGTCTTCACTTCATCGGGATACTCGACCACCTCGTAGATGAAATCGCCCAGGTGCAGAATGAAGTCGAGCTGTTGGTCGGTGGGAGCGCGTTCATCTTCATAAATCATCCGGCGATAGGCGTTGAGCTTGCCCTCATTGACAGACTGACAGCTCACGAATGCGAAGTTCACTGTGCGCGGATCGTTTGGCAACGGTGCAGTGATCGTGCGGCCGACCCGGCTACCGTTTCCGTTGGTGTCAGTAAACCGATACCAGTAAGTGCGTGCCGGCTTGAGTCCGCCAATCAGAACGCGCGCGGTCCAGTCCGCGGCGCTTGAAATCGGTGCCTGCGCGTGCGCGATGACTCGGCGGAATGCCTCATCCTCGGCTACCTCGACGCTCAGCAGGTGGCGTGTGCCCTGAGCAAACGGATGCCTCGTCCACAGGATGACGCTATGTGGATCGGGATCGCCCGAGGCGACTCCTTGGGGATAGAGCTCACGCCGCTCATGCCAGTGGACACGCGAACCGCGAGCCGGTCCGACCCAGGCGAGCGAAGCACCCATTGCTGCTGCAGCTTTGAGAAAGGATCGGCGGCTAATCTTCATCGTCTCATCTCCGTCGCGAGTCGCTATTCAGATGCCGTTGCCGAACAGTAGCTTACTCTCTATTATCCCCCATTGAGTTTCAATGGGCTACTCACCTCAATGCCCCCGCACACAACAGCAATTCGGATTTCACCCCAGCGACCTCGCGTACGTTTCATGGGCTACTCACTTCGACGCCCACGCACGAGTATTACCTTCACGAGAACGGAGCTAATGCTTAGTTTCGATGGGCTACTCACTTCAACGCCCACGCACACTCCACCTTATTAACATCTTGCGATGACAGAGCGCTTCAGCGGCTCGCTCACTGAACTTACATGAGAGACGCGTAAAAATGGAAGACCGCGATGTTATGGCCACCGGCGACTTCGCTAAACTTATCGGGCGGGACTTTGGTTGTGAATCGACTTCCTGCAACATGTTTTCCAGCTCCGGCTGATTGAGATGATGAAACATGAACGAGGAGAGAACACGGGGCGCTTGGTCCAAGCTTGTTCCGCAGTTGTCCCGGGAGCACCATTATTATCAATTGCTTTAGTGAGCGTGTTGGGTCACTTAAAGTTGAGTGACATCACGGTAAGTCGTTTAGACCGGAAATCATTCCTCTGGCGATTGGCATGCTGTTGTTGCGACAGCGCTCTGGTGTAGCACTCAATATCAGCGACTCACCGCTTTGCTGAGCTGTTTTTCCCTTTGCTTGTTTTTTTAGTGGACTGACCAATGCCCGTTGCTTTGGACCCAGCTTCTGCGGCTCCTATCACAGCGCCACTCGCGGCCCCGGCAACGGCTCCCGTCAAAACTTCGCCCACAACCTTTTTGGCTCTGCTGATGATGCCCGGGGCACCTGACTTCTTGCGCCCTCTCTTCTTACTTGATGCCGACGAAACTGATTTCTTCTTCGCTGCCGATCGCTTTTTTGTACCTTTTTTGCTTGCCATACATCATGTTTTCTAACGTGAATGATTTTCGCTCACCTGGACCATTGCGCCCGGCGTAATTGCAAAGAGTGTGACGCCAGAAGACAGAATAAGTGACACCAGCAGCATCGCGGTAACCGGTAGGTTTGAGCATCGTATCTCCCAAAACGGTGAAACTGTTATGATAGGAAGCACCCATTAAAGATCGTAAGTAGCGCGACCGCGGCCCGGAAGTGTAAGGAGGGATAGGTCATGAGTGTGAAAGACAGATTCACGCCCGAAGAGTGGAGGAGCTTACTCAAGACGCCAATGTTGGTGAGCTACGCGGTAGCTCGGACCCAAAGCATTTCTCCTTTGGTCCAGTTGTAGTGAGTGACTGGGTGAAAACGATGAACCAGAAATACGGTGTCATGTTCAAACCCATCAATTTAACAATTGAAACCGACGGATCGACACCAGAAATCTACGCGAGCGATTATCTGCTTGACGTAATCTTTTGGAACATCTGGATCAACGCGCAGCAAGCAGTCAATGCAAACTGCGCAATCAAGGTTCAGATCACAACTGTGGGCCAATCGGTTGAGATTACTATAATAGACAATGGTGATGGATTTCCGCCTGATCTTCGGGAGATCGCCTTTAAGGAAACATATTCAAAAAGTGGTGCTGTCGATCGTGGAGTTGGCCTGTTGGAGGTCCAGGACGCAGTCGAGCAATTGCAGGGTGAAGTTGGCCTGATCGAACATAAACAGGGCGAATACCGTATGCGCGTAATCTTTCCGTTATTCCAAACATGAGCTATCCCCGCCTCATTCAAACTCTCATCATCGAAGATGAATCCACGGAGTTGTACGACGTGGTCTTCGAGAGTCTTGCCAACGAGGCGAACAACTGGCGGCTACTATCCACGCTTATGGACATGATGCGGGCCTTCGAGAACTAAGAATAGACCGTATAATTCATCTCGTTCTGCTGGACCTTCGCTTGCCAGATGTTTCAGACCATCCAGCTCAAGAGGGAATCAATCATGGCCTCGACTTGCTGCGAGAATGCTCGACGCGAGACTCTTTCCCGATTCCCGCTTTATTGGTAATTAGCGGAAATCTGGAACAAGCGGACCAACTCGATTTACAAAGAAGAGTCACTGACAACTTCTACTACGGAAAAGTACTAGTTAAGTCTCAGCAACTTGCGAGCTCGCTAGCTATCGCTATTCAGGAAGTCAAGAAGTACTTAGGCGTTGGAATTCACATTCGAGACACTGAGGATGAAACATATCCAGCGCTCGGACCGCGTGATGAGGATTTGTTACGCAGGTGCGTACTGAGAATTAAAAATTGTATCGGCGTCGACTTGAAATGGTGGTCGGCCGAATACGATGTGGCGACTGGAGCATACGCTGGTTATACCGGTTGGACGAAAACTCTAACTGGTCGCCTTCTCTTCGCTGACGACGTAAGTTCTAGATTGTGTTTCTTCAAATTCGCACCAGCGGCCGGTGCCGGTAGCGTGATTGGTTATGCAGAGATGATGGAGCACAAGCTCGCGCATATAAAAGTGCTTGGAGAACTGGTTTCCGGCGATCGAAGTCTCTTGATAACACAAAAAGTCGGGAGTTCTGACGAAGATCCGATCTCGTTAGCGACCTATCTATCGCGACCCACGACTGAAACGGTGCATTCGCTTCCGGCGATCGTGGCCGACATAGCTGAACAAGTACGCGCTCTCGGTAAATTGACAGAAGAAAGATGCGCATTGCGAGAACTCCTCTGGCCTAGTCATAGTAGATACCACCTGAACATCGAATGGGAACGAAACGGTGGTCGGGCAATTGTTGATGATTTCGGAGAGGCTGCTGATCCGATCTCTCTTTATGACGAACTTAATACTGAGGTGACTTTAGTCACATTTAAGCGACAAAGCTTTCGTCATGGAGATCTGAACATCACTAACGTCGCTATAGATCTTGGTGATGGTGAACCCGCTGCATATATCTTCGACGCTTCCGGTTGCGCCCCTGGACCCAACGTTAGAGATTTCGCAACACTGGAAGTGTCCTCTCTCCTACATCATCCCCGTACGAGAACCGAAAGTTTGATTGCAAGTTGCGTCGCACCCTACTCGACAACCGAATCACATAATTTTAACCTCAACAACGGTTCTGACTTGGCCAGAAACACCTTCAAACTCATTTCTGAAATCAGAGCCAAGGCGTTCGAGCAAGAAGACCCTTACCTGTATAGTCTAATGGTCTTCGACAACGCGCTTATCCAACTAGGCGGATTGGCCTTTGGTCCTTCATGCAATAAGATTGCAAACCCCAAAGACGCAATACTACTCGCGGCGCACAGTGCGCGTTGGTTGCGGGCAATGATCGACCGCGCAGAACGGGGACGGAGCTTTCATTTGCGCGTGGATGACCCCGGGGTCTGAAAGTTATTTCGAGTTTAGTCTCCACCGCTTGTTACTCAAATGCATCGCTGTGTACCTCACCGTTTCTGACGGCCCACTACGTCGACACGAAGAAATTTCGCGGGTGCGTATTTTTGAAATGACGTGTTATTATGTCGCTCCAATTTGCCCGCACAAATACCCGCACAATTCACTGCGGAACAGGCGGACAAAGCGGATATAGCGGATAAAGCGGAATTAAAAACAGTGGGATTTTGTTAGGGCTTTTGAAAACCTTCCTTTTAGGCGCGTAGCTCAGGGGTAGAGCACTACCTTGACACGGTAGGGGTCTGCGGTTCAAATCCGCACGCGCCTACCAATATTTTCAACAAGTTACGCCGTACAACCACGTTTTCCGTTGCTCCAAAACGCTTCACTTAGCCACCGCTAATTCTCAGCGTCGAAGTCTTTATCGAATTCGCGTGGTAGCGACTCGACAGTTGCTCGTTTTACGATTTGATTATCACGAGAACAACAGTCTCAGATCCTCGCCGGTGATGTTTCGTATCACACTGTGGTCCGCATTGATGATGGCGTCCGCCAGCTCTCGTTTGGTTGATTGAAGTTCGAGAACCTTTTCCTCGACCGTGTCGCGCGTTATTAGTCGATAGGCGAAGACGCGATTCGTTTGGCCGATGCGATGCGCGCGATCGATAGCTTGCGCTTCGACTGCAGGGTTCCACCACGGATCGAGCAGGAAAACGTATTCAGCCGCGGTTAAATTAAGACCCTGACCGCCCGCTTTCAGACTGATCAGAAACAATTTGCAATCTGGATCGCTCTGAAATCTTTCAACCGCAAATCCGCGGTTACGCGTCTTGCCGTCGAGATATTCGTACACCACCCCGTGATGGTCCAACCGTCCGCGAACGATGGAAAGAAAGCTTGTGAACTGCGAAAACACAATAGCCTTGTGTCCTTCTTCAGTTAGCTCACTTAAACGTGGCAACAATACGTCGAGCTTTGCGTTTGGAGCGACATCATTAACCGAGCCGGCGACTAGTGCAGGATGGCACGCGGTCTGTCGTAAACGCAGCAGCGCCTCGAGAATCTGAATCTTCGACTTATTGATGCCTTGGCGCGACACTTTCTCCAGTAGTGATCGGCGATAATAATCGCGCAGCTCTTCGTACTGCCGGCGCTGCCGTTCATCCATTTCACAATAGATCGTCTGCTCGAGTTTTTCGGGAAGTTCCTTTGCAACTTGCTGCTTGGTGCGCCGCAGCATAAACGGGCGTAATGCGCGCGACAACATAGTGCGCGATTCTTCGTCTGGTTTCTGTGTCCCATTTGTCGAAAACTGAAATACTGACGCTGAACCAAGCATCCCCGGATTCAGAAACTCAAATAAACTCCACAACTCCCCGAGGTGATTTTCGATTGGTGTTCCGCTCAGTGCGAGACGCTGTCGACTCTTCAAGAGCCGCGCGGCCTTCGCTGTTTCCGTGGCGGCATTTTTGATCGCTTGCGCTTCGTCGAGAATCACAAAGTCAAATTCGACATCGTCGAAATGGATCACATCGCGCCGCAGAGTTCCATATGTGGTCAGGATTAAATCATAGTCTTCAAAGTGGGCATTTCCTTTAATTCGCTCGCTGCCGGTATGAGTCAGGACGCGCAGCTTCGGCGTGAATCGCGCCGCTTCCTGTTGCCAATTGAAGATTAGCGACCGTGGAACAACTACCAGCGAAGGTCGAGATTCTCCCTTGCGGCGCGATTCCAATAGCGCAAGCACTTGAACTGTCTTGCCTAACCCCATGTCATCCGCGAGGCAGCCGCCAAACTTGAATCGCTGGAGAAACTCAAACCAGCCCAGGCCCTCGCGCTGATAATCTCGCAGTTGGCCCACAAATCCGCGTGGCGCTGCGACGGGTTTTATTCCATTAAAGTTTTGCCATTCTTTGCGAACACGCGCGAATGATTCATCGCAAGTGATTTCCGGCCGCGCTGCGAGCAAGGCATCGAGTACTCCAGTCTGCGTTCGTTGAAAGCGCAGGTGGTCTGCTTCAGTTGCGCCAAACGACGCGAGGAGGCCGTATTGTTGTAGCCAGTCATCAGGTAGAACTCCAAAACTTCCATCGCCGAGTGCAATCACCTTCTCGCCGCGTCGCAAGGCTGCAAGCAACCGGGGAAGTTTCACTTCGAGCTCATCGCCAAACTTCAGCGAACCGTGCAATTCAAACCAGTCGATCCCCGAACTTATCGACAGGCTGGAAGAATGCGGATTTCGATAGAGTTTTCCTTCCGCTTCGACGCGCCACCCATTTGCCAGCAGACTGGTTACCGCACGCGGCAGGTTACGTGGAGTTAATCGAAACCCTGAGTATTGGGATCTCCTTTTGATGTTTAGCGTATTGAGGAGTGTTAATGCGCCTTCTTCCGACTCAAGATCACGTTCGATGTAACGTTTTCGATCGCGATCGTAAAGACCCTCACGTGTATCGAAGTAATCAATTTCCACGCCTTCATAATCAAAAAGGAGTTTTGCTTCCAATTCAGTCCGGTATGGAGCAAATTCCGACTTGCGCACAATCAGGTGGGGCTGAGGTGGAAAACTAACGCGCTCAAAATGTAGCTCTGGTGGCACTTCCAGATTCGGAATGGATGGCAGATCCAAAAGTTGGGCAATCAGTTGCTGAGATTCGGTTGTCGGAACTCTTAGTGCGCCTGAAGTGCGTAGAGCAGCACTCCATGCCCGTGCGCCCTTCGCAGAGAAACGTGCAATCCGGAAATCCGGCCCAACAACGACCGCTTCGGTTGTCAATGGCGCAGCGGAAAACTCGATCTCCTCGGAACCATTTCGCAAAACCGGCTTAAGCGCATATTCATCACCTGTGCGCTTTACGACTAACCAAAATTGCCAGTGGGTGGCCTCGTCCCAGTCAAGCTGCTTGAGTTCGGCATCTTTTGCTTCAGGACGAAACATACATCGTCCGGTGACACACATCCTGGCCAGTAATAGAGGCTGAAGCGTATTAGAGAGGACGAATGGGTTGGGTAACTCAAAGCCGTCATAACTATAGGCGGACCAGTAGGGATCCTTGCCCCCCATCAACAGGGAAAGCATTTCTCGATCACTCGGATCGCTGAGCTGACCAAGCTGATCCTGCTTGATGTGCGCTTTTTTGATTTTGCCCCATTCACCTTTTTTGTTGCGTTCACGAAAATCAATCTCGACATTCAATAATCCCGACGTGCGCGACGTCTGTGGGTCAACGATATAATAAATCTCACGATTATCAGGCCAGGGATTGCGCTGCGGTGGTCGCGCCTTTTTGATTGAGTCGGTAATTACGGCGAGCTGTTGTTTCCAGAGCGGTTGCAGTGCGGGTGCCGGCTCGTCTTCTTCGAGGAGTTGCAACTCCTCAAGCCCTTCCTCGTCATAAACAAGTTTGAGCGGGCCGTGCAGATTTACGTCAGAGAGATAATTCTTGCTGTCGGCTGCCAACATTGTCGCCCAGATGTGTTTACAGTCTTCACCATCGGCGAAGTACGGGCAGGTACAAGCAACGTCGAGTGAGTTCAACGTAAGTGAAAGCTGCACAGAATAATCGAGGTTACCTTCCACTTGCGCCAGCACGTAGAAGTCAGAGTGTTCGAGAATCTTGACCGCGCCCGAACGAAAGTAGGCGAGACCTCGGTCGCGGATCCTTGGATTGAATAGGGAAGCGAATCTGCTCTTGAGTGACATTGTTCAGGCCAATGGTAGCCGCTGATCTAATTCAAAGAAAAGTATTGGTACCGTATAAAGTTGAGGCGGAATAACGCGTCAGCACGCGGCGACCAAGTCTTTCAATAAGTTAACCTGTACAATTATCTTCCCATTGCTCCAACACGCTCCAGATGTTGTCAATTCTTCTCCCACGGATTGAAAACCGCTATACCCATAGATGGGATTTGGTCAGTATCTCTGGTGACCAACGTCAGGTTGTGCTCTAAGGCAGTAGCCGCTAAGAGCCCATCCATGACCGGCAACACTATTCCACTGTTGCGAGCGGCTGCAGTTAACAAACCCCAACGATCAGCCACTTCCGGGTCAATGTTCAGAATTCGATCCTCAAAGCGCGCACGAAAATCTTTATCAAGCCAAGCTTCCAAAGTTGCTCGACGTCGCGATTGAGGAAGAGCCGCGATCCCGCGACGAATCTCACCCAACGTCAAAACACTCAGGTACAGAAGTGACTCGTCAGTACCGTCAATCCAGGCTGTCACGTTTGCTTCGGGTCGAGGTTTGACCAGTTCGGAGATAACATTTGTATCGAGGAGAAAACCGCTCACAGTTTGATCTCCCGACCTGAATCAACATCGCGACTAAAATCGAGTGTGACATTCGCGAGTGGCGATTCGGCAAAGAATCTCACCAGACTTTTGGGCTGGCGAACTCGTTTTGTTAATTCAGCAAACTGCTCCACCGGCAAAACTACAACCTGCTCTTTACCTTGACGCGTTACCACCTGAGGTCCTTCAGTACGAGCGCGACGAAACAGCTCGCTAAATCGGGCTTTGGCAGTTTGCAACTGCCACGGTTGATTCTGCCGTTTTGTGCTTGGTTGAGGGTTTTTTGAACGCGGCATAGTTTCTTTACCTCGCTGACCAGTCTGACCAGATTCACTATACGAACGCAACCAGGCCGGGGTCAACTTGGAAGTGTGGTTCCTCGGTTTCCTCAGTTTCCGCACCGAACTATGCGAGTAGTTTTATGCGGGTGACCTCACAACCAGTACGAAACCCTTTGTATTATTTGACACGTGGAATGCCAGGTCCTTCCGCGGCATAGACCGCACTGTCATGCTTCGATTGCTCATTGATCAAGGTCTCGAGATGTTTGTGCGGGTAACCGTGCGTGAAAAGACCGTCCCGACAAACTTGGCAGAGTTTTGGCAGACTGCGCTTTGAATCCAATCAAGCTATGCAGCGTAAGAGTTACTTCTCTAGTCCGCTTATCGATGTTTATGGCGACAAGAATGAATACGCGCTATTGACACGGTAGGGGTCTCCGGTTCAAATCCGCACGCGCCACCATTTTTATTCGGCAAGATCGCTAAATCCGCAGACTCTTCGGGATTGCAGTTGATCCAAAACGATCCCAACGATCCATACCTTCCGCCCGTTGGTAAATTTAGTTTCTAAGTGCCACCCAAACACTCATCCGGACCCATACGCTGCATCATGATCTTTGTGTCTTCGGGCATAATCATTTCCACAAGCCGCTGCTGTGCTTCGCGCTTCTCACGGATTCTTGCCTATGAATAAACCTTCCAGTGTTGTACGACTATTAGAGTGTCGCATCAGTTCCTGAACTACCTTCACATTCTCACCATTCGCAATCAACATCGTCGAATAAGTATGTCGAAATGTGTGCCAGCCGATCCTTCTCGTAATGTCGGCGCGTAATGCAGCCGGCCGAATTTGTTTCACTATCACCATATCAGGATAGAACGGCTTCCTTCCCTTAGACCGCGGGCTGGCAAAGATCCAATCGTCAGCCTGCGTAGCGAGTCGTCTCTTTCCACAGCCACAACTCTGCCCCCACAAAGAGAGGCAAGGGAATTGATGTTCTCGAAGCAGCAGTCTTACAGCTTCCGACAATACCCTGGAAGATCGAGCGTTGGATATCTATTGTCAGGTTGGTAAAGTCGAGGTCACTCCATTTCAAGGCAAATAGTTCGCTGCGACGCAATCCAGTGGTGACGGCCAGCAGCACCATAAGTCGGAAAGGCGACTTGAGTTGTGACAGTAAGTTCTGGAGTTCGTGCAGTTCTAAAACTGTAGGACTGCGTTGTCGAAGCGTGCTCTGGCGCACAAGCTTTATTGGATTCTTTCCTTGTTCGAGCCATTCGTATCGAATCGCGCGATTGAACAGCACGCTCATGACATTGCGAATCTTTGCTTTGCTGGAATTCGCCAGGGCTTCGCCGTCTTTGCGTTGCAACTGCCTCAACCAAGACTCGACCGCAACAGTGCGCACGTCACGAATGTTAATCGAACCCCAACATTGGTCTTATCCAGGTTTCCTCCTGATTTCTCTTGTTCGTTTCTTTAGGCTCTTAGGTGAATCGCAGGAGATTACACCCTATCAGTCTGCGTGAGTGAAAGTAGTTGGCGGCGCGATTCCGCTAAGTGTCTGAATATTGGAGTTCGTAGAATCCAGACAGGTCGCTCTCGGTTCTATCAGGCATGGCAAGAAGGTTGCGGTTCAAACCTCATGTGGAAGAGCATGTTTTGTGCCACATTGAGAGGGCTAAATTATTCCTGTTTTGTGTGAGGATGACGAGGCTCTGGGGGAACGGAAAGACGGTAACTGAGGGAAAATCCTCGGTCAACTCATCTGAAGGAAAACTCCCACGCTCTTCTCACATGTCACCAAAGTAGTGTGGCGTCCGAAGCAGTGTTACTTGAGTGCTGACCGGGCTTCATCAACGCAGCTTACTATGATTTCTTACAGTCACGACTCGCCTTGCCTTAATACGTAACACTCGTTACACTTCCTTACACGTTACGTATGGTAGAGAGGACTCGAACAACAAAGCCCGAGTGGATCTTGCTGATTCACCAGCTCCCACCCAAGCCGACAAATCTGCGCGTGAGGATCTGGCGCAAACTGCAAAAGCTGGGAGCGGTGGCGATCAAGAACTCGGTCTACGTGCTGCCCGCAACCGAAAAGGCCCACGAAGACTTTCAATGGTTGAAGCAGGAGATCGAGTCGGCCGGCGGTGAAGCGTCAGTTTTCAAGGCTGCTTCAGTCGAGGGTGCGACAGATCAGGAGATTATCGCAACAATCCGTAAAGCTCGGGATGACGAGTTTGCTGCAGTTGCAGCGGAATTCGATGGGTGGGCCGGGGCAATTCGCGAACAGTCTCGCGGTAAACACTTGTCCGCCGGCAGACTATCAACGCATGAAAGTGAGATCGACAGACTACACAGTGAGTTAGAACGCATCGCCGGCAACGACTTTTTTACTGCCTCAGGTCGTGCGGCGGCCTTCGCTGCTTACGAGCGATGTCAAAAGGAACTTCGTGCTGCCCAAGGGCCAAAAGCAAACACATCTTCATCAGACAGCAAACGTGGCAGGCTCGACGTTGCAAAGTATCAAGGCCAACGTTGGGTGACGCGCCGCAATCTCCACATCGACCGGTTGGCCTCCGCCTGGCTGATCAAACAATTCGTCGATAAGCGCCCGCGCTTCTATTTCGTTGCCGAAGGCGAAACCATCGAAGGTGCAATTCCTTTTGACATGTTTGGGGCTGAGTTCACTCATCACGGGGAAGACTGCACGTTCGAAACAATGCTGAAGCGGTTTGGACTCAGTGAGAACAAAGGCCTGCGCGCGATCGCTGAGATCGTTCACGACATCGATTTGAAAGACGACAAGTTTCATCGCCTCGAGGCCGTGGGACTGAACGCAATCATTGACGGACTCAGTAAAGTGCTGCGCGAGGATCGCAAATTATTACAACAGACCGGTGTTGTCTTTGATGGGCTTCATGCATTGCTGAGCAAGGATGCTGTGAAGCCGGGTCGCACGACAAAACGAAATGGAAAACGCTCCAAAAAGTAGCCCTGCGGCACAAGACAACGCCGATCAAATGCCGTCCTGGCGAGAGGTGTTTCTCTACTTCCTCACCCTTGGCTTTATCAACATCGGTGGGCCAGTGGCGCAGATCACGATGATGTACAACCACATGGTGGAGCGACGTCACTGGCTCTCGGACGATCGGTTCGTGAGGATTATGGCCTTCTGTCACATGTTGCCTGGACCGGAGGCGTTGCAGTTAGCCATTTACGTCGGCTATTTGAAAAGGAGATTGGTCGGCGGA
>Ga0126311_10001103_pt1 | contig 12791 bp, 13 predicted proteins | sample Plot61_FD_92539 | JGI IMG/M metagenome (GOLD analysis project Ga0126311, IMG submission 92539) | Serpentine soil microbial communities from UC McLaughlin Reserve, CA, USA - Plot61 | ecosystem: Environmental > Terrestrial > Soil > Grasslands | place: USA: UC McLaughlin Reserve, Lake County...
CACACTCCCGAGGAGAGCGTCGCCGCCAGCCGAATCAGCGACATGCTCGCCGTCTGCGAGGCGATCGCCGACCTCGTGGCCGCGGAGGACAGCGCGAATGCTGAAGCTGCGTAGGGGCACGGTCGTCGAGGCCGAGCCGCTCACGGTCGACGTCGGCGGCGAACGGCGGCCCGCCTGGGCGGACAAGGGGATCGTGGGCCCGGTGGAGGTCGGCGATGAGGTCGTCGTCAACGTCGAGGCGGCCGACCTCGAGCTGGGTTCGGGCGGCTTCGACGTGGTCCACGTGAACCTCTCGCGCGGGCTCGAGGGCGGTGGCCTCCCCGGCGAGCACGTGATGAAGCTCAACTACAGCTCGCTCCAGCATGCGGTGAGGCCGGTGGAGCCGGAGGGCGACGAGATCGCGGCGCGCGCCACCGCGCCGCCCGCCCTGGTGATCCCACTTCACGGGTACCTGGCGCCGGTGGCGTGGGCGGCGGCGCAGGCGACACCGGGGATCCGCATCGGGTTCGTGCAGGGCCAGGGCGGGGCACTGCCGGGGTCGATGTCGCGCGACGTGCCGGCGCTGCGATCCGACGGGCTTCTGGCCGGCCACGTGACCGCCGGCCCATCTCACGGCGGTGAGCACGAGGCCATCAGCCTTGCAGGGGGCATCGACGCCGCCGCCGGGGAGCTCGGCTGGGACGCGCTCGTGGTCGGGCCCGGCCCGGGCATCCTCGGGTCGGCCAGCCGTCTCGGCCACGGGGGGATGGCGGCCCTCGACGGGGCGCACACGGCGCTGGGGCTGGGGCTGCCGACTCTGCTGGCGCCGCGGTTGTCCAGCTCGGACCCCAGGCCGCGCCACCGCGGGCTCAGCCATCACTCGCGAACCGTGCTGACGATGCTGCTGGCGCCGGTGCGCGTGCCGGTGCCGGAGGCCGCTCTCGAGGGCTGGCCCGTGCTGGAGGAGGATGCGCCCGAGGGAGGCAGGGCGCAGGCGGCGCTCGACGATCTGATCGAGACGTGCGGAGGCCGGCACGACATCGCGGTTCAGCGCGTGGACCTCGACGGATACGCCGCAAGCGGGCTGCCCGCCAAGACGATGGGGCGCACGATCGACCAGGACCCGCTGTTCTTCGCCGCGGCGCTCGCCGCGGGCAGGGCGCTGGCGCATGCCGTGGGGCGGGAGTGAGATGGAGAGGATCTCGTCCAAGACCGTGTACGAGGGGCAGATGGCCGACGTGCGCATCGACGAGTTCCGCCACGACGACGGCGAGACCGCCGAGCGGGAGGTGGTCGCCCACCCCGGCGCCGTTGGGATCGTCGTCCACGACGATCGGTTCGTCTACCTCGTCCGCCAGCCGCGGGAGGCGGTGGGCGAGCCCGACCTGCTCGAGATCCCCGCGGGCAAGCTGGACGTCGAGGGCGAGTCGCCCCTGGAGTGCGCAAAGCGCGAGCTCGCCGAGGAGATCGGCAAGGAGGCCGGCGAGTGGCGAGAGCTCAAGCGCTTCTACTCCAGCCCGGGGTTCGCCGAGGAGGAGGTCACTCTCTTCGAAGCGACCGACCTCTCCGATTCGGGAACCGAGCCCGACCCGGAGGAGCGGCTGGAGATCGTCGAGTGGCCGGTCGGCGACCTGGAGGGGGCGATCGCCGCGTGCTCCGACTCCAAGTCGCTCGTCGGCCTGCTGATGCTGGCTCGAATGCGCGAGGGTTCCGGGCCGTGACCGACGCGCCGAACGGGGGCGGCGGCAGCTTCGAGGGCGAGGAGGGCGTCGAGATCAGCTACCGGGAGTGGCGGCCGGCGGGCGATCCCATGGCGGCCGTGGTCATCGCCCACGGCGCCGGCGAGCACTCCGGCCGCTACCGGCACGTGGCCGACGCGCTGACCGCCGCGGCCTACGCCGTCTTCGCGCTCGACCACCGCGGCCACGGGCGATCGCCCGGCGAGCGGATGCGCTTCGGCTCGGTCGCGCCGCTGGCGGCCGACGTGGGCCGCATGGTCTCGATCGCCGCCGAGGCGGCGCCCGCGAAGAAGCCGTTCCTGCTCGCCCACAGCATGGGCGGGCTGATCGCGCTGGACTGGGTGCTCGACCATCAGGACGAGCTGTCGGGGCTGGTCCTGTCCGGGGCCCTGGCCTCGGTGGATCAGGCTCCTCCGGTTCGCTACGCCGCCAGGGCGATCGCGAGGGTGAGCCCGGGGAGGGGCATCTTCAAGGTCGATCCCCAGACGATCTCCCGCGACCCCCGTGTGATCGCCGCCTACGAGTCCGATCCGCTCAACTTCAACGGGTCGTACCCGGCGGAGACGATCGTCGCGCTCGAGCGCACCGGGCTCACGTTCCCGGGCAGGCTGCCGTCGCTGGCGATCCCGATCCTGGTGATGCACGGCGGCGACGACACGCTCACCAACCCCGCCGGCAGCCGCCTGGTGGACGAGCTGGCCTCATCCGACGACAAGACTCTGCGCATCTACGACGGGCTTCGGCACGAGATCCTCAACGAGCCCGAGGGCCCGGAGATCATCGCCGAGATCGTCGCCTGGCTCGACGCGCACTAAACCGCCGCGGCGCACGCGCGCGTGCAGCGGCAGGGAGCGCCCGCGCCGGGCAGAACCTGCCCGCATGGCGGTTGCAATACGGCCTCCCGACACGGCTCCTCCGATCGAGGCGCGCTTCGAGGCGCTCGTCCTCGATTTTCTCGCCTACCTTGAGTTCGAGCGGGGGCTGGCGCGCAACACCCTGGACGCGTACCGCACCGACCTGCTCCAGTACGGCACCTTCCTCGCCGGTCGTGCTCGGGGCGCGACCGACGCCGATCGCGCCGACGTCGCCGACTTCCTCGCCGACCTCGCGATGGGTCGGCCGAACGGCGACGGCGAGAAGCACCCGCCGTGCTCGCCGGCCACGATCAACCGAAAGACGGCGGCCCTGCGCTCGTTCTACCGCCACCTTCGACGGGAGGAGCTGGTCTCGGACGATCCGACCGCGACGCTCAGCCCCCCAGCCAAGAGCCGCAAGCTTCCCCAGGTATTGAGCTACGCCGAGGTCAAGCGCCTGCTCGAGACCGCATCGGGCGCCGACCCGATCGCCCTCCGCGACCGCGCCTTGCTGGAGATGATGTACGGATGCGGGCTGCGGGCCTCGGAGTCCGTCGGCCTCGAGGTCACCGACGTCGACCTCCGCCGAGGCTTCGTGCGGCCGCACGGCAAGGGCTCGAAGGAGCGGATGGTGCCCGTGGGCCGCGAGGCGGCCGCCGCGGTCACGCGCTATTTGCGCTCGGGGCGGCCCGATCTGGTCGGCACCAAGCCCGAGGGCAAGCTGTTCGTGAACTTCCGCGGGGGCCAGCTCACCCGCCAGGGCCTCTACAAGATCATCCAGCGCCACGCCAAGGCCGCGGGGCTCGACGGCAAGATGAGCCCGCACACCCTGCGCCACAGCTTCGCCACGCACCTGCTGTCCGGCGGCTGTGACCTGCGGTCGGTCCAGGAGATGCTGGGCCACGCAGACGTCTCGACCACCCAGCTGTACACGCATCTCTCCGGCGAGCGGATCAAGGAGGTCTACTTCAAGGCCCATCCGCGAGCCGTGGCCGACTGAGCTGGGTCGAGAAAGTCTGACCCGGGACGACCCTAACGTCCTCGCTCCGGGGCCGCCAAGGCTTCCCGCCTAGGCTTTGAGGCGTGCCGGAGCTGCCCGAGGTCGAGACGATTCGCCGCCAGCTCGAGCCCGAGGTCGTCGGGCGCAGGATCGTGGAAGTCGAGGTGCTCGACGAGCGCTGGACGCGGCCCGACCCGCCCACGACTCTGGTGCGGTCCGTCGAGGGCCGCGAGATCGTCGCCGCCGACAGGCGCGGCAAGTACCTGATCCTGAGGCTCGATGGCGATGGCGCGCTGGTGATGCACCTGCGGATGACGGGGAATCTGCTGCTGCGGCCGTCCGCGGACCGGGAGGCCCCCGTGGCGGACCTGATGGAGACCGACCGCCTCGGCGGGCCGCGCCTTTACGAGTCGCCGACCCAGCTGCGCTTCCTGCGCGCGCGCCTGCAGCTGGACGACGGGTCCGAGCTGCTCTTCACCGATGCCCGGCGATTCGGCCACGCGATCGCTCTCGAGGGCGAGGGGATCGATGAGTACTTCTCGTCGCGGCTGGGGCTCGAGCCGCTGACCGGCGAGCTCACACCGGAGGCGCTGTGCGAGCTGGCGGCGGGACGCACGGCCCCGCTGAAGTCGTTCCTGCTGACGCAGACGCGAGTCGCCGGCATCGGGAACATCTACGCCGACGAGGCACTATTTCGGGCCCAGCTTCACCCGCTGTCGCCGGCGGGGTCGATGCGCCTCCAGCACTGCGAGGCCCTGCGGGACGGCATCGTCGAGGCGCTGGAGCTGGCTCTGGAGAACCGGGGCTCGTCGATAGACGACTATCGCGACGCGCGCGGCGAGCGCGGCTCGATGCAGGACGAGTTCCTGGTGCACACGCGCGAGGGTGAGCAGTGCGTGCGCTGCGGCGAGGAGATCCGCCGCATCGTGGTAGGCGGACGCTCGACCTACTTCTGCCCGGGCTGCCAGACGCGACTGCGCCGCCGGCGGCGGGCGAAGGCGGGGCGGCGGTGAGCGAGGCGATTCCGCCGCCCGCGGGCTTTCGCGTGGGGCACTGGACCGACGCGGCCGGCCGCACCGGCTGCACCGCCGTGATCGCGCCGGAGGGGGCGCGTGGCGGGGTGGACGTTCGCGGCGGCGGCCCGGGCACGCGCGAGACAGACGTCGTCGGCCCCCTCGCGGGAACCGCCGGGGTGAGCGCGGTCGCCTTCGCGGGCGGCAGCGCGTACGGGCTCGCGGCGGCCGACGGCGTGATGCGGTGGCTGGAGGAGCACGGGCTGGGCTATGCGACGCCCGCGGGACTGGTGCCGATCGTCCCCGCGGCGATCGTGTACGACCTCGCGGAGGGCGATCCGGGGGCAAGGCCGGACGCGGAGTCCGGCTACGCGGCGTGCGAGGACGCGGGCGAGGGCGTGCCCGAGCGGGGCCAGGTGGGCGCCGGCGCCGGCACGGCGTCGAGCAAGCTGCGCGGGCGCGAGCACGCCGTCGCGTCGGGCATCGGCTACGCGGCGCGGCGCGGGGGAGGCGGCGCGACGGTGGCGGCGCTGGCCGTGGCCAACCCGTTCGGCGACGTCATCGGCGAGGACGGCCGCCCCCTGGCGCCGGCTGCCGACGGAGAGGGTGCTCACACGGCCGAGGCGATCGCCGCGATGAGCGAGCCGCCCGACCCCTTCAAGGCGCAGGCCGGCAACACCACGCTCGTGTGCGTGATGACCGACGCGCCGCTGGACAAGGCGGGCTGCACCCGGGTGGCGCGCGCGGCGGCGGCGGGCGTCGCGCGAGCGGTCGAGCCGGTGTTCAGCGACGTCGACGGCGACGTCGTCTTCTGTCTCGCCTCGGGGACAGACCGGTCCGCCGACCGCTTCACGGTCCTCCAGGTCCAGACGATCGCGGCGTCCGTGACGGCGGCCGCGATCCGCGACGCCGTGGCCCGCTAGGCGTCCGGGCGCGAGTTCAAGATGGAGGCATGCAGGGGAGCTTCAAGACCGAGGCGATCGTGCTCCGCTCGATCCGCTACGCGGAGGCCGATCGGGTGCTGCATCTGTACAGCTCCACCAGGGGGCGGCTGAACGCGATCGCGAAGGGTTCGCGGCGCCCGCGGTCGCGCTTCGGGGGCAGGCTCGAGCCCTTCTTCCGCCTCGACCTCGTGCTCTACCAGGGACGGGGAGAACTGGCGACGGTGACGGCGGCGCACACCCTCGACGCCTATCCGAACCTGCGCGAGAACGGCCCGTCTCTGTCGGCGGGCGCACGCGCGTGCGACTCGGTGCTACGCCTGCTCGACGTCGCCGAGGCGAACCCGGCCGCCTACAGCCTTCTCTGCCGCTACCTCTCGCTGCTCGACGGGACCGAGCCCGGAAGCGGGCGCTCCCCGGCGTTGCCGGAGATCGACGGCGCCGCGGGCCACGCGACCGCGCTCGCGTTCCGGCTGAAGCTGGCGCTCACGGCCGGATTCGCACCCGAGCTGGCGAGCTGCGCCCGCTGCGGCGAGGTGCGCGAGCTGAGCGGGTTCTCGGCCGCAGCCGGCGGCGTCGTCTGCGCCGCCTGCGAGCGCGGCGGCTTCGAGCTGTCGCACGAGGCGCACGACTTCATGGTCGAGGCACTGGGCAATCCCCTGGCCGCCGCCCCCAGCGGCTCCGCCCGCGCGCTGCGCCAGGCCGAGCGTGCGATCACCGAGACGCTCGAGCACCACGCGCACGTGCAGCTGCGCGCCGCGGCCTAGGTCAGCGGCCCGCGTCGCGGTACATGCGCTCGGCGACGCGGAGCTTGAGCGCGCGCGGGCTGGGGGCGCTGGCGCGGACGAACCAGCGGATGACGCGCCCGGGGATCACCGACCGGGCGCCGCGGTCGTATGCGTCGAGCGCCTCGCGCACGCACTGCTCGGGGGGGATCTGGCCCGGCGCGGTGATCTTGTCCTGGTTGGCGACCTCCTGCCACTCGGTCGGCACCGGGCCGGGGTTGACCGCGAGCACGTGGACGCCCGTGCCCCGCAGCTCGGTGTGAAGCGCGTCGCTGAAGGTGAGCGCGAACGCCTTGGTCGCCGAGTAGACGGCCTGGTAGGGGATCGGCTGCATGCCCGCCGTCGAGGCGACGATGATCACGCCCCCACGGTGCCGCTCGAGCATGGGCGGGAGGAAGGCGTGGGTGAGGGTGACCACGGCCTCGCAGTTGACGCGGATCTGCCCGGCCTCCACCGCCGGGTCCTGCTCGATGAACCTCCCCGTGCTGCCGAAGCCGGCGTTGTTGACGAGGAGGTCCACGTCCACGCCGAGCGCGGAGACCCGGTCGGCGAGTTGATCGGCGTCGGAGGCGAGGTCGAGGCCGATGACGTGCGCCTTCGTCGGCAGCTCGGCGGCGAGTGTCTCGAGGCGGTCCGTGCGGCGGGCGACGAGGACGAGGTCGCGGCCCCGGGCGGAGAGCTGGCGGGCGAACTGCTCGCCGAGGCCGGACGAAGCGCCGGTGACGAGGGCGACGCCCGCGGTGGGGGGCGATTCGGGCATGGGCGCAGCCTATTCTCTGACGCATGAGCGACGCGACCACCGCGCGGGAGCCGGCGGCAGGAGCAGTGCCGGGCGAGCGCTCGCTCGAGGAGCGAACTCGCGCGCTGGAGGCGCAGTTCCTGTGGGAGCGGGCGACTCCGTCCTATCCGGCGACGCGCCGCGAGGCCGAGCCCGACAGCCCGCTGCGCACGCCGTTCCAGCGCGATCGCGATCGGATCGTGCACACCAAGGCCTTCCGCCGGCTGATGCACAAGACGCAGGTGTTCATCGCGCCGGAGGGCGACCACTACCGCACGCGCCTCACGCACACGCTGGAGACGTGCGGCATCGCGCGTACGGTCGCCCGCGCGCTGGGCCTCAACGAGGACCTCACCGAGGCGATCGGATACGGCCACGACCTGGGGCATCCGCCGTTCGGGCACATCGGCGAGGAGGTGCTCGACGAGACGCTGCGCGAGCACGCCGGGCGCAACTTCCGCCACAACCGCCACTCGCTGCGGGTCGTCGACGTTCTCGAGCGCGACGGCCAGGGGCTCAACCTCACCGAGCAGGTGCGCGACGGAATCCTGCGTCACACCGGGTCGGAGCGGCCCGGGACGCTCGAGGGCCGAGTGGTGCGCCTGGTCGACCGCGTCGCCTACATCAACCACGACATCGACGACGCGATCAGGGCTGGGATCCTGGCGGCCGAGGACCTTCCCGCGCAGGAGATCGAGATGCTGGGGCCCACGGGGGCGAAGCGGATCGACACGCTGGCGCGCGACATCGTCACGACGTCAGGGAAGGCGGGCGACATCGAGCAGAGCGACGAGATCGGCGGGGCGATGCTGAGGCTGCGCAAGTTCATGTTCGAGCGGGTGTACCTGGGGGCGGAGGCGCGCTCCGAGCACGCGCGGGTGCGGCGCACCGTCCGGGCGCTCTTCGAGCACTACCTCCAGCACCCGGGCGAGCTGCCGGCGGGGCCCGACGGATCGGACGACGTGCAGCGGGCGACCGACTGGCTGGCCGGGATGACCGACCGCTACTGCATCGCGACGTTCCGGCGCCTGGCGCTCCCCGAGGAGTCGCGGCTTTGAGCGGGCGGGCGGCGCGCCGTCGTCGCGGGTAGTTTCAGCGCGTGGCGCGGTTCACCCAGACGTCGATCGAACGGGTCAAGGAGTCGGCGGACATCGCCGAGGTGGTCTCGGCGTACACCGACCTGCGTCGCGCCGGGCAGCGGCTGCAGGGGCTGTGCCCGTTCCACGAGGAGCGCACGCCGAGCTTCTCGGTCGACCCGCGCGAGAAGCTCTACCACTGCTTCGGGTGCGGGGTGGGCGGCGACGTCATCAAGTTCGTCGAGGAGAAGGAGGGGCTGGCGTTCGCCGAGGCGGTCGATGCGCTGGCCGAGCGCTACGGGGTGGAGATCGAGCGCGAGGCGGAGGACCCGCGGGCCGAGGAGGCGCGCAAGCGCCGGGCGCGGCTGGGCGAGCTGCTGGAGCGGACGGCGGCGTTTTTCGCCAGCTTCCTCTGGGACGCCGAGGAGGCTCGCAAGGCGCGGGAGTACCTGGCGTCGCGGGGCCTGGGAGAGGAGGTGCTGCGCGACTTCGGGGTCGGTTACGCCCCGAGCGCCTGGGACACCGTTCTCAAGCGCGGCCAGCAGGCCAAGTACTCGATCGAGGAGCTTTACGCGGCCGGGTTGCTGGTGCGAAACAAGCAGGGCAACCCCTACGACCGCTTCCGGTCGCGGATCATCTTTCCGGTGCGCGACGCGCGGGGCAGGGTGCAGGGCTTCGGCGCGCGGGCGATGACCGCCGACCAGAAGCCGAAGTACCTCAACTCGCCCGAGGGGGAGCTGTATCGCAAGAAGCGCACCCTTTACGGGATCGATCGCGCCCGGCCGGCGATCGCGAAGGCGGGCCGCGCCGTGGTGGTGGAGGGCTACACCGACGTGCTCGCGACCCATCAGGCGGGCATCGGCGAAGTCGTCGCGGTGATGGGCACGGCGATCACGCCCGAGCAGGTGCAGCTCCTCGCGCAGCACGCCGACGAGGTGGTGCTCGCCCTCGACGCCGACCGGGCGGGACGCGAGGCGATGCTGCGGGCTCAGCGAGTGGCGTCGGGCAAGCGGGTGCGGCTGCAGGTGGCGGCGATGAAGGCGGGGGAGGATCCTGCGGACACGCTCGCCGGAGAGGGGGGCGGGAAGGGAGCGGCCGATGCCTTCCGCAAGCTGATCGAGGCGGCGGACGACCTGCCGGTCTTCCACGTGCGCATGCTGCTGGACGATGCCGACCTCGCGTCGCCGGCGGGGCGCGATCGCGCGCTCGACGAGATCGTGCCGGTACTCGCGGCGATGCCAGACTCGATCACCCGCGAGGAGCTCGAGCGCCAGGTGGCGGGACGGCTCGATGCCGATCCGGGGCTCGTTGCGCGGCGGGTGAGCTCGGCGCCACGGGGCGGCGAGCCGGCGCGGCCGCGGCCGGTGGGGGCTACCGCCGGCGATCGCGACGGGGCCAAGACGCCCGCCAAGCCGGAGAAGGCGCGGCCGCTGAGCGCGCGCGAGCGGCGCGAGCGGGCGCTTCTCTACATGACGATCGCCGACCCCGCCGACGGGCGGGACCTCCTGGAGCGGCTGACGGCCGACCATCTGTCGTCGCCGTTGGTGGCGCGGGCGCGCGACTGGCTGGAGGGGCACCTCGAGGCGCCGATGGAGGGGCTGCCGCGCGAGGACGAGGAGCTGGTCGCGCTGGTCACCCAGCTCGTGATGAGCGCCGAGCGCGAGCCGGCCAGCCGCGAGGCGATGGAGCTGAACTTCCTCGAGCTCGACCTGGCGATGGTCGAGGGCCAGATCGAGGCGGCCGCCGAGGGTGGGGGAGACACCCCCGTGGACCTCCAGCGCCGCCGCGCCGACCTCGCCGACCGCATCGCGCACTCCGAAGCGGCCCGCTAGCTCAGCGCCCGTGGCACGAACACACGTTCGTGTTTTCCGTCCGGTTGAAGTCGGACAATCCATCCATGGATCGCAGCAAGTACGCGGCCAGGGGCGGGCTCACCCGCGACCAGCTCGAGCCTTTGGTCGAGTCGGGGGCCACGTTGGCGGAGCTCGCCGATGCCGTCGATCGAAGCGTCGCAACGGTCCGCTACTGGCTGGACCATCACGCCCTCAGCACGAAGAACCGGCGCGGCCCCCGGGGGCGGGTCTCACGGGATCGCGTGGAGGCGGCGATCGAGGACGGTGCGCGAAAGCTGCTGGCGAATTGCGAGACCCATGGCTGGACGACGTTCGTGATCGAGAAGAGTGGCCGAGCCAGATGCCGGCAGTGCCGAATGGAGCGCGTCGCCCAATGGAGGCGGCGCACCAAGCGCAGGCTCGTCACCGAAGCCGGCGGGCGCTGCCAGCTCTGCGGATACGACCGCTGCCTCGCGGCGCTCGAGATCCATCACAAGGACCCGACGACGAAGGCCTTCGGGCTCTCCGTTCGTGGAGTCACGAGATCACTGGCCGAGCTTCGGCGTGAGGCCGCCAAGTGCGTTCTGCTCTGCGCCAACTGTCATCGCGCCGTCGAGGTCGGCGAGCTGCAGCTGTAGGGCGACCGGGCGCAGGGATGGAGCTTCGATCGGAGCTCCCCCGGGTGGATTCGAACCACCGAGACTTGATTAACAGTCAAGCATGTTGCCGCTACATCACGGGGGATCTACGCGTGTGCCACGAAGGGCGCACGCCCCTCAATTCTAGGCCGGTTGGGGCCGTCCTTCAGAAAGGCCCTCCACCAGGCCGGCGGCATGCTCCGAACCATCGTTCTCCCGCGCCCATGAGGCAAATCCCGTTGCCGCGTCCGCAAACGACGGCTCGTCGAGCAGCCTGCGGACGACCACCCGCAGGCTCACGCCTTTCGTGAGGCGCCACGGCAGCATCAGCCCGGCGCCGGACCACTGCACCCGCGCGCCGTTCTCGGCCATGTCGCCGACGGCCGGGCAGCACACCACCGGCACGCCGGCCGCCAGCGCCCGGCACACCGTCCCGTGGCCGCCGTGGCAGACGACGACGTCTGCGATCGGCATCGCCTGCGAGTAGCTCAGCCAGTCCACGACCACCGCGTTGGCGGGAGCGTCCGGCAGCGGCTCGCCCCGCTTGTTCGTCGTCGCCAGCACCCGCACCGGTTCATCCGCCAGCGCCTCCAGCGCCACCCGCACGAGCCGCCCGTCGGGGTCCTGCGCCGTCGACGGCGCCACCACCACCAGCGGGTCGTCGCCGGGGGGCACCTCGACGTCGGGCTGCTCGAGCTCGAACACCACCGGCCCCACCACGTGGGTGTGCGCCGGCCACCGCCGCGGATACTCGAGCTGGGGGAACGTCCCCACCAGCACCAGGTCGGTGCTGAGCCCGCCGTGCAGCTCCTCGAGGGGGACCAAGCCGACGGCCGCCCTCGTCTGATTGAGCTCCCGCCGCCCACGCCGCAGGCCCGCGGTGAGTATGGGCTCGGCCGCTCGCCACAGGCCGCGCCCGACGGGCGTTCTCGGCGGGCGCGCCCCGAAGGCGAAGAAGGGCAGCCCCGGCTCGTGCACCGGATAGACGTGAGGGATCAGCGTCGCCCGCCGAATCCCGGCCATCTCCGCGGCCAGGGCCGGCGCGAGCGTGAGGATGTCGCTCACCACTACGTCCGGGCGCATCTCCTCCAGCAGCGGCACCAACCCGCGCGCCGCATCGGCCGCCGACGGCCCCTCGTCGGACCCGGGCGGGGGCGGGGGAAAGGCCTTGTACTCCTGCGCGGCGGCGAAGCCCAGCCCCGCATTCTCGACCGCCTCGCGCCAGTGCTCCCACGTCTCGACCACCACCTCGTGGCCGCGACCGCCGAGCGCCCGCGCCAGCGCGATCGCCGGAAAGGCGTGGCCGGCGTCGCCGAACGCCGCCACCAGGAACCGCCTGGCGTCGCGACCGCTCACCTTGACTCGCACGAAATCGCCCGCACCGCCCGGCATATGCCGCCATCCTCTCGCGGATGCGCCGCCGGCGAATCCGCAACCCCGCCCAGCGCCTGCGCACCACCGTCGACGCCCTCCCCGAGCGGACCCGCCACGCGATGCTGCGCGGCATCGATCGAAACCGGATCATCGTCGGCGCATACACCGATCCCCGCAGCGGAGGCATCTGCCCGATGCTCGCCGCGCATCGCAACGGGGGCCGCACCGACCTCGCCTCCTTCGCCACCGCCTGGGACGCCTTCACCGGCGCCCGCCGTCCCCGCCTCGCGACTCGCCGCGAGGTGCGCACCCTCCGCTCCTATCTCGAGATCTCGCTGCTGCGCGACGAGCAGGGCGAAGACTCGATCGCCGCCGTCGCCGCCCGCATCCGCGCCGAGCACAGCGAGGCCGTCGGGCGCGACGAGCCCGAGATCACCATCCGCCGCGGGACGGGCATCCCGCACCGTGCCGGCGAGCTGCGCGATCGCCTCCGGTGGGCGTTGATGGGCCCCCCTCGCCGCTACGACGAGTTCAAGGACCTGATCGCGACGGCCGAGGAGCAGCTCGCCGAGCAGCGCGGGGCCGATCTCCTCGGCACCACTCCGGCCGAGCCGGCCCGCCGCTGACTCAAGCTCCGCCGCTCGACACCTCGCCCGGGCGCGTGAACACGACCTCCGGCACCAGGCAGGCCGGCGTCGTAGCGAGCAGGAAGCGCACCGCCTCGGCGATGTCCTCCGGCCGGATCATCTCGTCGGCCTGCACCTGCTCTTTTACGAACTCCG
>Ga0126311_10001104_pt1 | contig 12782 bp, 11 predicted proteins | sample Plot61_FD_92539 | JGI IMG/M metagenome (GOLD analysis project Ga0126311, IMG submission 92539) | Serpentine soil microbial communities from UC McLaughlin Reserve, CA, USA - Plot61 | ecosystem: Environmental > Terrestrial > Soil > Grasslands | place: USA: UC McLaughlin Reserve, Lake County...
CAGTTCCAGCTCAGGGGCGCGGAAGCTTTGGAAGAAGGGGCGGCCGAGGGGGGCGAGTCGGAGACGAACGAAGAGGCCCCGCCGCGGGCCGTCATCCCCGACGAGGCCGTGGCCGTGGCCGAGAGGATGCTCCGCGCCGTCTTCGGAGGCCCGCGCGACGCTTTGGAGGGCGAGGCGCTTTCGCCCGACGCGCTGCCCGGCAGACTCGAAGCCGCGCTCGGCTACCGCAAGGACTCCTGGGGGATGGAGACCATCCGCAAACTCTGCGACGTTCTGGCGGAACTCTCCGCCGGCCGCAGGAAGGGGCGCAACCACGAGGCGCGATGGCTCAACCTCTTCGGCTTCTGCCTGCGCCCGGGCTTCGGCGCGGTGCTCGACGAGTGGCGCGTGACGCGCGCGCGGAAGGTCTACCACGAGGGGCTCTGCTTCGAGCGGGACGTGCAATGCCAGGTCGAGTGGATGATTCTCTGGCAGCGCGTGGCCGGGGGCCTGAACGCCGGCCAGCAGCTTGAGATTTACGAGCGCCACAAGGGGCTACTGGGTGTGAACGGCAGGAAGGCGAAGGGCCGACTCAACCGGCAGGTAGAGCGGGAGGGGCTGCTGATGCTCGCGAGCCTCGAACGCCTGCCGCCCGACCTGCGCGTCGGACTCGGCGAAGAGATTCTGGCCCGCGTCGAGGAGGAGCCCGGCAACAAGAGCTTCACGTGGGCGGTCGGGCGTCTGGGCGCGCGCGTCCCCTTCTACGGGCCCTTGAACTGCGTCGTGCCCGCGGAGGCTGCGGCGAGGTGGGCCGCCGCGCTCCTCGCCCTGACCGAGTTGACGCCGCACGTCGCCGCGGCCGTCTCGCAGTTGGCCGCGCGCACCGACGACCCTCTGCGCGACGTGGAGCCCGACTTCAGGGCCGAGGCCGTCCGGCGTCTCGAAGAGGCCGGCGCGGGCGGCGAGTCGCTCGAATCCTTACGCACTTACGTGCCGCGGAGCCGGGACGCCGCGGTGCGCATCTTCGGCGAATCTTTGCCGGAAGGGTTGCGCCTCGCGGACCGAGCGGGCGAAGACACTTCTATCCGGGCTCGCATAAGAGGCGACGAACGTTCTGACCTCAACCCCGAAAAATTTTAGGTTAACAGGCGGCGGTGAATATATAGAATGCCCCTGCTAAATATATACAGCGTACGTCACATCGCTGGATTTCGATGACACTCACAAAAGCTTCTAACAGTAAGTAAGGGTTCGACTCTTTCGACCCGCAACAAGTGAGGGCGGCGAATACGCCCTGGCCTCAGCAAAGAAGGGAAAACTCCATGCGCATGATACGGTGCCTGATGCTCCTCGCCTTATGTTTGATGGCCTTTGGTGCTGCCGCGGCGCAGCAACCTGTGGCGGTGGTGGCCGTGGGAGTAAGGTCACCCGACCTCACGGTTTTGGAGCAGAAGTACCGCGTATTTTACCTCAAGAGGGAGGTGAAAAAGATTCCCCTCCTCGACTACGACTTCAAGGCCGCGCTCGCCGACGAGTTGCTGAACGCGCTCGCCGAAGATACGCGAATGAAATGGCGCCCGCTGTCGGGGGCCGAAGTGATAGATGTCTTCGCCGTACAGAAAAAAAAGGCTCCGCTGCCGCCGCTGGAAGCAGACAGGGTGCTGCTGGTCGGGGTGGAAGATTTCGGCGCCGCACTCGTAGACTTAGCGCCGGACAGTTTCTACCTGGAGGTGAAGTTCAAGTTGATAGACCGCGCGAGCGGGAAGAAGCTTTGGGAGAAGAAACTCCTGGTGGCCGAAGCTCTCGACGGCAAGTTGAAAGATTTACAGGCCGAAAACCAGAAGGGGCTAAAGACCGGCATCAACAAAGTGCTGGAAAGGGTCACGCGCAAAATGGTGGCCGCCCTGCTTCTGGCGAGGATTTAACTTATGACGAGCCGATTCAGGACGATACTCTTATTCGCGGCCGGACTGCTGATGGCCCACGCGGCCTCGGCTCAATCCCAAGGCGAGGCTTCGCTCAGGGTAAAGACCGACACGCCCGACGTGGAAGTCTGGCTGGACGGCGAATCCGTGGGGCGTACGCCTTTGACCCTGAAGAATCTCACCGCGGGCAAACACCGCATCGCGTTGCTCAAGGACGGGTACGAAGACGGCATGCAAGACGTGGAGGTCGCGCCCGGCAAATCGAACTCGGTCTTCGTGGTGATGAAACCTCGGAGCGTGAAACTGCCCGACTTGCCGGTCGAGTTCAGGATCGTCAACGCGGGTCGAAGCAGCAAGTATGTGGGGACGCTGAGGGTCTCGGCCGAGGCCATGGACTATAAGTCCGACAACGGCGCCCACCAGTTTCACGTCCCGGTCTCGTCTATCAAATCCGTGGTGCGTGCCCTGAGTCCGGTCGTGGGCGGGGTGGGGGTATATTATAAGTCCCCGAACACGAAAGGCGAGGTGATGGCTATTCGCATCGAAGCGTCCGGCCACACGTATAACTTTATCGCGTTCGAAGACACTCGAAAAGACCGGTTTGAAGTTGCCAACGGCAAGACCAGGGAGCTTTACGACATCGTCTACAGGCTCTGGTTTGCCACGCAAACCACGCCGCAGAAAAAATAAGGATTGAGGCGGCGCGGAAGCGTGAAGGTCTCGGCGGCAGTGATGAGAAGAAGCAGTCGCCCCCGGCTCAACGTTGAGCCGGGGGCGACTGCTTCTTCTCATCTCTACCCTTAAACGTGGCGGTCTCTTTAGGAATGGGCGTGCCCGCCGAAGCCGCCTTCACCCAGCGCCCGCCCCTTTTTACGAACGTGTCGGTAACGCGATATAAGAAATCCGACTTTTCACCTTTGCTGTCCGTATGACGAATCGAAAGGTAGACCAATACGGCAACGTCCCCGTAATCGAATACCTTAATGTCCTTCGACTCGTAAGAGATTTTAACCCCGCCCTCAGGGGCTTTGAGGGATTCGAGCACTTGCGCTTTGGTTAGTACCCCGCCCTGGACTGTAACACGCACGAAGTCGTCGGCGTATATACGGCTTGCCGCCGACTTATCACCCCGCGCAAGAGCATCAATCAATTCCTGGTTCAATCTTATCAACTCTTGCTCGGTGTTAGACACAGGTTTCGCGGCGGTCTTCACACTCGTCTGGGTGTAGACGCAAGTGGACGCTGCCAACATTAACGCGGTAAGCAGGGCGATTTTCATATGGGCCTCGGAGCCTTTCAATCAACTTCAAACATTCGGAGGCGACTCGCTTTAACTAAAAGAGAAGTCCTGGCGATTCCCCCGAGCAATGTAACAAGTAGTTGACTCTATAAATAGCCGGGAGGCCGGGGTATTAACAATCCGATAATAACCTTTACAAGATTTTACAGCGCGGTCGAGAATTTCGTAGCGCCCGACGCCCGGCGTCACCCGCCCACAGCTTTGAAGATGGATGAGAGCCGTCGTGTCGCGGGCGGCACTCGGGAGCGCCTCTGTACTCACTTCGCCAGCCTGTTGTACTTCCTCAACGCCTCCCTCAGCCGGTCGTGCGGGATGGCGTAGACGGTGTTGCCGTTGACGCCCGTCATGGTCTCGGCCGCGACCATCGCGTTGATTATCGCCTCCTCGGTCGCCTGCACCGTCGCCGCGAAGAGCGGGTTGATTCGGTCGTTGGGCAGCATCTGTAGGCTGACCGGGCTCTCGTCCTTCGCCGCGCCCCGGTTGGCGGTCGAGAAGGCGATGAAGATGTCGCCCGAGGAGTTGCCGCCGATGCCGCCGTTCCTGGCTATCCCGAGCGCCGCACGCCGCGCGAGGCGCTTGAGCTGGTGCGGCAGCAGTGGGGCGTCCGTCGCTATGACGACGATGATCGAGCCGGTGTCGGGCGGCGCGCTTTCCTTCGGCATCAGGTCGGCTATCTCTTTACCCACCGGCACGCCCGCGACCGTCAGCCCGCTCCGCGCCCCGTAGTTCGCCTGCACGAGCACGCCCACCGTGTATCCGCCGGTGCCCGCGTCCAGCTTCCTCGAAGCCGTGCCCGTCCCGCCCTTGAACTGGTGGGCCACCATACCCGTCCCGCCGCCTACGTTCCCCTCGGCGACCTCGCCCGAGCGCGCCCCTTCCAACGCTTGAACCACATGTTCCGGCTTAACGTGGAAGCCGTTGATGTCGTTCAGAAATCCGTCCCACGTCTCGGCGACGACGGGGAGCGACCACGGCTGGAAGGTCTTGCCCTGGCGTCGCATCTGCCAGCCGATGACGGCGTCGCGCACCACGCCGACGCTGTGGGTGTTCGTAATCATCACCGGCCCCTCCAGGAAGCCCGACTCCTCGACCCACGTCGTGCCGGTCATCTCGCCGTTGCCGTTGAGCGTGAACCAGCCTGCGAAGACCTGTTCGGTGGAATCCTTGCCCCTCGGCAGCACGGCGGTGACGCCCGTCCTGACCGGCCCCTTGCCTACCACGAGCCTCCCCTCCCCGGAGACGAGCGTCGTCTGGCCGACCTCGACGCCCGCCACGTCGGTGATGGCGTTGAGACGGCCGGGCGTGCCCTCGAAGGGGATGCCGAGGTCGCGGGCGCGCGGTTTAACTTGCGGGTGTGCCATAACGGAATGCGCGAGCAGGATAAGCAGCACGCAGAGGACTCTTTTCATCTCCATCACCTTTCCCGTGCCGGCTACTGTTGCGCCAGTGAATTTATCCGAAAACGTGACGACAAAAAAGGCGGGAGGGCACGCCCCCCTCCTCGGGCAACACCTACAGCGGCGTTCAATCGGGCGCGACTCCTCCCTGGGAGCGCGGGCATCCCTGCCCGCCTAAGCGTGCTCTGGCACGCTTCAAGCCTCCCGCCTTATCTCATCCTTGAGTCGAAGGGTTTCTCAGTCTTCGCGCTTTAGCGCTCAAGGCGGGCAGGGATGCCCGCGCTCCCGGCATTAAGAGCTGCATTCATCTGCACGCCGCTATAACAACGGCATCCGCCCGACGCCCATCACGGATTCTCTCATGTATATTGAATGTGGGCGCGGGTGATGCGGGGCGTCAGGCGCTGGAAAAGGAAGTCGGGCGAGGGTCTATCTTTAAAGCCGAGGGAGGTGCGTATTATTTAAGTTTTGAGACCTTGGGCTAAGTTATGGGTCACAAACTCGAAGCATTTATCCTCGGCCACAGGGCCGCTGAAATGATGCCGGACAAGTTACGACATCTGCACCGCTTCCGGCTCGACGACCGGTTAGCCCTCATCCCCGCCACCGGCCGGCTTTACAAAGAAGTGGTAACGACTTTCGGGGAAGCCGAGGACGACATGGACGATATGTTTTACGCGCTCGCCCCGGCGCTGGCTGAGATGGCCGCCGGAATCTCGTCCGTCGCGCCGGTGCTCTACATGGAAGTTGACGTAGCCTATGGCATCGGCGACCGAACGGCGGTCGTCTGGCATCAGGGTAAAGTCGCCTACGGCCCGACCTGGGGCGGCAACCACGTCACCGAGGCGGTAAGACTTTTCGGGCGGCTCGAAGGCTTGCCCTCGGATTGGATGAGCGAACTGAATATTTTCCGGCACCGATTCACAGAGGATTGGGTGCGGCATCTCGAAGACGGTGGCGATTAATGTTGGCCCAGCCTACACCGCGCCCGACTAAGGCGCGCACCCGACCGCGAGTCTGCACGGCCCTCGACGAGAACTCATCTGTTTCTGCGTCGGGCGCGTCGAAGGGGAATGTGATTGAGCCGAAAGGGTACGGGGTAAGCCGTCTGCCGACACTCGCCCGCCCATAACATTATTCGCTTATCGCGGCAATTGTCGCGACCACTTTCAGTGAAGCGATTTGAGTCCTCGCCCCCCCGGCCAGCCCCGTGCGACACAGCCTGAGGTTGTGGGCGGCCTCTTCGAAAGCCCCGCCCGACTGCTTGAGCGCCACTTCAAACTCTCGTTCGGCCATGCTCAAACGCCCGGCCAGCGCCAGCGCCACGCCGAGGTTGTTGTGACACGCCGGAAATTGCCGCCGGGAGCGCGTGATGGCCTCACTGAAAAGAGCGGCCGCGGCCGCGTAATCCCCCTCCCGCATGGCGAGCAGCCCGAGACGGTAGTGGGCCACCGCGAATCGAGCCTCCCGATAGTCACCGCCCGACGCGACGAGCGCTCGCCGGTAAACCTCTTTCGACTCCGACCACTGACTCGAATCTTCGAGCGCGACGCCGAGCGCGTAAAGTGCCTTCGGGTAACGCCCCCCGCTCGCCTCGACCGCCCTCCGGTACATGGCGACGGCTTCCCCCGTGCGCCGTAGCTCGTAGTAGCAGACACCCATGTTGTAGAGCGCACGCGCGTACACCTCACCCGCCTCGTGCGGGACGCGCCGGTATTCAAAAATGGCCGACTCGTATGCCGCTCTCGCGTACATTTCATTGCCCCGCCGAACGTGGTCACGCGCCTCCGAAAGGCCCTCCTGTCCCCTCGCCGCGACGCCCGATAAAGACAGCAACAAAACCGCCGACAATAATCTCTTCACCTTCATCGTCAATCACCCCTTCGCCTCGTTTGGAATTAAAGACTGGGGCGAGTTTAAGGGCGGCGCGCCCTCGCGGTCTTTCCCGTTATTGCCGTGGGTTGACGAATCTTGCTATCCGTTCGGCGGGGCGTTGACGGCGCGTCGAGAGGAGTGGCGAAGCATGAGGCGGTAGGACTGAGGCGTCGTCCCGGCCATCTTGCGGAAGAGCCTTGTGAAGTGACTCTGGTGACTGAATCCCGACCGCAGGCCCACCTCGGCGAGGGGCATGTCGCCTTCGGCCAGCAACGCCTTGGCGTGCTCGACGCGGAATTTTATCAGGTGCTGATGCGGAGTCGTCCCCGTCGCCCGCTTGAACTCGCGCGCGAAATGAAACGTGCTCATCCCGGCCTCGCCCGCCAGATCATCGAGGCTCAGGTCGCGCTCGTAGTTGTCGGCGACGAAGGCGAGCACACGCCGGAGTCTCTGCCCCGAGAAGCCGCCGACGAAGCGTCGCGGGTCGCCTCCCGCGGCCGTGTAATGCCTCAAGAGGTGAACGGCGAGGACGTTCGCCAGCGACTCTGCGTAGAGCCGCCCGCCGGGGGCGTCCCCTTCCAGCTCGGCCAGCAACGCCTGCCCGACGCCGACAACCAGAGGGTCATTCACGGAGGATTTTTCTATCACTTCCACCACGCCGCCGGCGACGGCGGGCGCGTCTTCTGCGGCGGCGCGCAGGACGAGCGACGGGTCGAGATAGACCGCGAGGAACTCGGCCTCGCCTTCGAGCGTGGCCGCGAAAGGCTGCCCCGAAGGAATCACACACACGCCGCCGCACGCCGGCGGGCGCGCGTTGAAGCCGCTCGACGTGCGCAGCTCGCCTTTGCAGTCTTTGGTCAGAGAGACGAGGACGAGATGTCGGCCGTGGCTATGCTCGGGCACGTCGCCCGCGCGGAAGCGATAATGCGTAAGACTGATTCCTTCCCAACTCGCCTGCCTCTCGAAGACGAGAGGTATCGGATGATGTGACCGAGAGGCGTTCATGTTTGTGATTAACCTCGCCCCGCGCGCGGGGCGCGACCCGCCCGACCTTTGCCCGACTGCGGCAACAACAGCAAGCCGCTCGCGGTCGAGTACCGGCGCAGGCGTTCGAGCGTGGCCGCCCGCGCGCGCGAGAATGCCTGCCTGTCTCCATACAGTTGGAAAGCCCAGTTGGCGCCCATCTCAAGGGCGTTAAGCTCGAAGGCAAGTTGGGCCGGGTCTGTCTCCGCTTTTAGCTGACCGGCGTCCCGCGCCGCTTTGATCGAGCCCCGGAGAAGGGCGAGCCACTCCTTCATTATCCCGGCGACGCGGTCGCGGACGGGGCCGGGGCGACCGTCGAACTCCGCGGCGGCGGCGGCAAAAAAACAGCCCCCGCGGAAAACTTCACCCCTCACGTATGCGAGCCACACGTCGCACAGCTTCCAGAGGCGCGAGAGTCCCTTCCCCGCCTCGAAGGACGGGCGAATGACCTCTCGAATGAAAATGTCGCGCGCCGCCTCGACGGTCGCGAGTTGCAGCTCCTCCTTCGAGCCGAAGTGGGCGAACAACCCGCTCTTGCTCATCGAGAGTTCGGAGGCGAGCCGCCCGATGGTCAGCCCCTCAAGGCCCTCCGCGGACGCGACGTGAACGGCGACTTCGAGGATGGCCTGACGGGTGCGGTCGCCGCGCGCCTTGCGTGCTTCGGCCGGTTTATCCGGCCCCACTCTCGTTCGGTCGGCTGTATTATTCATCTCAACCCGCCGTCAATATAGCACGAACGTTCGTTTTAGAATACACATATCTCCGGCCGCCCTCCCCCCGCGTGGAAGAAATCGGAACGATTCTTATCGGCCATCGAAAGCGCCCGGCGCAGGAGCGGCGCTCCCGACTACGCGATAAAAGTCTTTCCGAACGTCACACACTCCATTACTATCTCCCGGCCGCAGGGCGAGGGGTGGGATTTCCCGCGCGCCGCCTCCGCATACCTCGACGCGACGGCCGAATGGCCGGCCGCGAGAGTCGGCGGAAGACCGCAGGGCAACGGGCCGGGACGACGACACTAATTCGCACGTCATTGGATGGAGCCGGGCGTGAATCTACAGGAACAGTTCGGGGGCGTCGATGTATACCTCTTCGACCAGCTCCTCAAAGGGCGCTTCGACCCGCGCATGCGCATACTCGACGCGGGCTGCGGGTCGGGGCGCAACCTCGTCTACTTCCTGCGCGAAGGCTTCGACGTTTGCGGCGTTGACGTTTCGCCCGACGCGATAGAGCACGTACGGTCGCTCGCACGCACACTCGCCCCGCGCCTGCCCGGAGAGAACTTCCGCCGGGAGCCGGTCGAGAAAATGTCCTTCGAGGGCGAGAGCTTCGACGCCGTGCTGAGCAGCGCCGTGCTTCACTTCGCGAGGGACGAGGCACACTGGCTTGCGATGATGCGTGAGATGTGGCGTGTGCTGAAGCCCGGCGGCATCTTCTTCGCGCGCCTGTCTTCGTCCGACGGCGTCGGAGGTTATATCGAACACCTCGGCGGGAGGCGCTACCGCCTGCCGGGCGGCGTCGAGTGGCTGCTCGCCGACGAGCGCATGCTGCGTGAGACTACCGACTCGCTGCGGGGCGAGCTGACGGAGCCGCTCAAGACGGTCGTCGTCCACGGCGCGCGCTCGATGTCCGTCTGGTGCATGCGTAAACTCCATAGCAGTTTTCAGTCGGGTGAATAAGAAACGCGGCTTGACCACGGAGGCGCAGAGACACGGCTTTCAATCTTAGCCGTGCCCCCGTGCCCCTGTGGTGAGCATTCGGAAATAGTTCTCGCGACAGCAACGGTCACGGAGGTCTCGTGACGGAGGGGGAATGTTTGAAAGCTTACGAAATCGTCGGGGCGCGGCGGAGGCCGCCGGGGTCGTATTCCTCGTGCTGCTCCTCGGAATCCAGTTGGCCTTGTCGGTGCGGCAGGAGTCACAGACCTGGGACGAGGGCGACCACATCTTCGCGGGCTACACGTCCTGGACGCGCGGGGACTTCGGGCTCAACCCCGAGCACCCGCCCCTGTTGAAGCTGCTCGCGACCGCGCCGCTCCTCCCCGTGACGCTCAGAGTCCCGGAGTTGCAGGAACGCTACTTCAAAGAGGAGGCGTTCCTCGACGGCAAGGAGTTCCTCTACCGTAACGACGCGGACGCGATACTCTTCCGCACGCGCATGGCGGCGGCCACGCTGACGCTGCTCACGGCGCTGCTCGTCTTCGCGGCGGCGAGGGAGATGTTCGGAACCGGCGCGGCCTTCGTCGCCCTCGCGCTGCTCGCCTTCGAGCCTAACCTGCTGGCACACGGCGCACTCGTCACGACCGACGCGGGCATCTCTTGTTTCATGTTCGCGACCGTCTACGCGTTCTACCGCTACGCGAAAGCCCCTTCCCTCCGGCGTCTGTTGGTCGTAGGAGTGTCGGCGGGGCTCGCGCTCGCGGTCAAACACTCGGGCATCTTCGTCTTCCCGATGCTGTTCCTGTTGGCGGCCTGCGAAGTGGCGCGCCAACACATCGCCGCGAGAGGGAATGCCAAAGCTAACGCCGAGCCTGCTACGGGCTTGGGCAGGCGTGCCCTCAGGTTTGCCGTCTCGCTTGTAGTCGTCACGGCCATCGCGTTGGCGGTGTTGTGGGCCTTCTACGGGTTCCGATATCAGGCCCGCCCCGAAGGGTTACAGTTGAGCCCGCCGCTCGCGGAGTACGCACGCGGGTTGAAGCCCGGAGAGGCTTGGGTCATCTCCACCATGGCGAGTTGGCGCGTTCTGCCGGAGTCGTATCTTTACGGGATGGCGGACGTTCGTCTGACCGCGGACTTCTACACCAGCTACGTCCTAGGAAAGACTTACGCGCACGGCGTCTGGTTCTACTTCCCCGTCGTCTTCGTCATCAAGTCAACGCTCGCGTTTCTCGCACTCTTACTGCTGGCCGCGGCGGCCGTCGCGACGCGCCGCCTGAACCGCTGGCGCGCGGTGCTGTTTCTGACCGTCCCGCCGGTCTTCTACTTTTTAGTCGCGGTGAACGCCGCGACGAACATAGGCGTGCGACACATCCTGCCGCTCTACGTCTTCGTCTCGGCGCTCGCGGGCGGGGCCGCGTGGGCTTTCATACGACGGAACCGTCGTTGGGCCTACGTGGTCGCGGCGCTCCTGCTCTTCCACGCGGTCTCTTCCGCGCTCGCGTTCCCGAACTACATCGCGTACTCGAATGAGCTGTGGGGCGGGCCGGGTAACACGTACAGGCACCTGAGCGACTCCAACGCGGACTGGGGTGAGCAGCTCAAGGCGACGAAAAAGTATCTGGACGGGCGCGGCGTGAAGGACTGCTGGTTCGTATACTTCGCGGAGGGCGTGGCCGAGCCCGCCTACTACGGCATACCGTGCAAGCCCTTGCCGACGATCAACACCCTTTGGCTTAACCAGCGAATCGAAGTGCCCGCCTCGGTAGACGGGCCGGTGCTCGTCAGCGCGAGCAACCTCTCGGGCTTCGAGTTCGGCCCCGGCCCGGTGAACCCTTACGAGCAGTTCAAGCAACTACGCCCCACGGCCGTCGTCGGTCGCGGGGTCTTCGTGTTCGACGGTCGTTTCGAAGTGCCGCTCGCGTCGGCGCTAAGCCGCGTGCAGAAGGCCGGGAACCTTCTCGCCGCCGGGCAGGTCGAGCAGGCACTGTCGGAGGCGCGGGCGGCAACGGCGCTCGCGCCCGAAGCCGTGCAGGCGCGGATGATGTTGGGGGACGTGCTGGCCGCGTCGGGGCGGCCCGAAGAGGCACGCGCGGAGTACGAGAAGGCGCTGTCGCTGGCGAAGACGATAGAGCCCGAATTTCAGTTGCGCTCCGTCCCCGACATCGAGCGAAAGCTGGCCGCCGAATAGCACGGCGACACGACGACAGCGTGGCGACACGACGGGGGCCGCGTGACAATCACGCGGCCCCCGTCGTGTACGTCTCGCCCGTAAGTGCCCCGCCGGGCCGTCCGTCTACGGAAACTTCAACTCGAACAGAGAGCCCGGCATGTTGGACTGGCCGGACATGAGCCATACCTCGCCGACCTGCACGCCCGTGAACATGACCGACGGCGACCCCGTGGCCGACACGGTCAACGTGCCCGGCGAGGCGCTTGCGGTCATGCCGCCGAGGTTCACCTGCCACTTGCCGCCCGACCCTACGACGGTCGAGACGGTCTGGTTCTGGAACTGGACGGTCACGGCCGAACCCACGTCGCCGCCGCCGAACACCGGGCACGGCATGCCCCTCTGAAGAACCATGTTCGACCTGAAGATCGGGTTGACGGACACTGCCGCGAACGCGTTCGAGCCCGCGAGTCCGACGGCCAGCAGTGCCGCCGACGCTGCCAGCGCCCGGAACCCGGATGCAGACACTCTCATGTGCTTCCCCTTTCTGAACTGTCATCCGATTTGACAAAGAAAGCCTCCCGCCGCAGCGGCAAGGATTAATCTGCCGTCGCCGTTTCGATGGTAACGCTCACGAGGAAGGGGGATTCGGGGCCGCGCTTGAGCGCCTCTCGCCGACGCGCGAAATGCGGTTGGTATCTGAAGGGGGAAAATAAAACCTTTGTTTGACTGCCCGATAAAAGTATTATCGGCCCGTGCCGCTGTCAAGCAAATCTCCCGCGCTCGCGTGTAAGCCTTGCCGTTCTTCCGAGTTCTGATAAACGGCCGTTCGACCTTTATTCTGTTGACTACGCCGCCGCCGCCGGGTAATATTTTTTCACGGGCAATCGGGCTCGCGTCGAACTCGGCACTTCCACCTCTCGCATCTTTCCAAAGAAATCTCTTCCGATAAATAACGGCAGGAATCACCCTACAACCCGGAGTACATCTCTACTCCTTCACAAGGAGAATCCTTTACATGCGTTCCCTCGCCCGGCACCTCTGTGTGCTTTTCATCGTCACCGCCACCGCGGCGGCCGCATACGCCCAGACAAGACAGGCGTCTCCGCAGGGCGGGGCCGTCGCGCGACCCGAGGCACCGCCGGTCATCATGTCGGTGGCCGAGTCGCAGACCACCGCGTTCACTTACCAGGGGCGGCTCGGCGACGCCGGCAGCCCCGCGAACGGCCAGTACGATTTGGAGTTCAAGCTATTCGACAACGGGGTCGTCGGAGACGGAGGGCAGTACGGCACGACCGTCACGCTTGAGGACGTGCAGGTGACGAACGGCGTCTTCACCGTGCTGCTCGACTTCGGGCCGGAGGTCTTCTCCGGGGCCGACCGCTTCCTGGAAATCGGCGTGCGCGCGGGCGCGAGCACGGGCGCTTTCACGACGCTCTCGCCGCGCCAGCAGATAAC